>Ga0209345_10000057_pt1 | contig 169713 bp, 167 predicted proteins | sample Cruoilmetagenom7_FD_187294 | JGI IMG/M metagenome (GOLD analysis project Ga0209345, IMG submission 187294) | Oil polluted marine microbial communities from Coal Oil Point, Santa Barbara, California, USA - Sample 7 (SPAdes) (version 2) | ecosystem: Environmental > Aquatic > Marine > Oil seeps ... | reverse complement strand
CCGACCCGATTAATTAACTCGAACAGTCGAATGAGCTTAAAGCTCGAATTTAGCAAGGATGAGTCCAAATGACAAACCTTAATAAGAGTAAATCAGTTGTAAACGTTGGTGTAGATGTAGGAAAAGCCTTTCTCGATATTTATATTTATGAGAACGGCATATATTGGCAAGAAGAAAATAACACAAAGGGTATTAAAAAAATATTAAAACGTCTTTCATATTACAAGGTTGAAAGATTAGTAATGGAAGCAACTGGCCGCTATGAGTTTCAATTAGCAGAAGCGGCACATCATAACAAACTACCAGTATGCATTGTTAAACCACTATTGGTTAGACGATATGCAGGTGCTATTGGCTTAACCGCTAAAACGGATAAATTAGATGCTGAACTCATTGCTGAGTTTGCAGCTATTGTTCAGCCAACAGTGACACCAGAAAAAAGTAAAAATCTAATAGCAATCAAAGATTTAATATCGAGACGTCGCCAGATAATGGGTATGAGAACCCAAGAATTAAATAGAAAACAGATTATGGGCAAGGCCTATCAGGTTTCTTGTAATCGAATGATCAAAGCCATGGATCTTGAAATACAACGACTTGAAAAGCGGCTCTCGAAACACGTGGCAGATCAAGCTGAATGGACAGAGAAACAGACTATTTTGAAAAGTGCGCCTGGTGTCGGTGACACGTTAACATATACATTACTTGCGGAGTTGCCAGAGCTAGGTTCTCTAAACAGAAAAGAGATAAGTTCATTGGTTGGTGTTGCTCCCATGAATCGAGATAGCGGTAAGTTAAGGGGCAAGAGGCGAATTAAAGGTGGTCGTTATAGTGTACGTGCTGTTTTATATATGGCAACTCTTAGCGCTACTCAATGTAACCCAGTAATTAAAGGCTTTTATAATCAGCTTGTCGCTCAAGGAAAACATAAAAAAGTAGCCTTAACAGCATGTATGAGAAAATTTATTATCATGTTAAATGCCATGATAAGAGACAGGTGTGAATGGGCTTATTAATTAATCTTTAATCGGATTTGACATCACAGTCGCTTGTTAGGCAATTAATCAGCTCCAAGGTCATGCACAAAATGTGAGTTATTGTCTATTTGTTCTACCGGAATACCCAGTTGTTCTGATGTTATTTTAATTATACGCTGTATTATATCTTCTTTTTCCCATATTCTATTCTCGTTACATTCAACGTATGGAATAAGTGAACCAACACTTGTATATTTAGCTGGGATAATATTAGCCATTTTGTAAGTTATACCATTAAATACCAAAGAAAGTAGCATAAATGAAACCAATATTAGCTCTATTGGAGCCTTATATAATAGCAATGGAGTTATTATAATAATCGGCACTATTAATACGGCACTATAGAACAATGTATTGCTTCTTTTTAGATGCGGAAAATCTCTCACAGCTATTAATTCTTTGAGTAATTTCCAATTACCCTTAATATTACTACCTAAAAATATATTTAAGTCTGTGTCAGGTTTTATCGAATTTCTTTCAGCATTAAATGATTTTGTAAGGATGTTTCGAAGCTTGTAAAAACCCTTTTGCGAAAGACAAGGATCTTTTTTACTCGTTCGTACACGAGTGTATACATAATTAGCAGCTTCTGCTGGTGTAGTTAAATTTGAAGCGTCATCGTCATCTATATGGATGCCAAATTCTTCTTCAATAGTCATCAGTAGTTCAACTGTGTCTAAGCCCATTTTATTCTTTCTTTTGCCTAACAGTTAAATAGACAGAATGTGGAATATTGAATATTTGACATTCTGTCTATTCCTTTTGTATTTTGTCTGTAAGTTACGCATTATTTTATTAAATATCAACTTTAGATATATAAGGATGTACTTATGGATGATATGGATATTGATGTCAAAATTTCTCGTTTCTGGGGAAAATATGTCTCTAAATCAAAGAGCTACAACATACCGGCTAATTCTGTTCGTTGGTATGTTCGTCACGCTGAGATGTATATTAAATCTCATTCTACGCGTTTATCTGAACATTCTGCTGAAACTGTGGATGAATATTTTCAGGCAAAAGGCAGAAACATTCATTTAAAAAATTATCAGTATATGCAAATGGTTACTGCGCTTCAGATTTTGTTTGTTGATGTTGTTAAAGCAGGCTGGGCCAGCTCGTATCCGTGGGAAGGCCAGAAAGAGAGGGCCAGGGCGCTTGAGAAATCTCATCCGTCAATAGCAAAGATGCCTTTATCTGATGAAATGGTTGAGTCAGAAACTGATACTAAGGAAAAGTCAGTAAATGATGAGCTTAGAACAGAGTTTAGAGTTTTGTTTGAACGCTTGATTTGTGAGATTAGGGCTCGTCATTATTCTATAAGAACTGAAAAAAGTTATGTTTCATGGGTTGTGCGTTTTATTTTGTTCCATAATCGTAAAGACCCGGAGCAAATGGGCGAACCTGAAATTGCCTCCTATTTAACACATCTTTCTGTTAACAGATTAGTGGCAGCGAGCACCCAACGTCAGGCGCTTAATGGAATCGTTTTTCTATACAAGCATGTATATAAACGGGGTATTGAGGATATAGGTGAATTTACGTTGGCCAAAAAGCCTGCACGTTTGCCTGTGGTTTTGTCTAGTAAGGAGATTGCAGATCTTATTAAGGGTATAGATGATTCTTTATATCAGTTGATGGCGAGTTTGTTATATGGCTGTGGTATGCGACTAATGGAGTGTGTGCGTTTGCGGATTCAAGATATAGATTTCGATTATAACCAGATTATGATTCGTAATGCTAAAGGTAATAAGGATCGTGTTTCTCCATTACCAGCTAAGTTAGTGGAGAGAATTAAAAATCAAATTGAATATGTTAAACAATTGCACAATGTTGATTTGTCTGAGGATATGGGGAGGTGTATTTGCCGTTGGCTTTAGGGCGTAAATATCCTAATGCGGCGAAAGAGTTCGGCTGGCAATATCTTTTCCCCTCGGCAAAAGTTTCTGTCGACCCTAGAAGTAAAAAGATTAGACGTCATCACATTCATGAAAATGGTCTGCAGAAGAAAGTTAAACGCGCAGCAGTAGATGCGGGGATAACTAAAAAAGTTAATTGTCATTCTTTGAGGCATTCATTCGCTACACATTTGTTGGAGTCAGGTTCTGATATTAGAACTGTACAAGAGCTGTTAGCCCATGCAGATGTTTCAACTACAATGATATATACCCATGTTTTGAATAAACCGGGCTTGTTAGTAAATAGCCCATTTGATGCTCTGTTTGATTAACCTTTAAGTCGTCATATTTATATTTGACAAGTATTTAATGCAGTGATTAAACTGAATGCAGATTCATAAAGCTGTATCGGTAAATTGATTATTAACGTGGTTTTTTGTGAATTAACTGTTGTATATAGTTTAATGATTAGCGGAGGCTGACTATCGAAAAAAACATTAACCTGAACCCTTAATAAAAAGTCGCTGACCTAAGGTGCTACCAACACCGAAAGCCAGCTAACCACAACCGCCTTACACGAGGTACTTATGGCTGAATCTGATTCTACGCTAGGATACTGCTTTGTCGAAAGCAAAATTTTAGCTAAAACAAAACTATTTCACTTGTCTGAGCATGCCCACTGTCTATTCTGGGCTATTTCTGAGCTCAATCGTTCGTTATCTTTTGATGTTAACTTACCCGTTCACATGGAAGCTTTGCGTTCGCATGTCAATTACCTGCTGACCTTACCTTTGCCTGTGAGGGAAAAGAATCGTCTGATATTTAATTATTGGGAGCTTGAGTTTCAGCTTGATGAGTTTTGTCTGTTAGTAGATGAAATATTAACCAGCGGATGAATTCCCGACACCTAATTGATGTCGGGTTTCCTTTTTTATCTATATGTATTAACGGCTTAAGATTTTTCACTTGGTTTTTAGTGCCTGAATGCGAGGCTTACAGGTAGCTTACTGTTGGTGAATATGCAGTTAAAGGATTTAAGGGATTTTTAGTGAAGGTGATATGCATGAGGATTAAGAATGGAACAGAAAGGTAAGTTGCTTAAAGACAGGTTTCTTGGAGCTGTTGTAAGTGGTGAGTTAGGTTCAGTTGAAGATCGTGGTGTTGTGGTTACGATGAAACAGTTTAAGAGTTGTTTTTCAGATATTAAAACAGATTATATTAATTCATTTTTGCCATCGGCAACATTTGAGCCGGGGCAGAGTAGTGTTACGCATACGAAATATTTGTTTCGTATTCGTAATGGAGTGTATCTGGTACACCCTGATGTGCTAGAGACTTATAGGAAGTAGAGTGTTGTGAGTGGTAGGGTTTATTAAACTAAAAAAGAAAACGCATATTTATGCGTATTCTTTCTTAGTTAGCTTTAAGTTGTAAAAAACGGTTTATTTTGTGGCTTGAATGTTTGCAGAGACAACATAGTCTTCTATGTTGCTTCCAGGTGCCCAGTCTTTTATGAAGTCACGGCTTTCATCTTTAGGTTCAATTTTTATATTATTAAATCCAGCCTTTTCCATCATTTGCTGTAATTCATCAATGCTTGATGCACCGCTTACACACGCTGAGTAAAGTTGTGTGTCATTTTTTATATCATCAGGTGATTCAGTGCTGCTTACTACATCGGAAATAGCTAATCTGCCACCAGTTTTTAAGATTCGGTAAGCATCATTAAAAACCTGTTGTTTATTGGGTGATAAATTAATAACGCAATTCGACATAATAGTGTCTACTGAGCTATCAGCAACCGGTAAGTGCTCTATTTCACCTAAACGAAATTCTACATTATTGTAGTTTGCTTTTGCAGCATTGCTACGGGCTTTTGAAATCATCTCAGGTGTCATGTCTACGCCAATAACCTTGCCTGTTTTTCCCACTTCATTGGCAGCAAGAAAGGCGTCAAAGCCACCGCCACTTCCAAGGTCTACTACTATTTCACCTTCTTGTAGTGCAGCAAGTGCTTTGGGATTGCCGCAGCCCAGGCCCATATCTGCACCTTCGGGTACACTAATTAAATCTGCCGCGCTATAACCCAGGCGCGTTGAGATTAACTGGTTAATTTTTTCATCATCTGATACACCACAGCAGCTGGTGGCAACACCACAACAGTCGCCATCATTGTCGGCCTCAGCTACTTTGCTGTAAGAGTCTCTAACGTTATTACGTACTTCGTCGGCTTCTATGTTATCCATTTTTGTTCCTAAGCGATGTGTGTGTATTACTCAATCAATGATTGATATTTAATATAGTCCTCCGGGGTATCTATATCCCAGAGAGTGTTTAATAAGTGTGTTTTATAAGCAGCGGCTTCGTTATTATCCAGGCTCTGCTGTAAAACCGTGTTAGTGCCCCATTTGATGTTACTAAATAAGCATGGTTCAATTTTTGTTGCGCCAATTAGCACATAGCCGCCATCTTTTGCGGGGCCTAATACCATATCATGTTGGTCTAACGCTTTAAATGCCTCATCTAGATAGGGGGTATCTAAAACGGGGCAATCTGTGCCGATGAGTACGCACTTCTCATAGTGTTGTAGCGACTGTTGTATAGCGTGGTGCATACGTTCGCCCAGGTCACTTCCCGCCTGCATATTTAATGAAACAGGGTAGCGCGCGCCCAGGGCTTTAATATACGGATGATTAATATCTGGGTAGATATAAATTGCAATATCCGTTTTTTCCAGTGTTGCTGCTTTATCCAGGCAAATTATAACCAGTTCCTTATAAAACTCGCTCGCCTGTTCTGCACTCATAAAAGGTATAAGTCGGGTTTTGCATTTTCCCGGCTGTGGGGACTTTATAAATACAATAAGCTGTTTGTTATTCTGTAGCATGGGTTTTATATAATTTAGCGAGTTTTGATGCGGGGGTACCCAAATAATAACGTAAGCGCAATTGCCACATTAAAAGCACGGTAGATACGATGCCATGTTTTTCCCAGCGACGACTCGATGTAATGAGTGGCGTGTTTTTAATGCAAAAAGGTTTTGAAACTTTTCCCAGGCGTTTGGTTAGTTCAATATCTTCCATTAACGGGATATCAGAAAAACCATTTAGCATATTAAAGGTGTCACGGTTGATAAAAATACCCTGATCGCCAGTTGCTACCTTGCTCATGCAAGAGCGTATGTTTATGAGTCGTTCAATAATTCTAAACTGCCAACCGCTACCGTCGAGTGCGATGTTAAAAAAGCCCCATTTGAAATTTGAGTTATTATCATTATGAGTAAAAGGGCTTAATATTTTCTTATCAATGTCATCAGCCGCAATAGTGTCTGCATGTAAAAAGCAGAACACATCGCCAGTGGCAACTTTAGCACCGGTGTTCATTTGAACTGCACGACCGGGTGCAGAGTTTATGCAAAGGTCCACCATGTTTTTAGAAAGTTGAATGGTGTTATCAAGGCTTCCACCATCACTTAGAATTATTTCATGGCCACGTTGGCGCAGTGACTGTAGTGGCGTTAATGTAGTGACAATGTTATCTGCTTCGTTCAAACAAGGGATAATGACAGATATTTTTTTATGTTTCATTACGATATGTGGTGAGCTGGCTAGCTTAGGGCGCCACCACAACTTGAACCACTTCCCGCAGTGCAGCCATAACAATGATCGGCAACCAGAATATTACTTGCTTGCAGGTGATTAAGGTTTAAGTTGGAAATATGTGTTTTATGTGCGTTGATGATGTCTGTAGGCATATCTAACATCTGATTAAAGTCGCAATCATAAATGTAACCTTGCCAATCTATGCTAATTAAATTTCGACACATGACAGTATCTAAATTTGCATCGGAGTGCGCAGATTTTAATAAATTCATATAGTTTTCAAACTCACCTTTACTTATTAAAGTGCTACCAAAACGCATAATAGGCATGTTGGTAAGTGTATAAAGGTTGTTGAATTCAATATTAAAATCTTCGAACAATTTCTGCTTATAATCTTTTTCGAGGCCAGTTTGCGAGGGAGGTAAAAAAGCGCCGGTTGGGTTGTACATCAAATTTAAAACCAGGCCTGTGTCTGCTTTTCCGTAACCCAGTGCATTGAGTTTTTGTAAACTGGTGAGGCTGCTATCAAAAACCCCCTTACCACGTTGCTGGTCTACATTTTCTTTTGTATAGCAGGGTAGTGATGCTACTACTTCTACTTTGTTTTGAGCTAGAAAGTATGCTAAATTTTCCTGGCCTTTTTCATTTAATATGGTCAGGTTACAGCGGTCTATTACCGTGACGTTTAATTCGCGAGCCTTAGAAACCAGGTGGCGAAAGTGAGGGTTTAGCTCAGGTGCACCACCAGTTAAATCAAGTTTTTTTATATTATGTTCAGATAAAAAGCCTAAAATAATGTTGATATCTTCTAATGACATTTGCTCTGTGCGTTTGGGTCCTGCATTTACATGGCAGTGCAGGCAGCTTTGGTTACAGGTATAACCCAGGTTTACCTGTAGCGTGTCTAGCTGTTGGCGTGTCAGCGCCGGGAAGTCACTGTCTTTTAGTAGTGGCAGGGTTGCATGCATTGTTTATTCGCCAATAAATTCAGTAATAATTTCAACCAGCTCATCGGCATAAAGATCACGGAAATAATGGTCCGATCCGTCTATTACTTCAAATTGAAAACCATGTTTTTCTGCCAGAGGTACACCTAGTTTATCAAGGTTTTTAGTTACTTTGTCTTCGCTGCCGGCAAATACCAATAAAGGTTTTTTAATTTTTGGCATCAGGTGCAGGCTATTCTGATTGGGGTTGTCATTGTAGTAAGATACAAAACTATCGGCTGTTGCGGTGGTATCAGCACAGTAAATAAAATCAATATTCTGAAGCTGGCTGCTGCCTTTGCCTGCACTTACCAGTGCCTGGGCTTTGTTTATTAAAGGTTGCAGATCTTTATTGTAGCGTTTTTTGTAGCTCTTTTTTTCTTCTTCAAGATTGTGAATTGCGGGTGCAATTAATACGACTTTTTTAATTATAGGTTCATCATGCTCTGCGGCGAACCATGCGGTTTGGTTGCCACCTCTGGAGTGACCAAGCAAAACTACCTGTTGTACCTTTTCTTTTTTCAGCCAGTTTAGCCAAACACCAATTTCATCTATGGCATCGGTGTGTTTATGTGTATGTGGTGTGGGGCAATCATAGAACTCTTTACGTTGAGTAATTCCTAGCCCTAAATTAATCGACAGGCTGCTAATGCCCTGCTCTTTAAGCAGCCCCTGTAGGGTTGTCATAATTTCCATTTTGCTATGCGCCAGTGTGCCATGCGTCATTAATACAACGGGGCCTGATGTCCAGTTTTCAGTTTTTTCAAGATTTGCATTTAAGCTGATTCCCTCGTGGTTAAGTTTAACCTCGGTCGCAGAGAGAACAGGTGAAATTAAAAATATCATTGAAAGTAAAAGTAGTTGTTTGATACGTGGCGTTTTCATAGCTTGCTCTTTGAGTGATGTTGTTGAAATGTGAATAACTGACAGCGGTATAGTATGCCAGAGTTTAGTACATGGTTACTAGAATAGCGGCCTAATAAATGGTGACACTTGGTCGGCTTTATATTCTATCTGTTTCAATAGCGTAACCGTTTTTAATCCAGTCTGTCATGCCCATTTTAGCAATGTGAACGTCAGTAAAGCCCTTTTTTAATAATGTTTGCGCGGCTTTAGCTGATTTTCGATCGGTACGGCAAATGGTAATAACAGGCTTTTCGCGATAGTCTTTTAGTTCATCAAGTCGTTGTTCTAGCTCTTCCACGGGTATTAAAACGGAGCCATGTATATGGCCCTGTTCGCCCATATAGTCTTTTTCTGTGCGCACATCCAGAAGTAATATATCTTCAGCTGCATCGATGCGTTGTTTTAATGTGTCTATGTCTATCATAGGTCCGCTTCTCAGGTGGTTAACCAGGCGGGGGATAAAGGCAACAATCGCTAGTAAAGCAAGTGCGAGCATGGCCTTTTGAATTAAGTCTTCACCACCCGTAGCGGCTTCTTTACCGATATAACCTAGATAGGTGTAAGCGAATGCAGCGGGTAGCATACAAATAAACGTGGCGATGCTGTACTGGCTAAAGCTTATTTTGGTTAAACCAAGTGCATAGTTTAAAAGGTTAAACGGAAATAGAGGTACCAGGCGTGTGAAGGCAACAAAGCGCCAGCCTTCATTTTCAACGCCATTCATTATTTGTTGTAAACGGCCGTTGCCATTTCTACCGGCTATTTTTTGAGCTACCCAGTTAGCAGCAAGAAAGCGAGAAACTAAAAATGAAATCATTGCGCCGATGGTTGCAGCAGTAAGGTTAATAAATGTGCCGGCGATGGGCCCAAATAAAGCGCCACCAAGTAGTGTTAGCAATGAGCCGGGTAGGAAAAATACGGTGCCAATAATATAAATCAGCATAAATATTAATGGTCCAGCATTGCCTGCATTTTCAATCCAGTTTTGCAGTGCTGCCGGGTTGAGTTGCTCGCGAAAAATAATACCCAATGCTATGCCGATAATAATGATGGCAAGTAAGGTTAAGCGAAATAGTTTCTGGTTCATTAAAAATCCTGTTTGGGGAGATGGGCAAATACAGTTGTAGTTATGCTTTATTGCATGGTTGCCCATGTCATACCTGCTTCTGCAGGTATGACGAGGTGCTTTTTTCTGTTTTCTATTTAGATAAAATAAAAACTAATATCTTATCATTACAACAAGAAAAAGTTATTTCATAAATCAGCAACTTTGTATCAAAAGTGCTTTATTCTTTTTCATTCCATTCTCGACGGTTTATAACGTAGCCGCTAATTTTACCAATAAATGGCATGATCAACATTGAATGTATCCATGCGGTTTGCCTGGCGCTATTAAAGCCTTTAATACCAATTTTCATATCTATATGTCCCGCACGGGGCTGTTCTCTATAGGTGCCAAACAAATGATCCCACCAGCTGAGATTAAAACCAAAATTACTGTTGGTTTCATCATCTTCTACCGAGTGGTGTACTCGATGCATATCAGGTGTGACTACAAAAAAACGTAATAGTTTATCGAGCCCGGCAGGTAAACCGATATTTCCATGATTAAACATCGCCATGGCATTAAGCGTAACTTCGAAAATAATCACCGCAACAACCGGTGGGCCAAGCACCGCAATGGTGGCGAGTTTTATCAGCATGGAAAGAATAATTTCTATGGGGTGAAAGCGTGCACCTGTCGTTACATCGTAATCCAGGTCAGCATGATGCACTCTGTGCAGACGCCAGAGCACGGGTACGGCATGTACCATGACATGTTGCAGGTAAATAATAAAATCCATGGCTATTACAGAGGCAATAACCGCAATCAACAGGTGGACATCGTGGTAGTTGAATATGCCCCAGCCATGCTGTTGAGCAAACACTGCCATGCCCACTGCCGCCGCAGGAAAAATAAACCTGAGTATTAAGTTATTTAAAAATACCAGGCCGAGATTATTGCTCCAGCGAAGGAGTTTAGATACCTTAAGGGCGCGACGTGGGGCAAAAACTTCCCATAAACCAATGACTAATAGCATGCCGAGAAAGAAGCTCAGGCGTATGGTGGTCTCATTCTGCGAAATAAATTCTAATAAAGGATAGCTATCGTATTCCATGGTTACAGGTTTCCGTGATTGTATTGGCTTGTTAGTTATTGGTCTTTCGACCTATAATCTATAGTAGTGCCATACTATTCAATTGATTGCTTGAATACAAGATTTGGCTGAGGTTATTTTTAGGCTCAATAGTGATTTTATTGTGATGATTTCATTTTGCCGGTTTAGTTAAATATTCCACTGAACTATACAACTTATCAGTGTCAGTTAGCTCAAACCATTATAGATAGGTGTCGCCTCAGGTGCAGAAAATATTAGTGTAAGTATGGCGTTAGAGGCTATATGGAGTGAATTATGTTCAAACAAGACTTGTTTGCCCAATTTGCCAGAGTGGGTAAGGCACTGAGTAATGGGAACCGCCTGGAGCTTTTGGAGTTTCTTGCGCAGGCTGAGCGTAGTGTTGATGAATTAGCTAAAGTGTCGGGTTTAAGTGTGGCAAATACCTCGCAGCATTTGCAGCAGCTTCGCCACGTGGGATTAGTGAGCAGCTCAAAGCAAGGGTTAAAGGTGTATTACCGTATTAGTGGTGATGATGTGATCGATTTGCTAAATACGTTGCGCCAGGTTGGCTCCCGGCATTTGGCCGATGTGAATCAGCTTGTAGATACTTATCTGACAGTTAAGGATGAGCTAGAGCCGATACCCAGAGATGTATTAATGGAGCGGGTTAAGTTGGGTTTAGTGACTGTTATTGATGTAAGACCCGTTGAAGAGTTTGCCGCAGGCCATGTTCCCGGAGCCATTAATATTCCCCCGGCTGAGCTAGAGCAGCGTTTACAGGATTTGGATCCGCATCAGGAGGTAGTGGCTTATTGCCGTGGGCCACATTGTATATTGTCGTTTGATGCGGTAGAAAAATTGCGCCAGCAAGGTGTTACTGCCAACCGGCTTGAAGACGGCTTTCCAGAGTGGAAGAGTGCAGGGCTCCCGGTTGAACTAAGTGTATAAAATAAGTTCAAATTACTGAAAATAGTTTAATATTAGCTATATTAACTAAGGTAGGTTAATACAACTTTATATCATAGGCGGAGAGAGTATGAATCTGGTTTTTGTTTATAACGCAGATAGTGGAGTTTTTAATACGTTGTCGGATATAGCACATAAGTTGTTTTCGCCGGGAACGTATCAATGTAACCTTTGTAACCTGACACATGGCTATTTTCAGGCACGTGAAGAGTGGATGACCTTTCTCGATGATCTTGATGCGGACATTGAATTTCTACACCGTGATGAATATATAAAAAAGTATTCAGCGCAAGTGGATGGTGCAGATGTCGGTTTGCCTGCAATATTTGTTAAGGACAATGAAGAGTTGAAACTTTGGGTTGATAATAAAGTTATTAATGAAATGTTATCAACTGATGACCTAATGGAAATGATACGTGCAGCTGTGTTGAAAAAGCAGGCAGGTGTAAGTGATAAGGATGACTTTTTAAGCATGCCTGTTTAACTCCAGTTAATAAAATTAATATTTCGCATATTCCATTGAATACGTGAAATATTTTTTATTTGTGCTTTCTATGAAATAAAAAAACAATGAATAACATTAGACCCTTTAAAAATATAACCCCAAAAATTGGCGAGCAAAGCTATATTGACGAAGCCGCATGCGTAATAGGTGACGTGGTAATAGGTGGTGATTGCTCAATTTGGCCGATGGTAGTAATTAGAGGTGATGTAAATTTTATACGCATCGGCGATAGAACAAATATTCAAGATGGCAGTGTGCTGCACGTAACTCATAAAGGGCCATTAAGTCCAGAGGGTAGTGCCCTGGTGGTTGGGTCTGATGTAACCGTAGGGCATGGCGCCGTATTGCATGCCTGCACAATTGAAAATGAGTGTTTGATAGGCATGGGGGCGGTCGTTCTGGATGGTGCTGTTATAAAAAAAGGTGCCATGGTAGGTGCGGGTAGTGTGGTGTCACCGGGTAAAGAGCTAGAGGGTGGTTACTTATATGTGGGAACACCCGCCAGGCAAGCGCGTGAGTTAAACCAGAAAGAAAAAGACTTCTTACTTTATTCTGCGCAACATTATGTCAAATTAAAGAATGACTATTTATAAAAAACAGTAAATTTTTAAGGGCTCCTTTTTTGAGCTTAATTATATTCAAAGGTGTTTGTATGAAAAAAATTGCAAGTGTTGTATTGGCATGCGTCGTATTTCTTTCTTTTTCAGTGCATTCAGCAGGTATTACCCGAAGTGGTTTTACCACTAAAATAATAAATAAAGAGCCTGCCTCTGAGTTAAAGCAAGTTCAATCAAGTGTAACAAGAGTTTACTATTTTACTGAAATTACAGGTTTAAATGGACATGCCATTACCCATCGTTGGGAGTATAATGGCCAGGTTATGGCGGCGCTTACATTTCAGGTGAATGGTGACCGCTGGCGTACCTGGTCTAGTAAAAACATGTTACCCAGCTGGCTCGGAAAATGGCAGGTATCAGTGTTAGATGAAGGTGGTAATTTAATTGAACAAAGTGAATTTGAGTATGTTGCTACACCTGAGCCTGAGACGCAGATACAAAAAACACCAGCACAAGCTGTAACAACACAGTAAATATAAATTCCATTATTCAGAGTAAATCTCAATATCGTAAGTTAAGGTTTTACATGTAGGTGCACCTAAAGGAGTGCCTATACTGTTATTAGTCTTAGTTTTCTAGTGTTGAAGCTAACCTGAACCGTACTAATAATTTTTTAAATAAGAGATAATTTTTAATGAGTGAAAAAACATTAATGGATTTTGTTAAAGAGGCAAAATCACAAATTACCGAAGTTGACGTATCAGATGTTGTTGCATTGTTAGATGAGGGTTATCAGGTACTTGATGTACGCGAGCCAGCTGAGTTTATATCGGGCACAATTGATGGAGCCATTAATGTGCCTCGTGGTGTGTTAGAGGCAGCGAGTGATCATCAGTATCCGGGTAAAAGTGCAGACATGCAGGACCGGGATAAAAAGTGGTTGTTGCTGTGTGCAACATCAGGCCGCTCAGCGATGGCTGCACTTGTAATGCAGCAAATGGGTTTTAAAAATGTAAAGAATATTAATGGCGGAATGGCTTTGTGGAAGCAGGCTGAGATGCACGTTATCATTCCAGAGCATCATTAAAGTATCAGTGTAAGTCAGAAGGCTAAATCTTCTGTTAAAAATTCTGCCATCCTGAGCGTAGTGTATTGTAAGGATGGCAGTGTTTATCTGGTTTTCGCTATCATCATGTGAACGCATATAGTTTCGTAATAATGCAGTTCAAAATGTAAATAAAACTATTCAAAAACTCTCAGTATTTTTTGTCGACTAACGGAGCATCTCAATAACGCTTTGCGTCTCAGGTTTGACCCCTCGCCATATATAAAACGATTCAGCGGCCTGTTCAACTAGCATCCCCAGGCCGTCTAAAATTATTTTCGCACCCTGTTGTTTTGCCCATTGCATAAAAACTGTCGGTTCTTTAGCGTACATCATGTCATAGGCGCAGGCGTTTTCTGCAAATAGTTTGTCGGGAAGTGGAGGCAGGTCACCACTTAAACTTGCCGATGTGCCATTAATAATTATATCGAACTGCTGGTTATTTAGCTCTTCGAAACTGCAGGCAGATATATTCCCGAAGGAGTTAAAGTCTTCTGCCAGTTGATGTGCTTTAGCTACGGTACGGTTGGCGATAATCAGGCTGGCGGGTGATTCTAGTAGTAAAGGTTCTATGACGCCTCGAACCGCACCACCTGCACCTACTATCAGTATGCGTTTGTTTTTTATGGTTTGCTGATGGTTTTGGGTTAGATCATTTAGTAAGCCGATTCCATCGGTGGTGTCGCCAAAAATTTTATTGTCTTTTAACGTTAGAGTATTAACCGCGCCTGCACGTTGTGCTCGTTCGCTTAAGTCGGTGGCGAGTTCAAAAGCGTCCTGTTTAAAGGGTACCGTTACATTTAAGCCTTTACCGTTATTTTCAGTAAATTGTTTTACAAATGATTTTACCTGCCCGAGTTCAACTAGCTCAGCGGTATAAGTTAGCTGTTGACTGGTTTGTTGTGCAAATTGCGTATGAATGAGTGGTGATTTACTATGTGAAACAGGGTTGCCTATAACGCCATAACGATCAGATGTTTTTTGTGTCATAATTTTATTTAAAGTTTATTCAAGTGTATTTAAGCCGTTATTAATTATTTGGCAGAAAATCAGCGACCTTAAAGTTTAAAATCATAAGGCCGTTGCTTAAAAGTGTCATTTTAACAAAGGTTAGTTTTTAAGGTTCTTGTAACCAGCGTGCTGCATCTTTTGCAAAATAAGTGAGGATGCCATCAGCTCCTGCACGCTTAAAGCACATCAATGATTCAAGAACACAGGCTTTTTCATCTAGCCAGCCATTTTGTACTGCGGCCTTTAACATCGCGTACTCACCGCTTACCTGGTAGGCATACGTAGGTACACCAAGTTCGTCTTTAACACGGCGAACGATATCAAGATATGGCATGCCGGGTTTTACCATTACCATGTCTGCGCCCTCTTCCAGATCTAGAGAAACTTCGCGTATCGCTTCATCAGAGTTTGCAGGGTCCATTTGATAGGTGTTTTTGTTGCCGCCTTTGAGGTTGCTTGCAGAGCCAACGGCGTCTCTAAACGGGCCATAAAAGCTTGAGGCGTATTTAGCTGAGTATGCAAGAATACGAGTGTAAATTTGCCCACTTGACTCTAGTGCTTCTCGAATTTCTCCAATGCGGCCGTCCATCATATCTGATGGGCCTACAATATCGGCACCGGCTTGTGCATGGGAAACTGCCTGTTTGCATAGTACTTCGGTGGTTTCGTCATTAAGTACATAGCCGCTATCATCAATCAAGCCATCCTGACCGTGGGTAGTGAAAGGGTCCAGGGCAACATCAGTCATAACACCTAGCTCAGGGTGAGCCGCTTTTAGAGCACGAACTGCACGTTGAGCCAGGCCATCAGGGTTGTAAGCTTCGGCTGCATCTTCAGATTTTTTATCACCTGGAACAACAGGAAACAATGCGATAACAGGTATGCCCAGCTCGACGCATTCATTGGCTTCTTTAAGCAGTAAATCAATACTCAAGCGTTCGACGCCAGGCATTGAGGGGACTGCTTCACGTTGGTTTTCACCCTCTAATACAAACATAGGGTAAATAAGATCATTAGCACTCAGCTGGTTTTCGCGCATTAAGCGACGGCTGAAATCATCTCGACGCATACGACGCATACGTAGCCAGGGGAAATTACCGGTATTGCTCACTTTGAAGTCCTGTTAGTTAGTTTTAAGGGTTACTTTATTTACAAAAGTTACCCATACATGAGTCATTATAGCGACTCTTTAGTGTATTCTACCCATCTAGTTAGGAGAAATCATATGATTAAAAGTTTCAAGGCAGGTTTATTCGTTTTCATGGCTCTGATGGTGAGTATAAATGTACAGTCTGCAGAGTCGACTATTTATAAACTAACGGTTAATGGGTCGATGGATAAAGTGTATCCAGCGGTTTATAAGGCGCTTGAGGATGATAATTTTTATGTGGTGTTTGAGCCAAATATTAGTAAAAATATTTCTCGATTTGCCGAGAAATGGGGTGAAAATTATAACCAGAATAAGTTGGATAGCATACGTAGTATGGTTTTTTGTAATGGTTGGTACGCTAATAAGGTAAGTAATGTAGACCCGGATATGCTTGCATTATGTCCACTACGCATAAGTTTGTATGAAAAATCTGAAAAAACAACTATAGTTTTTGCTCGACCTACTGTAATTGGCGCGCAAAGTAATGCAAAGCCAGTGTTGCAGGAGATTGAGAGAGCAGTAATTAAAGCAATTGAAACGGGTGCAAAGAAAGTCAGTTAAATTGGACGATTAGGAAATGTTAAGAATTTGTGATATTTGGCTATGAACTCATACTGCATATGCAGTACTAAATGACTGTGCTATCGATTATCTAGTTGGTTGCATAAATCCTAGTCAATAAGGGCTAAATAATAAACACTCTTCAAGGAATTATTGAATGAAAAAAATAATATCAATTGCACTGGCGGCACTTTTTGCGGCTTCTTTATCTTTAACAGCACAAGCGGCTGAAAATCCATTTGGCATGTCTGATTTAGAGCAGGGTGCTCAGCTTTCTATGTCATCTGGAAAATGTGGCGGTGACAAATGTGGTGGTGACACTAAAACAGAAGGGAAGTGTGGCGGCGATACCAAGACAGAAGGGAAGTGTGGTGGCGATACCAAGACAGAAGGTAAGTGCGGCGGTAAATAAGCGGCATATTACTTAGTGAACAGAAAAGCCGGGCTTGCTCCGGTTTTTTTGTGTCTGTGTTTTGTGATTGTTTACAGAAATGTTAATGTCTCCTGGAAGAACAATATAAATAGATATGTGTAACCGTTAGAATATTCAGTTTGCTGAATAGCAATATATATAGAGTGACAATGAAAAATATTTTTAAGCTTATTTCCAGTCAACTGGCTGTGCTTACATTTGCAGGTTCAGTTGTAGCCTATTTTTATCCGCCTGCTTTTCTTATATTTAAAAATTACTTTTTATGGTTTTTTGCGGCCACTATGTTCTCTTTAGGGCTGGTGCTTGATGCATCTGATTTAAAGGCTGAAATTGTACAGCCTAAACGGGTAGCATTGGGCGTGATGAGTCAGTTCAGTGTTATGCCTTTACTGGTCTGGTTGGTTGCCCAGTATCCCGGGTTTAGCCCAGCGATAGCTATTGGTTTTATTATCGTAGGTTGTGCGCCCGGGGCTATGGCGAGTAACGTCATCGTGTATCTTGCCGGTGGTGCAGTCGCTTTCTCTGTTACCCTAACCACGGTGGCTACGCTAATGTCGCCCTTATTAACGCCGATATTAGTGAAGTTTTTAGGCGGTGCAATTATGCCAGTGGAGTTTTGGCCATTGACGATTACTATTCTTAAAACCGTCTTGTTGCCCTTAATGCTTGGCCTAATGATTCAAAAACGCCTCGGGCCCTTTTTACAAACTGCGAGAGATATAGCGCCAGGCATAGCCGCACTGGCAATTATTATCATATGCAGTTATGCCGTTGCGGCTAACCAGGTGCGTATAGCACAAATGGCCGTGCCAGTAATGCTGGGCGTTGTGCTGGTAAACCTGTTTGGATATATCATTGGTTGGTGGCTGGCAAAACTATATGGGTTTACGCATTTGTATCGTATTACCCTGATGATTGAATTGGGTATGCAAAATGCGGGAATGGGTGTAGCGCTTGCTCTGGCGCATTTCCCCGCAGAATCAGCTCTTCCAGGGGCTTTATTTGCAGTCTGGTGTATTTTGACGGCCGCTGTGGCGAGCGGCTGGTTACGACGTCGCATTGAGGGTGGAAAGTTAGCAACTGGTGTAAGTATTTAGGTGGTTTTTTTGTTTTTCCAGATATATCAGTGGCTTAGACTAATTTTTTCTAGGGGCGTAATGGTTTTTCAGGCTAGAAAAGTAGTCTAATTCATTGCTGTTCCTATAAATTAAAGCGCTAATTGTATTGGTAGCATTTTTAAGCCGACTACTCATTCGAAGCATTCAAATAAACTTCACACGTTATATACTTCAATGTGTAGTTACCACCTAAAATAATAATGATAATGAGTTGGTGAATAGGGGGAAGTCATACTATTCTTAATAGGTTGTGCATCATACTAATAAGAAATGCATTGTGCTTAAAATGTGGATTATAAAAAATAAGGACTTCATTCAATTTACCCCCCTAAAAAGAATGAGTTTCATAAGGGTTAATTAATAATGGTCGTTGAAAGTGTGAAACAGCGAATTCTTCTGGTCGAAGAGTCTGCGACATTAAGATACATCCTCGTTAAGGCGTTGCAGAAGCAAGGCTATGAGCTAATGGCACTAGAGACTTTTGATGCGGCCACTGAAACGCTAAAAAACCAAAGTAGTTCATATCAGGCCGTGATTATTGGATGGCCTAATTACGACCAACATAAGGAAGTTGATCAGCTTGTGGGGGTGCTAGACGACAAAGCGTTTTATGAAATGCCTGTACTGGTTATCTCACATGATGCAAATATGGAAGTTATTAACTGGATGAGTCGTCGACGCTTTACAGCGTTAGTGCCATGGGAAAATCATCAGGAATCAGTTTCCGCAATACAAAAACTACTGGGCCCAGAGATTACTCAGGAGCATAGCCATCCAGTTAGTTCGGATGAAAACCCAATTCGAGTATTGTTTGTTGATGACTCGGTGAGCATCAGACATTACTACCAGCGCTTGTTAAATAGAAACGGATACATTACCGATGTGGCAAGTTCAGTTGAAGAAGCATTTGAGCTGGCTCTCAAACAGCATTTTGATCTGGCAATAATTGATTATTTTATGCCAGATCAAAATGGCTACGTACTTTGTCAAAAACTACGAGATGACGAGCGTACATCCAATATTCGATCTGCTGTTATTACTGGCACTTACCTTGATGAGGTAATTAAAGACTGTCTGCAAGCGGGTGCTGTTGAATGTATGTTTAAAAATGAAGCAGAAGAATTGTTTTTATCGCGTATAGCCTCAATGAGTCGTTTTATTGAAGTGCAGAAACATATTGATGCAGAGCGTGAACGATTGGCAGGTATATTGGAGTCGGTCGGTGAAGGTGTTTATGGTGTTGATAATGATGGAAATATAACTTTTGTAAACCCTGCGGCATTAGGCATTATCGGCAAAGTTGAAGCAGCTTCAGTAATAGGTGAAAAAGCAAAAGATTTATTTCATTATCAGCTAAAAAATGAAACTTCAAATTATGACAGGTTGTATCGCGCTTATGGAAATAGCATAGAGCTGAATAGTTGGGAAACATCTTTTAAACATGAGTCTGGAAACCCCGTGCCCGTTGAATGTACGGTTTACCCATTAAATATTCGTGGCCAGCAGGAAGGTTCGGTTGTCGCCTTTCGTGATATTTCTGAGCGTAAAATGCTCGAAGAAAAATTACACTGGCAGGCTACTCATGATCACCTGACACGGCTTTGTAATCGTCGATATTTTGAAGATCAGTTAAATTCAGAAGTCAGTCGGGTGCAAGCGAGTTCTGATATGAGTGCGTTAGTGTATCTGGATCTGGATCGATTTAAATATATTAATGATACTGCCGGGCACGATGCGGGTGATAAATTATTAGTAGAAATTTCAAAGTTACTCTCAGACAAGCTGCGTGAAAAAGATACATTGGCGCGCTTAGGTGGTGATGAGTTTGCCATTATTCTTAATGATGTTGATGAAGAATCAGCTATTAATTTAACAGAAATTTTCCGTATGACGCTGGAAAAATGCAATTTCATGTATGGAGGAGAAAATTACAATATTAACGCTAGTTTTGGTGTGGCGTTAATGGATATACCTATGATGACATCGGGTGATGTCCTGGCGAATGCTGATATTGCCTGCCATATTGCGAAGCGAAGTGGTAGAAATCAGTCGCACCTGTATGAGCAGAGTAATGATGAAAAAAATTCAATGGGCTGTGAGTTGGGCTGGTCACAGCGCTTGCGCGATGCAATGGAAAAAAATAAATTTATTTTACATTATCAGCCCATTCTTGATTTGGGCTTAGTAGATCTTAACAGCCTTCCTGCAGAAGATGGTGCAATATGGAGCAGTTATTCTGCTGATAAAGATAATATGCTGCACTATGAAATTCTACTAAGGATGCAGGGTGATAATGATGATTTATATTACCCTGATGCTTTTATACCCACCGCTGAACGATTTAACTTAATGTGTGAAGTGGATATGTGGGTGATGAATGAGGCGCTAAATAAATTGGCTAACGTTCATAAAGAAAGAAAAAACATAGCATTTTCGATAAATTTGTCTGGCCATACGTTGAATGCACTGGATAGCTTACATAAAATAAAAGCCTTGTTAAAAAAATATAAGGTTAACCCTAAATCATTAATATTTGAAGTAACAGAAACCTGTGCTATCGCTAACTTTGAATCTGCAAGTCAGTTTATTGATGAAATGAAATGGTTAGGTTGTCGCTTTTCATTGGATGATTTTGGTTCCGGTTTTTGTTCTTTTTCACAATTAAAAGGCTTGCCTGCAGATTTTGTTAAGATTGACGGACAATTTGTTAAAGGTATGGCAAGAGGTTCAATAGATAAGGCGATTGTTACTGCAATGAATGATGTTGCGCATTCACTAGGGCGCTATACTGTTGCTGAATATGTAGAAAGTCCCGAGGTGTTACGGCTACTTAAAATATGTGGTGTAGATCATGTGCAGGGGCATTATGTTTCTGAGCCAATGTCTAAGCTGGGTTATGGCGGGGTTTAATTTACTGCTGGCATATTATGTGTAAATCTAAAAAAACCACAGAGACACAGAAAACTAATTCAAATATACAGGCTAGATAAAGCGAAGTGGATTCACCATTATTATTACGAAGTCTGCAGAACTACTCTTAGGTTCCTCTGTGTCTTAGTGAAAATATTTTTATTGATGCTTATTCATTGATGATTTCTACTTTTTGAATAATTACATCGTCTACTGGTACATCACTCGGAAAAATTCCGCGGGCGGTTGTTTTCGAATTTTCAATACTATCTACCACGTCCATACCCTTGGTTACTTTTCCAAATACAGCATAACCCCAGCCATACATAGATTTACCAGTGTGGTTCAGATTATTGTTGTTAACCGTATTAATAAAAAATTGAGCGGTTGCTGAATCAGGCACATTAGTTCGAGCCATGGCAATAGTGCCGCGTTCATTTTTAAGACCGTTAAAAGCTTCATTGGCGATAGGGGGATTTGTTTGTTTGCGCTGCAGGTCTTTGCTGAAACCTCCGCCCTGAATCATGAAACCTTTTATTATGCGGTGAAATATTGTGCCGTTATAATAATCGCTTTTTGCATATTTTAAAAAATTATCGACGCTCAGTGGCGCTTTTGTTCTGTTTAGTTCAATTTCAATATTGCCTTTATTAGTAACCATACGAACCAAAGGATTTTCGCTGGCAAACGCTGTTAATGAAAAAGCAAAAAAAGTAAGTGTAAGTAATATTTTTTTAAACATTTTAAGACCTTTTTTAATTTAAGCGGGTTCAATTATTTTCATAAATAACGCGATAACATCATCAACTAAAATCGCAATAGGGGTATCCTGAAAACGATCTGTTTGTTGCATGCATTTTTGTAACAATAGTTCGCGAATTATACCCTGATATATTAATGCTGCAGCTTGTGCGTTAATGGGTTTTATTTTGTTTTGTGATTGTAGTTCAGACAGATTGTATTCTATATAGTCTGTGAAGCTTTTCCAGCGGTTTAGAAAGAATTCCTGGCTGGCTTTCGAACCCTCTAGTTGAGAGTGCATTTCCATTTTAAGCATATCGGGATGGTTCATTATGCTCGAAACAAATACGGTAGTCATGCCTCTAAGAACCTGTTCAAAGCCGTTGTCATCCGCAACTACTGCTTCTACATATGATTCACGTGTGGCAGAAAACTCCTGAAGTACGGCCTCGTAAAGCTCATCTTTTGATTCGAAATGTCGATATAGAATAGCCGGGCTTACGCCAACCTCTTTAACAATTTCATCAATAGAGACACCGTGGAAACCATTTTTTGCAAATAGGCGTTTAGCTACCTTTATGATAGAGGCGCGACGCTCTTCTGCTGAAAGTCGTTTGGCCAACTTGAGTTTGCTCTGAATTATTTAAATTTGAATAGTAGAAATAAAAAAGGCACCAGTAATTACCGGTGCCTTTTTAAATTAAATAGTCAATTAAGACTTTTTAATCATGAATTCGAAAGCACCATCAACTTCAGCGCTAGAAAGCAATTCGTTACCAGTCTGGTTGCAAAATGCCTCGAAATCTTTTACTGAACCTGGGTCAGTAGCAACAATTTTTAATACTTGTCCTGTCTCTAGTGCAGAAATTGATTTCTTTGCACGTAGGATAGGAAGGGGGCAGTTAAGGCCTTTAGCATCTAGTTCAGCGTCGAAACTCATAGGGTTTCTCCTTTAAAATTATGTTCAGTTAATTGTATATAGATCAAGTTAGTGATCGTTCACTTACAATACGATTTGAGTGGTGAATTGTCAATAATAAATAATCAGTAAAAGAGGATTGTTAATATTTGTAGACAAGTGGATTAATAATATTAAAATCAATATGTTATGAAAGAAAATAATGTAAATTCAGATTCCAAATGTCCCTGTGGTAGCAAAAAAAAGTCAATTGAATGCTGTTCAGGGCTTATTAATGGGGATGTAAAGGCGACCAGTGCAGAGCAGTTGATGCGCTCACGCTATACGGCATATGCCCTGAGAAATGAGCAATATCTGCTCGATAGCTGGCATAGGAGTACGCGGCCTTCAGCGCTGGGGCTTGAGCTTGAGGGGGCAATGAGTTGGACAGGTCTTAACGTTCTAAAGGTAGGTAGAGAAGGAGAGAATACTGCTTATGTTGAATTTATTGCACGTTTTAATAATGCGGGTGTGGCAGGGCAAATGCACGAACGTAGTCATTTTGTACGTGAAGAGAATGGCTGGTTTTATATGGATGGTGAACAGATTGAGTCAAACATGAAAGATCCTGGCCGTAATGATCCGTGCCACTGTGGTAGTCGTAAAAAATTTAAAAAATGCTGTGGTCAGCGACCTGGCTAGTTTGTAGTGCACTACCGCCTAAACGGTTAGGCGGTAGTCGAATATTTTTATGTGTTATGCAAGTAAGTGTATATGTCCGTCTTTATCAACTTCTATATCTGCACTTGTCAGGCTGTCTCCATTACATGGGCCGCCAATACAGTTGCCATCTTCAATAGTAAATAAAGCGCCATGTACTGAGCACTGAATGTGATTTTTCTCGGTATCGAGAAAATCGTCATCCTTCCATTCAAGATTAAGCCCTGCGTGTGGGCATTTATTCTCGTAAGCGAAAACTTGCCCCCCTTTTTTCACAATAAATAAAAGTCGCTCTTTACGGCCTTGCTTTAGTTTAAAGCCTTTGGCGCCGGGGTCACTTACATCATTAATATGGCATAATTGTTCAAGCATAGTGTTTCCTATATGGGGGTTAGTCGGTGATTATAATCTGATCAAATCCAAATTGCTGGCATTTATTTGCAGCCAGTTTGCAGGCTGAGTTGAGTGCACTCGATAATTTATTCTGTTTCATAAGGGCTGCAATAAACCCTGCATTGAAGGTGTCACCAGCGCCTATTGTTTCTACAGCGCTGTTTATTGAATAAGCTTGCTGATGAATTATTTCTGAATTGCCATATGCCCATGCACCCTGCTCACCCCAGGTACAGGTAATTATTTTATTGCTATAAAGTTGGGAGAAATGTTCAAGACAATCAACTGCATTTGCAAAACCACGGGACTCTGCAAAGGGTTTAGAAATGAGCAGAAGACTGGCATATGGCATAATGGCATTAATAGACTCACGGTCTTTTTCAAGTTCTATTGATATAGGTTTATTGCATGACTGGGCATGCTGAAGCATTTTTAGTAGCTGTGTACAGTTGCGTGCTTCAAAATGGAACCAGTCATATGGTGCCATTTTGAGCTTAATAAAATCTTCAGCTTGAAGCTCTGCCAGGTCGCGGTAGTGAACAATACTGCGTGAGCCATTTTGGGTATTTAATGTGATGTAAGACGTTGGGGTTGTGCTCTTTTTGATAACCGGACAAAGGCTGGTATTTATCTGCTGCAGATTAAGGGCAGTAAAAACCTGTGATGCACTGGCATCATCTGCACGAGTCGCAAGCAGATGAGTGTCTATTCCCAGTTGCTGTAAAACGATGGCGCTATTGCTTGCATTTCCACCACACCGAATACTTTGTTTTAGAGCTCTGACTTCACTATCTTCAGCCGGGTAATGATCCAGGTGATTAATGATGTCGAGTGTGGCGATACCGGTGAGAAGAATATTAGGCATTGTGGTATGTTACGTAGTAATTAAATTTAAATAATAGAATTATTGTTTGTGTATATCTGAGTGTAAGCTATTTAATTAAATAGTGTAACGATAAATATATGCTTCTGTTAATTAATAAAATGTTTGAGCAAAATATAATATGGATACAAATTTAGTATATACAGCGCTGACTGTTTTAGTTGCCGTAGCAATTGTGCTGTGGTGGTTAATAAATCAACTGAATATGACAAAGGCAACGTTACAGCAGCTTATTATTGAAAAAAACTCTGAGGCTCAGCAGCAGCAATTGGCTCAATTAACTGAAATGCAACACAAACTGTTAGAGAGTAGTAATGAGCTTCAAACTAAGCAGGAAAGGCGTATTAATGAGCTAAGTACGGAACTCTCCGAAAAACTGAATAAAAGTAATGAATTGCTACAACAGGGTTTAAATAAGCATCGAGAGGCTTTTGATACGCGACAGTTAGAAGCACTAAAGATTCAGCAGGATAATTTAACGCAGGGTATGAGTGAAGTTAGAAAACAGGTAACAGAAGCGCTGGTACAAAATGGAAATGATTTAGGCAAAAAGGTAGATTCGTTAACGCGCTCAACTGATGAACGTCTAAAAGAGATATCTGTGCAGGTTGATAAACGTCTAAATGAGGGCTTTGAAAAAACCACAGCAACCTTTGCTGATGTAGTAAAACGCCTTGCATTAATAGATGAGGCACAGAAGAAAATTACGGAACTATCGGGCAGTGTTGTTAGTCTACAGGAAGTGCTGGCAGATAAGAGGTCTAGAGGGGCTTTTGGTGAAGTGCAGTTGAACTCGCTGGTACGAAATGTAATGCCGGAGAATAGCTTTTCATTTCAGCACACTTTGAGTAATAGTACTCGAGTTGACTGTATGTTGTTTCTACCAGAGCCGAGTGGCAATATTGCTATAGATTCCAAGTTTCCCCTGGAGTCATTTAGAAAAATGACTGATATCGAGTGTAATGACGCAGACAGGGTGACGGCAGAAAGACAATTTAAAAAAGATATCAAAAAACATATTAGTGATATAGCCACGAAATACATTATTAATGGTGAGACATCAGATGGTGCTGTGATGTTTATACCAGCGGAGGCGGTGTTTGCAGAAATACACGCACATCATTATGAGCTTGTGGAAGAAGCGCAGAAGGCGAGGGTATGGTTGGTTTCGCCAACAACGCTTATGGCTGTGTTAACAACCGCACGAGCAGTGCTGAAAGACTCCGCAACCCGAAAGCAGGTGCATTTGATACAGGAGCACCTGGTGGCGTTGTCAAAAGATTTCTCTCGTTTCCAGACGAGAATGGATAACTTGTCAAAACACATAGAGCAGGCGAGTAAAGATGTTAATGATGTGAATACATCAGCAAGAAAAATAAGCTCGAGATTTGAGAAGATTGAAAAAGTTGAGTTACTGGATGATGATTCAGAGCAATTGTTATCCAGTGAACCGGAAAATTGATAAAGCATTTTAAATGATAAATGAAAATCAGTCAGCACAGGATAAAGAAATTTCATCCACTATATCTTTAAAAAAACAATGGCCTATCGTTAGTGTAATAATTGTACTAGCAATTGGTGTTGCTGTATTACTGGATGCTTTTAAACCGGTGGCTATTAAGAAAGTGGCGAAGGATGAATACCCAGTAGCAGAGTTTGTTGTTGCGGATATTGAGTCCATATCTGTTCCTGTTGTATCACAAGGCACAATAAAAGCGAAAACCTATATTAAACTGGTCGCAGAAGTAAATGGTCGTGTTAAGCACATAGCTAAATTACGTTTTAATGGCGGTTTTTTTAAAAAAGGTGATCTGTTATTGAGTATCGACGATACAGATTATCAATTAGCGATGAGCCGAGCTAATGCACAGCTGGCGTCAGCCAAACAACAATTAATTAGAGTTGAAACCGAAGCGAGTCAGGCAAAATTTGATCTGAAACAAATTGGCCGTAACCCTTCAAAATCGACATCTTATGCTTTGCGTGAGCCTCAATTGGCAGAAGCTCGAGCGAATTTTCAGGCAGCAGAAGCTGATTTAAAAATCGCTGAGTTACAGATGTTACGCACGCGTGTTGTTGCGCCATTTGATGGTCGGGTTGTGAGTAAGCAGGTAGATGTTGGTCAATATGTAAGTACTGGCACGTTGCTGGCGGATATTTACTCTACAGAATCGGCAACGGTCAGGCTGCCACTCAGTTTGCAGCAAACAGAGTTGCTGGGTATTAAACTACGTAATAATCAGCAGTTAGTTGAAACGATGAATATTAAACTTTTTGCAGAATATTCCTCCAGACAATATCAGTGGTCGGCAATAAGAAGTCATACGGAAGGTGAAATAGACGCTCGAAATCGCTTAGTTTATCTGGTGGCCGAAGTTAAATTTCCTTTTGAAAAAAATGAACAGTTTATAGATCGTCCCCCATTAACCCCGGGTATGTTTGTAAAAGCTGAATTGACTGGTAAGCAACAAAACGTAATAAAGCTACCGCGTTCAGTGTTGCGAAATGGGGGTGAAGTCTGGTTGATTGATGAAGATGATCGTTTGCAAAAAACAGCAGTTGATATACTCACAAAAGATAAGCAGTTTATATATATAAAAGCGGGTTTAAAACAGGGAGAAAGGGTAGTAACAAATGCTATTGATTACCCTCTGAATGGAATGAATCTTGCACCTATGTTAATTAGTACATTGTCAAATGAATAAGTTAATTGCCTGGTTTGCGGAGAATCAGGTTGCCGCAAATTTGATTATGGTATTGATTGTTGTTGCAGGTATCTTGTCACTACAAACTACGCGTAAAGAGCTAATCCCAAATATCTCCTTAGAGAAAATCAGTATCAGTATTGTTTTTCCGGGAGCCTCTCCCAAAGAAGTTGAAAAAACAATTTGCATACGCGTTGAAGAAAATATTTTTGATATTGAAGGCATTAGAGATATTACCAGTAAGGCAGCTGAAGGTATTTGTAATGTCGTTGCCAGCATTGAATCAAATTATAATGCGCGCGATGTAATGGATGAAATCAAATCACGCATTGACACTGTTTCAACTTTTCCTGAGCAGGCTGAGCGCGCACAAATACGTGAAATAAGTATTAAGAGTAGTGTCGCCAGTGTGGTTGTTTCTGGAGATGTTGATGAGCGCACCTTGAAAAGTGTCGCAGAAACCGTGCGAGATGAATTAACTGAAATTAAAGAAATTACTCAGGTAGAGCTTGTTAATGCAAGAAAATATGAGCTATCCATTGAGCTGTCTGAAGCAAGTTTACATGAATATGATTTAGATTTTGATGAGGTGGCTCAGGCAGTACGCTCTGCCTCACTTGATTTACCAGCAGGGCGATTAAAGACCAGTAGTGGTGATGTGATGTTGCGCACTCAGGCGCAGGCGTATACAGGTGATGATTATGAGCAGTTAACACTTCGAGCGAATCAGGATGGTAGCTCAATTAAACTTATTGATGTGGCTAATATTGTAGATGGCTTTGAAGATGTAGAGTTTAAGGGAGAATTTAATGGTAAGCCCGGGTTGTTAATTACTGTGTACCGGGTAGGAGAACAAAGTGTTTTGGAAATTTCAGATAGTATTAAGGACTATATAAAATATAAATCACCGCAGTTACCTAATGGTATTGAATTAAATATATGGCAAGATAAATCCAGCTACTTTAAAAGTCGTATGTATTTATTAACTCGAAATGCAATGACGGGTTTGCTATTGGTGTTTTTAATTCTGGTTTTGTTTTTACGGTTACGCCTGGCATTTTGGGTAAGTTTGGGTATCCCTATTTCATTTATGGGGGCGTTCTGGTTGTTGCCTCATGTAGATGGCTCTATCAATATGATTTCTATGTTTGGGTTTATTCTCGTTTTAGGCATAGTGGTGGATGATGCAATAGTAGTGGGTGAAAATGTACATAAATTTCACCTTAAAGGAAGGCTTGGCTTAAAAGGTGCGATTGAAGGTGCACAAGATGTGTCTAAGCCAGTTGTATTTGCAGTGCTAACCAGTGTGGTTGCTTTTATGCCTATATTGTTTTTGCCCGGGGCAGAAGGCAGTTTATGGAAGGTGATACCACAGGTTGTTATTTTGACGTTATTGTTTTCACTGGCAGAATGTTTGTTTGTGTTGCCGGCACATTTAGCAACAATCAAAACACATGAAAGAAAAGAAAACCGGTTCACAAAATTTCAAATGCGCTTTTCCGATTTTTTAGATAATTTTATTGAATCTAAATACCGACCCTTTTTATTAAAAGTGCTTAACTGGCGTTACGTTACAGTATCTGTATTTACAGGCGCTTTTATTGTTTTTGTGGCAGTGATATATGCCGGTTGGGTGCATATGATATTTTTTCCAAAAGTTGAAGGTGATATTGCAGTTGCCAGTGTAAGTTTTTCACAGGGCACAACGGTTGAAAAAACGGAGCAAGCTGTTGAGAAAATAGAAGCAGCTGCATTGCAATTAAAACAACAGTTAAAACTGCGGACCGGTGAAGATCAAATTGAAAACATTATATCCACAGTGGGTGTGCAGGCTATGGATCGTAGAGGTGATAAAGGTGACCATGTGGGTGAGGTTGCGTTATCACTAAGGGCGTCAGAAGACAGGCAGATAGATAGTGCTGAAATTATGAGTTTGTGGCGTGAAGCGGTGGGTGAAATACCTGCAGCAACGCAACTTACATATAAATCAAACTTAAGAGATTCAGGCCCAGATATTAGTATCGATCTTACCGGCAGAGATACTGACGAGTTATCATTGGCTGCAAATGCATTAAAAAAACACCTGCGACAATATACCGGTGTTTATGATATTCAGGATAGTTTTGATGCGGGTAAGAAAGAAATTCGTTTGCACCTGAAACCTGAGGCTGAATATTTAGGTATTAATGCAAGGTTACTTGCGAGGCAGGTAAGGCAGGCCTTTTATGGCGAAGAGGTACAGCGCATACAGAGAGGGCGAGATGATGTGCGCGTATTTGTGCGTTACCCTAAAGGGCAGCGTAAGTCGGTGTATTTTCTTGAAACTATGTTTATACACCTGAGTAATGGTGTGGATGTACCACTTAGTGAGGTTGCAAATATTGAATATACATCAAGCCCTTCTGAAATATTGCGCATAGATAGAAAACGAGTTATCACAGTGAGTGCTCGTATTGATGAAAGTCGTGCGGTGCCTGCACAAGTTAAAGAGGCTTTGAATTCAAGTTATCTTTTAACTATGAATGAGTCGTTTCCAGGGGTGAAATGGAGTAAATCGGGTAGCCAGAAAGACCAGGATGAAATGATTGGCTCAATGGTTAGAGGCTTTATTCTGGCATTGATTGGTATTTATGCCTTAATGGCCATTCCCTTTAAATCATATACCCAGCCTTTAATGGTGATGAGCGCAATTCCATTTGGTTTAATTGGTGCCATATTAGGGCATATGTTGTTGGGGTTAGATATTAGCTTATTATCACTCAGTGGCATGATAGCGGTTGCAGGGGTAGTCGTTAACGATAACCTAGTATTGGTGGATTATATAAATCGCAAGCGAAAAGCCGGTGTTGAGTTAAGTCGAGCTATTCGAGAAGCGGGTGCAGTGCGCTTTAGGCCCATAATCTTAACCTCGTTAACAACTTTTGCCGGGCTTACCCCATTGATGTTGGAACGTAGTGTACAGGCGCAATTCCTTATACCAATGGCCGTTTCTCTGGCATTTGGCGTGTTGTTTGCGACGATAGTAAGCTTGTTGCTGGTACCCGCCAGTTATTATATTCTGGAAGACATTAAAGAGTTTTTTGCTTCTAGTAAGGCCTGAATTAAAGTCAGTTCTAGCAGCGCGTACTGAGCAGGAACTACTGTCAGTTATATCCAGCTCTCCCCGCATGTATTTAAACCATCTATCGAAAAGGAAAAATTCTCAGGCAAAGCAGTATTTCGGCTTCTATACTCATCAAGTACACAAATAATAATAGGTTCTGGGCTAAGCGTGAAAACGGCAATGGGCGCATTATTTTATTAGAAAATCCTTCGTTTAAAGCCTGTAAATACAGGTGATATTGACTTTTAATTATATTGGAAAGGCCGTTACATAGCTTTTTGGAGTGAATTATGGGGTACAGTACGGAAGAACAAGTCCAGGATCGTCGTGATGCGACTCGATTTGAATCAAAAGAAGCGTTAGAAATGAAAATTGTATTTTCATCAGAAAACCCGGGTTTATTGGGTAAGACCTTATGTGGTTCAACCATAGATGTGTCTGCCACAGGTTTGCGTATTGAGCTAAATCAAAAAATAAGAATGGATAGTGTGCTGGATGTATGGGTAACGTTAAAAGATAATAAAAAGAAATACTTTCTTACAGGTAATGTTCGTTGGTGTCAGGATACAGAAGCGAGTGGTTATTATCAGATAGGTGTAGTTCTACGTGAGCGATCAGATACCATAACTGACTTAGATAGCTGGCAAGACGCATTCAAGAACCGTTAATGGCACAATCATGCAGGTTTTGTAAAACGGTTTCCAGCCCGCAGTTTGTCATAGTAGCAGTGGCACTATTTGTTATTTATTTTAGTGTCTGGGGGCTCTAGTTAATACAATCGGGCGTGCTTAAAGCTTATTGTGCTTAAAGGCATTGTCCTGGCCATTCCCATAGTCAGTAAGTATCCATTAATTTATCCCCTGATAAATGCCTCCTTGAGGACTTTAAAGTGCAAACCTAATTTTTAAATTAGTAAGCTTCAATGTAGTAATTTTACTGAGTTTGTTATATTTTGAATACATGGTGTATGGCCCAAAATGTTCGGGTTAGTGGAGGGAAAATATGTCAGAGAAACATCCTATTATTGCTGTTACAGGTGCCAATGGCGCGGGAACAACAGTAGTGCAGCAGGCTTTTAAGGAGATTTTTTTTAGACAGAATATAAATGCGGCCTTCGTTCAGGGTAATGGTTTTTTACGTTATAACGAGAATGAAAGCAGAAGGCGCGTAACCCAATCACGTGTTAAAGGTTGTAATATCAGCTGTTATGGGCCTGAATTAAATGACTTTACAAAGCTGGAAGATTGTTTCAACAGTTATTCAAAAGATGGCTGTTGTGAAACGCGCTTTCATGTGACTGAAGAAAACCAGAAACTGCATAATGTGCCGGTAGGTGAGTTTACAGAATGGCAAAAAAGCCAGTGTGAAACAGACTGTTTATTTTATGAAGGTATGCATGGTGGTGTAGTAGCTGAAACCTGGACGAGACGTAAGTGTGATAATGATGATGGAGTATTAAATGATCGTCGTAGCGATAGAAATAATGGTGTAAATGTTGCGCAGTACGTCGATTTATTGATTGGCGTGGCTCCTGCAATTAATCTCGAGTGGATTCAACGCATTCAGCATGATCGAATTAATCATAAGCACTCGCCAGAACAGGTTACGGTAAATATATTAGACCAGCTTCAGGACTATATTTTTTTTATAGTGCCGCAATTTTCTATAACGGATATTAATTTTCAACGTATGCCCGTGGTAGATACATCCAACCCCTTTGATTTGCAGCGAGTGCCAACTGAAAAAGAAAGTATTGTAGTCGTTAGTTTTAAAGAACCCAATAAACACAATTTAGATGAATATCTGAGTCGCATTGATGGCTCGTTTTTATCTGGGCGTCGAAGCCTGGTCATTCCAGGCGGGCAACTTCAACATGCACTGGATGTTATTTGTGCGCCATTAATAGAAGCATTAATTCGCAGAGATTAGTTGATATGGTGTGACGTGCGTGCGGGCAACTATGCCCTGACGTATTGTCAGGAGTAGATTGAGTGGTGTTCATTCCAGATAGTAGTCTTTCAAGTAAAAAAAATATGCTTATTCGTTGCTGCTTCTTCCTATACGAACTTCATCATAACGCCCGGAAGAACCCGTGAGTGAAACATCATCGTTTTCCTCCGCGTTTCGTCTCTTAGTATCGGTTGAAAAAAACTGGTCAACAACAGATCGAGTTTTATTGGGTTTCACCATTTCCTGTTTTTCATAGTCCCCAAGGTTTTCCACGGGTGACTGGTTTATAACGTAAAAAATGCCAGCACCGGTTAATATGCCGAATATAATTACTTTGATGGCTATTGAAACGGATTTTTTCATGTCTACCTAATCCTGAGTTTATCGCTAAGGCGCCCAAAGTTTGTATGTAAAGCATGACTTTCGGCGCATTGTATGTAAATAACATGCTGGTTATTGATTGTATTTAATTTTCGCCTGAAATATTACAGGTCGAATGATGTTTAAGTGGTAGCTTTCTCAATACAGATTACAGTAATTATACTCTAGGCTGTGGTGTTAATATGCTTTCCTATATTATCGCTAAAAGCAGGTGAATCAGCTGTTTTAGCCCGGGCTTTATGGCTTTTTCTGCGTATGCATCCCCGTTGACGCCTGTCGATAAGAACGTAAGCCTGTTTTATTCGCCGATCTCTATTATGGCGGCGCTCCAGACGACGTCTAACATCCGGCGTGTTATAAGTGCTGTGCACGCTTGCGGCAACCTTACCCGCACGTCGTGGTGTTGGTGAGGTAGATGCCCTGCTTTGGTGTATTAATGGAATATTCGGCATAATAGCGACAGATATTGTTTTCCCTGTCCTATTTATCGACACATGTTCGATGTTCTTAAATTATCATCGTGTGTGTAGATAAATATTTAATATACTGATTCAGTATAATATCAGCTTCTTGCTGTCATATTCTTTATATGCGCATTTTAAAAAATCATTAGAGTTTATCGGGCTTGCCGTTAATTTATATCTACATTTCGATTTTAATCTAGCTGACGATTTGCCTGCGTAAACTAACGGCAATTCTCTAAAACCCTTTTAATTCTTTGCTTAGGCGTTATATGTCATCTGTTTATCAGCAGGTTTTTCGAGCTTGTTGTTTAAAAAGCGATAAGTGCCACCGGAATTAAATTTGATAACGCTAAATCCGTATGCGCTTACCTGATCAACTGTGACTTCCTGGCCAGTGCTTATGATGCGAACGCGATCGCCGATGCTTATAGTGTTTTTATTATTCATTTATATGTCTCCAAAAACAAGAATTAAAGGCATTTTCAGTAGCCTATAGATGAAAGTTAGACTAGTTTGTTAGGTAATGCAAGTAACTTCATGTTATTTATGAAAAAAGATGAAAACAATGCTGTGAATCAGAAAAAAATACCTGCGTGGTTAACTTAAAATGTATGAATCAGTATTGGTGGCTATTTAAACTTAGACTAGTTTGTTAAGTAATTCAAGTATCTTTATGTTTTATATGGAAAAATTTAATTTATGATGGGTCGTTTGATTGCTGGGCCAGGGCTTCAGCTGTTTCGGCAGGCGGTAGCGCTGTAGGCTTTTTATCAGTGATTACTGGAGATGCAGGAACGAGCGCATTTTTTGCCTGAATGGGGGGCATGCGTTGGCTTAGGCGTGTGATCTTTCTATCCATACGATGTTCATATATCGCCATATAAGCTAGCACATTGCTGACGTATTCCCTGGTTTCAGTAAAGGGGATAGTTTCGATCCAGCGAATAGCGTTCATATTATGGTGCTCTGGCAACCATTTTCCTACACGATGAGGGCCTGCATTATAGGCCGCTGTCGCTAGTACCTGCTGGCTGTCGAGTTTGTTTAGCATGCGTTCCAGGTAGCTAGTGCCTAGACGGATGTTTGTATTACTGGCGAGCAGGCTGTTACGACCTCGATAGCGAATTTTTAATTGGCGCGCAACCTGTCGAGCGGTGTTGGGCATGAGTTGCATTAAACCCATGGCACCCACTGATGAACGAGCATCAGATACAAAAGCGCTTTCGCGGCGAATAATGGCGTAGGTCCATGCAGGATCAATCTTGCGCTGGTTTGACCATGCGTATACCTTGTTGTCTAAATGCATGGGAAAGCGTAATTCAATGTCATCACGATAGCGTGTTTTGCCCATAGTTATTATGGCCTGGTCGTGCCAATTCCAGGACTGTGCGATTTTAGATGCTGCTAACTTGTGTTCGTTATCAATACTCTTCACCAGTTTATGCCACTCGCGCCTGGCAGAAAGTTCTTCTCCCATTAAATAAAATTCACGTGCTCGAATAGTCTCTGGTTGCTGTAGTACAGAGTTTATAGCAATCACTGTGGGTTCGACTGGTTTGTCTTCGAAAGCGTATTGAAGATTTAAATGGTCAGCTGAAAGAAAACCATAGTAGCTTCGCTTATTGGCCAGGTACTGATAGATACCCATTGCATCATTAATGTTGCCAAGTTGTTCATTTGCGTAGGCCCACCAGTACTGCCAGCGGTAACTGGTTTGTTTATTTAGGGTAAGGGCATTGATGCTATTAAGCACAAGATCCCAGTCACCCTGGCGAATCGCGGTGCGTATACGCCACTCTTTAACTTGCTTGTCCGCATGAGACTCAGGTACACGGGCTAACCACAGGCTGGCATCGGGAGTGTGCTCACGAGCAAGGCGTAAAGCAAAATGGCGAACTATCTGCGCATCTTGCTGTTGTGAGAATAAGGCTTTATCTAGCTGGTGATAGGCAATGATTGCATTCGTGGTATCGATGTAGCTAAGACGCTTCAAACCATGTACTAAAATGGCCGCTTTGTCAGGGTGTTGGGTATTGAGTATTTCAGCGGATGTAACGAGTTGGGGTTTTTTATGAACTTGTAACCACTTACGTGCAATTTTTGCATCTCTGCCACGCATGGATTTTACCAGGTAGCGTGCAAGTTGACTGTTACTAACGGTCATGGCCAGTTTAAACCGTTGCCAGATGATGGCCGGAGTTTTATGCCCCGCCGCTTGCCATTTTTCAAAAACCGTATCGCAGGCTCTGGGACGTGTGCCGGATGAAAGCCAGAGATTTTCAATCATCGGGTAAGCTATATTCTGCTGCTTTGTATGCAGCAGGGCGTCTAGATACCGGCACTGAGCGGTAACACCGTAACCTGGTTGGTAAACATCAATTAGTCTTTGCCAGTTACGGGAGCGAGCCGCATGAGCAATAATCTTACTGCGAAAGCGATTGCCTATGACGGTACCATCGTTAGCTTGTATAAATTGGTGAATTTGTGCATTACTAAGCGATGATGCTTGATGCATTAAAGATTTATATTTCAGGTAAGGCTGTAAGGGGTAGTCTTTAAGTTGTGTTGAAAGTTTTCTAAACTGCTGCAGATTGCGTTTTTTAAAAGCGTCTTGAGCCTGTTGGTAAAGTTTACGTTGCGCCGCAAGTTTTAGGTTTTGCTGTGCGGTTTGGCTGGCAGATATGGGTTTGATTTGACCTGTTTTGACTGAGGCGTGGCCAGCAGAAAACAGGCCCGGTAGCACCAGTAAAGGAAGCCACAGGTAATTGCGAATCACAGACAATAAAGCAGTTGCTTGTGGCTGTTGCTCATACATCAAGTTAACATCACTGTTAAAAAAAGAATATTAAGTATTATCAACAGTTTAGTTAAATTAGTTAAAATATGTGTGAATATTCTCACAAAACACCATTTAAACCGATGAAAGGTGCAGGTTTTTGAGTTAATGATTGGGACGAAGAAAATATTTACGCTTGTATTCAGTCGCTAAACCTACAGCAATTTTTTTGTCTTCAGCCGTTAATTTTTTATATAAAGTATTTTTAGTTTTTCGAGCGTCTTTAACATTAGAGGCTGCAGCCACATAAAACCAGGCATAAGCAATTGCTGAATCGGGTGGGACCCCCCTTCCAGTGTAATAGGCAACGCCGAGATCCATCTGGGCTTTTCCGTGGCCTTTTTTGGCGGCTTTGTGGAAGTGTTTTACACCTTTGTTAATGTCTTTGCTTACGCTATAACCGTGTACATAAGCACGACCCACATTATAGTTTGCCTCTGCGTAATCCTGTTTTGCCGATTTTTGATACCAGCCTACTGCTTTTTTTAAGTCTTTCTTTATGCCTGTTCCGTTTTCAAGCATTTTACCAACCTGGTTTTGGGCTTCTGCATTGCCACTTTTTGCAGCTTTTAAATACCATTTATAGGCTTTGAATTTATCTTTTTTTACAACGTCACTATCGAGGTAAAGTTTCGCTAAATTAATTTGTGCGTGGGTGTTTCCCGATAATGCCGCCTTTTCAAACCACTTCTTGGCTTCTTTAGGTTTTTTCTTAATACCATCGCCTTTTAAATACATCTCAGCAAGGTTGTTTTGTGATTCAGTGTGACCTTGATTTGCTGCTTTTTTATACCAGTAAGCCGCTTTGCCGGCTGATCGCTGAATGCCATCACCATAGAAGTAAAGTTTGGCAAGCAGGTATTGTGCCTGCATATCTTTTTTGCGTGCAGCTTTTAAAAACCAGTTGGCTGATGATTTGAAATTGCGTTTGACTCCAACGCCCTTTAAGTACATTTGGCCGATAAGTGTTTGGGCTTCAATATGGTCTTGTTTTGCCGCTTTAATTATCCATTCGGCTGCTTCACTGGCGTCTTTACGTTGACCCTTTTGGTCAAGGTACATTTTACCGATGCTAAATTGTGCAGTAGCATCACCTTTTTCGGCAAGTGGAAACCACAGCATTAAGGCAGTAGCATAATCATCTTTTTTATAAGCAATAGTGCCTTTTTCGTAGTCTGTTGGTGGTTTTGGTTTTTTACTTTTTTCAGCAGCCAATAATGCAGGAGGTAAGCTGATAATAATCAGTAAACTGAAGAGTCGAAAAAGTTTTGTGGCCATAGCTAGAACTATATTTAGTTAGATGTGCTTACAAGTATAGAAAAAAACAGACGAAATTACAGCCTGTTTAAAATAAGAGCTGATTTTTAGAGGTGTTCGTTAAGAAAATGACGAATAAAACTAAGAGGTTTCGCCCCGCTAAAGCGTCCGACCTCTTCTCCATCTATAAATAAAATAAGCGTGGGGAAGCCACGTACCTGATATTTGCCGGCTATTTTCATGTTTTCATCTTCATCAACTTCGATCTTGGCAATACACAGCTCATCTTTATACTCAGCGGCTAGCTTTTCAAGTAGTGGTGCGATAACACGACAAGGGGAACACCATTCTGCCCACAAATCAATTAAAACGGGTGTTTTATGAGATGCGTCTATTACAAGGGACTGGAAATTGTCGAGATCAGCGATGAAGATGTTATCTAATTTATGCATTGAAATATAACTATGATAGTAACTAAGATGTGTAATGATATCACTATAGTTTGTATTGGTGTCCGCTCCATTAGCGTTTTATTGATTTGGAATTTGTCAGGGATGTAAATAAAAATAGACTTCGGGAGATTAAGGAAAATGAAGAATATTAATGAATAGTATCCTGTTTTTAGGTGTAAGCAGCAAGTCCCTATCTTCATAGGAATCTAATTTCTATGAAGATAGGGGCTTGTGGTAATAGATCAATGCTTAATATCTGTGCCTCTATGGTATTAGATTAATTCAGAGGTTCAAGCTCTAGCGGCCAATCAGTATCTTCAATATTAAGTTTTGATTTCAAATCATATAAAGCAGCTTGCAAGGCTTCTTCAATAACCGGGTGATAAAAAGGCATGCGTAGCATTTGATGCACGGTCATATTCATCTCTATACACCAGCATAATAGATGACCAAGATTTTCACCTTTAACACAGGCCATTGAGGCACCGAGTAATTTGCCTGTATTAATGTCGGCATAAAGTCGAATAAGTCCGCGGTTCTTACCCATGATTAAAGCACGGCCAACGGGTGCCATTTTGACTTCACCGATAGCCGTAGATTCAGGGTCGAGTTCAGATAATTTAGCACCAACCGTCACAATGTTGGGTTCGCAAAAAGTTATGGCTAAAGGTGTTTTGAGTTTAAAGGCAACAGGTTTGTCCTGCATAATGTTATAGCCAGCAACGCGGCCTTCAAAGCCTGCTTCGTGTAAAATGGCTTTTTCTGCATTACAGTCACCAGCAATATATATTGAGCTAGTACCAAGTTGCATTGTATTAGGATTGAAAATAGGAACTCCATTAGCAGAGAGTTCTAATGATGTTGCTTCGAGATTAAGTTTGTCAATGTTAGGTCGACGCCCCATGCTGGCAAATATTTTTTCAACTTCGACGCTTTTATCACCGGCGCTCACTTGTAAATTACCATTTTCAAGCTGAATTATTTCAGCTGGTTCTCCCAGCCATAATGGAAATTCCCGACTAATGATTTCAATGGCGGTTGTATTTACCTCTGTATCATCAAGTCCGCAAACAATATTCTGTTGATCTATGCCTGTAACCTTAACGCCTAAACGATTAAGTGATTGTCCTATCTCAAGCCCGATAACGCCGAGGCCTATAACAGCAATAGATTGTGGTAGCGTTTCAAGTTCAAAAACTTCATCGGTTGTTAAAATGTTATCTGAAAAATCTTCCCATACTGGTGGAATAATGGGACGAGAACCAGTGGCAATAATAATTTTATTGGCGCGTATTTGTTCACCGTCATCTGTTTCTAATGTGTTGTTATCAACAAAATGTACATTTGTTGCAATTATTTTATCTTCAGGTAATAAATCTGTAGAGTGAGAAAGCGTTCTGTCTACAAAAGCATCACGTAAATCTTGTACGTGTTCCATTGCATCTTCTTCGTTGATACTTAGGTGCTCTTCCCCTTCGATACCCTCACGATCAAAAATGGTACGGCGATGAAAATCTTCTGCAATTTGAATTAATACTTTTGAGGGCATGCAGCCAACGCGTGCACAGGTGGTCCCGAGTTCGCCACCATCAATTAAAACAAAATCATCAGTAAAACGTTTAACCTGACTCATGCAATAAAGGCCGGCGCTACCGGCGCCAATTATAGCTACTTCTACTTCTTTCATCTGGGTTTCCTAGTCTTAAGCTTGCTGTATAATTAAGTTAAAGTGGCGCTAACTTTATACGTTATAAATATGGGTTATCATTTTCTGGTTTTCATCTCGACGCATTTCACCATTATAAATATTAAATTGGCCATTGTTTTTGTCAGAAAAATAGAGCCTTAAGCTTTCAGTGATAACGGGAAATGCTAATTCATCCCAGGGTATTTCACCTTCACTATATAAATCTGTTTCCAGGCTTTCAGTGCCAGGGTGAGCATAGCCGTTTACTAGTTCACCACGGTACATAATATATACCTGAGAAATATGTGGAATACTGATTGTGCAAAATAGTTGGCTATTATTTATTTCGGCTTGTGCCTCTTCAAAGGTTTCTCTCCTGGCTGCTTCCAGGGTGGTTTCCTGGTTTTCCATAAAGCCCGCAGGGAGAGTCCACAAACCATGTCGGGGTTCTATGGCACGTTTACAGAGTAAGATTTTATCCTCAAACTCAGCGATGCAGCCAGCGATAATGCGTGGGTTTTGATAGTGAATCAGGTTGCATGATGTGCAGACAAAACGCTGGCGATTATCACCCTCAGGTATTTTGTTTACTACCTTTTCGCCACAGTGGCTGCAAAAAATCATATTTAAAGTCCTTTGGGGTGTTGGCGTAGGGTTAATGTATTGCCCCGTTGGGTAAATTCAAGGTGTTTAAGGAAGCTCATGCCGAGTAAAATTTCATTGCTTTTATAGCCAGGATTTATAGTCGCACGAATATTTGAAAGACTGATATCACCTAAGGAAATGAGTTTAAGTTTCGTGAGCTGAACCTCTACGGGGCCGTTAGCTGTTTGGTAGATAGCACTAGGGCCGGGTTTTAAGTTTAGCTTACGTGCAATACTTAAAGGTATGGAAACATCTGTAGCCCCGGTATCAAGCATAAAGGTCACAGGCTGAGAATTTATACTTCCATTGGCTACATAGTGGCCCATGCGGTTTCTTTTTAATACCAGTTCTTTAATATCCCCCGATAGTAAAAGTGTGTTAACCGACTGATTGGGGTTGTTTTGTTTATTTAATACATCAGAAAAGAACAGGCCAAGCAGTATGAATATACCAACCCACATTAATGCAAACATGAGTGCGCCGATCTTTTTTTGGTTTTGCTGTGCTGGTTGATGCATTTTAACTTTATATATAAGGAGATGATTTTATGACAATAATATCTGAAAAATGTTCTAAAATCAGTAAATGGATATACAGGCAGACAGACGAGAACAATACCGCTATACACGAAATGATAAATTATTCGTACAGCTCTTAGCGCATAATGAAAAAGCCGATGTTAGTAGCGTAACAACGCTTTGTAGCAGCAGAGATGCTTCCATACACGGTTTAAAGGTTGAAATTGAAACAGAGTTAAGCGTTGATAGCCAGGTTGATTTATGGCTGGCATTTGAAGGCCTGGATGAAAAATTTTACCTTAGAGGGCATGTTTGCTGGTGTTATGGCATGGAAAATAACGCTAACTTATATCAAACGGGTATAGAGCTGGAAGACTGTTATGCTACAGATTATGACGCCTGGATTAAATTACTAGACAGTTTTTCAGGTTAGACTGCTACGGATATAAAAATCCTGAAGCAATTCATAAATATGTAATACTACATATGATATATTCCGCAAACTACGGGGGTGTCCTCTCTATTTAACTGGTTAGATTTAACGAGGTAATAAACTTGACGGAAGAAGAAGTTGCATCACATGAGAATGAACTCGAAGAGCTGGTGTTACGCGAGAGTATTGTAAGTGCCACAGGTTTAAATGAAGGCAGTGTTCAAATAGGAATTAAAGGTGACCCCTCATTACGTGAAACATCATTAGAACGTAAACGATATGAGAGCCCGGTAGATAAGGTTATTGAACCACTGATGGAAAACCTGGAAGAGCTCATGTTGAACCGTAGCTGTTACCGTATTTTCATAGGCTTTAATAGTGGTGAAATACGGACTAACTCTATTTTCGACCCTCTACGTCAGGAAATTCATGCCTCGGAAAAACTGGCAGATGAAGCTTATATGGATCGACATTTTCCAAAAATCAGTTTCGAAGATAAAATTCAGGCAATGCGTGATATCTATGCAGCGATAAAAAATAGTAAATTATTCGAAACCGTACCTGGTTACTGGAAAAGTATATTTAATAAGCGTCACCAAACCTGGGACCCAATGACAAAGGATGAAATTCACACCATTATGTCATCCATAAAAACGATGCGTGATTTGCCAGATTTTTATTTGCGCAATATTACAATTTGTATTGTACAAGATTTGGTGAGAATGCAGTTTAACTGTGATGGTACACAAATTATCAGTGCAGAAAATTATCAAAAATTTATAGAAGACAATATGCCGTAAAGGCAAGATCTAATAAGCATAAAAATTGTAGGGGATATTCTGTTTTCATTTCTAAGCGGCACATGGGATAAAGAATAACTATGCGAGTTATCTATAAGTTTTACCGTTTCATGGGTTAAGATGAGCTAAGAGAGCTTGAAGAAAAGCAGGCTGGATCCGCGTTGCTTGATCCAGCCTACGACAATATGTTTCCCACGGACCTTTTTGCCAAGGTTTTTTTATTCTATAAGGTTGAACAGCAATGTTAGGTTAAGGTTGCACCGCGTAGTAAGTCATCAAATGGTGAGGTTTGAATTGGCCCAATCTCAATCACAATAGTTTCATCTAACGGAATTTCATCAGTCTCTAAGTGTGGTAATAGTTCCTGAGAAATTTGCATAATTGTAATCATGCCCTGCTGATTATTCGCATCAGTTTCTGCTTCAATTTTTTCTTGTAGCTCAGTTAAGTAGGCTTTAATTGCAGCTAACCGACTTTCTAACGCTTGCTGTTGAAATGCGGGTTTGAAACCAATATGCAATTCACGCAATCCTGTTTCACTATTGTCATTAACTGCTATTGTAAATGGGCCTTGTATTTCCACTTTTATTACCTGGGTTTATTTGTGAGTGATCTCTGATTTTATCAAAAAATGAAGTCAGAGGGTGGTTATTATTTGCGGCTATTTTTTATTTGCTCATAGGCAGATTTAATTTCAGCTGTTTTTTGATTGGCGAGCTTTATCATTTCTTCAGGTAAACCTTTTGCTACAAGCTTGTCAGGATGGTGCTGGCTCATTAATCGTCGATAGGTTTTTTTCAGTGAGGCATCAGAGATTTCACTGTCAACGCCCAGCACAGCATAAGCCTGTTTAAGGCTGGACTGTGGTGATGTGGCAGCTGTCTGGTGAGAATATTGCTGTTGTGCGCTAACCATATTAATAAGTTGATCGAGTTGTGATGTCGAAAAACCAATTTTTTGTGCGATGTCTTGTAGTGCGGAATGTTCAGCATTATCAAGATGATTATCGGCATAGGCTGTGGCTATTAAAATTTCCAGAAACATTTGTAACAGGTTGGTGCGGCGATGACACTCAGTTTTAAACTGTCGTAGAATTTCATCAAGCGGGAAGTTAGCTTGCTTGCCCTGGTTAAATAACTCGATGGCCGCTTTGCGTTGGCTGGCATTTAAGCTCATCTGGTCCATGATGTTTTCAGCCATCTTTATTTCACTGCGTGAGACGGTTCCATCGGCTTTGGCAAGATATCCCATTACAGAAAAAACGGCAGTAAAAAATGCCATTTGCACGCGTTCTGTATTGCCAGGTTCTAAATCAATGGCATTTAGTCCTTTATCAAACTGATGCCCGGCAGCCATACCCATAAGAGCACCGAGAGGGCCGCCAAGCATAAACCCAAAACCGCCACCTACTATTTTTCCCCACCAACTCATAATGTATTCCAGAAATATTAAATGTTTGTATTAGTTACGATGTAATGTAACTCTAAGAATTAGCTTATTTAAACTCTTCACCGAGTTGTGAGCCAGTGCGTTTGACTGTTTTCGCGGTTAATGATTCATCATCAGGGAACATTCTTCTTAAGTCATCCATCGTTAATGATTCCCCTTTACGGTCAAATTCAGCCCAGATCGCATCCCATCGATCATCATCAAAATAAAAACCAATGGGTAGTATGGCAACCGGTTTATTAGTAAAGTCGATGATTACTTTTGGTTCAATGAGTTTTCCGGCCACTTTATTTCCACCACAATGTTAATACAGGTATATAGGATATCATAAGAAGCCAGATAAGCATGATAGCTAAAAAGGGTAACGCAGCTCTAAACAGGGTGAGTATGTTTTTGCCAAAGCGTTGTGAGGCGATAAATAAGTTTATACCGACGGGAGGAGTCATATAGCCAATTTCTAAATTAGCCAGGAAGAGTATACCCAGGTGTACGGGGTCTATTTGATAGCGCAAAGCCAATGGCATAATTAATGGCACCACAACAACGATGGCTGAGAAAATGTCCATCATGGCACCAATCGCCAGTAAGAAAATATTCAATAATAATAAAAATTGGAGTTGGCTATCAACATGACTTTCAACCATTTCAAGTAGTCTGGATGGTAGCTGGGTGTCAATCAGAAGATTAGTGAGTCCCATGGCAACACCCAGAATAATTAAGATGCTGCCAACGAGTGTTGCCGTGTCTATGAGTATCTTGGGCAGGTCGGTTGGTAGTTTTATCTGTTTATAAATTATGGTTTCTATAAATAGTGCATAAACTGCGGTTACTGCAGCTGCTTCAGTAACCGTTACTAAGCCGCCGAATATGCCAGTAATCACCAGTATCGGTAAAAAAATATCCCACTTGGTTTCATTAGCCGCAGCTCGAAGCCGACTGTAAGAAAAATCTTCAAGAGGCGCATGCCATTTCAACGCAGATTTATAGCTATAAAGTGAAAGCATGATCAATAAAATGAAACCGGGAACAATGCCGGCTAAAAATAATTCATCAATGCTGGTGCCTGAAACAATTCCATATAAAAGTATTGCCAGACTGGGTGGGAATAATAGCCCTAAAGAGCCGGATGAGGTGAGTAGACCCAATGAGAATTTTTCTGAATAATTGGCCTGAATAAATAATGGGTAGAGTAAGCCGCCAAGGGCAATAATGGTAACGCCTGAAGCACCGGTAAATGCGGTAAAAAATGAACATGAGACGATAGCCACCATTGCTAGTCCGCCTGGCATCCAGCCAAGTAAAGCATTAAATAACATTATTAAACGTTTAGGGCTGCCGCCTGCAGCCATCACCATTCCGGCAAAAGTAAACAAGGGTATGGTGATTAGGTTTGGTTGATTAGCTAAACGATAAAGCTCAATAATTAATAAAACAGGGTCAAGCTCAGATTCAGTGCTGGCATAAATCCCGCCTGCACCTAATACAATAAACAGGGGTAAGCCGATAACGGCAAGAGCTATTAAAAATAAAATCACCATCAACTAACGTTATCTTTTTTGAATGTTAGTGAAAGCAATAAAAAATGCAGGCTTAGAGTAAAGAAACCTACGGGTAAAATAAGCGCAAGATATAAAGCGAGTTGTTCATTTTTAGGTGCATAGAGGCGCTCATCTAGCCAAAACTGTAATGCATACCAGAAAAAGATAGAACAAATGATTGAGCTAATCAAAAGTAACGGTTGTTTGAGTTGTTCTTTAAAAGCAGGTTTAAGCAGGCTGTTGATAATGTCTATTTTTATATGTTGACTGTGTTCACAGGCAAGAGCAGCTCCCATGAAAGTAATAAACAGAACAAGGTGGCGAGAAACTACATCAATATCTGAAAATCCAAGCTCAAATAAGTTCCGTAGTATGACCTGTGAGAATGTTAATATTAAAAGTAATAATAAACTGATTCCAGCGATGATTTTCTCAAACTTTATGAGCTTTTCTTTTATGGGATAAAAAAAATTATCTTTAAACGACATAATGAATTATTTTTTGCTCATAATTAATTTCGAGTTGTTCTGTCGAGAATCCAGTATCTAAGCGCTTTTAATGTAGCGGGGTTATAAAGCTTATTCAGAAAACCTCTCATCAGAGCACTCAGAAAATCCTGGTTATTGTGTGTGCCAAATAAGCTAATGTTGCTCTCTGTATTTATCTAATAGTGTTTTAACTTTAGAAAAGTGTTTATCAGGTATGTATTCTGATTTTGCTAATTCACTGGCTGCCTGATCGCGTATTTTAAGCATTTGTTTTTTTTCGCTATCTGTCCATTCCCACATGAATTCAATGCCGCTTTGTTTAAGTAGTTCTATACTTTTTGCATTATCGCGGCGAGATATTTTATTGATTTCATCACCAACTTTTTTTCCACTGGTTTTTAATAGCAACTGCAGATCTGCAGGTAAGTTGCTGAAAAAACGTTGACTAACAACCAGGGCGCCAATGCCATTGGTTAGGGGTACATGACTGGCATATTTTAATTTAGTGTGCCATTGCATTGCCAGGGCGCCAAAGGGAGAGTTGTAAACTGTGTCTATGCTGCCGTGACTTGCGGATAATTGTGTGTACACGTCCATTATAGAAAGTGGAACTGGAGAAACTCCCGCAGCTTTTGCAAAAGCCTGGCCCATTGGGTCGCCTTGCCAGAGCCAGATGTGTCGAGTTTTTAATTGCTCTAGTGAGGTAATAGGTTGCTTGGAGAAGAAATGTAGAAAACCAACTTCTGGCCAGCCGAGTAACTCGAAACCCTTATCACTGAAACCGCGTTCAAGGTGAGGCATTATTTCGTTGCGTACATAATCTGATTCGTTCGTGTTTCTAAAAAGAAATGGCATTTCCAGAACACGAGCAGGTGAGTAGATTCGACCAATGCCATAGCCAGTGAAAAAAGCACCCTGAAGCTGGCGACTTCGAATTTTACGTAACACATCGGGTTCATCACCCATTACGCCACCAGCATATATTTTTACTTTAAGGCGGCCTTTGCTTTTATCATGCAGTTCTTTGGACCAGTCCTGGATATTTTTCATCCATGCGGTGTTTGCGGGAATGAGTGATGCAAATTTTAAGGTATAAGTTTTTTCGGCACGAGAAGCTGTATTGAAAAATAAAAGAAGGCCACATACGCTGAATAGAAGTAATCGTTTTATTAGAACCATTCCGACTCCTTCTTAAGAAATAATTTGGCTTTGCGTTTTGCAATGTTATTAATTAAAGCAATATCTTTGTTGGTGCTGGGGTGTGTATTAATGACTTTCATCAGGCGTTGATGAAAAAACTCTTTATCAAATTTTTGTCGGTCAAGGTATTCTGCCTGTAATAAGTCTACAATTAATAACTGGTCATTATTTAACTGGCGCGCCTTCTCAAAATGCTGCTCGGAGAGGGAAAAATTTCCCCCTAATAGTGGTGAGCGACTTCCGTGGTAAACTCCGAAAAAAATATGTGGCCCGGCCATATAAAATGTTTCATCAATTTCAATGGCGCGCTGCATGAACATTACAGCTTTTGGCAGACTGGCAATGGCTTCTGTTTTATCTCGATTGTGATCAATCCACTTCGCCCAGTTAGATGCCGCCCAGAAAAGTGCGGCAATTTCATCTTTATCAAATGAGTCAAGTTTTAGCTGTAACGTTTGCAGGTCACCAGACAGTGTGTTTTGACTAAGGCCGCTTTGCTGTAAGTTATAAAGTGCATGGTTTAAACCCCGACGATAAAATTTAGCGGCACGTTGGGGGTCGTTGTCTTCAATAAAGCCATAGGCGTAACCATAGTAGGCCTGAGCTGCATAATTGCGTAAGTTTTTATTGTTGGGGGCATTAATAATCATGCCTTCCATAAGCTCAATATTTGCAGGCATTGCCGCTTCGGCGAGTTGTAAATCAGTTTCGCGGTTTATGGCCGTCATTCCGCCTTCAATCATGGGCATAGATGCCTTAACTGTGAGCTCGGCCAGAGAGCAGGCGCTAAGTTGAAGCAGAATATAGATAAAGACTAAACGCTGAAAGTTTGATTTCATTTTGATTGGTTTTTACTGTCTATTTGAATAGAGCTTATCACAGCATGAATATTTGTATAAAAAAACCTCGTGTGTAAGGGTAATAATTACAAAATCTGATCTAGAGATACTCGTCATCCCTGAATGCTTGCATCGGGGGACCCTGTGTCATTGGTATTGAAAATAAATACAGAGCTTTTTAAAAGGGAGTCTGCTCCCCTTACAATTCTAGACTAGCTCAGGCTGCCGCCAGTTAATCAATATATCTTTAAATCGCCCATCCATTATTTTAAAAGGTTTGAGTGGTTTGTTATTCCATAAACGAGGGAAAACGCTGCGATGTGTAGGGAAAACTAGTCCATCAAAGGTTTTATGGTCTTCACAGATATGACTACCGACGGCGAGCGGGCTAATTACATCCGCGGTATAGTCCTGACGTTTAAGCAGGCCATTTTGATCAAAATAAAATATCTGTTGCTTGCAGTGGGTAGGCATATTGCCGGGGTAACGCACATTTAAGGTGCTAAGTACGTTGCCGTCACTTTCGAAGTAATCTGCGCCCTGGTGGCAGTCAAAGCCTTTTTTGTTAAATATAAATGGGCTGCAGCTGTAATTCCATAAGGCATAACCAAGAAAATATATCAGATCCAGGTGATCCCAGTGAAGGCGAGGTTTGGTTTTTAGCTCGTTACAATTACTGAAGTTTCGTTCGCAGTAAATTTTGTCATTAGCGTTATAGATATATACGTTAAAACCATCAAAAATTCCTGTATGACCCTCTTCTGGAAAGTCATGAATACTGACATAGGGTTTGTCGGTAAATATATTAGCTGTAATGCTTGGGAGCCACGGGGACTTGAATTTAGTCAGCAAAATTGGGCCAAAAATATCCAGTTGCATCTGGATGGACTCAACCATTTGCCAGCGCTCGATACCGCCATGTGCATTACAGATACGATTTAGTAGGTCATTGGTAATCATTTTGCCCCCGAGATTGCACAGGTTCATACGGTCTGGATACAGGTTAAATAATGCGATGAGTATCAAGGTTTAATATATGTGGACACTGCCCACATACTCCAATTTAATGATAGACTTGAAGCTTGTCAATTATATTTGGTAGCAGATTGTGGAGCAGGCGAGTTATCACCACGGTGATTTAAGAAATTCACTGGTTAGTATCGCCACTGAAATGCTGAATCAGAAGGGCGTTGCAGGTATTAGTTTACGTGAAATAGCCCGAATTATTGGTGTGGGCCACAATGCACCCTACCGGCACTTCAGTAATAAACAGGAGTTACTGGAGGCTATTTCAGAAGAGGGTTTTCGACGCTTAAAAGCTAAAAATACCCGTTTAGAGCTTGAACTTGCCGGTGACCCAGAGGCGCAGATATTTGAAAGTGCCATGCATGTTATTAGCATGGCGGCAGAACAACCAGATTTGTTTCAGCTCATGTTTGGTGGGCATATACAGCCGAAGGGCAAGGGAGAGGCTTTGCAAAAGGCTGCAGAGGAAGCCCTGCAAAGTGTGGTTGGTATTATCAAAAGTGGTCAGGAGCAGAAGGTATTTATTCCGGGTGACTCGGTGACGCTAGCCCTGAGTGCCATGTCAATGATTCAGGGGGTAGCTAATATGGTGTCATCTGGCAAATTAAAGGCTAATGCTAAAGCAAGTTCGTGGACAGATCATCAGATGTTGTTAAGAGGTATGGTGTTGCAGTTGTTTGATGTGTTTTTACGTGGCTTAAAATTGTAACCAGTTCTTAATAGCGCTTGCAAATAAATGTCTAATTCCCTAAGCAAAAGTTTAGGGTTTGTTGTAATGTCAGCACTTTATAAAGTTAATTGTAAGATTCTTCGCTTTCGTGTTGAATGTTGTTATATTAATTTTGAAAATCAAATATAGGCCAGCTAACTTAAACCAAAATGATTAAAAAAATTATTAGACTAATGACAATAATCTCCATGCTGCTAATGGCCATATATTTGTATGGGGTATATCAAAATAATCGTGATCTCGCCTATCCACAAAAAGCACAGATGCAGCAGCAGCTCGAGAAGTCGATACAGTGGCTAATAAATAATGAAGATCAGATCTTGTCACAGGCAAACCCCATGTTGTGGTGGATGCTTTATGAAACACATAAAATTTCACAGGATAAACGTCTGGCCAATTTGCTTGAAAAATATCATCAAAGAAATATGCGAATTAAATACAGTGTATGGGGGGCTTTATTTGATGGAGAGAAACAGAGGCGTTTAGGGGCATACTCTGTACAGGGTTTGCCTTATTACAATCAGCATTTCATCTATGCTATAAATTGTGCAGCGGATATTGAAGATGAGCTGCCGATAGTGGCAGAGCAAAATACCGCAGAATTTTGTCATCAGCCTACTTACTTTTATCGCCCCGCCTGTATAACGCATCAGTTAATGGGAGTTAACTTCTTATTTACTAAACAATGTAATCTTCTTTCAAATATAGATGAAGTCAGCCAGTCATTACAGCGCGATATAGAAGGCCAGTTAACCTGGGATATTCGAGTGATTGATGTGTACTTGCAGCGAGTGCTGATGTTGTTAATTACCGGTGCAGAAGCCAGTGTAGAACCTGTCTGGATTCAGCAGGTACTAGATCATCAGCTTGACGATGGCGGCTGGGGGAATTTTGTTAGCCTGGTAAATATTGGCTCGAGTCGTTCTCTGGGGTTTAGTTCAAAAGGTCTTTCCCTGGGGCGAGAAAAAAGTAGTTTTCACGCAACTGCTCAGGGTGTTTATATTTTGAGTTATTTGTTGTTTAATAAATAGTAGTTATAAACGAATTTTTTGACGGGTAATAAAGTTCTCGGTTAGTGCGCATAGAGGGTCTTATTATGGCCAATATCAAAATTCTTGAAGGCGATATTACAAAAGCAAAAGTAGATGTTATTGTGAATGCGGCAAATCCAATGATGCTTGGTGGAGGTGGAGTTGACGGTGCTATACATGCAGCAGCTGGTGCAAAGCTTTTGGAAGAATGTAGAAAGGTAAAGGTTATTGATGGAGTTCGTTGCCCCTTTGGTGAAGCACGAATTACGCTTGCAGGTAACCTTCCTTCTAAATACGTAATACATACAGCCGGGCCTATATACAGGCAGGAAAAAGACCCTGAAAGTATTTTGATTTCTGCATACCAAAATTCGTTAAAGCTTGCTATTGAAAATGGTTGTAGATCAATAGCGTTTCCAGCAATTTCGTGCGGTGCATATGGTTATCCTGTTCGAGATGCGGCAAATATTGCCATTCAGTCCTGTTCTCAAAACGAATTCAGAGAAGTCGAAATTTACTTTTACTTATTTGGAGCCAAAATGGTTGAGCTGTGGCAATCAGTTCTTGTGCATAAAAGTAAATAATCAAAAATAAAAAAAGCGAACTCATATGAGTTCGCTTTTAAAAACTAACTAGCCTTACGTTTAGCTATTTTTTTTAAAAGCCTCGATCAAAGCCAGTGGTTTTTTCTTTTTAGTTTTTTTGTTCAATACATAAACCACTGTTTCGCCTTTAGGGCCTGAGCCGATTTCAGTATAGAAAAAAGTTGGATGACCAAACATACGAACAGGTGTCATATCATCAAAGTTACTAAAAACATAAATTCGACCATGGCGACGAGTTTCACCGTAAAAATCACCTTTTACTGAAGTTTTCTTCAGGTACAAATTAGCTGCAGGTGTATTTACGCCTTTCTTTTTGTCTTTTTTGGTAAGGCCAAATACCATAGTCTCACCGTTAGGGCCCTCACCAATGCGTGTTAAACGGTATGCTGTTTCGCCAACGCTAAGAAATTCTTTGTATAAAGAACGATCATAAAATACATGGATACGACCATCTTTATGAACTTCATAGATCTCAGTTGATTTAACAGGCGCTGCTTCTGCCTGCTCAGGCTTAACGTGGTTACATGCAGTCATCAGGCTGGCAGTTAATATCAGGCTGATGGTTAATAGAATTTTTTTAAACATTATTGCTTACTCCAGATTGGTTAATGCGGAGTATTTTATTTAGGTAATGTGACAAAATTATGAACAAATTAAGTTTTTGTTTCATGATGGTCAGCTTACAGTGCTTAGAGGTAGGCTTATAAAGCCAAATATCATTCAATATAATACTTGACTAATATAGTATGGTATACTGCCATTTTTAATATCACAGGCGTCTCATCGTGCCAATGCCTCAATTACTGTCTATTGTCGAAATCGGTGGTTACCCTGACTTTCACGCTCTTTATAAGCTAAAGGGGTTTGAGGTGACGCGGGCAGATAGTATGCGTAAGGCAACGAAGCTGCTAAAGAAGCTCACGCCGGCTGTAGTGGTGGCAGAGTTTAATTTTCAGTCAGATTTTCGAGATCGTACCAGTAGTCTGGAAACATTAATGGCTACGGTGCAGCGCTTTCCAGACTGTAAAGTCATTGTTTTTTATGAAAAAGAACAACGCGCTCAGCTTGAACGGCTATTAGCGGTATTTGATATATTCTCAATAATTGCCTTTCCGATTGAGGAGTCTGCTATAAGTGATGTACTTGATAAAACCCTGGAGCAGGCTGCATGAGTGTGGAAATGTTGTTTTCAAAATTAGCCGGACGACATGAGCGTTTGTTAAAGCGACAGTTTGAAAACCCCTTGTTTGGTGAAGTAAATATTGAACCGTTTGATATTCAGGATGCTCGTCGAGTAGATTCTGAAGAAGTTGAAACGTTTTTTAATGAGTTTCGTGACCTTGTACAGCAGGTTACAGAGTTAGATGCCAGTGCCGATGCTGATGTAATATTAAAGCTGAAAGAGGCGCTTGATAAGACCTATGAGAGAAGTGCTGGCCTAGCTGGTGATCAGGCTGAAATTCGTGAAATGATTAAGCGTTTGTTAGGCATGATGATGCAGAGCATGTGGAAAGCCGTGGGTAATGATGCCATGGGTATCTCTAAGCTGGAAATGGAAGAGCAGGCCAGGCAGGCACATTTTGCCTTGTTGGAGCATCCTTTTATTGCGGATTTATTGGCTCCGGATAGCATTATTGATGAAGCATTAATGGTGCCCTGTTTATTAAGTGAGCCAGCTGAAACCGTTATTTTGGCAGTGCAATTATTTGATCCGCAGCAGCAGCTGCTAGTTTATCAGCAAGGTGTTGAGCTTTTGAAAGACCTGGATGAAAGCAATAAGTGCGTGTTGAGTGCTCAGCAGCGATTGCAGGATATTGCTACGGTTATGTCAGCAGTAAATGAGAGCCCCAGTTAATGCTGCTTTAATTTTAGGTGAAAATAAATAGCTGATGCACGCGTTTAGAGTAGAAATATAGTTATTTACCCCCATACTACAAATAGTTGTAAATTTAGAGATTAGAGATATGAAAGACTCAGGAATAAGACCAGAAGGCGGTATATTAGAATCATCAACAGATGAGGAATCCCGCGCATTTTTGGAAGAGCAATTAAGAAACCATCAGTTTGAATTAACTCAGTTATCGCGGGATGCGGACCCTGCCGAAGTGGCGAAAGTTAAGATGGATATTGCTAATGCACAACTGGGTCTAGAGCAAAATGAAAATGCCTGGAATGAGGCTAAAGCAGCATTTGAGATATTTGTCGAAAAAGAAGACTGGGCAAGTGCCATTGAAGCTTGTGACATTATGTACCAAACAGAGCAACCTGCATCTATACATGCATTAGTGCACGGTGTGTGGTTATCGGTAACTTACCCTGTAGACCCTGAATACACTATTGGTATGATGAGTTATATCATCGATGAAACGCCTAATAATTCAGATGGTGCTGCCGTCGCGGCGGCAACGGCACACTATATTGTGGGTCTGCGAGCATCAGATGAAAAGCACGATAGCCTGTCATTTCTAACCCAGAATATGATTACTAAAGTTGCCCAGCGTCATTCGGATGTGAAGAGCCAGGAAAAACTGGATTTCTGGATGGAAAAAATGGACCTTAAAGATCCTGCCAAGTTCTTACCCATGATGGGTACAGTGATTGATGCGATTGCGAATGGACAGTGGTGGTTTGATCGTGATGAGTTGCGTGAAAAATTGCCGATGAACTAAAAGAAGTCTTTGGTTATCAGTTTTTAGTCAAAAATAAGACTTACAGGCTATGCCTGTAAGTCTTGGTGAAGCGCTAGAGACTAAATATATGTTTAGTCTTCTTCTTTATCTGTTTTCATGCCGTGTAACTTAACAACATTGGTCTTAGGTGTATCGCCTTTATACATCGGACGATGCAGGCTTGGTTTGCCCAGGGCTTCAGATATTTCTTTTTCTCTGGAGGCTATTAGTAGAAAGCCCTGGCGCACGTCTTCTATAGTTGTTTCGCTTAGTGGGTGTTTCATGCCCGGATCAGGCGTGATCTCACGTACTACGCTGGAAATTACCTTACGTAGGGTGACTAGTACTTTAAGTTCTTTTTGTAAATCAGCGTCCATAAAAATTCTCAGTTAATCTGTGTGGTCGGCGCGAGGTTTACGCACACGAATAAAGCCGGGGTGAATTATAACTCTTTAATGAAGATAATTTACCCCTATATTAGTATTTGATATAATACCTGACAAGTTTACTAAGTTATAGCGAGTTAATATGCCATATTTTGTATATAAAGTAGAGTCAGCCGAGCTGGCGATGTTAAAGCAGCTTGAGTTGGTAAAAACCTTCGAAAAGTTTAAAGAAGCAAAGAATTTTGCCCGTGATCTTCGTGCATCACAGGAAGAAACCGATGTGGCTGATGTTAAGGTGATGTTTGCTGATAACCAGCTAGCAGCAGAAGAAATGCTTATGGAAAAGCGTGACAAGCCAATCACCATGGAGCATGAGAAGTAGAAAGCCGTAATGGATGAAGATAGTTACAGGCAGGTTTATGGTCAGATCAACAATGCGCCCTGTGTTTTTGAGAAGGCTATACTTTCATTAAAGTGCAAATGCGCCTATCAGCATATGTTTCGGTTGGCTGATCGCCACGGGGTGGGCTGCACGGATACGGTGAGGCAGCTGAACTGTAAAGATTTTCTTGATCATTTGCGCCAGCAGACACGTTTTTTGTTCAAAATAACCATCGATGGCCCGCTACCGCACAATAAGGAAATTAAAGTTCAAAACGGAGGTATGCTGGGGGTACAGCAATTGCTTGATAAAGATAAATCGACTGAGGGCGTGGAAGATATCGCGGGCTTAATGAATCGAGCCATAGAAGAGTATGGTAGTCTGGAAGCATTGCCATATAACCTGATTATGCCGGGTGTTAGTAATTATAAGACTCGCCCAAAGCGTCAGAAGCCTAAAAAAAGCTGATCGGGTATAAACCTGTTTCCCATACGCTTTAAAAATCTAAAATGGTTCTAGTTTGAAAATAAGGTCTACTAATTATTGGTAGTTTCAAACTGTGTTATCTATGGAGGTTTATACGGGTTTTCGTTGATATTGGGTGAATAATCTCGTGGCAATTTGGTATAGTTAGTACGTAGTAGATGCCGGTTTATGCTCCGGAAATTAAATAATGTAATACTTAAAATGAGGTTGTTCATGCGTCGAGCAAAAACCGTAGAAGAATATGTGGCATGGCTGAAAGATGCGCTATATGAAGTTGAAGATATGCGTGCTTCTATAGAATATGACGAAGAAGGTATGGGCGCCACAAAGCCCTATATAGAAGAAATTGAATCTAGCCTGAAAGAAATATTTGAACAAATGAAAGCCGGGGATTACTGCTGGAATACCGGTGATCTGGCATATGCTTCGGTAATACGTGATCTGGATGAAAGTGTATTGCCATTTCGGCAGTTATTGATACGTATAAATGAGACCCATAAAAATGGACTCGAGACGGATGACGAACAAGGTTAAATATGACTGATAGCAAGGACAGCCCCTGGAAAACACTGAGCACTCAGCCGGTATATAACAATGCCTGGATAAAAGTTGAAGAGCATCAGGTGATAAATCCAGGTGGAACACCAGGGATATATGGCAAGGTCAGCTTTAAAAATCAGGCGGTAGGTATCATTCCTATTGATGAAGATGGAAATACCTGGATTGTGGGGCAGCATCGCTATACTTTAAATGAGTGGTCGTGGGAAATTCCCATGGGTGGCTCACCAAAAAAAGAAGATAAAGTAAAAACGGCGCAGCGTGAACTGGAAGAGGAAACGGGTTTAAAAGCTGCTAAAATCACTGAGCTTTTACATTTGCATCCATCCAATTCAATTACAGATGAGCAGGGTTATGTCTATCTGGCAACGCAATTAAGCGATGGTGTGCAGCAGCTGGAAGATACAGAAAAAGATATAGAAATTAAAAAACTACCATTTGATGACGTTGTTAAAATGGCCCAGAACGGTGAAATAACTGATGCGATTAGTGTGTCAGGGATTTTTTATCTAGCCTTAAATTGGAAAAAGTATAAGCTTTTGGCAACACCAATACGTTAATTGATTAATAAAAATGTTGTCAAAAGTGCTTGTGTTGGTTATGCGCAAATAAAAAACTTCCTAAGTGTTACGCTCAGCAAAACGGGTAGTAGATTTTGATTAAAATAATGGACGAATCGGGCTTAGCTAGCAGTTTTGTTGCTACAGCGGTGGCAGCATTGGTTATTAATAATAAGCAGTTACTACTAGGCAGGCGGCTTGAGGGTAACCAGTTTACAGGCTGGCAGTGTCCGGGTGGTTATTTACAGAAAGGCGAAATCATCAATCAGGCAGCTCGTCGACATTGTTTGCAAAAAGCAGGTATTGAAATAGAGGGTTTGAGTCCTGGGCCCTATAGTAATAACCTGTTTTCAGATCAGCTGCATACAACGACGCTTTACGTCATTACTGAAAAGTATCAAGTACAAAATTATAAGCTTTTTGAAAATGACTCTATCCAGTGGAGCTGGTTTAGTTTTGATGAATTACCAGAGCCTTTGTTTTTACCACTCAATAACTTACTCAAACAATATGACCTGGATACCATGGTGTCGAAATTAATCTAGTAGAGTTAGATATTTTGAGCTATAAATACATTAGTCATAAAATTATGAGTGCTTTGCGAAAGGTCTCTCATAAGTATAAAAATAAAATCATCCAATCTTTAGCGCCAGGAATATGAGCGATAAACTTAAAACCTCAATGAAGGATCTGTGGGAAAATTCCATCCTCGATGCGGGCAGTGCTGCCTGGGTCGAGGGCATGTATGAAAATTATCTGCAAAATCCTAATAGTGTAGATACGCAGTGGCGTGAATATTTCGGAACATTGCCGCGAATTAATGGCACGCTAAAAGACACCAATCATTCTGAAATCAGAGATCAATTTCGGCGTATAACAGAAGAGCGCTCTGGCACACCTTTGCCTCCTGCACAGGCAGTATCTACGCTTGCCCTGGAGCATGAACGAAAACAGGTCAAAGTTTTACAGTTAATAAATGCATACCGTTTTCGAGGTCATCAAAAAGCTGATGTTGATCCGCTTGGGCGAACGCATACCCAGGCAGTTGATGATTTATCACTGGCCAGCCATGAGCTGAGTGATGCAGATTTACAGACGATATTTACGACAGGCTCATTGTGTGGTCCTGAGGCTGCAACTTTGCAGGAAATTTATAGCATTATCAGTGATGCCTACTGTGGTTCTATTGGTGCGGAATATATGCACATTACTGAGACGGGTGAAAAACGCTGGATACAACAAAGAATTGAAACAGTGCGAGGTAAGGCTAGTCTTAGTACACAAGAAAAGAAAAATTTATTAATGCGACTTACGGCAGCTGAAGGGTTAGAGAAATATTTACACACCAAATATGTTGGCCAGAAACGCTTTTCACTAGAAGGGGGAGAAACACTTATTCCGCTTATTCATGAAGTGGTTCATCGTTCGGCCAGTCATGGTATGAAAGAGGTTGTTATCGGCATGGCCCATCGGGGGCGCTTAAATGTGCTGGTGAACGTAATGGGGAAAACTCCTGCCGAGTTATTTAGTGAATTTGAAGGTACTAAGTCCCATGGCGAATATATGGGTGATGTGAAATACCATTTAGGTTTTTCATCAGACATGCAAACAGAAAAAGGTGATGTGCATTTAGCGCTGGCATTTAACCCTTCACATCTTGAAATAGTTGCGCCAGTTGTTGAAGGTTCAGCGCGTGCAAGACAGGAGCACAGAAATGATTTCGAGGGTGTAGAAGTGCTACCAATACAGATTCATGGTGATGCTGCGTTTGCTGGCCAGGGTGTGGTTATGGAAACCTTGCAAATGTCTCAATCGAGAGGGTATTCGACTAAGGGTAGTTTGCATATTGTAGTGAATAATCAAATTGGTTTTACCACCAGTAACATTGAGGATAGCCGTTCTACACATTATTGCACTGATGTCGCGAAAATGGTTGATGCACCGATATTTCATGTGAATTCAGATGACCCGGAAGCGGTGATGCTGGTAACTCAGATCGCGCTTGATTATAGAATGGCATTTAAAAAAGATGTGGTTATTGATTTAATCTGTTATCGCAGGCATGGGCATAATGAGGCCGATGAGCCTTCTGCCACACAGCCCATGATGTATAAAAAGATTGCAAATATTTTAAGTACGCGAGCGATTTATGTAGAAAAATTAAACCGGGAAGAAATTATATCAAGTGATTTTTCTGAACAGTTGATGACAGCATATCGTGATGAGTTAGATTCGGGAAATTGTGTTGTACCTGGGATTTTAAAAAATGAAAATTCTTCATATGCATTTCATGTTAATTGGCAGCCGTATGAAAATAATATTCAGGATGTTAGTGCAGAAACAGCTATTAATCTGGAAACATTACGCCTTCTATGTGAACAGTTAGAAAAGCGTCCTGCAGATTTTGAGTTACAGCCTCGTGTCGAAAAAATAATGCAGGATAGGCATAAAATGGCAGCAGGTGCGCTGGATATTGACTGGGGTTTTGCAGAGACGCTAGCTTATGCCAGTTTAGTGACTGAAGGGCATGCGGTTAGATTGTCAGGGCAGGATTCTGGTCGTGGTACTTTTTTTCATCGGCATGCCGTTTGGCATAATCAAATAGACGGTAGTTCCTATGTTCCTTTGAGGAATATGTCTGAAGATCAGGCAAATTTTTTAGTAATTGACTCACTGCTTTCCGAAGTTGCAGTACTGGCATTTGAGTTTGGTTATGCGACAGCCGAACCTGAAGCGCTGGTTTTATGGGAGGCACAATTTGGTGATTTTGCAAATGGTGCCCAGGTTGTTATTGATCAGTTTATTGTTGCTGGCGAACAGAAGTGGGGGCGTCTGTGTGGATTGGTAATGTTGTTGCCGCATGGTTATGAAGGTCAGGGTGCTGAACATTCATCAGCAAGGCTTGAGCGTTATTTACAGTTATGTGCGCAAAACAATATTCAGGTATGTGTACCAAGTACGCCAGCACAAATGTTTCATATGCTGCGCCGTCAGATGTTAAGAAAATATCGTAAGCCACTTATTGTTATGACACCCAAAAGTTTATTGCGACACAAGCTTGCTGTTAATACCCTGGATGATATCTGTATTGGAAGTTTTCAAAATGTGATCGATGAAGTTGATGATATTGAAGCAGGTGAAGTGAAACGTGTTGTAATGTGTAGTGGTAAAGTGTATTACGATTTATTAATTCAAAGGCGTGAATCAAAATTAAATCATACCGCTATAATTCGTATAGAGGAGCTTTATCCATTTCCTGCCGACAGTCTTAATGTGGCATTAGAAAAATATAAAAATGCAGAGCAATTAATATGGTGTCAGGAAGAGCCCAAAAATCAAGGCGCCTGGGATTATTTTGAACCAAGGTTTGCTGCAAAATTGGATCATGTATGTATGGTTGAATATGTGGGAAGAGATCCTGCTGCTGCTCCTGCTGTTGGTTCAGCAAAAGTACATGCGCAGCAACAGAAAAAACTGGTGAGACAAGCGTTGGGATTACCAGAAGAATAAAGTAGTTTGTTAAATATTTAATCTGCCTGGGTTGTTTTTTTTGTTTCAGGTGGAGATATAAGATTAAAAAAACTAATTATTATTAGTATATTTAAATAGTACAGGCCTATAGCTAAATAGTCGTATTTAAACAGGACGAAACAATGTCAATAGAAGTTAAAGTTCCGGGGTTACCTGAGTCGGTATCAGATGCCACCATCGTTACATGGAAAAAGAATGTTGGTGACTCAATTAAGCGTGATGAATCGCTGGTTGATCTTGAGACCGATAAAGTGGTACTGGAAGTTCCAGCACCAGTAGACGGAGTTGTTTCTGGGTTGCATCAGGCAGAAGGTGATGTGGTAACGGCTGGGCAATTACTGGCAACGATCAAGGAAGTTGATGCTAGCGAAAAAACTGAGGGTGAAATTAAAGAGGTTTTTATTACGCCATCAGCAAAAAAAATGATTGTTGAAAATAAATTAAATGCAGATAGCATAATGGGTAGCGGTAAAGATGGACGCGTGCTCAAAGAAGATGTGCAGGCATATATGCAGAAACAGAACGATGAACCGCCTATAAAAAAGCAATCACCGATACAGTATGAGGTGATTGAAAAAGAGGTAGATGAAAAATTAGTTTCTACAAACACTAGTGGTGATCGAATAGAAAAGCGTGTACCCATGACGAGATTGCGTGCGCGCATAGCCGAACGGCTTTTAGATGCGCAACATAATGCAGCCATACTGACTACATTTAATGAAGTCAATATGCAGCCTGTAATGGATCTACGAAACAAGTATAAAGATTTATTTGTAAAAAAATACGATGTAAAATTAGGTTTCATGTCGTTTTTTATTAAGGCAAGTGTAGAGGCGCTAAAACGTTTTCCAGCAGTAAACGCGTCAATAGATGGTAATGATATTGTCTATCATGGCTTTTTTGATATTGGTGTTGCAGTTGCTTCTCCAAGAGGACTGGTAGTACCGGTGTTGCGCAATGTAGACCAAATGAGTTTGGCCGAAATTGAAAGGAATATTGCTGAATTAGCGGATAAAGCAAAAAATAATCAGCTGAGCATGGACGACATGATGGGTGGAACTTTTTCACTCACCAATGGTGGCGTGTTTGGTTCTATGTTATCAACCCCGATAATAAACCCACCTCAGAGTGGCATTTTGGGTATGCATAATATTCAGCAAAGAGCGGTGGTTGAAAATGGAGAAATAGTCGCTCGGCCGGTTATGTATTTAGCTTTATCTTATGACCATAGAATTATAGATGGCGCAGAAGCAGTGCAGTTTTTAGTGACTATTAAAAATGTGCTGGAAGACCCGGCACGTATATTGGTTGGGGTTTAATTATGTCCGCAGATTTTGATGTTATCGTGATTGGTGCTGGTCCCGCGGGTTATGTTGCGGCGATACGATGTGCTCAGCTGGGTTTCAAAACAGCCTGTGTCGATAACTGGATTAATGAGCAGGGAAAGGCATCTCTGGGTGGCACGTGTTTAAATGTAGGTTGTATCCCCACAAAAGCACTGCTTCAATCCTCAGAATTGTATGAGCAGGCGGGTAAAAATTTTGAGCAGCATGGGATAAAACTGGCATCGGTTGAGCTGGATTTAAAAACCATGATGGCTAGAAAAAACAAAATAGTATCTGAGTTAACAGTCGGTATAGGTGCCTTGTTAAAAGCAAATAAAGTTCAGGCTATAACAGGTACAGCCAAATTATTTGTTAACAAAAAAATTGAAGTTGTACGCGATAATGAGAAGAAAGCTTATACTGCTGAAAATATTATAATTGCCAGTGGTTCAAGTTCAATTGAACTGGCCGTAGCACCATTAACCGAAAGTATAATTGTTGATTCAACAGGTGCTCTGTCATTTGATGAGGTGCCAGATAAAATTGGTGTTATTGGGGCGGGTGTAATTGGTCTGGAATTAGGCAGTGTCTGGCGCCGTCTTGGTGCCGAAGTTATTGTGCTAGAGGCACAGGACTCTTTTTTATCGATTGCAGATCAGCAGATAGCGCGGGATGCGCAGCGTAGTTATAAAAAACAGGGTCTTGATATACGCTTAAACGCTCGTTTATTAAGTGCAAAAGTGAATACAAATAAAAAAGTTGATGTTTCCTACCAGGATGAAAAGGGTGATCAGCTTGAAGTATTTGATAAATTAATCATAGCAGTGGGCCGTAAGCCCAATACTGATTATGTTTTTGATGAAGAAGTTGAGCTATTGCTGGATGAACGTGGATTTATTCATGTTAATGAACAATGTGAAACATCACAACCCGGAGTGTATGCAATTGGTGACGTAGTGCGTGGTCCTATGCTTGCTCATAAGGGGTCGGAAGAGGGAATGATGGTAGCTGAGTTGATTGCTGGTAAACATGCGGCAATAAATTATGATTTGATACCCTCAGTGATTTATACTCACCCTGAGCTGGCGTGGGTGGGGAAAACTGAGCAGCAGTTAAAAGCAGCGGGAGAAAGTTATAAAACAGGTGTCTTCCCGTTTGTTGCTAGTGGCAGGGCAAAAGCACAGGGTGAAACTAGTGGCATGGTTAAAGTATTGTCGCATAGTGAAACAGATAGAGTGCTAGGTGTGCACATTGTTGGTAGTCATGCATCAGAATTAATTGCACAGGCGGTAATAGCAATGGAACTTGGTGCTAGTTCAGAAGATATAGCCTTAACTGTTTTTGCGCACCCATCCCTTTCAGAAGCATTGCATGAAGCTGCATTAGCGGTAGATAATCGTGCGATACATATAATACAAAAGAAACGTAGTTAGTTTACAGAGAAAAAATATAGAAAAAGAAAGTGTGAATATTGCATGGCGAATATGCGCTTGTGTATGTTTGTGTTTTCTTTTCCTTTATAAATAAGGAAAAATAATGAATTTACACGAATACCAGTCAAAGCACCTGTTTAAGCAATACGGCATGCCGGTGCCTAATAATCGAGTTGTAAGTTCTGCAGGTGATGTGTCCGCAGCGCTAGATGCATTAGATGTCGATCGCTGGGTAGTGAAGGCGCAGGTGCATGCCGGTGGCCGTGGTAAAGCTGGTGGTGTGAAGTTAACAGATAAGCGAAAAGAGGTTACACACTTTGTAGGTGAAATGTTGGGTACAAACCTGGTGACTTTTCAAACTGATGCGAAAGGCCAGCCCATAAATCACGTGCTAATTGAAGAGACATGCAATATTGAGCATGAGTTTTACCTGGGTGCTGTTATTGATAGAGCAACTCGCCATGTTGTTATTATGGCCTCAACTGAGGGTGGCGTTGAAATTGAAAAGGTGGCTGAAGAGACGCCAGAAAAAATTCTACGCACGACTGTTGACCCTATGTTGGGCTTAATGCCATATCAATGTCGTAAGCTGGCTTTTGGGTTAGGTTTACAGGGTGAGCAGATTAAGCAATTTACAAAGTTACTTACGGGTTTAGCAAAATTGTTTATAGAAAAAGATTTGGGACTGGTTGAAATAAATCCACTGGTAGTAACTAAAGAAGGCAGTTTATTGTGTCTGGATGGCAAAATAAATGTAGATGATAATGCAATATATCGTCAACCAGAGTTAATGGAGATGCGTGATGCTTCACAGGAAGACGAGCGTGAAAATAGAGCTAAGGAATGGGATCTTAATTATATCGCTCTGGATGGCAGTATTGGTTGCATGGTAAACGGTGCGGGTTTGGCTATGGCTACCATGGATTTAATAAAGCTCCATGGTGGTGACCCGGCAAACTTTCTTGATGTAGGTGGTGGTGCAACAAAAGAGAGAGTTGCAGAAGCTTTTAAAATCATTTTATCAGACGAAAATGTTAAAACAGTTCTGGTTAATATTTTTGGCGGCATAGTGCGCTGTGATTTAATTGCGGAAGGCGTTATTGGTGCAATTGAAGAGGTGGGTGTTAAGGTGCCTATAGTGGTTCGGCTGGAAGGTAATAATGCAGAGTTGGGGTCTGAATTGTTGAAAAACAGTGGTTTAAATATTGTAGCTGCAACAGGCTTAACTGATGCTGCTGAAAAAGCGGTTGCCGCTGCCAAGGGAATAAAATAATGAGCGTATTAATTAATGCAGAAACAAAAGTAATATGCCAGGGTTTTACCGGGAAGCAGGGTACATTTCATTCAGAGCAGGCTATCGCTTATGGAACGCAAATGGTTGGTGGTGTTACGCCGGGCAAGGGTGGACAAACACATCTGGACTTACCGGTATTTAATACCGTACGTGATGCAGTCAATCATACAGCTGCAACTGCATCGGTTATTTATGTACCAGCGCCTTTTTGTAAAGACTCTATTTTGGAAGCGGTAGATGCCGGCATCGAATTAATTGTATGTATAACAGAAGGAATTCCAACGCTAGATATGTTGGAAGTTAAAATAGCGGTTGATCATGCCGGTGTGCGTTTAATAGGGCCAAACTGTCCAGGTATTATTACTCCGGGTGAATGCAAAATTGGTATTATGCCGGGTGAAATTCATATGCCAGGCAGGGTTGGTATTGTATCTCGGTCAGGTACGCTAACTTATGAAGCTGTTAAACAAACAACGGATTTAGGTTTTGGACAAACCACATGTATTGGTATTGGTGGTGACCCGATACAAGGTATGAACTTTGTTGATTGCCTGCAGTTATTTGAAGATGACCCTGAAACTGAAGCTATTCTTATGGTAGGTGAAATTGGCGGTACGGCCGAAGAGGAAGCTGCCGAATTTATTCAGACTAATGTGTCGAAGCCTGTTGCTGGTTTTATTGCGGGTGGAACGGCACCTAAAGGTAAGCGCATGGGGCATGCGGGTGCAATAATAGCAGGTGGAAAAGGCACAGCAGAAGAAAAATTTAATGCTCTTGAGTCAGCGGGTGTAACCATTACTCGTTCGCCTGCTGATTTGGGCAAAGCGGTTGCTCAAGCTACGGGCTGGAAGTAATGTGCAAGCTTGTATATTTTTAAGTAGAGTTGTAGTCCTTACATATATTAAAGAATCAAGAAGATTGAAAGGTTCTATATTATTTTTTCGGTGTTGAGCTAATTGTTTTAAGGCTATTCGGCTTGAACAGGGGTATGTTGATTGCTTTTCTGTGCGTTAATTTCATCGCTGTATATTTTATTGTTAATTGAGCGGAAATAAGAATCAATGTTTTCAGTTCGGGTTTTTAGTAGATGATTTATAGCTCTTGAGAGCATATTAGGTATTAGACGATCTTCAGTTATAGTGAGGGTAGTCGATTTGTTATCTTTACTGGCCTTTACTTCAAAATGCCATTTTCCAGAGCTTAGATGAGTATCGCCCGTCTCTTGTATTGTAATAAATTGATTGAGCTTGGAGTTGATTAATTTGAAAGGAGTGGTGATGCCTTTTCCATTTGTCTCTTTCCAGGTAATTTTCTGGTTTGAGTTAGGTGTCTTATCTACAGTATAAATATCTTCACGCCATTTAGGATAGTGTTGATATTCGTATATAAGTTTCCAAATATAGTCTGTCGGGCGATTAAAGCTTTGGCTTAAAGTGATATGGCTTCGCTCAGGTAATGAATACCCATAAAAGGTTATACCACCTATTAGAGATATAAGAAAAGTAAAAATTATTGCAGATCGTTTCATAGTTTATACTTTTTGAAGCGCCTTCAGGCAGGCCCAATGTTAATGCCTAGTGATATACGGCATACATCGCTTAGATTCCTGCTTACCTCATGAGGCATATCTGCAGGGAAGAAAACGAACATCCCTTGTTTAGGCGTTACCTCTATCTTTATAGAATCCTTGCTAAGGTATAGTTTGCCAGAATTCTCGCTAACCTGCACGTAATATACAGCAGAAAGTAATTCATCATCATCATCGTGACGATGTAGAGTGGTTTTATCTCCCGGGTTCATGACATTAAACCAGAGGCCAGCCTTAAGTTCTTTTTCGTTACAGCCTAAAATTTCTGCTGCATAAGCAATAGCTGATTCTATTATATAAGATAGTGCGGGTATCTTTTCTTTATCAATGTAAATATTTTCATAACGACCAAAAAAATGATGGGATTTTCGTGTGCTTTCTTCATCAATATATATATTAAGCCCATCTATTAATTGCTGGTTAATATCTTCACTGTTATTTAAATGCTGCGTGTGCAAAGTGAAATACTGTAAGTTGTTCATTTATATAAACTCACTCAATTTAGTGGCATGTTTAAGGTGTTAAGGTCATAAGACATAATGTCGACATTTTCACCATGATAAAAGGTGGATTCAATTAGTTTCCAACCACGCTTCATATAGAAGTGCGCTTGACCCGGGGTAAACAAATAAATTGTTTTAATGTTTGCCTGACGTGCATTTTCAAGGCATTTCTCAATTAGCTGGGTTGCGATACCCTGACAACGATAGTTTTCATGTACATAGACACTAGCAAGCCAGGGGCTTAAATGTTCATGACTATCCATATCTGATAAGACGATGCTTGCAGTTCCTGCCGGCTCACTATCGACCAGGGCAAGTAGACAGCAGGGTACCGTTGGCGTGTTTTTATATGATTTATAGAGCTCAATGCGGAGTTTAGTGGTTAGCTCAGGGCTAATGTGTGCCCATTCATTTTGATGCCATTGAGCAATTAATGGGATAAATTCATCATGTAAGCCTAAATAATCTATATTGGTTGAAATCATGTCCTGCCTAACAAGCAATGCAATAGAAATACGTCTATTCTAAGGTGTAACAGGTGTTTTAGTCTAAATATTTCATGAGCTTAGGCTATATACCATGATTTGAAGCAATGAACGGTATAGAGCCCATTGAAAGGAGTTAAATAGCAATAAATCGACATTTACAGTAGTGTGGGCATGAATTATGCAAGTTTTTAAGAGGGTGCGACTGCATATATAGTTTTCTATATATGCAGCTATGTAACTGTTTACGGGGCGATCACTATGAAAAGTAGTAAAATGGTTATGGCGTAGGATACAACTGTTAAAGATTTAGAAAATTATGTCGACACATGGTTTGGACCGGCTAAGCGTGGTTCGATGTACAAAGATATCAAATACAAAAGGGTAACGGCTTAAGAGGTAAAAGACGCACTAAATAACTAACATAGATGCGTAGATCAATTTAAAAAAGTTAAGTAGAAATAGAGGTAATGAAACAGTGGAAGTTTATGAAATTGAATTTAAGTTTGGATGTAAATGAATAAGTTGAGTATAACTTACGTCGTATTAATGACAATGCTGGTGTCTTTTTTCTGGTGTGGGTCAGTGCAGGCTGATGTTAGTCGGGAATATAAGCTTAAAGCAGCTTATATTTTGAACTTTGCAAAGTTTATTTATTGGCCTGAGTCGGCAGAAGATACTTCTGAAAGTTTCAATATATGCATAATTGGTGATAGTCCGTTTGGTGATATATTAGATGGCCTTTCAAGTAAAAAAGTAAAAAATAAAAAAATAAAAGTAGAATACTCTGAAGAATATAATAAAGATAATCAGTGTAAAATTGTTTATATTTCCCAGGATAAAGCCGATAGTTACAATGAAATCTTAGAAAGTATAAATAATGAAGTGATACTTACGGTTAGTGATATTGAAGGTTTTTGTCAGTCTGGTGGAATGATTGAATTTATTAGAGTGAAAAATAAAATAAAATTTGAGATAAATGTAGAGCAAAGCCTTAAATCTAATATCAAATATAGATCTCAGTTACTGGAAGTGGCTGAGAAGTTAAGGTAAGCCTGCAGTAAATGACTTTGTAACTCTGTGGAAAGTCTTCACACTTCTGCTAAAATACCCCCTGTTTATAACGCTGTAGGCATAATGAAAAAAAACACCATATCTGACTCTCAGGGCACTAAAGTGCAGGATAAGCTGTATTCTCAACCGAGAGAAGCGATTGCAGGCTTCGTTTTCGATGATGCGGTTGTAAAGGTTTTTGAGGATATGATCGGGCGCTCTGTCCCTGGTTACACCACATTGTTATCTATGTTTCCCGTATTAGCCCGCTCATTTGTAACTAAACAAAGCCGTTGTTATGACCTGGGCTGTTCTCTGGGAGCCGCAACTCTGGCAATTCAGCAGGGTATTGATGAAGAAGGCGTAGAGCTTATTGCAGTTGATAATTCTTCAGCAATGATAGAAAAGTGTCAGGCATTAACATCTGAGCACAGAAGTAAGGCAAAAGTTATAGTTAAGCAGGCTGATATATGTGAGCTTGAAATAAGTGATGCGTCATTAATCGTGATGAACTTTACATTACAGTTTATTGCTGAAGGTTTGCGACAGGAGTTAATTAAAAAAATATATGCTGGTTTAAATGAGGGTGGTGCTTTTATTTTGTCTGAAAAAATAAAGTCTGAAAATTTAAATGTACAGGAACGTCTTACATCATTGCATCATGAATTTAAAAAGGCGAATGGCTATTCAGAGCTGGAGATAAGTCAGAAGCGTTCAGCATTAGAAAATGTATTAGTTGCCGAAACAGTGGAACAGCATATTTCACGTCTCAAACAGGCTGGTTTTGCAGAAGTGTTTGTATGGTTCCAATGTTTTAACTTTGTGTCATTTTTAGCTATAAAATAACATTTCTAAAATTTAAACTGATATTAAAATGAATTTCGATAGATTATACGAATTAATGAAAGGCACAGAGCTAGAGAGCTGGCTTGAAATCTTAGATGAGCAAATTCAACAAGGTTTGTGTAATGACACCTATGGTAAATTAGCTGGCTGGAAGGATGCATTAAAGGAGCTTCCAGACATAGCTGCTCATTACGTTGATCTAAACTCTTCCCACATATCAGTTGAGCCTGAACAGCCACTGCCTGGTAGTGAAATTGAAGGTATTAAAACAACATTAAAGCAGTTGATGCCGTGGAGAAAAGGGCCGTATTATATTCATGGTGTTGAAATTGATACAGAATGGAAATCAGATTTAAAGTGGCAGCGTTTGTCTGGCGCTATAAAACCTCTACAGGGTAAAGTAGTTTTAGATGTGGGTTGTGGTAATGGGTATCATGCCTGGCGGATGCGTGGCATGGGTGCAGATTTGGTTATAGGAATAGACCCGTCTCCATTATTTGTAATGCAGTTTAAAGCGGTGCAACATTTTATAAAAGAAGACAGGGTATATGTGTTGCCACTGGGTATTGAAGCGGTACCTGATGACTTAAGAGCATTTGATACGGTATTTTCCATGGGTGTTTTTTATCATCGAAAATCACCAATTGATCATTTATATCAGCTAAGGCAGTGCTTAAAGCCAGGTGGTGAACTGGTACTTGAAACATTGGTCATTAGTGGTGATGAATTTCAGGTATTAATGCCTGAAGATCGTTATGCACAAATGCGAAATGTCTGGTTTCTTCCTAGTAGTAAAGCAATGATTAAATGGTTGCAACGCTGTGGGTTTAAAAACGTTAAATTAGTTGATGAAAGCTTCACCAGTTTTGAAGAGCAGCGTTCAACCGAATGGATGCAGTTTCATTCATTAAAAGATTTTTTAGACCCTGATGATAGCAGTAAAACAATAGAGGGTTATTCAGCTCCATTGAGAGCGATATTTACAGCTGAGGCACCATAGAGCTAAGAGCTTGTAATAATATTTAGAAACTAGATGCCTGGAAACTTAAGCCATTATGAAATTATCAGTTATCATGATTTATATATTTAATCTAAATAAATTCTAGCTTGCAGCCGCACGTCGCATACGTAATACCCCAATCACAATGGCCAGTACAATAACTAAAGCCGGTATAAGGGTGATATTAATTATTTTTAGTTTTGTGCCGAGTGATTCTATGTCTTTATTTAGGGCATGTTGTACATTGCGTAGTTCATTACGTATTTGAGTGTGATCTGATCTGAATTTTCTAATAGTTTCAAGCTGCTCTTTGTTCATGGCTGGTTGACCAGCTGCATTTGTTGCATTGTTATGTAGTTGTTTTATTTTGTGACCAACGGCACTTAATTTTTCCTGTAAAATACGTTCTTTTATGCGGTATTCCATATCTGCAGCTGCGCGTAATTGCGCAACCATAGTGAAAGGTCGAGCAGATTTTCCACGGCTTCTTAAATTGATAAGGTCATTACTGCCGCTTAAGTTATCGAGTGCATTTATAATAAAGGTATCATTATCTGCTCTGGGTGATGCGGCCCGCTTGCCATAAAAATCTTGAAAATTTACCCAGAACATATCTCTTAACATGTCGGTATCGGCTACCATAATAATATTTATAGGTTCTACCGACTCCGTTAATCGATGTTTAAGATCAATTCCCTCAACACCATCAGGAAAAGCGCTTTTAACATCTCCCGTAATTCGTGCAGCTAATGTAAATGATTGTCCTCCGGGTATATACATTTGTAAGAGCTCCTCGGGGCTGGTAAAAAACTGTATACTGGAAGCATCTATAGCCATAGATTGATCGCTGGATTCAATGAGCGGTGAAAAAAAAGTGTTACTTTTTACTGCTTTACGTAGTACCCCGGAACTTGCCATAACTAGATTTTGTATTTTACGTGTTACAAAATCATTTTGATTAAGATTATTCTGGTTAAGGCTTAGCCAGGCTACATAATCAACTTCGCCTTTTTCAAGGCCACCAACTCTTGATTTAATCCGTGTTGCGGCGCGTCGATCAGCTGCGACAAAGCCCTGAACTAGTTCAATGCCCCAGGCCTGTAATAATTGCCCAGGTATGGCATCTCTTACGGGCGTTGAGTAATTTTCAACCTGACTGGTGATTTTTTCAACAGAGACATCGGCCTCTGAAAAAGCATCCAGAAAAAATAATGCTCGTCCACCGTTGAGAACGAACTGGTCAATAGCGAATAATGTTTTATCAGTAAGTTTGCGAGGGTATACGACCATAAGTACATCAATGTTATCGGGCACATGCAGTAAGTTAGTATCTAAATGGTGAATATCGAAGGAACGCCTTAGTTGGCTGAGAATGAACCATTCAGGTGTTTTTCCTACATAGGCATTTGCAGCACTTCCATCCAGAGGTAGTTTTGATAATAGTCCGACGACTGTGCGTTTGGGGTTTGTTAAACTGTAAATAAGTTTTGAAAGTTCGTACTCAAGGGCCTCTTCCTGGTCGGTCTGGAAATAGGAAACACCTTTCCAGGTGCCCTGGGAATTGATTCCGGCTAAGCCAAAATAAGCAAGGCCTCCATTTGCATCAACAGGTATGCCCTGTAATCGATAATAAATTGCTTCAGCTTCTTCATCAGAAAATGGTTCGGGGTTTTTAATAACTAAGCGAATATGACCATTGCTAAGGAGTGCGTACTCTTCTAGTAATTCTTTTACACGTTTTCCAAAAGTAGCGATAGCGGGAGATGCACTAAATAATTTTTCTGAAAAATAAAAATTTAAAGTAATGGGCTCAGATAAATTTTCTAAAATATTTTGTGTGCCATCAGCTAGTGTGTATAGCTTGTCACTGGTCATATCAAATTTTACGTTTTTTAAAAACATACCAGATAAAAGATTTATAGCTAATAATAGCAGCGTAATAACTGCTAGTCCTGAAAATGAGTACAAACTGCGTCTGTTTAACATAAGTTTGAACCTTTAATTATTAGTCAGCTTTTTTCATTTCTATTATAATAATATTGGATATTAACCAGAAAATAATAAAAGAAAAGAAAAAAACAAAGTCTCTAATATCAATCACACCCTTCAGTGTTTCATTAAAGTGAGTGCTCATGCTCATGCTACTAATTGTGCTTATGAGTATTTGTGGTAACCAGTTCTGAAATAAATCGAGCACCATTGGTGTGCCAGCTAATACAAAAATAAAGCAAATTACAACTGCTATGACAAAAGCGATAACCTGATTGCGTGTAAAGGCAGAGACGCAAGAGCCAATTGCAAGATATGACCCTGCCATGAAAAAGCTACCTAAGTAGCTTACAGCTATCACTGGATTGTCAGGCTCTCCTAAGTAGTTAGCAGTAAGCCATACAGGAAAGGTTAAAAAAAGAGCAATACCGCTGAATGCCCATGCAGCTAGATACTTGCCTAACACTGCTTGCCATGTTGATAGAGGCAATGTCATTAAAAGTTCTATTGTTCCAGTTTTTCGCTCTTCTGCCCAGAGGCGCATTGAGAGTGCTGGAATTAAAAATAGATATAGCAATGGATGATAATCAAAAAAAGGTTGAAGATTTGCCTGTTCTCGTTCAAACCAGCCTCCAATATAAAAGGTAAATACACCATTTAGGGCGAGAAAAATAACGATAAAAACGTAAGCGAGAGGTGTAGTAAAATAGCTGCCTAACTCGCGTTTGAAAATTGAATTAATTATGTGCATGTTAATCTATGCTTCTTGTCCGGGTAATTCGAGTGGTTGCGTTGTTATCATTCGAAATACTTCATCTAGCTGCCCAGTAGTTATAAATACTTCTTCTATATCCCAGCCCTCGTTATGTATTAAGCGGCTTATCTGGTTGATAATGGAAAATCCATTATCAGGTACAACTAGAATGCTGTTGGTTTCATATTCATCAATTACATTAGAGACATTATTGATTATGTGCAGGAGTTCATTTGAATTTTTTGGAGGTGTAGATGAGAATCTAATTCTTACTGCATTATGTGTTGATGACATGGCCTGCAGTTCTTTTGGTTTTCCATCAAAAACAATTTTTCCTTGTGTGATAATTGCGGTACGATTACAGATAGCATCAACTTCTTCTAATATATGAGTGGAAATAAGAATTGCCTTGTCTTTTGCCATTTCATTAATCAGATCACGAACTTCATGTTTTTGATTTGGATCTAAACCATCTGTAGGTTCATCCATAATTAGTATGAGTGGATCATGTAATATTGCTTGCGCCAGACCTACGCGACGTTTGAAGCCTTTTGATAAGGTTTCAATGGGCTTATGGATAACGCTGCCGAGATTGGCTTTATCTATAGCCATGTTAATTTTTTCTTTTTTCTGTTTACCTCGATATCCTCTAATGTCAGCGATAAAACCTAAAAATCCCAAAGTGGTCATATCATCATAAGCGGGGGCACCTTCAGGTAAGTAGCCAATAATATTTTTAATTTCAAGTGGGTGTTTTTGTACATCAAGGCCATCTATTAAAACTTTACCGCTAGTGGATGACATGAAGCCGGTAATCATCTTCATAGTAGTAGACTTTCCTGCGCCATTTGGCCCGAGAAAACCAAGTACTTCACCTTTGTGGACATCGAAACTAACATTGTCTACTGCAGTAAAGGAGGAAAACTGTTTACACAAGTTCTGTACCGAAATCATTGCATCTGTGTTCATATTATTATGCGCTATTAATTCGCCAACACTTGTGCTGGCTATATTTTATTTTCAGATTCAGTTGAAGTTCTGCCCATTTTTATGCTATTTGAATCGGCCTTCATCATAGCTGCTTTTTTTATAGTGGATTTGTCGGAGTGGTAAGTTTTAAATTTTTGTTCTACCAGTTTTGTATCCTTGAACCATATTTGAAAAATCCAGTCACCTTCTACTAGTTCGTAGTCTTCATTAAAAGCATAGCCATCAAAGGCAATAACCTGGCTAATGCTGGTTCGAGCACGAACAACTCTGTCCCATCCTGTTGATATGGATCCATCAGGCAAGGTCATTTCAGGGTGAATAAGTACTTTTCGGATATTTACAGTTGGTTTTATAGTTTCTTCTTTTGGTAAATCAAGTAAACGAAATCGATATGCAAAGTATGTGTTTTTTAGTAAAGGTATACGATCTGTTTCTTTGCTTAATGTGAGGACAGGCCTGGTTAATATTTTTCCAGTATTAGTTGCTATATTAGTACGTAATCTACCTTTTCTTTGAGCGTCGTAAATTCCGTATTCAAATACTTTTCCACTAATTTCTTTGAGTTCATTCTTTGAGGTCGTAGTTTTTTGTTCTGGGTCATTAGTGCAGCTAATTGAGAATAAAGAAATTATGAATATTAATAAGTACTTCATGGTTAGTCCCTCAATTCCTGATATATAAATAAACACGGATGAAACATGCGCTTACTGTATCAGGTTTTATTTATTTTATATGGTCTTTATAACTAGAAAATAAATTTGTAACTAATAAAAAACCAACGAGTGAATTTATTCACTCGTTGGGTGAAGTTAGACTAAAAAAATTAGTCCTTATAGTTATGGTTGTTATATGCCAGATGTTTTCTCAAAAATATATTCCCATGTAAAAATACTCATGAAGTGATTTTTATTAACTTTTGCTTAAGGGTACTGGAACCATGCTTCACGTTTTGCGGGAGATAGACCATGAGTTAGGTTATCCTGACAGTGTGAAATGACACGGATCATAAATCCGGCACCTACACCTCCATCAGCTGGATTTACAATGGCTGTTGGTGAAGGTGTTGCCGTAGTTTTTTTTGTCTGTGCAAGCAGGTGTGCGTCATGAGACATTCGGTTGAAGGGGTAAGCACCGCCTACTACCGGGAAGTCAAGTTTAACTTCGAATTCACCATTTCCATTTGCATCTGTACGGAAAGCGTTTCCGGCTGTAGGGCTGCCTGTACCTACCCAGCTTGCGACTAAATTATCTAAATCACTTGAGTGAGCCAGGGGAGTAGCGCCACCACCCGTGATTGGGCTGCCACCGAAATCAGTACCATGTGCTGCACCCTTCAAGCGTACCCATACAGTGTATAAAGTATCAGGTCTGCCATCACTGATTTCTATTTCAGCTTTGCTTTCATAACCTTTTTGTGAGATTTCAATAGAAGCTGTTGCTGCATCATAACCTTCAATTCCACCACCACAGTTGTTGCGTACTGTGCTGACTGTGTCACCACTGGCTTTGTCAGGATCAATTCTTAACATCGGACCATCGATTACATTGGAGTGGCCTGCTTGTGCTGAACCACAAATGCCCGCAAGGACACTAACAAGTATTACTAATGTTGATTTTTTCATTTAATTCCCCTAATTTCACGAGATAAAAAAATAAGAAATTATTTTGTGTTATGTTTTTAATTTCTTATATTTATGATCCGATCGGTGGAAAAAAATACCTGCGGACCAATCAGTTTTCCTGAAGTCCAGTGCGCAATTAAATTGCACACTGGTTCAAGATTTACATCATCATGTTTTTAATATGATTTAGTTTTATTGGACAAATGGCTCGTGAATAACCATTAGCATGCGCGGGTCAACAAAGTCGTCAGCCGTTACATTGTTGCCATTAGCTCTACCCAGGAATGTAGCTATGGGCTGTGCACAACCAGAGTTCACACCGCCTGCTCCATAAGTGCTTTGAGCGCCTGTTTGCTCACCTGTGCAAGTGCCGTCAGTAGCATCCGCATCTTCAGGTAGGATTGAATACTCACCTACACCGCCACCTTGAACAAAACATTCAGCTGGAGGTACAGCGCCAGTTACTGAGCAGCCAGGGTTAAAGGCTGAAGAAGCAATTAACAAAGTTTCTACGTCACATGAAGTTCCCGCAGGGTTTGTGCCATTAGCTGTTGGACCACCAATGTTTGCACATGCAATAGCTGACATACGATTTGGGCGCATACCAGCAATAACGTTTACGCCCGGATCAAGACCCAGTGTACGGTCAGGTGAGTCGTTCCCCAGGTCAATAACCTGAACTTTTTGGCGGAATACGCTTGGATTGCATCCACCAGCAGTGCCAGGTATTTCTCCTTCTACACAATCACGAGAGCGTTCGCGGTCTGTTACATATATAGTGCCATCTTCATCCAGACCCCATGCGCGTAACGAGTCACGACGAGATGGGTCGTCTGCCGGTTTGCCAGGGCGCATATCGATCCAGCGTGTAACCTTGGATCTATTTTTATTTTTACCTAATTTAAATACGTCATCATCATCGTGATCATCATCCATATGTTCACGATGGAGTCCTCTGCGAGACTCCTCTTCCGTCTTGTTTTTATTACAGCCAACACCACAGCTTTCTTTTTCAATGCCGGCTTTCCAGTCAACCATGGCGATTGCTGCGCCATGGAACATACTTACACCCATGCCTTCACCAGTGAAAGCAAGCCCTGCCATACATGTCCAGCGAGCATCCTGATCTTCTGGTTGGCTATATTCGTCAATTACTTCAAGTGTTTCCTGATCGAAAACTAATACACGACTGTTAGCAGAGCGAGCGGCAGTTTGATATACGGGAGGGAAAAATAAATTAGATGCATTACCAGTTGAATGAGTATTTCCACCTGGGCTTACCGCGTCAGAATTCTGCGCATTAAAGAAGTTAGCATCGCAAATGGCCTGAACAATATTACCATTAGGCATCATCTGGTTACCCAGTGGACGAGGTAAAGAACCACGACCTGCAGGGCCCGTAGGGTTGCCTAGAAGTGGGCGGAAAGAAGCTGTGCGAATTGGTGTGCCATCACGATGGAATTCAGTTAATGATTGTTGTCCTGCACTGGTTATAAATGCATGGCCATTTAAACCGCCAGATAAAACACCGGTGGGTTTAAATGGGCCAGGGCATTCCTGCTCTGCTGGGCAGATTGGGCTGCCGGCATTAGCGCCAGAAAAAGGGTTAGCAACAGTGATGCCACGAGCACCCGTTACGATATTAACTTCCAGAACATTGCCTGGACCATTAGCGGCAGCGAAAGGTGCATTTTGCGCGTTTGCCATCATAAAGTTGGCTTCAAGGCACGCTGGTGCGCCAACTTCATCAAGACCATGAGCAACTGCCTGAGAGGCGACTAATGCTAAACCGACTCCGTATGCTAGCCTCGTTATTGTTCCTTTTAATTTCATTTTATTTCCCCTAAATGTTTATAAACATTTATGAATTAATATTCTTAACTACTGGGTTGCTGATATAAGAGAGTCAACCATATTTGATATGTTGTTAAAATTTATATCATGTTTAAGTAGAGGCAATAACGAGTAGATTTATTCTTGATTTGATGAAAAAAAGTGTTTTATTTTGTTTTTTTGAAAAACAGATAATTTTATTATGATGATTTTATAAAAAATTATGAAATCATGTTGTAATTATCGTGTTTTTACTATTGATGTTATCTGAGTATCTAAAGTGTTTAGCTGCCAATTATTTATTTTATGTTTTAACCAGGGTCTCAACTTTTTTATAAGTCCAGCCGTCACGTACATAATCTATTATGTGATCTATTGCTGGTTGCTTGACTTTAACATTATCAATTAATTTTAGATCAACGCCTTTTTTGCGTAAAAGTTTAACGGAGTTAGCGCAGGCAATAAAATGTATATTTTTATATTTTTTCATCAGGCTTATAATCTGTTCTTTAAAAGGTGAAATGTCTTCCCTCATAAAATCCAGTCCACCGGTGTTTGCAACAACAGCTATTTGACCGCCATTGGCTTCATGCTTAATGAGGTAGTCTTCAGCATACTTTAATGTGCTTGCAAAGTGTTCGGTATTGGATTCGCTGATATGCAGAAGGATGCGTTCGGGGTTTTGCTGCAATGTGGTTTGTGCAATGTTGCCTGGATTTATAAGTGTCTCATGTTTGGCGAATTGGTATCCAAGTAACGCGGAGCTAAGTGAAATAGCAAGTGCAGTGATAGAAGCCACCATCGACATTGAGCGGAGCTTCCATCTTGATTGAAATGCGGGTTTATTCTTGCCTGAAGCTGGAGTTGCTTTAGAGAAGCCTAGCCTCACCAGATCTTTGGCTCGACGTAATTGATAAACGCGCTCGCGCACTTCTGCATTTGTATCCATTTCAATAATAATGGATTCGCTGGTTTCGGCATCAAGTTGTCCATCTATAAATGCACCTAATACCTGGTTGTCTATGCCGTCAAATGCTTTCATTGTTACTTTACTCTGTGTATATGGCTTATAGAATTAGCATTTCTGGCTGAAACACTATCCATTCTAACCAGTAAATTTTTTCTGGCCCTGTGTAAACGACTCATGACTGTACCAATTGGTATGTCGAGCACTTTTGCTACATCGCAATAGGAAAAATCTTCAAGGTCGACAAGTGATATTACTTGTCGCTCTACTACTGGCAGGTTAGTAATGGCGTGTCGTACCTGGTTAACAAGTTGGAGTTCCTGGCAAATTGTGTCAGGACCTGATTCTTCGCAGGGTATTTGTTCGTTTAGATCGTCATGATGTTTGTTTTTTCGTAGATGACGGCACCACTTGTTATTAAGGATGCTATATAGCCAGGCAAATAACTGATCTTCGTTACGCAGTTGGTCGCACTTATCAATGCTCGTTGCAATGGTTTCATGTACCAGGTCTTCAGCCAGCATTTGATCACCACACCAGGCTAGCGCTACACGATAAAGACGTGTGCGGGATTCCGCTATTTTGTTTTTCAATGAAGGGGCGTTTTTTATCATATTAGTTAATTAGATACCCTGGCAGATGAATTTATTCATTTATTTATAAAGTTTTTGTTGGAGTTGCCTTTACGAGTTAGTTATTTTTAATATAATAAAATTAGCCGGTGATGAAATTGCGTGTGTAAGTTATATCAAATAATGTTAATTTTACGTTGTCCTTGTGAGAAATAATTTGTATAGATTAGGCTTTATTGGGCTTGTCTGTATGCGTCTTTAAAAATTTCATAACTAAAAAATATAATTATCTGTCCTTGTATTTAATTTAGCATTAAGTTCAATGTGTAAATGTGTGACTATCGACAAGTTTTAGGGGTGTATTGATAAACGTGAAAAATATTTTTAAGAAAAATAAATTCACTGCCATTTTAGGGCAGTTTCTATTGTTGATGGTGATTTATTTTTTAATTAGAGCCTGGCAATCAATGGATAACATAGAGGGTGTGGCACCAGTGATTGTTGCAACCACACTGAAGGGTGAGGTTTTTGATTTACGTGAGCATCAATCTAAACCTGTATTGGTGCACTTCTGGGCAACCTGGTGCCCGATATGCGAGTTTGAAAATTCAAACATAGCCAATATCGCAGAAGATTACCAGGTGATTACCATAGCCTCATGGAGTGAAACTGAACGTGAGGTTAGAGAATATCTTAAAAATGAAAACCTGAATTTGCCTGTTATCGTTGACGAAGATGGCGAATGGGCAAAAGTTTATGGTGTGAAAGGTGTGCCCAGTAGCTTTATTATTGATAAAAAGGGTGGGATTCAATTTATCGAAAAAGGCTATACATCTGAGGCTGGTCTAAGGGTGCGGCTGTGGTGGTTAGAATAAAGCGGGTTTGATAATGAGGGCAGAAACAGTCAAAAGAAGATACAACAAGAAAACGCATAGCAACTAGTAAAACAATAAAAAAGCAGTGATAATCAGTCGCATAATAAATATTAGCATAGAGTCATTACAGGGTTGTTAAATACATGGAAATAGAACTAATTCAGGAGGCAGATGTACATAGTCTGCCCGGCCTGTTTCGTGAGCGCTTAAATAGAACACCGAATAGTGCAGCATATAGGCAATATGATATAGCTAGTCAGAAATGGACTGTATCGAGCTGGCATGAAATGGCAAATGAAATTGCCCGTTGGCAGGCCGCATTTGATAAAGATGGCTTACAGCCCGGCGACAAGGTCGCTATTATGGTGAAGAACTGCCGGGAGTGGGTGGTGTTCGATCAGGCGGCGCTGGGCCTGGGTTTGATCACTGTGCCGTTGTATGCAGATGACCGTCCAGACAATGTGGCCTACATCATTAACCATGCTGAAATTAAAATATTATTTGTGCAAGATAAGCCCCAATGGAATCGTCTGCTTCACGCTGATGTTGATTTAGGTGGTTTACAACGAATTATCAGTTTAAAACGTATTTCAGAAGAAGATGAGCCAGATGACAGTCTGTTGGAGTCATTGTCTGACTGGGTGTTTGGTTTAAGCGGTGAATTACAGACTAAAGAAGCTGATATTGACGATTTAGCCTCTATTGTTTACACCTCAGGTACTACAGGGCGCTCAAAAGGCGTCATGCTGTCGCATCGAAATATATTAGCGAATGCATTTGCCGCATCAGTTTGTAATAAGTGGCAGGCTAATGAGCGCTTCTTATCATTTTTGCCTTTATCTCACATGCTAGAGCGCACGGCTGGCTATTACCTGCCTATTATTCTGGGTGCCGAAGTGATATATGCCCGATCCATTGCGGCTCTTGGTGAAGATTTACAAAATACACATCCAACTATACTGATTTCAGTGCCGCGAATATATGAACGTGTGTATGGAAAAATTCAGGATGGTTTGAAAGAAAAGTCCTTTATTGCAAAGTTTTTATTTAAAACGGCTGTAGATGTTGGCTGGCGGAAATTTTTATGTGAGCAAGGCCGGGCGGGTTGGCATCCTAAATTATTGTTATGGCCCACACTGAATAAACTGGTTGCCTCTAAAGTGCTGGATAAATTAGGCGGTGAAATGACCCTCGCTATATGTGGAGGCGCAGCGCTTTCTGAAGATGTTGCTAAATTATTTATAGGTCTGGGCTTACCACTATTGCAAGGCTATGGTTTAACGGAGTCTAGCCCAGTTGTGTGTGTGAATCGCCCTGCAGATAATATTCCCTCAAGCATTGGCACTGTTGTTCCTAACACCGAAATCCGTATTGGTGAAAATGACGAGCTACAATGTCGTGGGCCCTGTTCGATGCAAGGCTACTGGAAGAATGAACAGGCCACAAAAGATAGCTTTACAAAAGACGGCTGGTTAAAAACGGGTGATAAAGCATGTATTGATGAAGCCGGACATGTTTTTATAACGGGTCGACTAAAAGATATTATGGTGCTGGCAAATGGTGAAAAAATTCCACCGAATGATATGGAAATGGCAATTGCCCTGGATTCATTATTTGAACAGGTCATGATTATTGGTGAGGCGCGTGCATTTTTATCTGCTGTGCTGGTGTTAGACCCTGATGCCTGGGCTGATATGGCGGTCTCTTTAAATATTCACCCAGAATCACCCGATGCATTTTCACAGCGTAAAATTGAAAAAGCGATTTTGAAACGTGTTGCGGTAAGACTTAAAGATTTTCCCGGATATGCAAAAATTCGTAGAGCACATATCACGCTTGAGCCCTGGACAGTGGATGGTGGTTTATTAACTCCCACGCTTAAAATTAAACGCCCAAAAGTAATGCAACAGTTTGAGAAAGAAATCGAAGCATTATATGAAGATAACAGGTAGGTTTATTAGCTAAATTAGTCTCAGCCTGGCTTTCTAAAATGCACACAAGTCGCTCACTTTGAGAATACCAGGCGTGAGATTAGAGTTTAATGGCTAGAGGTTCAATTAATGTCAAAAGATGCATTGCCCGAAAATAAAATACCGGTGATTCGCGTGCCGGCTATGCCTTCAGATTTAAATGAAGGCGGCACAATTTTCGGTGGCTGGATTATGTCACATGTCGATATCGCTGGCAGTATTCCCGCTGCAGTTCGTGCTGGAGGACCTATTGTAACTCGTGCGGTTGATTCTTTTGAATTCAAAAAACCCGTTTTTGCGGGTGATTTGATAAGTTGCTATGCAGAGGTCATTAAGGTGGGTCGAACCTCTATTACAGTTAAAGTAGAAGTTTATGCCCAGCATATGGAAAAGGGGATTGTCTCTACATCAGCGGTGACAGAAGCCAGCCTGGTTTATGTTGCGATTGATGAGGATGGCAGACCCCGAGCCGTGCCAAAAGCTAAAAATGATTAAGTGAATTCTTAATACAAGCTTTTATTGAAATATTGTACCTTACGGGTATGATCATAATGGATTAATAAAAACAATAACGGTTGGATAATATAGATGGGCTGGAAGGGGTCATTATATAGGTATCAACCACCTCATAAATATTAAAACTCTAAGAAATACTACATATGAAAAAAACAACTTTAATAATAACGAGTATGTGTATCTCAACTAGTGCTTTTGCTGGAGGCTATCGAGTAGCTCTTCAGGGTCAGAAAGCGTTAGGGATGGGGCACACGGGCGTGGCCATGACAGATAGTGCTGAAGTGGTTTTCTTTAACCCTGCAGGTATGTCGTTTTTAGAAGCGGATACGGACATAATCGCAGGTGTGACATTAATTGATTCTGAGGCCAAGTATCAGAATGTATCGACCAACACTTCAGCGAAAACTGATAATCCGATCGGCACACCCGTTGGTTTATATTATGCAAAAAAATATGATGAAAAAATATCCTATGGTTTAGGCTTATATACGCCTTATGGGAATGTGGTTGAGTGGCCCAAAGATTGGGCAGGTTCACATCTGGTTAATGATATAGAGCTGAAAGCAATCTATATTCAACCTACAATATCTTATAAGTTTAACAATACGTATAGCGTTGGTTTCGGTTTGACTTATACGAGTGGAAAGGTTGAATTTAATCGTAATTTAAGTACGTCATTAGTTGATGAAAATGGTGACCGTTCGAATGTTACCATTAAAGCCAGTGGCGTTGATGCATGGAGCTATAATATTGGCTTCCTGGCGAAGCCAACTGAAGAATTATCTCTGGGAGTGAGTTATCGTTCAAAAGTCGATTTAAAAGCAAGAAATGAAGATGCTAATTTCGAAAATATACCGACGACTTTGCAAAGCACATTTCCTGATACAACCTTTAATGCAGATTTGGTTTTACCCGCAGAGTTAACCCTGGGTACTGCATATGATGTAAACGACAAAACGGTGCTAACTTTTGATCTTAATCGCACCTTCTGGGGTGATTATAAAAACCTGGATGTTCAGTTTAATAATGGTGCTGGTACGTCTTTTAATCCAAGAAACTATAAAGATTCAAATATCTATCGTTTTGGTGTTCAGCATGTAATGAATAGTGATTTAGTCATTCGAGGTGGTATTTATTTTGATAAAACACCTATTCGGAGTGGTTATTTTACACCAGAAACACCACGTAATGACGCAACCGGCTTCACTGCTGGAGCAACTTATACAGTTTCTAAAAATATGGATCTGGACTTTTCATTGTTATATTTGATATTTGATGAATTCAATGGCTCCTATGATTTTTATGACCAGTCGGGTACAACGATTTCATTTGGTGGCGACTATAAAACGACAGTAACGACCCTTGGTTTTGGTCTTAACTATAAATTCTGAGATAACAAATAATGATACTTATAAAAAATCAAATAATGAAATTAGTAAGCATTGCGATAAGCTGTGTAGTTGTTTCGGCCTGTGACAGTGATTTTGATAATCCGGTAGGTAATAGCTCAAGCTATAATAGTGGTGATGCCGATTTCACTAAATTTGTGAGCATTGGTGATTCATTAACCGCCGGTTATGCGGATGCCGCGCTGTATATAGCCGGGCAGGAAAGTTCATATCCAGCAATATTGGCACAGCAGTTTGCCCAGGTAGGGGGTGGTGCCTTTAACCAGCCGCTTGTTAATGATAATTTGGGCGGTTTACTTTTTTTGGGAAATCCTGATCCTGATTTTGCAAATAGATTGGTTCTGGATGCGGAAACTGAAAGTCCGGAGCCAATTGCGGGTAGTCCAACAACTGAAGTTTTTAGTTTGCAAGCTGGGCCATTTAATAATGTGGGGGTTCCGGGTGCAAAATCATTTCATCTAGGCGCTCCAGGCTATGGTGATGGAGCAGGTTTAGGCGCAGGAACTGCGAACCCTTATTTTGTACGATTTGCGTCTTCAACTACCACAACAGTCATAGCTGACGCCGCCTCACAATTACCTTCGTTCTTTGTTATGTGGATAGGTAATAATGATGTGTTGTCATATGCAACGACTGGCGGTACTGGGGTAGATCAGGTCGCTAACCCTGATCCTACTACCTATGGTTTTGATGATATTACATCACCAGTCGCTTTTGCGGGTGTATATGCTCAGTTGGTAGGTGCTGTTACAGGTGCGAATCCAGCGGCGAAAGGCGTTTTAGTTAATATACCAGATGTTTCTACGATACCTTTCTTTACAACTGTGCCCCATAATCCAGTGCCTCTAGATCAGGCGAATGCAGATGCATTAAATGCAGCATATGCCGCCTATAATGGCGGCTTACTCGCGGCTCAATCGGCTAGTTTAATAGACGCTGCTGAGGTTGCGCAAAGAACAATCATATTCGCACCGGGACAAAATGCAGTTGTTATAATAGACGAGGACTTAACTGATATAACAGGTGTTGATCCTGCGCTTATTAAGTTAAGGCAGGCTACAGCAGCTGATTTATTGGTGCTTACAACCAGTTCTACCATTGGAACATTGGCAGACCCTAATAATCCCGCAAGTGCCATTGGGCTAGGGGTGCCACTAAGTGATGCCGATGTGTTAATACCGTCTGAAATACAGGCGATTGATACCGCCAGATTAGCTTTTAATACAACAATCAAAGCGACGGCGGATGCTAACCCTAATCTGTTATTTGTTGATGCTGCGGCTATTTTAGCTGAGCTAGATTTAACTGGTGTTGATTATGGTACGGGTTTTATTAATAGTGAATATGCAACGGGCGGTGCTTTTTCATTAGATGGTGTACATCCGACCGCACGTGGATATGCCCTCGTTGCTAACAGAATTATTGCTGAAATAAATGCAGGTTTTAATGCAAATATTCCTCCAGTAGACCCAGGTGCTTACTCTACAGTTTTTATCAAATAAGTAATTAATTAAAAATTTTCAGGTTCACTTAAATGCAATAAAAAAGCCCTCTTTATGAGGGCTTTTTTATTGTGTTATTTATTGTCAGTTTAGCTGTTTTTATATCAGGGTGAAATTAATTACAAAATAATTGTAAGGATTTGTCGGTTGGTTCGACTAACTAATTGAATTGTGAATACTATGGGATACATCTTTTTATAGATGGAGTCCTGTATTGTCTTAGCTGCAGTTTTCGCGTAGTTCTCCGATAAAATCAGTTTTATAATAGTGGCTTGTATTCAGGAGACGTGATAAATGGGTAAAGGTGCAGATCAAAATTCATCGTGCTCAGAGGAAGAGGCAGAACAAATTGCGTCTCTGCGTGAGGAAATGGTCCGATTTGCAGTGCTGCAATTACGCGATATCGGGCTCGCAGAAGACACAGTGCATGAGGCAATAAATGCTGCTCTTTCATCTGGCAAGTTAGAGGGGCGATCCAGTCTTAAGAGCTGGGTCTATAGAATCTTACGCAATAAAATTATAGATGTTTTCCGTGAACGTAGTCGTTACCCTACAGAAAGCTATATTGAAAATGATTGTAGTGATGTGGACAGCAGTTTGATGAAAAGGTTTTTTGGAAAAAAGAGCATCGACCTACTAGCTGGAATCAGTCAGAAGATGTATTAGCAAATGATCAGTTTTGGTTGATATTTGAGATATGTCTTATGAAGATGCAGGAAAATATCGACCGGGTTTTTATGATGCGAGAACATTTAGGTTTAAGTATCAGTGAAATATGTGCAGAATTAAGCCTTAGTGAAAGTAATGCATAGGTCATTATGCATAGGGCGCGTACTCAGTTACGTAAGTGCCTTGAAACTAAATATATAAAAGGGGAGCTGCATAATGATGAACTGTAAGAGTGCGACTCAGCTAATATCCCGGCAGCAGGATAGTAAACTGCCATTAAATAAATGTATCTTTTTAAGACTGCATTTGCTGATGTGTTCTGGTTGTTATAATTATAAAAAACAGGTGTCGTTTATTAGTAATGCTTTAAAGCAAACTAGAGGTCATTAAATGCAGGAACTTGAGCGTAAATTTAAGGCGTATTACCTGACCGCCATATTTAGTCTGATATTTGCAGTCGTCGGTTTCAGTTACAATGCATGGCGACTTGAAGCGACAGAAGATAATAATAATATTAGAACGGCATCATTCGAAGTATTAACCGAACTGGCTGAATTACAGCAGCTTATTTATTCAGCTCATTATGATCATGACAAAATAAATGGCAACCCTAGAACTGGCTGGGTGAAAGTTGGCTTGGTTGTTGATTTAAGCTCATTGATTGGTGAGCAAGTTGCAACAAAAGCAATGCAGTTGAAAGTGAGTTGGTCAGGTAACTGGGATAGTATCGAAAACAGCAGAGAAGCAGTCGATGCGTTGATAGCTGATATAGATAGTGTACGACTTGCTATAAAAGAAACACTGAAAAATCTTAACTAAATGAAAATCAGGTGAACATGTGAGTGAGTGCTTATTAAACCTTTAAACACAGTAGCTATGGATTTATATCACTATTGTATTGGCATCTTATGTGCCAGGAAGACCTGGCTATTGTCGGTGTTGCCGTTATAGCATCTAATCAGTTGATTGCAGTTCCCTTGGGGTTATATGCAATTCTGCTGGGAATTATTATTACAGGTGATGGTAAGCAACGCTTGCGACAGTTAATTAATGCCGATGTTCGAGTCAGCAAAATAGACAGACTATATTTTAGTCGTTGTTTATTAGTTTCTGAATTAATTAAATATAAAATAGTGAGCAGGTTATTCAGCAACTGCATGGCACTAGCATGAGTCAATACATGTCATTTTAGTTGTGTGTTTCGGGCGACTTAAAATGTGGCAATGAAATCAAGTTTGGTTACCATGACGCGCCACCCTGTATGGACAAAAAATGGGAGGAAGTCGTTATTGAATTTTTAAGGTTCAAAATTTAATTGCGAATAACCCAGCCCGGTTCACTGTTAGTTGAAATTATCCTGTATAAAACCAGCCATTCAAAGGCATCTTGCGCATCTTTTTCAAACCACGCTTTACTTGATCCGAGCCTGAAGGTGTAACCCCACTCATCCATATCACTAAGCATGCGCTCACGACCAAAGCCATTTATATAGTCACTTAATAAAATAGATAAATAACACACCGCATTTTCTTCGTCATAATCACCACCTACATTGGTATGTAGTTTTTCTCTGCGATCTGGTGACATACAAATATAATGGCAGGACTCGTGCAGGGCTGAATGAACTGGAGTGTCGTTGCGGATATATAAATTGTTCTGAATAATGCCCGCTTCAGGTTCACCGAACCAGCTGCCAGGAATTTTTTGATTATCTTCAATTAAATGAATAACCAGGCCGAACTTATCCAGTAAGTCTTCGAGTTGGGTTAATTCAATATCTGCGCAGGTGAGAATAGTCATAGATGGCTTCATGTAGGGTGAATCAAGCGTAGCGTATTCACCCTGCAAATGAAAACAAACTTTATTTTGTAGTTAACTTCTCAGCCAGTGCATTTAATGCAATCGCTCTATGGCTAATCTTGTTTTTCTCTTCCATGCTCAATTCAGCTGCGGCACATTTTTGTTCAGGCAACCAGAAAATAGGATCGTATCCAAAACCACCATTGCCCTGAGGTGCAGTCATAATCACGCCTTCCAGAGAACCCTGGGTAATAATTGGAGTTGGGTCGTTCTCGCTTTCTAAATAAACCATTACGCACCAGTAACGCGCTGTGCGATTTTCTTCTGCTACATCTTTAAGCTCAGCTAACATTTTTTCATTGTTTTTAGCATCGGTTGCGCCTTCTCCAGAATAACGTGCAGAATATATGCCGGGGCGTTTGCCCAAGGCATCAACTTCAATACCTGAGTCATCAGCAATAGCGGGCAGGCCAGTGAGCTTGGCCGCATGGCGTGCTTTTTTAAGTGCATTTTCAACAAAGGTTAAACCATCTTCAATGGCTTCTGGTACGCCAAACTCAGTTTGTGGTACCACTTCTATACCATGATCAGAAAGTAGTTTATTAATTTCACGAACTTTGCCGGCGTTACCACTGGCCAGAACAATTTTATTTTGGGTTATTTTACTCATGCTTCTAGTGCCTTTTGTTGAATTTGCATTAACTCGCTTATGCCTTTTTTAGCCAGTTCTAACATGGCATTTAATTCATCCTGATTAAAAGCGTGGCCTTCAGCCGTGCCTTGAACCTCAATGAACGCTTCATTATCATTCATTACAACATTCATATCGGTTTCTGCATTTGAGTCTTCGTCATAATCCAGATCGAGTACCGGTGTGCCCTTAAATATACCGACTGATACAGAGGCCATTTTTCCAAGTAGAGGGTTTTTTGAGAGTTTTTTGTTATCAATTAAATGTTGAATGGCATCAGCCAGCGCCACATAGCCACCGGTGATTGATGCGGTGCGCGTGCCGCCGTCGGCCTGAATAACATCACAGTCGATAGTAATCATATTCTCGCCCAGTGCTTCCAGATCTATAGCAGCGCGAAGTGAGCGACCAATTAGGCGCTGTATTTCCATGGTACGGCCACCTTGTTTGCCACCCGCAGCTTCGCGGCGCATACGAGAGCCGGTAGAGCGGGGTAGCATGCCGTACTCAGCTGTTACCCAACCTGAGCCCTTGCCTCGTAGCCAGCCAGGTACCTTGCTCTCAACCGTTGCAGTACATAAAACTTTGGTACTACCAAATTCTACCAATACCGACCCCTCGGCATGCATGGTGTAATTGCGGGTGATTTTAATTTCACGCATTTGATCGGCCTCGCGTTCGCTGGGTCGCATAATGATTCCTCAAATTTAGTTGGGCGAATTATACGGTTTTAATGAGCTAAAGTCATAAAGAGCGTGCGTCAGTGATACACTGACGTAAATGGAATATAAACAGGTGAATTTATGACACGCAGTATGACGGCATTTTCAAGAAGTAGTGAGGAGCAACCATGGGGGGCGTTGGTATGGGAGTTGAGATCAGTTAATCATCGTTACCTTGATGTCATTATTAAATTACCCGAAGAGCTACGCAGTATTGAAAATGAGCTGAGAAAGCGATTAACCGAGGAGCTTAAGCGCGGCAAGGTTGAGTGTAATTTGCGCTATAAGCCAGCGCACAATCAGCAAACAGAACTGTGTGTGAATGAGCAATATGCTGATGAGGTTTTTAAGGCCTGTAGTATTATTAGTAATAAACTACACCAGCCCAGCGAAATAAATGTGCTAGAAGTTTTAAAATGGCCAGGGGTAATTGATGCACCTGAAACCGATTTGAAGCCGGTGATAGCCGTTGCGTTAAACTTGTTTGATGCCGCGTTAAAAGATTTGTGTGAGTCACGGCAGAGTGAAGGTGAGCGTTTGCAGCTGATGATAGAAGATCGTTGTGAAGCAATGCAAAGAATTGTTAGCAGTGAAAGGCAACGTCGCCCACAAATTTTAGAGCAAACAAGACAAAAAATATTAAATAAAATTAAAGATTTAAAAATAAATATTGATCAGGATCGTTTTGAACAGGAGCTGGTTTATATTGCACAAAAGATGGATGTTGATGAAGAGCTGGACCGGATGGAAAGTCACTTCGTTGAAATAAATAAAATACTAAAAAGCAATGAACCCGTTGGAAGACGCCTGGATTTTATTATGCAGGAATTTAATCGTGAGGCAAATACCCTGGGTTCGAAATCAACTGATATGGAAAGTACACAGGCCTCAATCGAGTTGAAGGTGTTAATTGAGCAAATGAGGGAGCAGGTGCAGAATATCGAATGATGTTTGATGAGATACTTAAGCTAGATAGTGATTCCCACGTGTAATCGTGGGAACCTTTATCTAATCAGTTTTCACTGTTCAGGGGAGGGCTTTATATTCCATTCCTTGTTTTTTCTGAACGTTATGAAGACTTAACCTTATTAAGGCTTTTTGATCTCAAGTAATTCAATTTCAAAAATCAGTACTTGATTTGGACCAATGCTCGCACCAGCACCACGTTCACCGTATGCCAGTTCTGAAGGAATGAATAGCTGCCATTTTGCGCCAACTTTCATTAACTGAAGAGCTTCAGTCCAGCCTTTAATTACTCCGTTTACAGGGAATGTTGCGGGTGCATTGCGCTTGTGAGAGCTATCAAATACTTTACCGTCAATGGTTGTGCCTGTGTAATGAGTAACAACAGTATCTGTTGCAGCAGGTGTCGCACCTGTGCCAGCTGTTAGTATTTTATACTGTAAGCCGCTTGCCGTTGTTATAACACCGTCTTTTGTTTTGTTTGCAGCAAGGAATTTTTCGCCTTCAGCTTTGCCGTTGGTTGCCATTTCTTTCTGTTTAGCCTGCTGTTTTTCTACCATTGATTTCTGAAATTCCTGCATCACTGTTTGCATTTCTTCAGTTGTCAGTTGAGGCGTTGTTCCCGTTAGGCCATCTTTGAAGCCCAGGATGATAGCATCTTGATTTACCATGTCCTGGATTTTTGAAATCTGTGAACCAAACTGAAGACCAATGCTATAGCTAGCCTTGTTGGTTTGTGTGTCTATTTTAACGACTTTTTCTTTTTCGTTACATGCAGTAACAAGTGCGGTAAGGCCGATGCAGACAACGGCGGTTTGGATTGCTTTAATCATGTTAGTGAGCCCTTTCATTAATTATATTTTGAGTGCGCACGTTAGCAAGACACACCAAGGGGTTCAAGTAGTGTGTGCCTGAATTTGAGTAAATATCACAGTTAAAGAGCGGTTTTTCCACTTTTATGGCTGTTTTAGGTGTTTTTCAGAGCGAAAATGGCCTGGTTTGAGTGTTTTAGCTAACCCGGTGTGTTTTTATCTACCCAGCGGTCTCCCTCATTCAAACCCTCTTTTTTCCAGAATGGCGCTCTGGATTTAAGCTCTTCCATTAAATATCGGCAGGCCTCAAAGGCCTCTTTTCGATGTGCAGACCAGACGACGGTAAGTACTATAGGGTCATTGGGGTTTACCTCGCCCACACGATGAATAATTAAGCAGTCGATTAGATCCCAGCGTTGTTTTGCTTCATCGCATATTTTATCCAGGTAACTTTCTGTCATGCCCGGATAGTGTTCCAGAGTCATGCTGGTTACATCATCGCCCTGGTTAAAATCACGCATAGTACCTACAAAGCTGGCCGTGGCCCCATATTTACCCTGTTCCAGCTGCGTTTGCTGGTAATGCTGGGTTTCCTTCCAGGGGTCAAATGGTGTGCTATGGATCTCACCAGGCATGGCTGCCCCCGGTTACGGGTGGGAAGAAGGCGACCTCGTCCCCGTCTTTTACGCCGGCATGGCTGTCTACATATTCCATATTAATTGCGCACAGAGTGTTATCGGGCATACTCATATTTTGAGTGGCCTGATCCCATGCAGACTGCACATCACTTGCGTTATCTAGTGAAAGCTCTGCGTGGCCAACCTGCTCTCGCAAGCGGGCAAAAAATTTGATTGTAATGCTCATTCGTAAAATGCTGACCCTTTTGTTAGGCTATCGACCTGATCATTGTAATAGAAACAGGCACAAAGAATGACTGATAAGTTAACTCATTTTAACGCATCTGGCGAAGCCCATATGGTAGATGTAAGTGAAAAAGACATTACAAAACGCCGAGCGGTGGCTGAGGGTGATGTTTTTATGCTGCCAGAGACCCTGCAGCTTATTCAGCAGGGTAGTCACAAGAAAGGTGATGTATTGGGCATTGCGCGCGTGGCTGGCATTATGGCCGCAAAGAAAACCCCTGATCTTATTCCCTTGTGTCACGCACTGGCGTTAACTCATGTTGATATAGAGTTGAGTTGTGATGAATCTCTCCCCGGGGTTCATTGTCAGGTGACGGTTGAGTGCAAGGGAAATACAGGCGTAGAAATGGAGGCATTAACGGCGGTGCAGGTTACATTATTAACGATTTACGATATGTGTAAAGCGGTTGATAGAGGCATGCATATGGAGCACATTGGTTTATTAAAAAAGTCGGGTGGTAAGTCGGGAGACTGGTCCAGAAGGGATTAACTAGGAGGGATGTTTCAGTGTCCAGGGAGACGCTCAGGTTTATCTAGGAAGGTTTTCAAAAAACAGTTCCACTCACTACTGCTACACTCCTGATACCCTTTTTTATTATGGAGTACCACATGTCCCAAGAATACGACCTAATTGTTATTGGCTCTGGCCCGGCGGGTCAAAAAGCAGCAGTTCAGGCCGCAAAAATTAATAAGCGTGTAGCTATTATTGAGCGGGGACGTGAAATTGGTGGGGTCGCGGTGCACACGGGTACCATTCCCAGTAAAACATTGCGCGAAGCGGCTATGTATTTATCGGGATATGATCAACGTGGTTTATATGGAAAAAGTTACCGTTTAAAAGATGATTTAAGTATGGAAGATTTGTTGCAACGTGTCGCCATCACGATTAATCAGGAAACTGAAGTGATGTCGCATCAATTGCGACGTAATAATGTGGAAATTATACAAGGTACGGCGTCTTTTCTGGACCCACACCGAATTCAAATTGAAAATCGTTACGGAAAAATTTCTGAAGTGCATGCAGATCATGTTTTGCTAGCAACTGGCACTAAACCAAACCGACCAGAACATATTCCCTTTGATGGTGAATCCATTATAGATAGTGACGATATTTTATATTTAAAAAAATTACCCAGAAGTATGGCGGTAATAGGCGCTGGAGTTATTGGTGTTGAGTATGCATCAATATTTAGTGCGTTAGATATAAAGATTACCCTGGTTGATGGTCGCGATCACATGATGGGTTTTATGGATCGTGAAATTATAGATGAGTTAACTCATTTGATGCGCGACAGGGGGACAGTGATTCGCCTGGGGGAAGATGTTTGCAGTGTTGAAAAGAACGAGGAGAATCAGGCAGTAATAACATTAGAAAGTGGTAAAAAATTCTGTGCAGATTTAGTGATGTTTGCTTCGGGGCGCATGGGTTGTGTTAATTCATTAAACTTAAGTGCTGCGGGTTTGTCGGCAGATAGCCGAGGACAGATGAAAGTGAATGAGTTTTTTCAAACCGAGGTGCCACATATTTATGCCGCAGGTGATTTAATCGGTTTTCCAAGCCTGGCATCCACTTCAATGGAGCAGGGAAGATTGGCATCACGTCATGCATTTGGAATGTCGCTACATTCGCATCCGGAATTATTTCCTTTTGGTGTTTATGCTGTGCCAGAAATGAGCATGGTTGGAAAAACCGAACAAGAATTAACCAAAAATAAAGTTCCTTATGAAGTGGGTATTGCACGATTAAAAGAAACCGCGCGTGGCCATATAATGGGTCTGCAGGAGGGTATGCTGAAATTGATTTTTAGTTTAGAAACAAAAAAATTATTAGGTGTGCATGTGTTAGGTGAGGAAGCGACAGAGTTAGTGCATATTGGGCAGGCGGTTTTGGCGCTTGGAGGCGACCTGGATTTTTTTGTGGAGAATGTTTTTAATTATCCGACACTAGCCGAAGCGTATAAGATAGCAGCGCTGGATGCCTGTAATCGTATGGCTTAATAAAAGAAGTCGTTGGCCACAAGAAAAACGGCTCTGGATGGCAGTTTTTTTGACCAACGACTCGTGATATGTTTTAACCTTGCTTTAACAACTGACGTAAATCTATAACCGCTGCATTAGCTCTTGAAATATAATTCGCCATTACCAGTGAATGATTAGCAAACATACCGAAGCCACCGCCGTTCAAAATTACCGGGCTCCATATGGCTTCTTGCGTAGCATCGAGCTCACGAATAATTTGTTGCAAACTCACACGTGAATTTTTCTTAGCTAAAACCTCTTTAAAATCAGTTTCAGCTGCTTTTAATAACTGGCTTAGAGCCCATGCGCTGCCGCGAGCTTCAAAGAAAACATCGTCAATTTTAAGCCATGGAGTTTTAACCTCAACCACATTGTCGGTGGGTGATGACTGGTTTGCTGCCGAGTCGCCGGCTAAATCTGTGTTTAGGCGAGCCTGACCCACACTGGCACTTAGGCGTTGAGATAAGCTCCCCAGGCGTTTAGAAATAAGCCCCATCCACTCGCTTAAGTTATCGGCACGGGCGTAAAACTGACCATCCTGTGTGTCTTTATCGGCTAGCCTGCCAAGATAGTTGTAGAGTGAGTTAATACCTGCGCGGTATTCTGACTCCGCAGGCGGCAGCACCCATGATTCTGAATCAATGCGAAATTTGTTATCGGCGAAGGTAACATCTTTGTCTTCGGCTGATTGTGATTGCGAGCGGCTAATATCGTTACGCAATGCCAGGGTTAAATCACGAATTTGTGCTAAAACACCAAACTCCCAGTTAGGCAAATTATCCATGAAAACGCCTGGTGGTGTTACGTCATTAGTCAAATAACCACCTGTTTTATCAAGTAGCGTTTCAGCAGTAATAATTAATGTGGCAGTGGTAATATATCCGGTGGCAAGCTCTTCACCACGGTCCTCCGATAATTCTACGGCACGTTGAACAGGGTCAAAGCTATCGGGTTCTACATTCCATAAAAAACCCAGCACGAGTTGAAATATTATAATGATTAATATCAGTGCAGGTATAATGCGAGCGAGCGGGCTATGTTTCTGGTTATTCTGGCCTGATTTACCACCCAGCACATCAGGCAGGTGATTGCGCAGATTATCGTAGGCATCAAAAAAGACATCGAGTGTTTTCATATGGGTCCCTGTTGTTAAACCTGAAAAATCAATCTACTGTTCAGGTATAAGCTATTATCGCATTATCAGTTAATCTATTGTAACTGTTCGGAGAACAGAATGAAATTTTTAAAAATCAGTTTATATACGCTTGTGGCAATGATTTTATTGCTAATAATCGGGGCAGTTGGTTTTATTGTAACGTTTGATGCGAATGATTATAAGCCATTTATAAGCGAACAAGTTAAGGCGCAGACCGGACGCGACTTAACCCTGGGGGATATTAAACCCTCCGTATTCCCCTGGTTAGGATTAGAGTTGCAACAATTAAGCCTCAGTAATGCTGAGGGCTTTAAATCTGAAAAAATGCTGAAAGTAGAACGACTGGACGTGCGGGTTGAGTTGTTACCGCTAATTCAGCAGCAAGTGCGCATTGATACTTTACGATTGCATGGCCTCGCGTTATTTCTGGAAAAAAATAAAAGTGGCAAAACTAACTGGGCTGACATACTTGAAAAACAGGCCGCCCAAAGGCCAGAGGAAGTTGACGTTGCGAAAGATACAGATGAGTCAAAAGCCGATCCATTAGCCTCGTTGTTAATTAATGGTGTAGAAGTTAAAGATGCGAATATAAACTGGGATGATGCCAGTAATGGCCAGCAGGTAGAGCTGCAAAAATTTAATTTGAATACTGGTGCACTACATTTGGGTGATCCGATGCCGGTTAGCTTGTCGGCACTGATTAAATTGTCAGAGCCCGCGGTTAGCGCGCAAATAGAAATACAAACAAGTATTGAATTTGATAGCCAGTCACAGCAACTTAAATTAGATGCATTAAATGTTGTTATGGTTGCGGCATTACAGCAGGATGAATTAAAGCAGTTGCAGCTAAACTTAAATACACAACTGAAAGCCGATTTGAAAAAGCAGCAGTTTATAATGCCGGCTTATTCAATAGATATGGCATTACAGGGTAAGGGTTTACCTAAGGGCTCTATGAAAGCCAGGCTTCAGGGTGATGCGAATATTGATTTGCAAAAACAAACAGCAAAAATAAAGCAGTTAACACTTAAATCTATGGGGCTTAAATTACAAAGTCAGGTTTCAGTATCAAACCTGTTGAGTTCGCCTAATGTGAGTGGTGAACTTAATCTGGAAACGTTTAATCCTGCAAAGTTATTAAATACGCTGGCGATTGAATTACCTGAAATGAAAAACAAAGATAGCATGAAAAATATGGCTCTGAGTTTTAATTATTCAGTAAATGAAAAAGCCTTAGATATAAAGTCCTTAGAAATGAAGCTGGATAAATCGACCGTGCTGGCCACACTTGGCGTGAGAAACTTTGCTAAACCTGAAATACATTATTCTGTAGAACTAGACCAGCTTGTGCTGGATGATTATTTGCCACCCGCCTCGAAGCAGGAAAACGTACCTGTTGCAGCAGTTAAAGCAAAAGAAGATACACCAATAGAATTGCCCGTGCCGTTGTTGCGCTCACTGAATATAAACGGTGTAGTCAATATTAAAACGCTTAAGGCATTTGATCAGTCGATTAGTCGTTTGAAAGTTAACATGCTGGCTAGTGGTGGTTTGATTAAAATATCAGAACTGAGCGCAGCTTTGCTTGAAGGCAAGGTCGTGTCGTCTGCACAATTAGATGTGAGAAAAAATACACCACGTTATCAACTTAAATTAACGGGCAATAAATTGAAGGCTGATTCTATTGTAAACCCCCTGCTGCAAAATATGCTGGCTGAGAAGAGCGTTTCTATGAGTGGTACTGCAGAGCTCAGGATGAATATTAAGAGTGCTGGGCAAACGGTTAATCAGTTAATCGCGGGCAGTAATGGTCAGTTTAGTTTGAATATGGGCGAAGCTAAATTACATGATGTTGATGTGGAATATTTTGTGCGAAAAGGTGTGGCTGACTATGCTGAAGAAAAAGCAATACCTTTGGCTGCTGGTTTTCGTGGAAAATATAAACCTGAAGAAAAAACGGCACTTAAAGTGGCTAGCGTCTCTGCAGTTATTAGAAATGGTGTAATTGAAAGTAAAGATTTATTACTGGATTCATCGAAATATAAAATTACCGGTGCGGGAAAAATAAACTTGCCCCAGGAGAGGTTAAATTATCGGCCTGTGCTGGATATGAAGGTGACTAATCCTAAATCGACAGCAGAACATTTGCGCGATACCCCCATGCCGGTGTTTGTTAAAGGTAACTTTGCGCAGCCTAAAATAAGCATTGATAAAAAGGCGTGGTTAAGAAGTGTGGGCAAAGTGTTAAAGACTGAAGCTAAAAAGAAAGCTAAGGAAAAAGTTAAGACGAAAAAAGACGAATTAAAAGATGAATTGAAAGACAAACTTTTTAAAGGGCTCTTTAGATAAGTTTGGTTGTGAAAATGTGATGAACAGTTTAATTAAGCATGTTTAATGAAGAATAGAGAAAAATAAAAAAGTTTTATAAATATGACAGTTTCAAAAAAAATACTCAAATGGTACCGGCAGCATGGTCGTAAAGACTTGCCCTGGCAAGAGAACCGTAATGCTTATCGTGTATGGGTTTCTGAAATTATGCTGCAACAAACTCAAGTGAAAACGGTTATTCCCTATTATGAAAAATTCATGCAAAGTTTTCCTGATGTTACGGCTTTAGCAAATGCACCTGAAGATGCCGTGCTGCATCATTGGTCGGGTTTAGGGTATTACGCCCGTGCACGTAATTTACACAAGGCTGCGCAGTTGGTACGAGATGAGCATGCTGGTGATTTTCCATTGGTTTTTGATGATGTGCTGGCATTACCAGGCGTAGGGCGTTCCACAGCGGGCGCTATTTTAGCGCAGGCAGAAGGTCAACGACATGCGATTCTGGATGGCAATGTAAAGCGGGTGCTGGCGCGTTATCATGCAGTACATGGTTGGACAGGGCAGGCAAAAGTACAAGATCAATTGTGGCACTTTGCCGAACAGCATACACCGAATAAACAGCTTGCTGATTATACCCAGGCGATTATGGATTTGGGGGCGACGCTTTGTAAGCGAGGTAAGCCGGACTGTTTAGAGTGCCCGTTAATAAAGGGCTGTGAAGCCTATGCAACAGATCAGGTGAGTTTATTGCCTACACCGAAGCCTAAAAAAACATTACCAGTTAAAACGGTGCGTATGCTGTTATTACGTAACAGTGAACAGCAAATTTTGTTAGAAAAGCGTCCGCCAACCGGGATTTGGGGAGGGCTATGGAGCCTGCCTGAAATGCCACTTGAAGAAGAGGTGATGAGCTGGTGTGAACACAATTATCAGCTTAAGGTAGGTACCAAAAGCGAGCAACCGGTAGTGCGCCACACGTTTAGTCATTTCCATCTGGATATAACGCCCTGTGTGGTCGAAGTGAATAACCCTGAGCAAAGTGTGATGGAAGCGCAGAGCAGAGTCTGGTATAAAGCCTCCCAGAATGATCGTAAACAGGTGTCTTCAGAGCAATCTTTAGGTTTAGCTGCCCCGGTCAGTAATTTATTAAACAGAATTTATGAGGAATAACCATGAGTCGTATGGTGCAATGCGTTAAATTAGGCCGCGAAGCGGAAGGTCTTGACCGCCCAACTTATCCGGGTGACCTGGGTGCAAAAATTTATAATAACGTGTCTAAAGAAGCCTGGGCCGAGTGGTTACAGCACCAGACTATGTTGATTAATGAATATCGCTTAACGCCAATTGAGCCGAAAGCACGAAAGTTTCTGGAAGAGGAAATGGAAAAGTTCTTCTTTAGTGGTGAAAGCACCACGGCCCCAGAAGGTTTTGTTCCACCCTCAAGTTAATCGACTATAAAGCGCTGTAGAGGCGTTTTTTCGGGGTAGGGGCGTATTATTCGTTTTTTTTACTTGACTCAGGCAGCCTGAACTTGTTTAATACGCCCTCTTCGCGAATCAGTGTCTTCTGAAAGCGAACAATAAAGTAAATATGGCCGAATAGCTCAGTCGGTAGAGCAGCGGATTGAAAATCCGCGTGTCCCTGGTTCAATTCCAGGTTCGGCCACCACTTTTTTCTCTATTTTCAATAAGTTATATAATTTCATTGCTTCTTTGTGTGTTTCAAAGACGTACTGCCTGCGCATTTTTGTGCAACAACCTCTGATAATTTGGTATGCAATTACTTACGGCAGGATGAGGCGTGCGTGTGATTTTGAATGGCCGCTAACGGGGGCGGACGTTCAGTAAGCCATAAAAAAGGCGACTAAAAAGCCGCCTTTCAATATATATACTATTTTTAGTTAGTATTGATCGCTGAGATAGCGAATCAGATCGCTACTGGTGACAATGCCCTGCAACTCACCACCACCATTGGTAACAGGTATGGCGTGAAAATTGTTTTCGGAAAGAATATCCGATGCCTGACGGATGGTGTCCTTGGCATCCAGGGTAATCAGCTCCTTACTCATGATGTCCTTAACCTGAAATTGCTGATCGATAATGGCATCAATCGTACGATCATCTGCGCCGTTAATTACAACATTCAACTTCATCATATCGGTAAAACTTACCATACCAACCAGTTGTTTTCCGGACAATACGGGTATGTGGTGGACATTGCTGTCCACCATCATATGACGAACTTCGCTTAAAGGTTGACCTTGCTGAATGGCATTAATGTTGTTGGACATGACATGGCTAACGGCTTCATTTTTCTTCATAAAATAGAATCTCTTTGTTAAGTTTGTGAAAGTTCAACCCCTAAAACTACTCTCTCTAATCACACTTTTAATTGACCTTTATCATGAATATTTCCGAATATTTATCAGTAATTTTTATGAGCGTTAATGATGATAAGATAATGTTATAGACAGGTATTCTCCAGTCGGATATTTTAGTAAAATTACACGGTGATTATATATTCTCTATTGCTATTTATTATGGTTTGATAAAGCGTCTCATGTTCAGGATTGATCTGGGTAAATTTAGTCCAGGTTTGTCCATCGCTTGTTCTTTACCTATTCAAAAAAACACATGCTTCAGCAGGATTAACCTCTGAATTACTCATCTAGTTAGAAAAACACAAAATATTCAGTTTGATTTCAGTTTCCCCTGATACTTTATAACCAAGTAGAAAACAGGAAGGTTGAGATTATGTCTAATTCATCAAAAATTATGGTTTGGGATCCACTAGTGCGCTTTTTCCACTGGTCGCTAGCGAGTGCCTTTATCATTGCGTATGTAACCGAAGAAGATTTATTGGTTGTTCATAGTTGGGCGGGTTATTTAATTTTAGCTTTAATTAGTGTGCGCTTCATATGGGGGTTTATCGGTACTCGTTATGCGCGTTTTTCAGATTTTGTATATTCATCTCAAAGCATTGTTGAGTTTTTAAAAGACACTCTCCAGTTTAAGGCAAAGCGCTATATTGGTCATAATCCGGCTGGAGGTGCCATGGTAATTCTTCTTATGGTGAGCCTGTTTATTACAACTACCAGCGGAATACTGGTATACGGTGCAGAAGAACAAGCCGGTCCGGTCGCCCACTGGTTTAGTCAGGCGGGTGGTTTCTGGGCTGATGTTCTTGAAGGGTTACATGAGTTTTTTGCAAATTTCACCTTACTGCTTGTCGTTATTCACGTTGTTGGTGTGGTTGTAGAAAGCCTGATTCATAAGGAGAATTTGGTTTCATCCATGGTCTCTGGACTTAAGTCTAACAAGCTAGATTCGCATTGAGGATAAGTTATGAAAATGCATATTATTATTTTGACATCGTTAGCCATGCTACCCATAAATTCTGCTATCTCTGACTCCGCAACTATAGAAAATTTAATGCAGAGTTACAAGGCAAATGGTGCAGTGTCACCAAGTGCTGAGCAGGGGAAACGATTATGGGGGAAAACATTTAAAGCTAAAGGTGCGTTTGCTGAGCGTAGCTGCACTACCTGCCATACGGATGATTTAACGGCAACAGGTAAGCACGTTAAAACCAGTAAAGTGATTAAACCGATGTCACCCTCTGTTAACCCGGAGCGCTTAACTAAAACCAGAAAAGTTGAAAAATGGTTTAAACGTAATTGTAAGTGGACACTTGGGCGTGAATGTAGCGTTCAGGAAAAAGCAGACATCCTTCTTTATATTGCCAATACAACAAGTTTTTAGGAGCAGACAATGAAAAGTACCCTCGCAATAAGCGCTATTATATTTACCGTCGGGCTTGTAACCGTTCCTCTAGTTTTCAGTGACAATGATTTTCGCTGGGGAGGACTGGAAGAATATGAGCAGAAGTCTACAGGTGTGCCAGGTATTAATAACCCCCTGTATAAAGAGGAATGTGCTAGTTGCCATATAGCCTATGCGCCGGGCCTGCTGCCGGCCAGATCATGGGAAAAAATGATGTCAGGGCTTGATGATCATTTTGGTGATAACGCTGAATTAGATGCAGACACCTATCGGGAAATAAGTGCGTATCTACTGAAGAATAGTGCAGATAAGTCTGACTATCGACGTTCTAGAAAAATTGCTCGATCAATCAAGGCGGGTGATGCGCCTTTGCGTATATCAGAAACTCCGTACTTTAAACATGAGCATGATGAAATTCCTAACCGAATGGTTTCCGAAAACACGAAAGTCATGAGCTTTAGCAACTGTAATGCATGCCATATAAAAGCAGAACAAGGTTCATTCAATGAACATGATATTCGGATACCCGGATATGGTAGATGGGATGATTAAGGTATACTTTTAATATGTGCTATAAACTTTATATTAAATCTGTATTACTGGTGATGGTCGCCGTATTAGGCCCGATAACTGTTGCTTCTGCGGATGATGACTATATTGAGGCTCGGGAACTTCTTCAATCCGGTAAAATTTTGTCACTGGAAACGATACTCAAGCATGTGAGACAAAATCATCCTGGCAAAGTGCTGGAAGTGGAGCTTGAAAAAGAGAATGGCAAGATCGTTTACGAAATTGAAATACTTAGCGATAAAGGTATTGTTAAAGAAATTTATGTTGATGCAGAAAGTGGCAATATTTTATCGGCAAAAGAGGATGATTAGCAATGCGCTTACTGCTCGCCGAAGATGATCACATTTTGGTAGAGAGCCTGAAAAAAGATTTACAGTCGGCTGGGTATGCAGTTGATGTAGCCGACAATGGAGTTGACGCAGAATATTTAGGCAATGAAATGATCTATGATATTGCGGTGCTTGACCTTGGCTTACCGCAGCGTAACGGTATTGATGTTTTAAAAAATTGGCGTGCCAGTGGTAACTCATTACCTGTCATTGTTCTTACGGCACGTAATGCATGGCATGAACGAGTAGACGGCTTTAAAGCCGGAGCGGATGATTATTTGGGTAAACCTTTTCACTTCGAGGAGCTGAAAGCCAGAATTACGGCCTTGCTTCATCGTTCAAGCCAGCAAGTGGGGATGGCGTTAAGTTCTGATGGCGTGATGCTAGATGAGGAGCAGCAAACCGTGACAACGGATAATGGTCAGGTGCATAAGTTAACCGGTGTTGAATTTCGGTTGCTGCGGTATTTTTTATTGAATACGGGTTGTGTATTATCTAAAGCCCGACTCACTGAACACGTTTATGATTTTGATTCCGAAAAAGATAGTAATGTTATTGAGGTTTACGTTAGACGGTTACGTCAGTTACTCGGTAAAGAGCGCATTGAAACTCGCCGCGGTCAGGGCTATGTGTTCAAGGAATCAACCGGATGAGATCTTTGCAATCACGGCTTAGCATGGGTTTGTTGCTCAGTTTGATCATTTGTTTTTCGGCTTTGTGGCTAATGGTCAGTATTAATATTGAATTTTTATCTGAGGAATATATTGCCTCTCGTATTCAGCACGATACTGAAACACTACTTAGTAGAATCGATTTCGATAGTGAAAATAGTTTAGTCCTTGATAGTTCTCGTGTTGATCCGGTTTATCAGCAGCCATTTTCAGGGCATTATTACGCCATCAAAATAGATAACCAGCATATTAATTCACGTTCATTGTGGGATCAGTCACTCAATATAGTTCAAACTGAAACCGGTAGCCGAAGACACTCTTTGCAGCAGGGGCCTGAACAACAATCATTGCTGGTTGTTTCGAACACATTTAATAAAAAAGGCAAGCAGATTTCTATCTCCGTTGCAGAAGATCTTGGGCCTATACAGAAAAATATTAAGCAATTTCAATATTGGTTTACTGTAATGGCATTTAGTATGCTGTTTATTTTAGTGATATTACAAATATTTATTTTACGAAGTAGCTTGAAACCGTTATCACGAACTCAGTCAGAATTAAGGTCTCTTGAACAGGGTGAACTGAATAAATTAAGTACAGATGCGCCCAGTGAATTACGGCCATTAATTAATGAAGTTAACCATTTACTCTCTGTTGTAGAGCAACGATTGCGTCGCTCACGAGATGCCTCCAGTGATTTGGCGCATGCAATAAAAAAACCGTTAACCGTTATTCAACAATTAACAGAGAAGGGTGATGTTCCTGACGATACGAAAGGTGTTCTTAAAAAACAGGTGAATGATATATTTCAACTTACCGATCGTATTTTAAAACGCGCTCGTCTGGCGGGGCATAGTCATACAGGTGCATTGTTTTCTTTTTCAGAAGACTTACCTGCATTGATCGAAACGCTCAACATGATGTATGCAAAAAAATCACTGAAATTAATTCAAAGTGTTCAAAAAAATATTACTTGCCCGATTGATCGTGAAGATATGCTGGAGTTGCTGGGTAATGTATTGGATAACGCCTATAAGTGGTCGTCAAATCAAATTAATCTGACTGTGAATATAAACACAGGTTTACATATTACTATTGAGGATGATGGGCCTGGTGCAGACCCAGAAAAAATAATCAACCTTGCCAGGCGAGGTATTCGTCTGGATGAAAAAATAGAAGGCCATGGATTTGGACTGGCTATTGCGGCAGACGTTGTAAATGATTACGGTGGAGATATTAGTTTTGGTATTTCTAAAGAGCTAGGTGGCTTTAAAACTGATATTTTATTGCCCCTGAAAAATAAATATGCACAACCAGTCATTGACTAGCGGTATCACTAAACCTTAGGTTTTTAATTATGCCCCAGATCCTGTCAAATATGAATCGCTGTCTGGTCGTTGATTAAGCTGCTGGGGCTTGGCTGGCCGCATACTATGAAAAACTTGAACATCATTGTTGTTTTTCTGATATGGCTTACTAATATAATAGGATCCAACATTAACGACTACTAACTTACTATCTCCATGCGTTAAAACTAGATCAAATCTGCTGTTAGGGGCTTGTAAACTAGAAACTTTGATGATGGGGCATTCAGCGCTACAAATATTGTTACCCTGTAAATCTTTGCCACAAAGTAATTCAGCACAAGACTTACCTATCGCCTTTTGATGGGGAAGTCCCAGAAGGTTTTCACAACTCTTATTCCAGAAACGGATATTTCTGTTTTTATCTATACCAAAAATGGCGTCTGTTGTATGCTCAAACAGCTCATGCAAAGCGCTCATTGCTACTCTCACTATCTCTTACTTAATTATATTTATCTGATTTCCACGAACTCCTTTCTCTAATCTACAGTTTAATTCTATTAGTTTAAAACACATAAATTTTTGGACTATTTCCTTAGAGATAAAACTATCAATGATGCATAAAAAAATCCAGATAATTGTTCGTTGTTTTTCGTTCATTTGAGAAGAGAATTTTTTCTTCTGTTATATCAACAGCATATAGGAGGCTTAGTGTTTTAAAATGATTTTTCTGTGTTACTAGCTAATGTTCCTCTTTGGGTATGAGTTAATACTCATGTCTGGTTAAATTATCTATCGTTCTTTTTATGGGCTGATTGTTGACTATCATCAATACCGATAATATCACTATGTGATTTAAATGATGTAGCTGGAGTGGGTTATAGATGTACAGAATTGGTATATGTGTTGTTAAGTATTTTACGTTTTTCATGTTTGTCGTATTAATGAGCGCTTGTACGAGTAACGTAATTAGTATTGATTCTGAAGACCGTGCTAATTTCACCACACTTGAAACCTCTATTCCAGTTTCGGACAAGATAGGCGCCAGGTTAAAACTGCGTGCTTCACGTGCAGGCGGAGATTATAGCCAGACAGTTCCTGATGGGAAGCTGATTCTAATTGGTGATACTCAAATTAGGGGTCCGACTGATGTTGGAGGAACAACTGATCTGAGTTATGGGTCTATCAGCGTTGGTAGCGACAATATATTTGATGGAGGTGAGGAGTTTCAGCATAAGTTACGTACTAGCGTATATTTTGGTCTGGCACAGACAATAATGGATCTGACATTGCTGCATGATGGAGCTACTTACAGGATCAGCGATAAGACTACTGAATTTTATATGCAAGGGGGCATATCGTATAAAGTTAGCCCTGAGCTTTATGCGGGTGGTACCTACGCCTTGAGTATGGGGCCGGATTTGACTGGTATCAGTGAGGCTGATTTAAAAATAGATTACACACTGTTCAGGCACTTGCAATTTATGGCGGGGTATCGTTGGCTTGAATATGCTTATTTGGTGGAAGAGGACGATTCAATCGTCAGGGTGGAATTCAGGGGGCCTTTCGTTGGGCTTTATATGCCTTTCTAGCCAAACGGTAATGAATATCGTGTTCATAAAAGAGGTTGAATTCAGTTTCATTTTCGAGAACGGTATTTCTGTGTATCAACCGACTTATTCTAATCAAATTTAAATGTTTATATGGCGATATGTACTGGGCTATCCACCCAAATAGTGCTATAGAGTACATACAAGAATATTTTATTAGTAATAGTAGGGATATTAAGGGTAGTAATATTGAGTAATCACTCAGGTATAAGTCGAATATTTCAGATAAGTAGGACAACACCCAGCCGATATATATACCTTAGGTATATTTTACTGGTTATGTTCGTTGTATATCCTATAGCTATGACACAGGCTTATCGTTTTTTTGATGAATTACCTCCACAGTTTTTTGTCGCTCCGACGCTTATTGTTATCATTATAGGTATTTTACTGACTAGAAGTGCGCTGTTAAAAATCAAATTGCAGGAGAAAAGTGAGCAGTTTCGCGCTATAGCTGATCTTGCTCAGGAGTTTACATATTTGCGTAGTATTGATGGTCAATACGAATATGTCTCACCCTCATGTATGGATTTTACGGGTTATAGTCAGCAGGAATTTTATGCAATACCCCATTTAATGAATCAGTTAATTCATCCAGATGATGTCGGGCTTTGGAAAAAACATGTTCATCATATTAATGATGATGGTTGTGCCGAGGCGTTTGATTTGCGGCTGTTAACAAAGGCTGGCGCTACAATCTGGTTTAATCATATATGTATGCCAGTTTATGATGATACGGGTGAGCAAATCGGAGTGCGATCCACTAATCTTGATATTACCAAGCGTAAACACGATGAGAAAAGCATCGAGCGGATGGCCTATTTTGATGCGCTGACTAACCTGCCGAACAGGCGTTCGTTACAAAGGCATCTTGAGCAACTCATGAATGCCAATATTAGAGAAAGCCAGGATTTTCCTGTGCTCTTTCTTGACCTCGATAGATTTAAAAATATAAACGATTCATTAGGTCACCACATGGGTGATCGTCTTTTGCGATTAATTGCCCGACGCATTGAGGAGGTAAGTGGCAATAAGGCGTTGGTGTGTCGATTTGGTGGGGATGAATTTGTAATTGTACTGGATCACGAATCATTAAATGAGACAGTGAGATCTTTCGCGATTGAGCTGTTACGCATCATTGAGCAGCCGTTGGAGCTTGATGGAATTGAGCTGCATGTTTCAGCCAGTATTGGTATCGCTTTTTATCCTCGCGATGGAGAAGATGCAGATACCTTGATTCGTAATGCTGATGTGGCAATGTATAAAACGAAAAAAGGTGGCGCTGATAATATTCGTATTTATGAGGAGGAGGATAGTAAGGAGGCAACCCGGTTTATTACTACTGAAACCAAAATCCATAAGGGCTTGCAACAGCATGAGTTTACCGTTTATTACCAACCTAAGGTAGATATGGTAAATGGCAATATTATCGGCATGGAAGCACTGGCACGCTGGCTACATCCTACGCAGGGCATAATTCCGCCAGATGAATTTATCGCTATTGCCGAAGAGACAGGGCAAATTATACCTCTTGGGCAGCAGTTACTAAACCAGGTGCTGACAGATTTGGCTCGTTGGCAACAGGCAGGAATTGCACTGCCTGTTTCGGTAAATGTATCTGCACGACAGTTTGCTGATATGAAATATAACAGTACTGTAGTTGAGATGATAAACCGTCAGGGTATTGCTGCAAATTTATTAGAACTGGAAGTTACTGAACAGGTATTTCTGGGAGATATAGATACCGCTTGTGAGCGTCTCACGCAGCTTCATGATGCGGGTTTTACTATTGCACTTGATGATTTTGGTACGGGTTTCTCTTCGTTTGGTTATTTGCGGCAGCTCCCAATTGATACCCTCAAAATTGACCGCAGTTTTATTTGTAATATCGTTACAGATGCAGCGGAAATTGCCATTATTCGTGCAATTGCTGGCATGTGCAATGAAATGAAATTAAAGGTTGTGGTTGAGGGGGTAGAGACTTTAGAGCAGTCGAAGGCTCTGCTTTCGTTGGGTTGCGATATAGCGCAGGGATACTATTATCATCGGCCTATGCCATCCAGTGAACTTGACCATCTATTAACTCTTCAGATAAAAAATAAAAACAATTTGGTAAACTGATTTTAGTTTCTCAGGTCAAGTGCAAATGATTATTACAAAAAATGAAACTTTAAATTGTGAATTTTAACTGCAATCTTTAACAGTATGGTTGAAGATGATTACTGCTTGTTAAGAAGTTTCGGTATTTCTTTTGCTGGCACAGGTTTGCTGAAGCAGTATCCCTGTAGATAATCGCATCTATGCTCCATCAAGAAGTCGCGTTGTGTTTCTGTCTCCACGCCTTCTGCAACAATGGTTAGGCCCAGGTTGTGCGCAAGTGCAATCGTTGCTATACAAATGGCGGCGTCATTAGGGTCGATTTCAATATCACGAACAAAACTTTTATCCAGTTTTAACGACTGAATGGGGAGCCGTTTTAAGTAAGCAAGTGATGAGTACCCCGTACCAAAGTCATCAATCGCCAGGCGAATTCCAAGCCCACGTAGAGCGTCCAGCCGTTTTACGGCCTGTTCGGGTTCACTCATAGCAGCAGTTTCTGTGATCTCTAATTCTATCTCGTGACCTTCGATTTGGTGCTTATATAAGATGGCCTTGATTTCATCAGTCAGAGTCTTCGACTGCAACTGTTTTACAGAGAGGTTAACTGCAATTCTGTAGCCCTTTATCTTAACCGATTTCCAGGCAACAAGTTGGCGACATGCTTCATCAATAACCCAGTTGCCAAGTTCGTGAATAATGCCGGCATCCTCGGCGATAGGAATAAATAAATCGGGGGGAATCATGCCCTGAGTCGGATGCTTCCAACGGATTAGTGCTTCCAGTGAGATGATTTCAAGGTCGGCTGATCTTATTTGAGGCTGGTAATAAAGAGCTAGTTGTTCGCTGTGTAAGGCCGCGCGTAAATCACGTTCAATCTGCGTTCGTTCATTTGCTGCAATGAGCATTGATTCAGTAAAATAATGGTAAGTATTGCGACCATGTTCCTTAGCGTGATACATGGCTACATCTGCTGTTCTCATTAGTTCGTCAACGCAATTACCGTCGTTGGGGTAAATGCTAATCCCAATACTCGGGCTAGTATTAAGTTCATTGCCGCTAATATTATAGGGTTTTGAAATTTTTTTCTGTATTTTTTCAGCAATAATTGCAGCCTGCGAGTTGTCATTTATAGAGTTAAGAATAATAACGAATTCATCACCCCCTATTCTTGCGACAATGTCACTTCCACGTACACATAGTTGTAGGCGTTTGGCCACATCTACCAAAAGTTGATCGCCCATGTGGTGACCAAAAGAGTCGTTTATATTTTTAAATCTATCCAGGTCAATAAATAGAACCGCAAGCTGTTGCTGATTTCGGTTTGCAGTCGCTATTGCCTGTTCAAGGCGATTTCCCAGTTCAAACCGATTGTGAAGTCCGGTAAGAATGTCATGATGAGCTAAGTGCTCTATACGCGCATCGGCTTCTTTGCGCTCACTTATGTCGGTAAAGCTTGATATATAAAATAATATATTATGCTCAGCATCGCGAATTGCAGATATTGCAACCCACTTGGGATAAATGTGCCCGTCTTTCTTTTTATCCCACAGCTCTCCTTGCCAGAAATCATTTTCTTCCAGTTCCTGCCATAGCTCCTGATACGTGCTTTTGGGCGTCCGTCCACTAGAGAGAACTTTCGGGTCTTTACCTATGACTTCGTTCAGGTTGTATCCCGTGCCCTCGATAAATGCCGCATTAACATTTAGTATACGATTATTGTTATCCGCAATTAGAATAGCTTCTCCGCTATTTTCGAATGCCTTGGCATAGATCTGTAATTTTTCAGCAATAGTTTCAGCATTTATTTTGGCTTCTGCAAGCTCATCATGTGCCAGTTGTATACTGCTAGCCATGTCTTTCATAGAGCTTGTCAGGTGGCCAACTTCATCGTGAGAGTCAGAAACAAGGGGGGCTGACAAATTGCCTGACGATACCTCTCTTGACCAGATTAAGAGGTGAGATAATCGCCGGGTAATGCGTCGAGTAACAACAAAAGCAATGATAAGTAACAGGCCTCCACCTCCTATACCGATTGCAATCGTCATAAAAAGATTTTGGCCTGCAGCCGATAATAATGTTTCTCGTAAGGAGGAAAAATCCTCAAATTCGTGCCGTTTAAGACGTTGCAAAGAGGTGTTGATATTTGGAATATATTTGCTCTCGGCATGCGTCAGGTTTTCGAAAGCTAATTCTTTTTCAAAGTCGGCACTATATTTAATTGCCTCATTTATTTTATCGGTATATGTTTTAATATCAGAGATTAAAGCTTGAGTTATTTTAAAACTATCAGGATGGTTGTCGGTGTGGGAAGTGGTAATCTGGTTAAGTGAGCTTTGTATTTTATCTTTAGTGAAGTCAAGTTCGAGACTGGTCTCTGACATTGAAAAAGAGTCTTCTTTAGCTATATGAACAAGACTTAAGGCTCTAATATATACCAGAGATGTTTCGATATCTTCGATGACCCTTATTTTTTTGTCGCCGTTAGTATAAAGGTTACCCAGTGCAGATACGGAGCCTTCCAGAACAAAAGCTGAGTAAATTGTGGCAAATACGCCAATAATTCCAACAGCAAACATTGGAAAAATAAGCTGTTGATACAGCGAGCAATTTTTTAGTCGGCTAAGCATGTTCTATTGCAATTTATTTTATATCCACTTTAAATTTTTCTGTGCGAAATATTTCTTGTGCTTTGTTTCCTTGTATAAAATTTAACAAGGCTGATAGCTCTGGGTTTTTTTCTGTGTTTTTTACTGGGGCCATGTAATAGTGAATTGGAGAGTGCCAGGAGTTATCAACTGAATACGCTTTTCTATGTTTTGCAGTGGTATTACTGGCGAAGAGTATTCCAACTGTATTAACGTCTGAGTTGGCAAGCGTTTCAGCCAAAAGAGTAATATGCTTTTTTGTTTCTATTTTATGTTTAATCTTATCCCATATGCCAGTGTATTGTAGGGCCTCTTTGGCATAACGACCGAAAGGTGCTGTCCCGGGGTCACCTATAAGAATTTTTTTTACTTTGTCTGATGTCAGTATTTCCCATTCGTGAATTTCTAACGGACTGTTTTTTTGAGTCGCTAATACCAGTTCATTACCCCATGGGCTTGTAACGTGTTCAGGTTCAACCATGTCGTTTTTGATCATGTAGTCCATCCACTTACGATTGGCCGATATGTAGATGTCAGCGTTAATTGAGCGTCCATTTAGGCCTTTGGCGAGGCGCCCTGAAGACTTGCAGATATAGTTAATGGTGACACTACGGTGTTGCCTAAATAATTCACCAACCTGTTTTATGGCGGTGCATGTTGAATTTGCAACTGCCAGGTTTAGTTCGTTAGCGTATGACACGGCGGGGGGCGTTATTAAGAATGCATATAAAAACAATCGGTAAAAATAGTGTGAAATTTTTTTCATTTCTACTCTCTTACTAAATAATCAACAACCTTACTTATTATAGTAGTCTATATTTTGTATAAATTTTGAGTACGCCAGTTCGCGAAATAATAATGAGTTAATGTTAGGCTAAATAAGTATATGCTTATTTAGAGAGCAATATGGTTTTGGTTTTAGAGGGCTTCTGGGTGGGCATGTTTTTAATCGAGCTTATAATTTAGTTTAATTCAGCTGTCCGGCGTGTTTAAGGTGGGGGTATGCTGAGAGAGAGTGAAGTACCTGCATTAAATAAATTAACAACTAATAAAAGACATTATTTATTAGTAAGTTCTTATGAAGTCGTCCATCCTGGTATTCGAAGTCCTAAAATTTCAATTCTTAAAAATAAAATTTTCAACCAGGATGCCCAGGAGGCAGTATGATAAAAAGACGTAAATTTCTAAAAGCAAGTGCACTGCTAAGTGTACCAGCTGTATTCGGTGGAGTGGCCAATGCACAGCTTTGTCGCCCAACCGGTATAAGAAGTCTAGGAGCAGATGAATGAGTGATTTTTGTGGAGCAATCTGCGAGGATGTCTGAGCGAATTGGCTTGTTAATTCGTGAGTTCCGCAGCAGCCACAAAAATCGGGAGTGAAGAAGGCACTTTTATTTGTGTTTTTTAATACAAAAGGCTAAAGGAAATTTAGTTAAGGCAATTAGCAATAACTAATTGATATTCATTTCAATTAAACGTTTAGTCATATGCAACCGCATAGCACCATCTTCTGTTATGGTATGAAATAAATGATGTGGCCCTGTAGATTTTTCTATAATAGTATCCAGATCATCTCGTATTTCACGGTATATATCTAATAAACGAATATCAAAACGATGCATTGCATTGCTTAAAGGGTCTTTCGCCTGGCGTTGCCTGATTGTTTCTATGCCATCTTCCAGTACATTACCCAGACACATATGAACAGCTGAAAACAATGTTGCCCATCCGTTAAACCAGAACATTAAATCTTTATCAAATGTCTCTGCACCTGTACCTTTTCCGGCGAGCATTTGTTTTAACAAATCACGCTCATTAACCGCCTCATGTAACTCCATCATTTCTGCGCGGCCATAGGCGTCGATCGTTGAGCTAGTTAGCATTAATGGGGCTCGTGGATATTTGCTCAAAATGAAAGTAGCATCTTTAATTACCTGAGCCGGTGTATCAGGGTTTTGAGGGTTACGTTTTAAGCGTGCAGATGGAGCGGTAGATAAAATTTGTATTTGATGGCCACGACGTCCAAGCTCTTTAGCGAGACGAGCAAATACGCCTTTCTGGAACAGCTCCATGGAGAAGTTTAAATGCCCCTGTTTGTGGCATAAACAAAGCTGAATTTCATTAGAAAACTTTGGAGCCGCTTCCACAATATTGGCAATCTTAACAACCGGTATACGCTCTTTTAATTTACCTTTTCGGTCTACAACGACTTCCTGATGAAATTCATCAAAACTTATTTGTAAATGAACTTTAGCTTTTGCCCATGTGATTGGCCGACGTCGGATGGCTTTTGCCATATTGTCCATAATTTTTTCAGTGACTTCACGACTGTCGGCAAAATCACCGTTTAATAAAATAGCAAATGTGGTGACATGTTGCATATTAGCTATAGCATCATAAAAGTGTTCAAGATGTTTAGTTAAATCTCCACCAGTAAATAAAATAGAGGTGGTAAGCTTATCAAGCATTTGATAAAGCGCTTGTGGGTCATCTGTATTTTTCATTAATGGACGAAAAATAAACATGCAGTGACGGCAAGTTTGAGGGCAGCCCATAGCGGGAATGATGCCCAATTTATTAAATATATTTAAAGCGGGTTGGTTAGGTAATAAATCAATAAGCTTTAAACGCTCCTTATCTTCTTCTGCCAGCATGTCTGCATAGCGATCTTTTTCCTGCCTGGCTAGGTCTTTATAACCAATAGCAAAACTTTTACTAAACAGGTGTAGTTTGTTCCATGTGTTCTCAATTGAATTTGTTAAGGATTGTTTATCAGTAGATTGTTGTAATAGCTGTAAAATTTGCTGTTGTTGTAGTTGAGCGTCACCCTGATAATTTAGCCAGTAACTTATATAAGAGTCAATGAATTCAGCAGTGCTATGACTTTCTAGTATCAGCTTCATTAAAAAGGCCTGGGGGCCATTTGCAAATGCAGCTAATACGTCTGTCTGGTATTGGATGTGAATATTTTGCTGTAACCAGTTCCATGCGTATACATATGTCATAATAAAACTGAGGTTATTCGCATCTGCAGTTTTGTCTGTAAGTAAATAATGCATGTCACCACGAGTAAGCCTGTTTATTTCATTTTTGAAACGTTGGCGCATGGTTATTAAATATGCTTGATGTACATCTTGCTGAGCTTCTGGGCTAAGTTCAATCTCACTTGAAGGACGGCCAGATTGGATGCTGATGTCAGGACGAGTACTGGATTGGGTTTGTGAGTTCATAACGTGGAATTTATCATATTTAGCCAGGTAATTAACCTTATTATTAAGGGTGAACTGGTGTAATGAGCTTCTCCAGCAGGCTTTAACGTACCATTAGTCTGAATTGGTTGCTCTGTTTATTATTTGTATAAGAGAGCTAAAAAGGGGTTAATTGTTAGTGGCCTTGCGATTAATAGCCTTACCAACCAGCCCTGCAACCATTATGGTTAAATAAAGTTGGCCGACTATTGCCTGCATAAATGAAAGAGTTTTCGCGATAGGTGAAACGGGGATGATATCTCCAAATCCCAGGGTCGTCAGCGTTACGTAACTGTAATACATAAACTCAGGAAAATGAACTTTGTTATTTTCATTGCTAAGTCCGGCAAATGATTCAGGTGAAATAAAAAATAGATTTGAATATAAAATGGCCCAAATGATACCTAGCAGTAAATATATACAAGATGCACCTACCAATTGATTGATTGTAATGACAGGGCTAAAAAACACACTTTTAAATGCGACTACGATACTGGTGACAAGAAACAACAGGCTTAAGGAAATTGCCAGGTAAGTGAGTGATGGGTCGCTGAGTCGAGTGGCTAATATCAAGACAATGACTTCTAGAACAGTCAAAGTGATAATTAATTTATACCAGTTGCCTTTTCTTGGGTTGCCGATAAGGGTGAGTAATATCATACCAATGATGGCAGTATGTAAAATTACTTTACCTATTTCTTCATCAATATAATGTAGAAGCGGCATTGTAAAAATTAAAATAAGCTGGCCTATAAGTAAGCCGATAAAATTATTGTGTTTAGTTAAAATCATAAATATTAATTATAAATATTGATGCCAATGAATTGAATCATCACCAAAAACAAAAAACTCCGGATTTAATAAACTATCTTTAGTGTTATAGCGTAGTTTACTGGCGTCTGTTTGTGTAATGTGTCCGCCGGCTTCATTAACAATACAATGTGCAGCAGCAGTATCCCACTCAGATGTTAAGCCCAGGCGCGGATACAGATCAACACTGCCCTCAGCGACCATGCAAGATTTTAAAGAGCTGCCTACACTTAATAACTCAATTTCACCAAAATTTTCAAGATATGCTTTTAATTTTTCAGATATATGTGATCGACTACCAGCAATAACCAGCTTATTTCTGTCAGCTTTTCGACAGTTAATTTTTTGAACAGATTGTTTATCTGTTTTTTTGTAAGCGCCGCCATTGCTCCATGCAAAATAGTCTGTCTGTAATACAGGTACGTTGATAACACCTAAAATGCTTTTATGACTTTCAATGAGTGCAATATTTACAGTGAACTCACCATTGCGTTTTATAAACTCACGGGTGCCGTCCAGAGGATCAACCAGCCAGTAGCGATTCCATTTTTTCCTGGTTTCAAAAGGGATGCTGTCAGACTCTTCGGTTAAAATCGGAATTTCAGGGGTTAGCTCTTTTAATGCGTTGCGTATAATTTTATCTGCCGCAAGGTCGGCAGTCGTTAGAGGTGTGTTATCTTCTTTATGTTCTATGGTGTACCTGGAATCATAAATTTCTAGAATTTTTTTACCTGCAATTCGAGCAATACTCAATGCATTTTGACAGAGGTATTCAAGATTAAGCTCTTCTTGATTGTTCATACTTATGAAGTGCCTTATACGGTTGCAGAGCGTTTAAGTAAAATATCTCGTACCTGGTAAAGCGCAGCAATACTGCGAGCTTCACTGAGATTTTCATTCAAAATAAGGTTATCTATATCATTAATATTACAAATAACCTGTTGTAGTTCTTCGGGTTCATCTCCTTGAAGTTTTTCTTCCTGCAATTCATCAGCTAATATTACATAGGTAATAAACCCCAAATAACCCGGGGCAATAGTCATTTCACATAATTGGGTAAGGTTATTGGAGCGATAGCCGATTTCTTCCATGCATTCACGATTAGCTGCTTGAAGAACATCCTCATTCTCATCGATTTTGCCTTTAGGAAAAACCAGCTCATAACGATCAGTACCAACGGAATATTCACGAATCATAATGACATGTTCATTATCTAGTACCGGAATTATCAATACAGCTCCGGCACCAGGGGCTATTATTCGTTCATACTGTTGCTGTTGTCCATTGCTAAACTCAAGGTCGACCTGCTCAATAGTAAACAGGCGGCTTTGACTATGTGTTGTACGCTTAAGGATTTTAGGTTTATTATTCATATCTACCAATATTGTATCTTTTTTATAATATAAGGAGTATTCGTTATTCAAATAATTGACTGGTCAAAAATTAACACCGTATTTCTTGATCTGGATGGCACATTACTGGACTTACACTTTGATAACCATTTCTGGTTGAAGTATGTTCCGGAGCGTTATGCTGAGCATCATAAACTCACTCTGGAAGAGTCTCATGATCATTTAAATAAGAAGTATACAGAGGTTCATGGAAGCCTTAACTGGTATTGTGTTGATTACTGGAGTAAAGAGTTAGGGCTTGATATTGCTGCACTAAAGCACAGTATACGCGATAAAATTTCGGTAAGACCTTATGTGGTTGAGTTTCTTGAGGCACTACATATGCATGGCAAGCGAGTTGTGCTGGTAACCAATGCGCATCCATTAAGTTTTCAGGTTAAATTTCAGGAGACCGGCCTGGGGCATTATTTTCATCGAATTATAACCTCCCATGATTTACACCATCCCAAAGAAGAGCAGGCTTTCTGGCATAAGCTAGAGCAGGTGGAGTCGGTGGATAAGGCTTCAACCTTGTTTATAGATGATAATTTCAGCGTGCTAGATGCAGCGGCAGAATATGGTATTGAGCATTTATTGGCGATTAGGCAGCCGGATAGTACAGAATCTGAAAAAGAGCATAAGCATTATCATTTGTTAGCCTCTTTTGAGGATATTATTCCTACATAAGCTTACCTGATCTCACCTAAACGGGTGAATTTTCAATGAAATCAATGACTTTTATTGGCAAAACATTGTAATGGTTGATTGCTTTTGGTAATATAAGCATATTCTAATTAACAAGTTGGAATCCATTTATTACCTCGAGATTACTCGGTATTTATGGCAAATGATTAAATATGGTCAGGATTCTCTGATCGACTATAATTTTCAGTATGTAAGCTTTATGCTGAAAGACATAAACAATTTAAACTATCAGATAGGTTCAATTATGAACGTAAACAGAATTAAAAGTATTTTTGTAATAGCATTAGCGATATTACTGCCGGTTAACATAGCGGTTGCAGCAGACCGTGGTGTTTTTAATGGTAAATCCATTTCTCAGCATGAACTGACTAAATGGGAAAAGAATAAGATGACAGCAGAATTTAAAAGTAAATTCAGTGCTGTGACATCAGGCAATCAGCAATCATTGGGAAGCAATCCGTGGAAAGCTAAAAAAGCCAAAAAGCAACTTCATAACCAGAAAATGTTGCAACTAAGTGACACCTGGGGCCAGTGCCGCGAGTTTTCGTATAAACAGCGTGGACAGTGTTATGCCCGCGGCGGTGATGCTTATACATGTGAGCGTTACTATGATGCGCGAGTAAGTCATTGCAATACTAAATTCTAGTTAAGCAAAGCATAGAACCTTAAAAGCCCCGGTATTCCGGGGCTTTTTTTTGTCTTAAATGAATAAAATTATTTGAGTATTTCGAGGTAGAATCATCGTATGTCGAAAAAAATTAATATTATTGGTTGTGGGTATATAGGTAAAAAAATTGCCCATAGTCTAAAAGCTAATAACTCCAATCTTTGTTGTTTTGTACAGAGTGAAAAATCGAGAGATATTTGTACATCAATGGGGCTGCAAAGTAATCAGTTTGACCTTGATGAGCATGATGCTTCAATAGATGAAGCAGGTAAATCTTTACTGGTAAATAGCAGCATCGCATATTTGGCTCCACCGCAACGATTGGGTGAAAAAGATACTCGAATGGAGCACTTTATTTCGCTGCTTGAAACATTAAGTGCGCCACCTTCTAAAATATTGCTAATTAGCACGACAGGTGTTTACGGCGATTGCAAAGGCGAATGGATAGATGAACAGCACACGACCAGGCCACAGGTAGATAGAGCTCGCAGACGATTAAGTGCAGAAACTCAGCTGAAAATATATTGTGAAAAATTTAAGATACAGTATGTGGTGTTTAGGGTGCCAGGTATATATGCACCAGATAAATTACCTGTAAAGCGCATTACATCAGGTGAGCCGATTGTTAAAGCGGCGGATTCGGGCTATACCAATCGCATACACGCTGATGACTTGTCTGCATTTTGTGTAGAAGCATTGGTTGGTGAGGTTGCAACAGGTATTTATAATTGCTGCGACGGGGCGCCATCAACAATGAATGATTATTTTGTAAAGGTAGCTGATGCGCTGCAACTAGCACGACCTAAAGAAATAAGTTTATTAGAAGCGCAGCAGGAATTGTCTCCTGGTATGCTATCTTATCTGGCGGAATCAAAAAGAATATCAAATAAGAAATTATTAAGTCATTTTAAAACTCGCTTTAAGTATAAAAACTTGGAAGCAGGTTTGAAGTCACTCTAATTCACACATTAGTTTCATAGTGTTAATAAATAAATGATTAAAAATTAATTAAAATCTTGTCTACGTTCGTGTGGAACATGATTGCGTAAAAAGTCCATTTGATCGGTAAGAATTTTTCGGTTAGCCAGAATCATGGCTTCTGCCTTATTAGGGGTATATGGTAGAGCTAATAGAGGCATGTGTGCCTGACCAGGTGTGTTGCAGGCTTTTTTTACATTGCATGATTTACATGCGGTTACTACGTTTTGCCACGAGTCTCTACCGCCTTTAGCTCGAGGTGTAACGTGATCTCGAGTTAGTAGAGAAATTTTAAAAGGATTACCACAATATAAACAGGTGTGTCGGTCGCGTTCAAATAGTGCGCGGTTAGTTAATAGCGGTGTAATATCATGATTGTATTTGGGCTTTGCCCCGCGCACCGCAATAATTGTGCTTAGGTCGAGAAAAGATTTTAAGCCGGTTTTCTGGCATGTCCCGCCATAAAAGCGAAGCTTTGTTTCGCTGGCCGTCCACGCTACTTGTTCACGAACATAGAGATTAATTGCTTCCTGCCAGCTTATCCAGTCAATAGGTCGCCCGGCATTATCCAGCGTAAGAATTAAAGGTATGGCTTCTCCGTTCAGCATAAAAACATCTCCCCCAAGAGCGTTTCTAATTCGTTAGATACTTACGAGTATAGTCTATAATTTGAAAAATACAGAAAAATCAATAATTTAGTGGGTAAGTGCTAGAGGCCATCAAGAGCGAGCAGCGTAATAACTGAGATATTTCACAATGAGATAATGGGCTTGTGAATTTACCTGGTTATGGCTGCAGTGTGGTCTTAAGTAATTACCTTATAGCAAGGCGTATATTTACTACCCGCTAGTTTCATTCTATGTTGCTGTACGAATGATTCAAGTAAATCGTCTAGTGGTTTCATTATTTTTTTCTCGCCGCGAATTTCAAAAAGACCATTTTCTTCAATAGCTTTAATGCCGTCTTCCTTAACATTGCCGGCAACAATGCCAGAGAAGGCACGGCGTAAATTAGCGGCTAATTGATGCGTTTCCATATCAGCTCTAATATCAAGTTGAGACATATTTTCATGAGTGGGAATAAATGGTTTTTGAAATTCATGATCAATTTCAAGAATCCAGTTATAGTAATAAGCATCACTATTGATACGTCGAAAATCTTTCACCGCCTCCATGCCGTTTTTCATTTCACGAGCAACAAGAGCAGGGTCATCAATGATGATTTTATAGCGTTGTTGAGCTTCGAACCCTAAAGTTTTTTCTATAAAGTGATGAATTTGTTTAAAGTATTCTTCTGAGCTTTTCGGTCCAGTAAGAATGAGAGGAAAAGGCAGCTCTTTATTTGCCGGATTTAGTAATACACCCAGGATATATAAAATTTCTTCAGCAGTTCCTGCGCCACCAGGAAATACCACAATACCATGGCCGGTGCGAATAAAACCTTCAAGGCGTTTTTCAATGTCAGGCATAATAACCAGCTCATTGACTATCGGGTTAGGTGATTCGGCTGCGATAATGCCGGGTTCAGTCATGCCGATATAGCGACCATTATAAATACGTTGTTTATTATGACCTATAGTAGCGCCTTTCATTGGACCTTTCATTGCGCCAGGGCCGCAACCTGTACATATATTCAGGCCTCTTAGTCCGAGTTCATGCCCTACTTCTTTGGTGTAGTCATATTCAGTACGACTGATGGAGTGGCCACCCCAACAAACAACCAGGTTAGGATCTTTATCAGGTTGAAGTACATTTGCGTTACGTAGAATATGAAAAACAGCGTTAGTAATACAATTTTTAGAGCTAAGATCGAATTCAGGATTTGAATCTAATTCTTTTTTAGCATACACAATGTCCCGTAAAACAGAAAATAAATGTTCCTGAATGCCTTTAATCATATTGCCATCAACAAATGCACGTGATGGGGCGTTTTCTACCTCTAGCTTAATACCTCGTTCTTGTTGAATTACGCGAATATCAAAATCGGAGTATTTTTCAAGTACTAGTTTGGTATCGTCAACCACACTTCCTACATTTAAAACAGCAAGGGAGCAGCGTCTGTAGATATCATAGATGTTGGATTCGCTGTCTTGTTTAAGCTGGTTAACCTCCATTTGAGACAGGGTAGCCATGCGACCCTGCGGAGTTATGCGAGATAATTCTGAATGTTTGTTCATATTTGGACCGTCACTTTAAGAGGATTTTTACCCCAAAATATTCTATAAGTATTATATTAACCGGATAAAGTTTGTTACATAAGTGCTAATAATAGCTTATGGCTTAATTACACGGGAAAAATACCCGGATAATTACCTGGTAAAATTAGGCTGGGTTTCTGGTTATGATAAAAGTATAGTGTTAAATTATTACATATTGTGAAAATCGTGAAGGTAAGAACAATGGGCGATGAATTATTTGAAGTAGCGTTTTCAGGTCAGATAAAAGACGGTGCAGACCTTGAGCAGGTGAAAGCCAAAGTCGGTGCTATGTTTAAAGCCGATGCCACGAAACTCGCGCACCTGTTTTCGGGTAAGCGTATGGTGATCAAAAAAAATATTGATCAGGCAACTGCGGAAAAATACCAGACAGCACTAAATAATGCAGGTGCGGTTTGTGAGGTTAAATCTCTAAGTGAGGCGCCTGAGCAAAAGGCTCAGGTGGAAGCAGTACCAAAGGCTGCTCAAACTGTTTCAAAACCAGCGGCAGTGCCTGTTAGTGGTGATGTTCCTGCGGCACCATTAACCGATCCCCTGGGGATTAGTGCAAATGATATATCTGAATTATCGGCTGATATTGCGCCGGTTGGTAGTGATATGCAGGACGAGATAAAAGTAGCTGAGGAGTTTAAAACTGATCTCAGTGGAATGGATATGGCCCCGGCAGGTAGTGACTTAGGACAAGTAAAAAAAGGCGATGAGCCGCCACCACCCAATACAGATGGCTTATCTCTGGCTGATTGATGATTTTTATTTACAAGAGATAAATAAACGCTAAAATGAATTTATTTAGCGTTATACTGTCTACAGAGAACGTAACCGAATCGCGTATAGTACATGTTGCATAAATTACTTAATACAGACCTAGCAAAACGTTATGCCAGATTTATACTGGCATTGTTTGTGCTGTCTGTGATTAATGTGAGTGTGCAGCTTCCTGCACATGCGTCTATGAAAATGCAAATGCAACAACAGCAAACAGAGATGCAGGACATGTCATCATGTCATTGCCCTCCAGCTTTCTGTGATAGTGTGTTAGCGCTAGATAATCAGTCTGTTGATGGTGTTGCGACAGTTCCTTCTTTAATATATCGCTCAACAACTTTATTAGAAGTGCTGGATCAAAATTCGGGTCAGTTAAATCAGACACAGCATATTGAAAAAATATTTTTAAATGTCACCCAGGCAGAACCGCCTACTCTTCTTATTAAAACCCTTCTTCTTATTTAGAAAATTTTCATTTTTTACTTATGTGAATAATGCCTAATATTGGCATGTTGAATACACACATCTATTAAAAGTAATTTATGAGGAATAAGGCATGAACGCCTTAAAATATTTTTTTACGATAACGCTATTAATTTCTGCTTTTTCACTACAGGCAAATGATGCACTCAGCTTGCAGCAGGCACTGAAAATGGCGCTAGAGAATGATGCACTGGTATCGAGTTTTTCGGAAAAGAAAAATGCCTGGAGCCAGCTGAGCAAAGCTTCTCAGACCTGGGATGATCCTAAACTTCGTTTTGGTGCGCAAGCGGTACCTGTTGATACTTTTGATCTGGATCAGGAGCCAATGACACAATTGGTAATTGGTTACCAACAAATGTTTCCCAGGGGAGAAAACTTAAAAAATAATTCTGATGTTATGCAGGCTAATGCCGAGGTAGAGGCAAATAAGCTTGATATGCGTAAGCGCCAGGTTGTGCGTGGTGTAAAGAAAAGCTGGTATGAGGTCTGGTATCGCCAACAAGCGATTAAGATTATTGAATCAAACAGAGTCATATTTGTTGAAATGCTTGATATTAATCAGTCATTTTATGCTTCAGGGCGCTCTGATCAACAAAGTGTAGTTCAGGCTGAATTAGATATTTCTCTGATAGATGACAGGTTAGAAACAATGCAAAGTGAGTTGCAGGTAGCAGAAGCTTCTTTAGCTAAATGGTTAGGGATAGATATGGTTATTGTCGATGGCACTCTGCAGCAAGCGGTACCCTATTTAATTAAATCCATAGATAGTTTAAAGCCAAACTTAAAAGTTCATCCGCAAATAAAGCAGGCAAATGAAATGCTTAATATGCGAAAAAGTGCACTGGCATTAGCGCAGGATAAATATAGTGCGCAGTGGGGTGTGGATATTCGCTATGGGCTTAGGCAGGGAGAAAATAACGACGGATCAGATCGGGCTGATTTCCTAACGGCTATGGTAACAGTTGACTTGCCTGTATTTACTGAACAGAAGCAGGACAGACAGGTAGCAGCCAGTCGAAGTCGTATGCAAAGTGCTCGTTATCAAATCATTGATGTTGAACGTGAACTATTAAAACAACTAAAACAAACGCATTCGCGATTATCAAAATTTAGACAACGCTTAAAACTATATAGAGAAAAAATAAATCCGCAAGCCAAACAAAATGCTGAAGTGGCCATGCGGGGTTATCAAAGTGGTGTTATAGATTTTATTACTTTATCAAAAGCACAGGTAACAGAATTTAATACCAAACTTGCCGAATTAAAACTTAAATATCAATTCAATAATACTATGTCAGACATGGAGTTTCTGGTAGGAGATGTCAAATGAAGCAACGAATAAAATTTAGTGGCATGGCAATGCTTGCACTGGTTGTGTTTATATCGGTCGGTTATATGTCAAAGCAAAGGATAGATAGCTCGAACATGGAAACTGCACTTGAACATAGTTTCAAGCATGCTGATTCTCAATATCAGTGTCCAATGCATCCGCATATTGTAAAGGATAGGGAAGGTAGTTGCCCAATTTGTGGAATGAATCTGGTATCGGTTGAACGGGAAGAAAGTAAGAAGAGTAAAGAGAAAAAATTATTGTACTGGGTAGCACCTATGGATCCAAATTATAGGCGAGACAAGCCCGGTAAATCTCCTATGGGTATGGATCTTGAACCTGTCTATGAAGAACTTGATGCCACTGATAATAGTGATGAGAAAGGACCGGTGGTTAAAATTTCAGCGGCAGTTGAAAATAATTTAGGTGTGCGCACGGCGGCGGTAGAGTCTGGTAAGTTATGGCGAAAAATTGATACCGTAGGATACGTAGCTTTTGATGAGGCAAAAGTGAGCCATATTCACTTAAGAGTTGATGGCTGGATTGAAAAGTTATCTGTAGACAGTGAAGGTGATCGAGTAAAAAAAGGTCAGCGCTTATTTGATTTGTACTCCCCCAAGTTAGTCAATGCAATGGAAGAGTATGTGCAGGCACTCAGTTCAAAAAATCTACGTCTAAGTTCGGCATCCAGAGAAAAACTTGCGTCGTTAGGTATTAGTAAAAAACAAATTAATGATTTGAAAAAAACACGAGCTGTACCGCAAACCATTAGTGTATATGCGCCTCAGGATGGAATTGTTGCAATGTTAATGGTACGTGAAGGAATGTACGTGAAACCCTCGAATGAAGTCATGAAGCTGGCTGATTTAGCCAGTATATGGGTATTGGCAGAGGTGTACGAAAGTCAGAGCGCATGGGTGGAGTTGGGGCAGCAAACGGATGTGAAATTATCTTATATACCGGGGCGTACCTGGGAGGGTAAGGTGGATTATGTATATCCTAGTCTTGATGCAAAAAATCGAACTTTAAAAGTTCGTTTACGGTTTGATAATCCTGACGAAACCTTAAAACCAAATATGTATGCAAATGTTGTAATTTACGGTGGTGCAAAAGAGAATGTTCTTAGTGTTCCCCGCGAAGCATTAATTCGATCTGGTGGCACAGAGCGATTAATTGTGTCTAAAGGAAACGGGCGTTTTGCGCAGCGTATAGTGGTAGCGGGTATGGAGTCAGGTGAGTTTGTGGAGATCAAATCAGGCGTTATTGCGGGTGAAAAAGTTGTTACATCGGCTCATTTTTTAATTGATTCTGAAGCGAGTTTAAAAGCCAGTTTGAAGCGAATGAATAATCCAACAGAAATCAAGTCATTTAGCAGCAGGGGTAAAATAAAAAGCCTGATGATAGAACACGGCATGATTACTTTAGAGCATGAAGCTATTGAGGAATTGTCCTGGCCAGAAATGACAATGGACTTTAAGGCTGTGCCAGGGATTTCGCTAACGGGATTAGCTGTAGGAGATATGGTTGAGTTTGAATTAATAAAAAAGGCTGGTGAATATAATATTAGTGCTATTAAGCAGCAGGAGAAATAATAATGATTTCTTCACTTATTAATTGGTCAATACATAATCGATTTATGGTGCTGGTGCTAACCTTGATTATCACCGGTTGGGGTGTCTTCTCTGTAATTAATACCCCCGTAGATGCATTGCCTGACCTGTCAGATGTTCAGGTAATTATAAAAACATCTTACCCGGGGCAGGCACCACGTGTGGTGGAAGATCAGGTGACGTACCCATTAACCACAGCAATGTTATCTGTGCCCAAAGCCTTGAACGTTAGAGGTTATTCGTTTTTTGGTGATTCCTATGTGTACATTATATTTGAAGATGGTACTGACCCTTATTGGGCTCGCTCAAGAGTGTTGGAATATTTGAGTCAGGTAGCAAGTAAATTACCTGATAATGCAAAGCCAACATTGGGGCCAGATGCAAGCGGTGTTGGCTGGGTGTATGAGTATGCTCTGGTGGATCGAACGGGACAAAATGATTTATCACAACTGCGCTCATTGCAAGATTGGTTTTTGAAATATGAATTGCAAACGGTATCCGGAATTTCCGAAGTAGTTACATTAGGTGGCATGGTTAAGCAATACCAGGTGGTGCTTGATCCGAATAAATTAAGAGCATATGACCTGCCAATTGCAAAAATTAAAATGGCTATTAAGCGTGCAAATCAGGAAACCGGTGGATCTGTGATAGAAATGGGCGAAGCCGAGTATATGGTGCGTGCTACAGGCTATATAGACAGCCTGCAAGATTTACGTGATATACCGTTGGGTGTAAATGAAAATGGCTCTCCGATACTGCTTAAAGATATAGCAGATGTAAGAATTGGGCCTCAAATGCGTAGAGGTATTGCAGAATTAAATGGCGAGGGTGAAGTGGTAGGTGGTATTGCGGTGATGCGTTATGGAGAAAATGCACTGAAAACAATTGCCAGATTAAAAACAAAATTAGAGGAGTTAAAGCCAAGTTTACCAGATGGGGTAGAAATTGTTGAAGTATACAATCGTTCACAGTTAATCAATCGAGCAGTAAATACTTTAAGTACAAAATTGGTCGAAGAATTTATTGTTGTAGCAATTATCTGTGCGGCATTTTTATTTCATATCCGCTCTGCATTGGTTGCAATTTTATCATTACCAGTTGGTATATTAGGTGCATTTATCATCATGCATTTGCAGGGTATGAATGCGAACATCATGTCGCTTGGAGGAATTGCTATAGCAATAGGGGCCATGACAGATGCGGCAATTGTAATGATTGAAAATATGCATAAGCATATTGAGCATGAAGGGCTGACGGAAGAAAATCGGTGGCAGTTGGTCGCCAAATCCGCATCTGAAGTCGGTCCGCCATTATTCTTTTCGCTAATTATTATTACTTTGAGTTTTATGCCCGTGTTTACTCTTGAGGCGCAGGAGGGAAAGTTATTTGCACCCTTAGCTTATACAAAAACATATGCCATGGCAGTTTCAGCAGGCTTATCCATTACCCTGGTGCCGGTATTGATGGGGTATTTTATTAGAGGTCGTATTACGCCTGAAGATAAAAATCCAATTAATCATGTGTTGATGTTGGCGTATAAGCCATTTATAGATATGGTTTTGCATTCACCTAAAAAAGTACTGGCTGTTTCATTGCTTTTAGTCGCTGCAGGTATGTGGCCGGTAACCCAGTTAGGTTCTGAATTTATGCCGGACCTGGATGAAGGTGATTTAATGTATATGCCGACAACCTTTCCCGGTATCTCGATAGGTAAGGCGCAGGAGTTATTGCAGCAAACGGACAAGTTAATAAAGTCGGTTCCAGAAGTTAAGACGGTATTTGGTAAAATTGGTCGAGCAGAAACAGCAACAGATCCGGCACCCCTGACAATGATTGAAACAACGGTGCAATTAAAGCCGCGCGATCAATGGAGAGAGGGGATGACGACTGAAAAAATAAAAAAAGAATTAACCGAGCTGATTAAATTTCCGGGTTTAACCAACGCATGGGTCATGCCTATTAAAACGCGAATAGATATGCTGGCTACAGGAATTAAAACTCCCGTTGGCATAAAAGTGGCGGGTGCTGATTTAAGCGTGATTGAAGAAATTGGAAAGCAAATTGAAAAAGCAGTATTACAGGTTCCTGGAACAGCCTCTGCTTATTCAGAGCGAGTGGCTGGTGGACGTTATGTAACTGTAGATGTAAATCGTTTAGCCTCGGCACGTTTTGGGCTAAATATCGCTGATGTTCATGATGTAATCAGCACAGCTCTGGGTGGTATGCAGGTATCGCAATCAGTAGAAGGTCTTGAGCGTTATCCGATTAATGTACGCTATCCACGAGATATTCGTGACTCTATTGAGAAGCTTCGTTATCTTCCAGTGGTAACGCCATCCGGCGCTCATATTTCTTTAGGCGAGGTTGCAAGTATAGATATTGAAGATGGCCCAGCAGTTATTAAAAGTGAAAATGCACGGCCTAATGGCTGGACCTTTGTTGATATTGAAGGGCGTGATTTAGGCTCGTATGTTGCAGAGGCGCAGCAAGTCGTTGCTGAACAGGTCAAGTTGCCTGCGGGTTACTCAATCGCCTGGTCAGGACAATATGAATATATGGTGAGGGCAAAAAATCGTTTAATCGCTGTAGTACCAGTAACCTTAGGCATAATTATATTGCTCTTATATTTAAACTTTAGAAAAATTTCAGAAGTCGCCTTAATAATGGGGACATTGCCAATGGCATTAATCGGTGGCTTTTGGTTGTTATATCTTCTAGATTACAATATGTCAGTTGCAGTGGGTGTGGGCTTTATAGCACTGGCGGGGGTTTCGGTAGAAATTGGCGTGATTATGCTGGTTTATTTGAATCAGGCATTACAAACACAAATTGATAAAGTTAATAAAGAGAATAGAAAGTTAACTATAGATGAATTACGCAACGCAGTTGAACAGGGCGCGCTACTTCGTGTGCGACCTATTATGATGACAGTAGCAACTATTATTGTCGGGTTATTGCCGATTATGTTAGGTTCAGGAACTGGCTCAGAAGTCATGCGTAGAATTGCAGCGCCGATGGTGGGTGGTATGGTAAGCGCCACTGTTTTAACGCTAGTTGTTTTACCTTCAATATTTTTGTTAATGAAAAAGAAGTCAATGTTAAATTTATAAATATTAGCGTGAGAAATTACTATTAACCTAATCAGTCGTGAGTTGTTATGAGTAATTTATTTAGTTCTACAGAGTAGTGAGCTAACAATTGTGAATTGGTTCAGATGATTAAATTTAATACTGTACGATAGTTAAGAAATATATAGAATTACAATAATTATATAGGTGAGATATGTCAGAGCAATATTATTTCAAAATTAATGGTATGAAGTGTGATGGTTGCGTAGAAGCTATTGAAAATGAAATTAAGAAATTACCTGGAATAGAAACTGTTGAAGTTGATTTGGAATCTTCCATGGCCGTTGTGAAGGGTGTTGCAAATGCAGGAACTGTAAGTGATGCAATTGATAGCGCTGGTTATAACGCTATTTTAATACCGGATTAAAATAGCACTAAGTTTTCTATGTTGCTCAGTCAGTATAAATATACTGTAGGTTTTTTACAGCTTGTATGAGCATTTTTATAGAAATATAAATAAAGTCGTTATGAACTCTAATAGTTTATTAACTAAAATTGACGTATATTTCCTAATCCTTAATCTCCATCTATCTGAGCTAATATGAGTAAAGATTCTATAATTGTTAAAGGTGCTCGCCAGAATAACCTGAAAAACCTTGATATTGAATTGCCTACCAATGAGCTAATAGTCGTTACAGGGGTGAGTGGTTCAGGTAAATCAACCCTGGCATTTGATACTATTTATGCTGAAGGTCAGCGCAGGTATGTCGAAACATTTTCAGCCTATGCCCGCCAGTTTCTTGATCGTATGGATAAGCCGGCAGTAGATAGTATTCAGGGTATTCCTCCAGCAATAGCCATTGATCAAACTAATCAGGTGCGGACATCTCGCTCTACCGTGGGCACAATGACAGAATTAAATGACTACTTGAAGCTGTTATTTTCTCGTATGGCACATTTATATTGTACCGATTGTGGTCGTGAAGTGGTTTGTGATTCAGCACAAAGTATTGTTGATGAAATATATAATAAAGTTTCAAATGATCAACGGCTTATGGTTTGTATGCCAATAAAGATTCCGCATAATTTTTCTGAGCAGGAGATTGTTGCGTTACTTAACCAGAAAGGGTACACACGTATCCATTCGCGATCTGGAAATGTATTAGAGGTTATTCAAGATCGCGTAAAAGTAACTAAAGAAAATAAAGATAGAATAACCGAAGCAGTAGAAGCAACACTCAAACATGCAAGTGGTCGTGTGCATGTTTATCGCCTGAATGAAAATAAAAAAACGGCAGAGAGTTGGCGCTATTCTAGCCACCATCACTGCCCGGATTGCGATATAGACTATGCTGAACCCAGTACGGGATTATTTTCATTTAACTCCCCTATCGGGGCCTGTGAAAGCTGTCGAGGTTTCGGACGAATTATTGGTGTAGATTATGGTTTAGTGATACCCGATGAAACAAAGACGTTAAAAGACGGTGCTATAAAACCTATTCAAACACCCAGCTATATTGAGGTACAGGAAGAGTTAATTGCTTATGCAAAAAAATCCAACATTCCTGTTGATAAACCCTGGAATAAACTAACTAAAAAACAGCAGCGTTGGGTGATAGAAGGCGAGGGTGACTGGGATGAGGGAGTATGGGTGGGTATTAAACGCTTCTTCAAATGGCTGGAAAGTAAATCATATAAAATGCATATTCGTGTATTGCTTTCAAAATATCGTTCTTATACACCGTGTGGTGTTTGTGATGGGTCACGCTTGAAGCCCCACGCTTTATGGTGGCGTTTAGGTAGTCTCGATCTTTCAAATAAAGTCATTGATGTAAAGCAGCGTTTTGTTCCAAAAGGATTAAGTCTTTCAACGCAATCAATAGAGCAGTTACCAGGACTTACTATTCATGATGTTATGCACTTGCCACTAGAGCAATGTGCGGAGTTTTTTGAATGTTTAAAATTACCCGCACCTTTTGATGAAGCCTCTCAGTTATTGCTAGGTGAAATTCGATCGCGATTAAACTACTTATTAGAAGTTGGTTTAGGTTATTTAACATTAGACAGGCAGTCTCGGACGTTAAGCGGTGGAGAAGTTCAGCGTATTAATTTAACGACTGCCCTGGGTACTTCGCTAGTTAATACTCTGTTTGTTCTTGATGAGCCAAGTATTGGTCTTCACCCACGTGATATTAATCGTCTTATTCAGGTGCTACATCGTTTGCGAGATGCGGGTAACTCGCTTTTAGTAGTTGAGCATGACCCTCAGGTAATACTAGCCGCAGATCGTATTCTAGATATTGGTCCGGGGCCAGGGAAGTTAGGTGGAGAGATTTGTTTTTACGGTACAGCAAAACAATTGCTTCGAGATAAAAAATCACTGACAGCCGAGTATTTAACTGGAAAAAAAGTGGTGGGTTCGCCACAAAATAAATTATCAGAAGATATTAATAGAAATGAATCAATAAAGATTGTTGGTGCTAGTGAACATAGTTTAAAAGATATAAACGTAAATATTCCACTACAACAGCTGGTTTGTATTACAGGTGTTAGTGGTTCGGGTAAATCGACATTAATGCGTGATGTGCTCTACCCCGGGTTATGTAAACATAAAGGAAAGTCAGTTGAAGCTCCCGGAGCATGTAAGAAAATTAATGGCCATAATTTAATTGATGATGTTGTGTTGGTCGACCAGAGCCCGATTGGAAAAACTACAAGATCAATTCCAGCAACGTATGTAGGAGCGTTTGACGCTATTCGAAAATTATTTGTTGCCGAGCCATTGTCCAAAGAACGTAGCTATACGCCCGGCACATTTAGTTTTAATTCCGGCAATGGGCGTTGCCCAACCTGCTCGGGTAATGGCTTTGAAATGGTGGAAATGCAGTTTTTAAGTGATGTATATATTCGTTGCCCGGATTGTGATGGAAGGCGTTATCGTGATGAAATATTGCAGGTGAAGTTACTGGGAGAGGTGATAGACGATAATAAACCATCTGCGGGTAAGAATAGTAAAGCAAAGTCTATTTCTGATATTTTAGAAATGACGGTTGCTGAAGCATTATTGTTCTTTTCTAACGAAGTGGATGTAGTTCGTACATTACAGCCCCTGGTTGATGTTGGTTTGCATTATGTACAGTTAGGCCAGGCAGTGCCTACATTAAGTGGTGGTGAAGCACAACGCCTTAAATTAGCCGGGCATTTAGCAGCACAGGCGATTGCTGATCGTAAAAAATCTGTTAAAAGTAAAAGAAATAAATCTACAAAAAACACAGCCATAAAATCAAAAGGGACATTGTTTCTGTTTGATGAACCCACTACCGGGTTGCACTTTGATGATATTGCCACATTAATGAAAGCCTTTCGCCAGTTAATTGATGCGGGACATTCGTTGTTAGTTATAGAGCATAATTTAGATGTTATTCGCAGTGCTGACTGGCTGATTGATATTGGTCCCGAAGGTGGTGAAGGTGGTGGACAATTAATTGCCCAGGGGGCGCCCCAAAAACTGGCTAAAGAAAGTACTTCATATACTGCTAAAGCACTTCGTGATTATGAAAAATCATTTCATTTGTCTAATCAGACGAATGTTGAAAGTATATTAAATAAAAGCCAAATAAAAGCTAGCCCCATTAAAAAAAATGCAGCGATTGAAATACACCGTGCACGTGAACATAATTTAAAAAACATAGATATCAGCATACCTCGAAATAAATTTACAGTTATCTCAGGAGTAAGTGGCAGCGGTAAAAGTACGGTTGCATTTGATATTGTGTTTGGTGAGGGTCAGAGACGTTACCTTGAGTCTTTAAATGCCTATGCCAGGCAGTTTGTGCAGCCTGCAACCCGTCCTGATGTTGATGCAATTCATGGCATTCCACCTACCGTTGCTATTGAGCAGAGAACCAGTCGAGGCGGGCGTAAGAGTACTGTGGCAACTTTAACTGAAATATATCATTTTTTGCGTTTGCTTTATGTGAAACTTGGTACTCAGTATTGCCCTGAATGTGATGTTCCAATCAAACCACAATCTTTAGATGCCATTGTTGCTATGGTGCAAAAAGATTATCGTGGGCGTGAGGTGACCTTATTGGCACCTCTGGTTGTTGCTCGTAAGGGTATATACAACGAGCTGGCAAAATGGGCGGCTACAAAAAATTATCAACAATTGCGAGTGGATGGAGAATATCTAACAACTGATCCATGGCCTAAGTTGGCGCGCTATAAAGAGCATGATATTGAGTTGCCGTTGGGAAAGCTAAAAGTTTCCGAGACACAAGAAAAAGAGTTAAGAGGTTTATTACAGCAGGCTTTAGATATGGGTAACGGTATTGTTATTGTTGAGCCTGCTAAATTTACAGCTAAACAAAAAGGCGAGACATTGTTTTCAACAGAACGTGCCTGTCCATCTTGTGGGCAGGGGTTTGATGAGCTTGACCCCCGTTTATTCTCTTATAACTCAAAACACGGTTGGTGCGGATCATGCTTTGGTACTGGAGAGGTCATTAAAGATTTCGATGAAGAACAAACGGGTGAAGAGAGTGCGTGGCTTGATGATGCTACAAGTGAAGATGAAAAAGATACTCTCAGTACATGTAAGTCATGTGATGGACAGCGATTAAATCATACTGCACTGGCCGTGCGATTTCGTGATCAGTCTATTGCGCAGCTAGCCTCAATGCCAGTTGATGATGCTGAAAAATGGTTTGCTAAGCTCAAATTAAAAAGTAATGAGCAGGCGATAGCTCGTGATTTGTTATTGGAAATGCAGGGTCGTTTAAGTTTTTTACAGCGTGTTGGCTTAAATTATTTATCACTAGATCGATCAGCTCCAACCTTAAGTGGTGGTGAAGCGCAGCGTATTAGACTGGCATCGCAACTGGGTTCAAATCTACAGGGTGTGTGCTACATTTTAGATGAGCCTACTATAGGTCTGCATACCCGAGATAACCGAGGCCTGATAGATACATTGCGTGAAATACAGTTACAGGGGAATACCGTTTTAGTTGTCGAGCATGATGAAGATACCATTCGTGAAGCAGATTACCTTATTGATATGGGGCCAGGTGCTGGCGTAGAAGGCGGTGAGGTTGTAGCTGCGGGTACGCTAAAGCAGGTGATGAAAAATAAACAGTCATTAACCGGACAGTTTATTAAAAAGCCTTTACGTCACCCTATGATGGATTTACGTAATGCAGAGAAACGCACGCAGTGGAAAAAACAGGAAATAAATATTATTGCAGCGCAGAAAAATAATTTGGATGGATTTGATATCGCAATACCGCTGCATAAACTGGTATGTGTATCGGGGGTAAGTGGAAGTGGCAAAAGTACGCTCATACGTTCGGTTTTACATGGTAATTTAAAGAGTGCAGTAAATGACCAACGTTCAAAAGCCGGACGAGCTAAAAAAATACGCTGGCAAGGTTGTGAAGAAATACAGAACTGGAAATTAATTCAGCGAATTTTAGAGGTTGATCAAACACCAATTGGTAAAACGCCACGCTCCTGTCCGGCAACTTATATTGGCATATGGGATACGATTCGAAAATTATTTGCGGATACGGTTGATGCGCGAATAAAAGGTTACACACCAGGGCGATTTTCCTTTAATGCCGGTGACGGTCGGTGTGATGCCTGTGGTGGACATGGTATGCGCAAAGTTGAAATGAATTTTCTACCGGATGTCAGGGTTGAATGTGAGGTTTGTCATGGTTTGCGATTTAATGATGAAACTTTGGCTATACGTTATAAGGATAAAAATATAGGTGAAGTATTGGCGATGAATGTAAAAGCGGCTACAGAGCTTTTTGCTGCGATACCATCACTTCATCATGCTTTGCAGTTATTACAGGATGTCGGTCTGGGGTATTTAACGCTGGGGCAACAAAGTCCGACTCTTAGTGGTGGCGAGGCTCAGCGTATTAAGCTGGTAGCCGAGTTAGCAAAAGCCAGTACAAAGCCAGGGGGTAAAACGCAACAAAGTAGCCTTTATGTATTAGATGAGCCCACAGTCGGCTTACATATGGCTGATGTTGAAAAATTGCTAAGAGTATTGCATCGTTTAGTTGATGCAGGTAATTCTGTTATCGTAATTGAACATAATCTTGATATAATCGCTGAAGCAGACTGGGTCATAGATATGGGGCCAGAAGGTGGAAAGCATGGTGGTAAGGTAATAGCCCAGGGTACGCCAGAAACTATTTGTAAGCGTAAGCGCTCGTATACAGGCCAATACTTACGTGAATTAATGAGTAATTAAGAAAACCTTAATGTTTGAACTATACTATTCAGCCAGTGTCTACACATCTCAATATAAGCCAATTTAAAACAATATGAATTCTCGCTCCGACAAACAGCTATCAATAAAAGCACTGATCATATATATGATCAGCTCTTTGCTGTTCCTGTCATCTATTGAGTTGCATATACATACCAATGAAGCTGCTGCATCAGCCGATCACGGTTTTTCAGTGTCGATAACACAGCTTTCTAGTGACCTTACTAATGCGTCTGCGTTGGATGAAATAGGGGTCAGCCCCGATGGCATGCTAAAAGTGAATCACAGCGCACTTAATGTTTTGGCTGTGTTTTTATTATTGGCATTACTCATTGTTGTATTTAGTCAGATTTATATTTCTAGAATAAGAAATACACATGCTACTCTCGAATTGCCATTTTATGGCACACCGACCCTAAGAGCCCCACCTCAGTAAATTCCAGAAGTTTTCCTTTTTAGTTTGTAGCTTAATGCTGCAGATTTGATCGCGAATTATGAATTAATTCGCCTGTAGATTATTACCTAAGACTTTCCTATCAGGAGTTTAAAATGAGTTTTAAATTCGTTAGCCCAATATATGTCATATTAGTGGCCGTTATACTTTCACCTGTTGCAAATGCAGTGCCCTGGACTTTGCAAAAAAGTATTGCTCAAGCAATGTCCGTATCACCAGAACTAAAGCAATCGGTAGCTGAGATTGGTGCAAAAAATGCCGACCTTGAGCTTTCAGGATTATGGCCAGACCCCAGTATAGAATTTAAGGTTGATAACCAGATTGGGCAGGATGATGGTTCTGGTGATTATGGATTATCTGAAATAACGATCAGTCAGGATATTCCATTATCACGCATAAAATATCAAAAGCTGGTTGCTGAAGCTCAGCTTAGTGCTGCAAAGCACTTACAAAACAATAGTGCATTATTGTTGCAGAATCGTGTTGCAAAGGTGTTTTATAAATTACAGTTTGCTTTTTCAAAATATGAGTTGGCAGAGAAACGCGTAAAGTTAGCAGATAAGTTAAATGCTTCTGCAGTTAAAAATAATCATGGCGTAGTGGTGAGGTACTTAACTCCACTGGAAAAAATGCGACTGAGTATTATTCGTGAAAAAGCGCATCAAGCTGAATCTGCAGCTGAAGGTAATCTACAGGAAACATTAACAGAATTTTATAAATTGCTTGGGCTTGAAGCCGGTAATAAAATTGTTGTGCCTGAGCTAGTACCGGTTACAAGAATACCAGAGTTAATTAGTTTAACTAACATGCAAGAAAATCATCCACTATTTACAGGGCAGCAGGAAAGTGTGCAGGCAGCAATGAATGAGGTTGATCTTGCGCGTAGCTCGAGTATGAGAGACCCCTCAATTAGCGTGAATAGATTACGTGAAAATTTTTCAACAGGTACAGAAAATGTTTACGGAATAATGCTTAACTTTGAAATTCCAATTCATGACCGTAAGAGTTCTGCAGTGAGTAAGGCGAATTATAATGTCAGCCAGCAACGTATTGAACTGGCACGTTTAAAACGGGGTTTACAGATAAATTTAAAGCGAAGCTATACTCATCTTAATCATGTTATCGAACAGGCCACTGAATTTAAGAAAAAAGTATTGAAGCCCGCTAGTAAAATGCTTCAGTTAAGTGAGCGAGGTTTCATTAGTGGTGAGTTAAATATATTGTCAATAGTTGATGCTAACAATACGTACTTTGAGGCACGTAAAGAGTATCTAGATTTAATTTATCAAACATGGGTTGAGCTAGCTGATATTAATTTATATGCGGGTAACTCTATATTAGAAAATAACAATCTAGTTAGCCTTAACCTTACAGGGAAGCAGTAAAATGATATCAATACTATTACGTTTTTCATTAATTCAACGATTAATGATTGTGTTGGTTACGATAGGAATATCTGTTGCTGGTGCATGGTCATTTAAAAATTTACCGATTGATGCATTTCCAGATATTTCATCCCCTCAGGTACAAATAATTATTAAAGCACCAGGTATGTCTCCAACGGAAGTTGAGCAACGTATAACTTTTCCTATAGAAACAGAAATGCAGGGAATTCCTGGACAGAAAGTGCTTAGATCTACAACTAAATATGCATTGAGCGTTATTGTTGTTGATTTTGAAGATAGTGTCGATATTTATCACGCACGTACTTTAGTGAATGAAAGACTTAACCAGGTTTGGGCATCATTACCTGCTGGTGTAGAAGGTGGCCTGGCTCCTATCACTACACCACTGGGTGAGATATATATGTATCGTATTCTTGGTGAAAAATATAGTAACCAGGAATTACGCAGCCTTCAGGACTGGGTAATTAGGCCCCATTTGCGTCAGGTTGAAGGTGTAGCAGATATAAATTCATTGGGTGGTGAAGTACGTAATTATGAAGTGGTGATAAAGCCGGATGCGCTGGTAAAGCATGGTATTAGCCTTAGTGAAGTTGAGCAGGCGCTAGAAAAAAATAATCGAAATGCCGGTGGAGATAGAATCAATAGAAACAACCAGGTGCTGTTAGTGCGCACACTGGGTAAGTTACACGATGCAGAAGATATTAAAAATATTACTATTCGCACACGTTATGGTACACCGTTACATATAAGAGATGTTGCGGATGTCCGTAGTGGTAGTATGACTCGTTATGGCGGTGTTACTGCTGATGGAGAGGGTGAAGCTGTAACCGGCCTGGTTTTATTGCGTAAAGGTGCGAACAGTTTGAAAGCGGTTGAAAATACCAAGCTGGCTTTGGAGTCACTAAAAACGATTCTACCTGAAGGTGTAACAATTGAGGCATTTTATGACCGTACGGATTTAATTACCCAGGCTGTATGGACGGTTGAAAAAGCATTAGGTGAAGCCGTTATTCTCGTCTTCATAGTTTTGATTGTTATGTTAGGTGATATTCGCAGTGCTTTAACAGTCGCAGTTATTTTGCCTCTATCTGTTTTGTTTACTTTTATTATGATGAAGGTGTTTGGTGTCTCTGCTAATCTCATGTCATTGGGAGGGCTGGCCATTGCTATTGGCATACTTGTTGATGCGGCAGTAGTAGTGGTCGAAAATATTCATACGCATTTTAGTCGAGGAACAAATGGTTTAAATAGATTGCATTTAATCTATCGTGCGGTGCTCGAAGTGTCTGCGCCAGTTATCTCAGGTATATTAATTATTGTTGCAGTATTTTTGCCTCTATTTAGTCTTAGCGGGCTGGAAGGGAAAATGTTCACGCCGTTAGCGGTTACTATAAGTTTTGCATTAATAGGTTCATTAATATTATCGCTAACAGTTATTCCTGTGATAGCAAGTTTCTTTATGAAAAGTCATGATGATTCACATGAAGAAAAAGAGGGTTATTTAATTAGAGGTTTGAAATATATTTATCTTCCAGTAATGAACTGGGCTTTAGTGTATAGAAAAACAGCTGTTGGGCTTGCGTTAATCGCATTAATATCAACTGCACCCTTATTTACTATGATAGGCAAAGAATTTATGCCCACCATGGATGAAGGCAGCACAGTTATATTGTTAGAGAAAGATCCAAGTATCACACTGGAAAATTCACTAAAAGCAGATGCGCCTTTCCAAAAAGCCATGATGGAATTACCTGAAGTGACAGGTGTAACTTCACGTACGGGTGCCGATGAACTTCGTATGGACCCTATGGGGTTAAACCAGACAGATAATTTTCTGGTAACAAAACCAAGAGAAGAATGGAATATCAGCTTAGAAGAATTTCAGGAGAATCTGCGTAAAAAGTTAGATCAGTTTGATAATATAGACTATGCATTTAGTCAGCCTATTGATATGCGTGTATCTGAAATGTTAACCGGTGTACGCTCAGCAATGGCTATAAAGCTCTATGGTGATGACCTCGCTACACTAAATAAAAAAGCTGCTGAAATTGAAGAATTAGTCAATAAAATTGAAGGCTCAGTAGATGTATTTAGAACTGATATTTCTGGACAGCAATACCTGCAGATTGATATTAACCAAAAAGCTATTTCTCGTTACGGTATAAATGTTGAAGACATTAATGTATTGATTGAGACAGCGGTTGGAGGTCTTGTAGTTACAGAAATATTAGAGAACAACAGGCCAATTAACGTCCTGATGCGTTACGATGAAAAGCACCGTAGCTCACCTGAGGAAATTAATAAAATGCTGGTCAGTATACCAAATGGAAACAAGGTGCCTCTTAGCCAGTTAGCTAATATACAGGTAGTAGATGGGCCTATTCAGATAATTCGTGAGTCAGCAAAACGTCAGGTGGTTATACAGTCTAATGTCAATAATCGAGATGTTGTAAGTTTTGTTAATGAAGTACAAAACTCAATAGAGAAAAATATAGACTTGCCAACCGGTTATTATGTGACATTTGGTGGGCAGTTTGAAAATCAGCAGCGCGCGGCTAAAACGCTTACCCTTGTTGTGCCAATTGCAATTGTTCTGATATTTATTATGTTATTTACGACTTTCAGATCAATGTTGCAGGCGGGTCTCATTTTACTAAATATACCATTCGCTATGATTGGCGGTATTATTAGTTTGTATATTTCTGGCCTTTATCTATCTGTACCTGCATCCGTAGGGTTTATTACATTATTTGGTGTGGCAGTGTTAAATGGTGTTGTTATGGTGAGTTACTTTAATCAACTAAGACAAAGTGGCTTAAGCTTAATGGAGTCAGTTAAGCAGGGTGCAGAGCGACGCCTAAGACCTGTTTTAATGACAGCATTAATTGCCAGTTTTGGATTGTTACCATTACTTACGGCAACCGGTCCGGGGTCTGAGTTACAACAACCGCTAGCTGTTGTTGTTATTGGTGGATTATTTACATCAACCCTTTTGACATTAATTTTGCTTCCCACGCTGTATGCCTGGATGGAAGAAAAACTGGAAAAAAGAATTGAGGAAAAATCATGAAAAAATTCTCTATGGTAGTACATAGTTCTTTACAGCAGGCATTATCTGATTACTTGCGCAGTCAACAACTGGAGACCTTTATGTTTAGCCATATTGAAGAGCATAGTTCTCATGTTGAAAAAGATAGTTTTCTATCTGCCAGGGATAAGGTTGTAGGCTATGTTCCGCAGGTGCGTGTTGATGTTATTTTGAACCAGGAAGATATTAAGTCATTATTAGAAAATATTAAAAATTCTGATTGTTCTTTTAAAGGTAAGGGCTTTTACTGGGTTACGGATATTGATGAGTTTGGTGAGCTGTAAATGACACCAGAACAGTATCGATTGTATATTCGATAGAAAAAACAATGAAGCATATATCGCTAAGAAACATTGAGTCGATATATGCTGTAAAGGGTGCAAGCGATCAAATTATTATTAATTATGATAATCGCTAGTTATTGAGCTAGATTAAATTGAAACTTTTTGAGTTAGCATACTATTCATCAGAATTAGATAAGCACAGATAATTTATGATGTTCTTATATGTTTTTAACTGAACTGGATTTTATTAGAGTGTTTATGCTTTATAATAGTATGGATTATATGTTAAACCTTATTAAAACAAATATATATGAAGGATGCTTCATTGCCTACCTGAGTGAGCTTTGTATTCAGGGAGGGGCTGGTTTAAGCGATTGTTTTTAAGCTTGAGTCGCATTATTAGTGTCTAAGTACCATACATAGGAGTGGGTTATTTTGCTTCTAATCTTTATGCTTAGATGTATGTAGCGGTAGAATTGAATAGCTTTTATTATGAAATGGTTTTTCTATAACGCGCGCACTGATTCATCGCTCTTTTTAAACCGTTTTAATGTGCTGCTGATTATGCTCGGGTGAGTATAATGTTTATTAACGAGTAAGTATCGAAGTGTTAATAATTATTTTAGGAGACACGGCTATGTGTGCTTTATATTTCTCAGATAATGAGTATCAACAACACTCGCAAGCAATATGTTCACTTTCAAGTCGACATCATCTAAGTGAAAAAAATGTACGCAACATATATGAAAAAGTGCTGAAAGACTTTGTAGATAAAGCAAAATTCAGAAAATATTTAATAGTTCTTGTTTCGCGACGTGTTAATGACATCTTGCGAAAATCTAAAAAAGAAACATGAAAAGATAAGAATATATTTAATATTATCATAAGCCTGTTAAAGCTACAGTCTTATGCTGATGTTATTAGTTGTAGCATTAATTCCAGGGTATAATTAATTTAAACGGGTGGTTCGTCCTTCAATTATTACATTGAACGGTTGAGGTTGCGCGCTGATAAATTCAACTAAAGCATCAAGGTCATTTACGCCAATAACACGGTAGTACCTTCAGTTAACACAGTGTGGTTATCACTACCTGCAGCAATGAAACTATTAACAGTTATTGAATATCTTGTTGCTATATCCAATGGGGTGCCATTGTCCTTGTTAATTTCGATAATGCGATTGCCAACAGGTAATAAGTTGTCCCATACATAATTAAGACCAGAAACTTTTAGAATGCGTGGAAAAGGATGTCCGAGCCATTGCCGATTGAACAGTCGTACAATTTTCTCACCACTTAAGCTCTTCGTTACCAGGTATTACCAATTGGCTGAACAGTAAACAGCCCCTCCAGGTGACATTGCCCGCAGGTATATCGGTGAGTTACCACCTGAATTCATAAATCCAGAATCAGTTGCCTTTTTGCTACGTTACGCATCAGCAATTAAATTACCTAAAGGTGAATCACCTGCAGAGTTGGTGGTGCGTGAAATTACATTATCAGTTGAGCCAATACTCCAATTTATTAATGGTGAACGGTAGTTTCAGCGCTGGTTACCAGCTCAACGATATCTTCATTCAGGCTTAGTCCGTGTTCAACATCAGCATAGGTGGTTGTGTTTTTTACTTTTCCATTGCATAGGTATATTTGCAATCACTCGTAGGTCGACATTCTGCTCAAGCTCATCATCATTGTGGCGACATTGTTTTGGGGCGGCTAAAGAAGCTGTAGTGGTTGCTAGAAGAATGGGTAATAGTAATCCTGATAGTAGGGTTATATGGCTTGTTTTAAAAATATTTCCATTAAATAATGGTGATGGATGGTAAAAAAATCAGGATAATTATTTGTTGTTAATCTTACAAATATGTTTCAACCAGGTGATTTTTCTATTACCAAATTATTGAACTATTAAGTTATGAGTTAATCTACAAACTCATAGTTAAAGGAATTAATATTTGTTCGCAGGTGAAATGATGTTTATTTGAGAGAATACAATAACTTATAAAGTTTCTTATGTTGATTGTGCAATGCCCCATAGCGAATATGGTTATAGTGTTTGTGCAAACTTGAAAGTATAAAAAACATTAAGTAATAGATCTTTATTATATTGAACACCACATGTGAGAGCTCAGATGCCAAATAAAACGTATCGCTTGTCTATCTCTGGAATGTCATGCGCAGGTTGCGTATCTAGTGTTGAAAATGCTTTAAGTCGTGTGCCCGGTGTGAAATCCTCGGTAGTTAATTTTGCAGAGCATACCGCCATTGTTGTCGGTAAGGTAAAAGTTGATTCGTTAGAACAAGCAGTCAAAGATGCAGGTTATTCTGCTGTTGAATTAACGGCAAGCGATGCGCAACAGATACAAGAAAAAGAGCAACAAGATTTAAATTATTATAAACAACTAATCAAAAAATCATTAGTGGCCGCTTCAATTGGTTTTCCATTGTTTATTGCCGGTTTGCTAGGGTTGTTGCCAGCAGTTGAATCACTCGCAGATAAATTATTCTGGTTTATTACAGGTTTGTTAACGTTTGGCGTCATGATGTACTCTGGTAAGCATTTTTATTTAGGCGCGTGGAAGGCATTCAAGAATCATAATGCCAATATGGACACGTTAATTGCACTAGGAACAGGATCGGCATGGTTTTTTTCTATGGTGGTACTGTTTTTAACTAACTGGTTACCTGAAAATGTTCAGCATATTTATTTCGAAGCTACAGCTATTATTATTGCCTTAATTAATTTTGGTTCGGCGTTAGAAAGCAAGGCGCGGGGAAAAACTTCTGAAGCCATAAAAAGATTAATTGGATTGCAGCCAAAAACAGCTCGGGTGATTCGTAATGGTGAAGAAAAGGATATTCAAATTGAAGATGTTGGTCTGGATGAAACCCTGCGAGTTCGTCCAGGTGAAAAAATTGCAGTAGATGGGAAAATTATTGAAGGTGAGTCATCGTTAGATGAATCGATGCTTACCGGCGAACCGATGCCAGTAGAAAAAACAGTAGGTGATGAGGTGGTTGCCGGCAGCATTAATAAATCCGGATCATTCTTATTTGTATCAACACGGGTAGGTAAAAATACTGCACTGGCACAAATTATTAATTTAGTGCGTAAAGCACAGGCAAGTAAACCGGCTATTGGGAGGCTGGTAGATAAAGTGGCTTCAGTTTTTGTACCAGTAGTATTAATTTTGGCAATTCTCACTTTTCTGATCTGGTTTAATTTAGGGCCAGCCCCTGGCTTTACTTATGCTCTGGTCGCAGCCGTGACAGTTTTAATTATTGCTTGCCCTTGCGCATTAGGTTTGGCAACACCTATTTCAATTATGGTGGGCGTAGGAAAGGCTGCTGAGCTAGGGGTTCTAATTCGCAATGGAGATGCATTGCAGCAAACAGGAAAACTAACCACTATTGTACTGGATAAAACAGGTACCGTTACCCAGGGGCGCCCGGAAGTGACAGATATAATGTCCTTGTCATCATGGTCAGATGATCAGTGCCTACAATTAGCGGCAAGTATAGAAAACTCTTCTGAGCATCCACTAGCCGATGCTATCGTAGGTAAGGCAAAAAGTATGGGCCTGGCATTGTCACAAGCGGAAAATTTTAGGTCAATTGCCGGGCAAGGTGTTATTGCTAATGTGAATAACAAGGTGGTGTTATTGGGAAACGCCAAACTTATGCAACAACATCATGTGATCACAGATGAGTTATTAGCAGAAGTTAAGATGCGTTCGAGTGAAGCAAAAACAGCGGTGTATCTTGCTATTAATGGTAAAGCCGCAGGTGTCATTACTATTGCCGACCCAATTAAAGATGATTCAAAAAAATCAGTTGAACAAATGAAAAAGAGTGGTTTGAACGTTGTATTGTTAACAGGTGACAATATGATGACGGCTCGGGCCGTGGCAAGTTCTATAGGTATAGAAAAAGTCGTAGCAAGTGTTTTGCCGGATGAAAAAGCAGCTAAGGTAAAAGAACTGCAATTGCAGGGTGAAATTGTTGGCATGGTGGGTGATGGAATTAATGATGCGCCAGCATTGGCTGTTGCAGATGTAGGCTTTGCCATTGGTACGGGAACTGATGTGGCAATAGAAAGTGCAGACATTACTTTAATGCGTGGTTCGTTATTTGGAGTGGTCGATGCTATTTTCATTTCTCGTGCGACGGTGCGTAATATTAAACAAAATTTATTCGGAGCATTTATTTATAATTCATTGGGTATTCCCATTGCGGCTGGAATTTTATTTCCTGTAATGGGCTTGCTTTTAAATCCAATGATAGCGGGTGCGGCGATGGCAATGTCATCAGTTACTGTAGTCACAAATGCTAGTCGATTGCGTTATATTAAAACCTACCATCTGGGAGATGAAAAGTGATTTTATTGGTTAATATACTGGGTGTTACTTTGGCTTGTTTTATCATTTGGTGGTTCTGGTTTTCTAAAACTCAAAATAAAAAATGAAATGTTTTTTGAAAAAGGATGAAGCAATAAATGAAATATTATTTAATAAATTAGCAAATACTAATTAGGTTTGGCGTGATATTAAATGCCCATTAATTTAAGTTATTAGAAATCATTATTTTTTTAATAGACTGCTCCCGTTGATCAATCCTTATGCAACTTTTTATCAGAAATGTGGCCCATTAACAGCATAGATGGCTTAATATGGCTATAATTGCAACCAGGTGATATTAATTGGAGTTTTCTATGTGTAGTTCCCCGAAAGGAGGCAGCACTAAACCACTGCTAAGTAGTAATGTTAAAAGTACTTCAGGTGATATGACATCTGCTGAATACTGTAGCATGGTACATAGAGCTAATGAGTCTTATGAGCGTCGTCAGGAAGAGTTAATTGAATATAGAAAGACGCATAGAAAGAAACTTACGCCAATAAATAATAAGCAGACAGATATATTAAATAATAAGCAGATAGATGTTTCTTTTTTTGAAAAATTTAAGAATTTTTTTGGCCAAATCGGTTCATCACAACAAATAAGAGAGTAAATAAGGCGATATATCCTTAAATTGATGCAAATCATGTAAATAATTGTATTCAATACCGTTGACTCCGGTCTTGAGCGGTATATAATTCACTTAGCTAGAAAGTGCCGTTAATACTTATGCACACCACATTTCGAAGTTCCAACTGTAGTACTCCGTCCTGTTCTCATATGTAAACACTTCCAGCACAACAGCCCTGAAACATGAGTTTGTAACAAAATTGTTAAAACATAATGTTAAAAGGGCATTTAATACTTTTGAAAAAATAGGATAGAAAATTATGTCTACTACAACTGGTACTGTAAAATGGTTCAACGAATCTAAAGGTTTTGGCTTTATCGAGCAGGAAAATGGTCCTGACGTATTTGCACATTTCAGTGCAATTCAGGGTTCAGGCTTCAAAACTTTGACTGAAGGTCAAAAAGTTGAGTTCACTGTAACTCAAGGCCAGAAAGGTCCTCAAGCTGAGAACATCGTAGCGGTTTAATTACTGCTCATTAAGCTGGTAGAAATACTGGTTTAGAAAAAGGCAGAGTCGAACGACTTTGCCTTTTTTTTCGTCTGTTGAAAATCACTCTCGATTAAATAGTTTTTAAGGTAATCGTTTCTATGTGTCTGATATATTATTAAATCATTATAAAGGTGCATAATTAATCTGTCGTGTTAAACGGAGTAAAGGCTACAGATGTGAAAATTGCTAACTTCTTGTGCCCGGGCTGAAGCTTCCCTCCTATGGTTTAAATGATAGGATTAGTCTTATGTCAGATAAAAAAATAACACTAAAACGCAGCTTGTCTCTTCCATTAATTACATTCTATGGTTTAGGGAATATTCTGGGGGCGGGTATATATGTACTAGTTGGTAAGGTGGCCGGTGAGGCGGGTTACTATGCCCCCCTGGCTTTTCTTATCGCATCCATTATTGCTGCTATTTCAGCTTTTACATACGCGGAGCTTTCAGCAAGGTATCCGGTGAGTGCAGGAGAGGCTGTTTATATTGACGAGGGCTTTGGAATACAGAAGTTGTCATTGATTATTGGTTTGATGATTACCTTTGCCGGTATTGTGTCATCTGCGGCCATTACACATGGTTTTGCCGGGTATATGCAGGTATTCGTAGATATGCCCCGTGGCGCGATGACGGTTATCGTATTGTTAATACTGGGAGTGCTGGCTATTTGGGGTATTAAGCAGTCGGTGCAAGTAGCTGCATTTCTTACCTTGGCCGAAATTGCTGGGTTAGTGTTTATTATATTTGTTGGTGCTGACCAGCTACCCCAACTAAGTCATATGTTTGAGCAGGCACAAATAGCTGGAGTAGCAAGTTTCTCATTGCTAGGTGTGATTTCGGGCGCTTTTCTGGCTTTTTATGCGTATATAGGCTTTGAAGATATGGTAAATGTAGCTGAAGAGGTCAAAAACCCGCAGCGTACAATGCCAAGGGCCATTTTATTATGCGTGGTTATTTCAACACTGTTGTACAGTGCAGTTGCCCTGGTTTCAATTAGTGTTTTAAGTCCAGCAGAATTAACTCAATCTGATGCACCATTAGCAGCAGTTTATACTGCCGCAACCGGGAGGGCACCGGTGGTGATTAGTATTATTGGTATTTTTGCGGTGCTGAATGGTGCGTTGATTCAAATTATTATGTCATCCCGGTTACTCTACGGTATGGCGAGCAGAGGCTGGTTACCAGCTGCTTTAAGTAAAATATCACCTGAGACACGGACGCCAATCAATAGCACCTTACTAACAGTGAGCCTGGTTTTATTTTTCGCTTTAATATTACAGATGGTTGCACTGGCAGAATTAACCAGTTATTTAGTGCTCGGGGTGTTTGCTATGGTGAATTTAGCACTGCTTAAAATTAAGCAAAAAAATCCACAGCCGCAAGGAGTGAAAGTATTCTCGGTGTGGTTACCGAGGCTGGGGTTTGCGACAACGGTTTTGTTTTTAATTGCCCAGTTATTGTCATCGCTACCACGTTAACTTTTGACATAAAAAGGTGAAAGTTTTAAACAAAAAACAGGTGTATTAATATGTATTCCCATGCAAAGGCATGGGAATACATATAAGTCTGTCAAAGAATGATTTTGGTAAGGATTTTCAGGGGGATTTTATTGTATTTTGTTAGGTTATAAGCGCTTAATAATGCTTTAACCCACTGCTTTTGAAACTGAAAACTCTACGCATATGTCGTTTAATACCTGAATAATAATCGCACCAATAATTTCAATATCTTCTAATGTGAAAGCAATGGGTAAGCGCAGGTCACAGGCATAAGAGATTATCTCTGCTGTATTGTTCATATCGGGTAATTCTTCAAAAGAATACTCCCAGTTACGAAAATCACGTGCATTATCGGTAGAGCCGAATACTTGTAATTTTACGCCTTTTTCACCACAGCCTTTAATAAAGTTGGCCACATTTTGTTGATTAAAATTGAGTAAATTAAATTGTAAGCTGTCACCTACATTCTCGGCGCTATCAACAGGGTCAGGGATATTAATATATTCCACATCAGATAGTAGTGAAATCATGCGCTCATATTTTTCTTTGTAAGATGCGATGCGCTCATCTATTAAATCAATCTGTGGGCGAAGGATGGCAGCTGTTAAATTATTCATACGCAGGCTAAAATTAGGTACGCTATATTTTATTGATTCGAACAGGCTGTCATCCATTGGGCGTGCGAGATGCTTTTTATATAAACCTTCATATGAACCAGCAGCAAGTATGCAATAAGCCGCAAGTTGTGCATCGTTTGTGGCAATAAACCCACCTTCACCTGAATTTAATATTTTATGGCTTTGACTGCTGTAGCAGGCAACTTCACAATGATGACCAACAAAATGATTTTTATCAGTGTCAGACGCATTCCAGCGTTTACCTAAGCCGTGAGCACAATCTTCAATAAGTCGGATATCGTTTTTATCGCAAAGGGCCTTAATTTTATCCAGCTCAGCGATATGTCCGCGCATATGAGACAAAATAAAGTACTTAACGTCTGGTTGCTCGATTATTTGCTGTTCGAAGTGTTCCAAGTCAATAACATATTGTTCTGTGCACTCTACGTAAACAGGAACAGCACTGGCATGAATAATACTGCTGGGAACAGCAGTAAAGGTGAAAGCATTGGTAAATACACCTTCGCCGGGTTGTATACCCATGGCTTTAAGCGCAATGAACATAGCGCTTCCACATGAATTAACCGCAATAACGTATTTATGCCCGGTGTATTGAGAAAATGCATATTCTAATTTGGATACTTCGCTGTCATCATCGCTGTGTCCGTAGCGATAGAGCATGCCATTCTTCATTTGGCTGATAGCATTGTCGATCGCTTCAGTGGGAATGGCGTTGGGTGTGTCGAAACTTTTTGTAAATTGCATGGTATTAATATTTAGAGCCGCATCGAAAAATGCCACTTATTCTAACATGAAGTCACAGTTAAGTGGGGAAAGTACGGGTATTATGAGGGAAGTTGATAAATATGAGAATATGAGAAAGAGGGTTAGAGGTATTTATACTGGGCTTATCAGCGCATCTCTGTGTGAAAAAATAAATATCGTAAAGAGTAACGGATTTTGTCGTATTACTGAGATTTTAAGCAGTGAAAGGATGTGGGTAGTATAGAAAATAGTCAAAGCTAATATGTATGGGGGTATTAAAAGAAGCTTGTCTACATATTAAGACCTATTTTTTCGGTTTGGTTTTTTAAACTGGAACCCAAAGATAAAGTGTGGGTTTAATTTAAACCCGCACTTTTATCTCAGCTTAGTATCATTACCAGTTAGCTTTTCTTTTTAGGGGCTTTTCGTTTGCCGATATTTTTTTTGTCTCTCTTTCTGATCTTGGATTTTTTCTTTTCAACTTTTTCAGTTCTTTTTTCATTGCCAGAAACCAGTCGTGAAATTTTTAGCTGTTGACCTGATACCCAGACTTTTTTCAGCTCATTGAAAACATCTTTTGGCATGCCATCGGGTAAATCTACAAGGCTATAATCATCATATATTTTTATATGGCCGATATTTTTACTGTCTAGTCCAGCTTCATTGGCGATGGCACCGACGATATTACCGGGTTTAACGTCATGATTGTTACCAACTTCTATGCGGTAGCTTGCCATATCATCTGCTGGTGGTTTATCTCTTTTTGATGAGCGATCGCGGTCACGACTTCTATCCTGGCCGCGCTCACCACGGTCACGCTCACGATCTCTGCGAGAAGGTTTTCTATCAGATGAGCTTGAGCCGCCGCTATCTTTCCAGCTTTTATCCATTTTCTTTTGTGGTTTGTTCTGTAAAAGAAAAGGAGACTCACCCTGTAGTAAATGTGCAAGTGCTGCTGCAATGTTTATTGCAGGGACATCATTTTCCTGTTGGTACTCTTCAATCATCTTGTTGAACATGTCAAGATTTTGAGAGCCTAAAACGTCAGTAATACGTTGCTTGAATTTTTCAATGCGCTGGTCATTAATAAGCTCTGTTGAGGGCAGCTCCATCATATCAATAGGCTTCTTTGTTGCCCGTTCAATGGCTTGCAATAAGCGCTTTTCACGCGGTGCTACAAATAAAATGGCATCGCCATCGCGACCCGCACGGCCTGTACGGCCAATACGGTGTATATAAGATTCAGTATCATGCGGAATATCGTAGTTAACTACATGACTAATGCGTGGAACATCTAAACCACGCGCGGCAACATCGGTAGCAACCAGAATGTCCAGTTTGCCATTTTTCAGGCTTTGAACTGAGCGTTCACGTTGCTTTTGTTGAATGTCACCATTAATTGCGGCAGCTGCATAACCACGAGCCTCTAGCTTGTCAGCCAGCTCTACTGTGGAGTTTTTGGTGCGTACGAAGATTATCATCGCATCAAACTCTTCAGCTTCAAGTATGCGAGTTAAGGCATCTAACTTGTGCACGCCACTAACCGGCCAGAAACGTTGGCGAATGGTGTCAGCAGTAGCGGTTTTTACCTTGACGGTGATTTGTGCTGGATCAGTTAGGTATTTGGTTGCAATGCGGCGAATTTGTTGTGGCATTGTAGCTGAAAACAGGGCGATCTGACGTGTTGGTGGAGTTTGCTCTAATACCCATTCCACGTCATCGATAAAACCCATGCGTAGCATTTCATCTGCTTCATCTAGTACCAGGACCTTAAGATTATCTAGTTTCAATGTGCCACGACGCATATGGTCCATAACGCGACCGGGTGTGCCAACAATGACATGTACGCCACGTTTTAGGGCACTAATTTGACCCCGGAAATCTTGTCCGCCATATACTGGCAATACATGAAAGCCTTTTAGGTGTTTCGCATATTTTTGAAAGGCTTCAGCAACCTGAATAGCTAGCTCACGGGTAGGAGCTAGTACTAACACCTGTGGGTCTTTCTGTTTTAAATCAAGGTTAGAGAGTATTGGTAGGGCAAAGGCCGCGGTTTTACCCGTGCCAGTTTGTGCCTGGCCAATAATATCTCGTTTGTCTAGAACTAAAGGAATAGCTTCCGCCTGAATAGCAGAAGGGGTTTCATAGCCTAAATCATCCACTGCTTTTAGAATGGATTTATTCAGCGATAAATCACTGAATGAAGTTACCGTATCGGTAGTCATGTATTTTGCCTATATGATAGGGCGTGCAGGGCTACTGATAGCCATTTGCACAGTATTTATGAGCATAGTCCACTTTGGGTACTATAGGGATACCAGGAATATGTTCACAAATAAAAACAACAGGCTTACTGCTTGGGGCATGCTAACTGTGGATGGCCGTGGAAACTATTCTAAGTATTGAATTAGTATTTTAGCACATAATTATTAACAAAGTACCTTTAACATGCGTAAGCCCCATCTGTAGGGGCTTAAAAGAGCGTGAGAAAAGTAAGGTTTTAGAGTAAGTGAGCTCACATAAGCGAGAATCTAGAATAAATTGAATTGGCGTTTAAGGATATTATCCATCGAATCATTGAGAGCAAGAAGAATACTATCGGCCACGGGAGTTAATTGCTTCTCAATATAGTGCTCGTAATCCAGCCTGGATGTTTGGCATTCTAGTGTTTCGGGGCCATTTACTGTCATAACATACTCAATCCAGCCCTTATGTTGATAACGAGATGGATTGCCTTCTTGCGCAAATATGATTTCTGCATTAATGGCAGCACGAGCATGGGGCGGTATATTTTTCTGGTATTGACTCAGTGTTTGTCGCAAGCGTTTTTTATAAATTAACTGCTGGTCCAGTTCACCGTTTGATAGTTGTTGAACGACCTGGCGAATAAAATCAGCATAAGCCTCATTATTAAATATTTTCTGGTACAGCTTCTGTTGAAAGTCTCGGGCGAGTAAAGTCCAGTCTGTGCGAACGTTCTCAAGGCCCTTGAAAATTATCTTATCTTTTCCATTAACGTTAACAATACCTGCATAGCGTTTTTTGCTGCCTTTATCTGAGCCTCGAACAGTTGGCATAAAAAAACGTTTGAAATGTGTTTCGTATTCCATTTCAAGGTATGACTCAATATCAAATTCGCTAGCTAAATGCTGTTGCCAATAAGTGTTAATCGTTTGAATTAACTGTAGGCCTATTTTGTCGGCCTCATTATTATTTATTGCGCTATCTAATGAAACAAAAACTGAGTCGGTGTCACCGTAAATAACCTCGTAACCCTGATTATTAATCAGGGTTACAGATTGTTTGATAATGTCGTGACTACGTTTTGTGATAGAGCTTGTCAGGCGTGCGTCATGAATGCGGCAACCGGGCGTGCCAAGTACACCATAAAATGAATTCATAATGATTTTTATGGCCTGTGAGAGAGCCTTGTTTTTTTCTAATTTTGCCTTGTCTCGGGCTTGCCATAACTCGGCAATGATGTCGGGTAATATGTGTTCATGCTTGGCAAAGCTGGCTCCGTCATAGCCGGGTATGGTTTCATTGTCTGCTAAGTTTTTTGCGGCTATTCGTGAATAGGGGTCGACTTTAAATGTGCGAATAATACTCGGGTAGAGGCTTTTGTAATCGAGTACTAGAACACTGTTATATAAGCCTGGTTTCGAACTCATTACATAACCGCCCGGTGCGGTATTTCCATTACCGTAATCACCAATATTGGGTGCAGTAAAGCCTTTTCGGTGCAGACGAGGTAAATATAAATTATCGAAAGCCGCTACAGAACCCCCTACGCGATCCATTTCAAGCCCGGTTAAACGAGCGCGTTCTATGGAAAAGTGAATTAACTCTGCTTTTTCAAAAATTTCTATAACCAGTTGGCAATCTTCAAGGTTGTATTTTGCCAGTGAATCTTTGTCTTCATAGAACTGGCGTTTAATTTCTTTAGCTTTATATAAAGGGTCGTGTTTGTGATTACTATTGCTCGGGTGTTGAATAAGTTTGCCGCGATTTAGTAATTCATTAGATACGTTCTCTAAGGAAAAACTGCTAAATTGCCAGGTGGAACTTTTTAATGTGTCTATACCATCCAGAACCACTCGACCAGGAATATGTAAAAAATAATGGTTAGGTTCTGCGTGATGTTGACGCCATTTGATCGTTGAGTTGTTTCGTCCCAGGGTTAATGGAATATTTAATTTATCAGCCTTTTTTTGTAAAAACCTAAAGTCGAAATTAATTACATTCCAGCCGATAAAAACATCAGGATCAAGTTCTTTGATATGGGTTATGAAAGCAGTTAGTAGCTTTGTTTCATTTTCAAAAAAATCGATTTGCGTTTCAGGTGTTTTTTTCAAGTCATTATGTTTGTGATCACCAATCATTAAAACTTTTTTATTTTCGCCACAAATATATGCAATAGAAAATAATTCATCAGTATCATATGAGGTTTCAATGTCAAATGACATTAAGCGTAGTTTGGGCTCGTAGTCATCCGGTTTTACTTGTGGGTTGAGTAGTTGAGTAGATTTTTCAGGGTTGTGAATAGTTACCGGGCCAGTAATGAAACGCTCTGTTAAATATCTTTCGGTAGGCCGAATATCTGTTTCAAAGGCATCAATGCCATGGTTTTGCAATAGATCTCTGGCGCGATAAAAGCTTTGTAATGAGTGTGAGTAAACAGCAGCCATAGGCTGTAATGAAAAGTTTTTCAATTGTAGATTTTTTATTTCAAACTGACTATTGGGTAATAAATCACGTGCAGCTTCAAAATCTGACTGACTAATAAAAAACACGCCACGCTGCTGTTTAATTAATACCTGTAATGGCCCGTCTTCAGAACTAAACCAGAATTCCAGCTGCATACCGTCGTGAGTATCTTGTGCATGGCGGGTTAAGAGAAACGCTTTTGTCATCTGTTAATTAAGCTTTGTCTGGCCTTCAGAAGGTGAAAAGTGATATTTGTGACTTGAATGCCCCATTTTAATTCAGCTCGTCTATTATCTATAGGTATTATTTTATAATAATTGCTGCTGGAGCCACGTAACGTGAAAATAAGTCCCTATTTAAAAGTATTAGCCGAAAAAGAAGGCTCTGATCTATATCTTTCAACCGGGGCGCTACCTAGTGCCAAATTTAATGGTGTTATGACCCCGCTTTCTAAAAAAGCTGCACCTCCAGGCTGGGTGAAATCCCTGGCAATGGAAATTATGACAGAGGAGCAACAGGCTGAGTTTGATCATAAGCCAGAAATGAACCTGGCGATCTCTGAGTCAGGTGTAGGGCGCTTTCGCGTTAATATTTTCAAGCAGCGCAATGAAATGTCGATGGTTATACGTTATATCAATGCACAAATTCCGAATATTGATGATCTGGGCCTACCTGCCATATTGAAAGAAGTTATTATGGCAAAGCGCGGTATTATTTTATTTGTAGGTGGTACAGGTTCTGGTAAATCCACATCATTAGCCGCACTTATTGATCATCGTAATACGCACAGTAAAGGTCATATTATTACGATAGAGGACCCCATTGAGTACGTGCATCAACACAAGGGATGTATCGTCAACCAGCGTGAAGTTGGTGTTGATACAGATAGTTTTGAGGATGCGCTTAAAAACACACTACGTCAGGCACCAGATGTGATTTTGATAGGTGAGGTGCGGGACAGGGAAACGATGGAGCATGCATTAGCTTTTGCCGAAACTGGGCACCTGGCCATCTCAACTTTGCATGCCAACAATGCCAACCAGGCACTAGATAGAATAATCAACTTTTTTCCTGAAGAACGGCATGCTCAATTGCTGCAGGATTTGTCATTAAACTTACGGGCTTTTGTATCGCAGCGTTTGATCCCAACAGTGGATAAAAAACGCTGTGCGGCGATTGAGATTTTATTGAACTCTCCTCGAGTAGAAGAGTTGATTAAAAGAGGTGAAGTTTCTGAAATTAAGGAAGTAATGGAAAAGTCTGAGCGAATGGGTATGTGTACCTTTGATAGTGCTCTATTAGAACTTCATAAAAAAGGTAAGATTTCTATGGAAGAAGCGTTAAAAAATGCGGATTCAGAGAATAACTTACGCTTAAAAATTGAGTTAGGCGAAGACTCACCAGGTAGAACCGAGCCTGAGAAACAGGATAGCTTTGGTGGATTGTCACTTATGGAAAAAGAAGAGCCTAAAGAGGATGAAGAGGATGATGGCCTTCAGGGTTTAAGCGTGGCGGCTTCGGCAGATGCCTTGCCTGAGCTGAAAACAGGCGACGCATCAGAAGGTTAATGGCGGCATGTTGGGTGCTTAATATAAATGGGGCAGAAGTTAACTATAATCACCTACATAACATTGAATGTGAATGATTTAGGACGAGGGTATTGTGAATATTAAACAAATTAACTTTTTATTTAAGAACTTGAGTTTTATCAGTGTATTTTTCATGTTAGCTGCTTGTGCTAGTGAGCCAGTTGATTATTCAGGCTCAAGGGGGGCGTCCATCTGGGATAAGAGACGAAGCGCTGAAGTGCCGGAAACAAATACATATAAGGCAGACCTACAAATGCCAACTGAGCTCACCAGCGAAGTTGAGTTAACTTATCAGGCAGAACCGGTTGAAGGCACAATGGAGGAAGAGTCAGTAGAAATCGCTGCAATAACCCCGGATGAAGATAACGCAATAATGAGCACTCCGGAAAACTATTATACAATGCAGTTAATGGCATCAGTTGATATTGATCGGGTGATCCGATTTGCTGAAAAAAAACAGTTTTCTACCCAATATATAGTAGCAACCGAACGAGACGGTGTTATGTGGCATGTACTGCTACTTGATGTATACCCTGATTATCAATCTGCACTGGCTGTGCGTGATGAAATTTCGCCTGGCTTGAAAAATGAGCCATGGATTCGTCGCGTGGGTGCAGTGCAGAAACTGATGCGTTAAACCGGTTTTTTCTATACGGGTGATTGCTAGCTTAGGTTTTTATGAGCGCCATCGCACAGAGGTGGGTTTTTAGTTTGTTTACAACCGCAGAGGCCAACTTTTTTCTTTTCGGTTATTTTTAATTCAACGGGTGAAAAATCTGTGCCTTTATGTGATCCATCGCAGAAAGGTTGAGATTTTGATTTTCCGCAACTGCACCACCAGTACGTGCCGGGGTCGAGTTCAACGATAAAAGGTTTCTTTTGTGGGCAGTCAGCAGAGCTCATTGAAATTCTCTTTATTAAGTTGTTGGGTGGCTTTGAGTGTAGGTTATTGCGGTAATATTTTCATAAAATGTAATTTTAGTGAAGTATTTGAGCCAAATGGCTGTTTTAGAGTGCTTTAATAGGCTAATAAGCTAGACTCAGTAATATTCTTATGTAAAATAAGATGATACGGCTGTAATCTAAGGCTAAATTTCAATAAAAGCCGCTAAACTCTAAGTTTGTGCGATGTTAGGCTTTATTTGATTAGACATAATAATATGACAGAGGGATAGAACATTGACTCTTTTAAGTAAAAAAATATTACCTATTACGCTTGTGCTTGCTGGCAGCATTGCATTAGCAGCGTGTTCGTCAAAGCCATCTCCCTGGAGCGAGTCTTCATCTCCCTGGGAAGGTAGAGCGGAGCAAAATGTCGAGCCAGAGCCTTTGGCGGTTGATGATGTTGAGCCTGTATCTATGCTTGAGTCGGAAACAATTGAGCCAGCAGACTTTATTGCATCAGAAGAAGAAGCAATGATGATGGAAGGTGCTGCAGAAATGGAGCCTTTGGAAGAGCCTATGGGTGCTGAACCGATGGCAGAAGAGCCAGCTGCAGTTGCTGTGGGTGGTGGTTTAGCTGAGCAGCCAGCGGGTATGTTTGCCGTTCAGGTTGTAGCATCAAGTTCAATGGATCAATTAACTGCATTTGCTAATGCAAACCAGCTTTCTGATGAATGGGTTGCAGAAACAATTGTTGATGGAAAAGTCTGGTTTGTTCTAATATCAGGTGTGTATGCAACTAAATCTGAAGCAGAGCAGGCACTAGAAGGCTTGCAAGGACTTGAAACTCAGCCATGGATTAGAACAGTTGGTTCAGTTCAGTCAGCAATGAGTCAGTAGTTTTATTATTTGATTTAATTCGACATAATATTATTTAGAAAAAGCCCCTTAATTGGGGTTTTTTTGATTTTATAGGTTTTTTAAGTGTGGCTAAGGATTGCTGATAGCTGACATTTATAGTGTTACAGTAGAATGGCTATTAAGATTAATTTTAAACGATAAATATTTTGTATTTGTTCTATAAACTTAATGTTTGCTTTCAATTGAATTATTTGCTGGTACTTTTATTTCTGCTACTGTGCCGCCGTTTTTTCTTGCAGATAACTGGATTTTTATTTTATTAATTTCAGCTAATTGCAATGCAATACTTAACCCAAGTCCGGTGCCACCGGTTTCAATATTGCGTGACTGATCAAGTCGATAGAAAGGTCTGAATACGGCCTCTATTTCATTATCAGGAATACCTGGTCCTCGGTCCATAATTTTTATTATTGTGAAATATTTTTCACATGAATAATCTACCTCAACTGCCTGTCCTTCACTATAACGTACTGCGTTTTCTAACAGGTTAACAATAATGCGTCGTAGTGCCATGGGGTTGTTAATTAGTTTGCAAGGTTCGGTAGTTTGCCAGTGGATTTCTGCACCGCCACGTCTAGCACAATTAATTAAATCTTCCAGCGTTTTAATAATGTCAATTTCATGCTGTTCGCCTTTCTCCAGTGTTTTACTGAGTTCAAGAAATTGCCCAATCAGGCAGTTCATCTGTTCCACATCTCCACGTATACCATCCACCAGAGTGGAATCAGCATCTTCTGGTAGCATTTCCAGGGCTAGTTGAATACGTGCAAGTGGAGTTCTAAGGTCATGAGATATGCCAGATAATAGCGTTGTACGGTTACTTAATAATTCTTTCACCTGCACTGCCATCTTATTAAAGCTTTTTGCCAGAGTAAGTATTTCATCCGGTCCTGTTTCAGGCATTAATTCAGGTTCTTTGCCACTGCCTATGCGTAATGCATTTTGTGATAATGATTCCAGTGGCGTAGTCAGGTGTCGAACCAGTGCTGCTGCGGTCACTAAAGTAGCAAGTCCACCAACAATAAGCAGTAATATTAAAACCAGTGGGGGTTGTGCGTCTATATGAGTACTGGAAAATCCGATCTGCACATTTTTATTGTTAATAATGATATTGGCCCAGTACCAGTCTATGCCTTTATCATCCTGTGAAATTTTAAGTTGTACATCATGCCCAGTACGTAACTTTAGTGATGATTCAAGAAAATAATAATAGGGTAAGGGTTTGAAGTTAACAGATTTAAGTTGCTGCTTGCCTGCAATTTTTAATTGATAACTTTTTAATAGATACTGTTCAAGCTCAACACTCTCTTCGGTTGTGACTTCCGACCATTCACGTGCACTAAACACCATTAAAGCCGCCAGGTCATTTGCTGACTGTTTACCTACAGGAATCAGTATTAAATAACCGATTACACTAAAAGCAAAGATTAAATAGGCGGCTGAAACTGTAGCAATCATGGTGACTGTTCTGGCAAACAGGGTTTTTGGAAACATCATATAAATTAATCTTCAGGATTAGGTGTAAACAAATATCCTTCACCCCAGACGGTATGTATATAAACCGGTGAAGAGGGATCTGGTTCAATTTTTCGTCGTAGCCGTGTAATGCGCACATCAATACTACGATCAAAAGGTTGATGCTCATAACCTTTAAGTAATTGCAATAATGAATCGCGATTCAGTACCCGGTTTGGATTGTTAACAAATACCTCTAACAGGGTAAATTCACCACTGGTGAGTACTACTTCTTCATCATTGAGAAATAATTGTCGGCTTTGGGAGAGTATGTGGAAATTATCAAATGTTTTATCCTGATGTTCGCCTGCTACATTATCATGGCCTGTATGGCTGCGGCGTAAGACAGATCGTATTCTTGCTAATAGTTCTCTTGGGTTAAATGGTTTAGGTAGATAGTCATCCGCACCTACTTCAAGCCCCACAATACGGTCTACTTCATCACCTCGTGCAGATAAAATAATAATAGGCGTGTCATCTTTACTGCGAATTTTTTTAGCTAATGTCAGGCCGTCATCACCGGGTAGCATAAGATCGAGTATAATAAGGTCAGGTGTGGTTTGCTCCATTAGCTGAAACATTTCAGCTCCATCTTTTACGGTTTGCGTTGTATAGCCATTCTCAGATAAATAGCGCTTGAGTAGATCGCATAAGGCTTTGTCATCATCCACTATCAGTATTATTTCTGGTTTATTGTCTGGTTCACTCATAAATCTGGCTCTTGTAACATTTTGTTACATTTAACTTAATTCCTGAAATACCAGGGAAACAAATTTGCTTCATTCTTTATGCATGTTACTTTTTAAGCAAAGGTAGTATACATCCATCTGATACTAAACCGGAATAAAAGCATATGTTATTTAACTCAGTAAAAAATATTACGTTTAAGTCATTAAGTAAAATGGGTCGCAATGTTGCTATTGGTGCAGCATTAATTTCATCCGCAAGCTCTGTATATGCCATGGATAAAGAAACCATGATGAAAATGCAGAAAGTTATGAAGTCCGATATGGCGCTCATGAAACCTGACCTGCAGAAACAGGTTAAAGGTTTATCCAAACAAACCAAAATGGAATTGATGAAAATTCTTTCAGGCCATACTCGTCGCAGTAAACAACTCACGCTTCGCCAGGTTATGCACGAGGTGTTATCTGATTACCAGAGTATTGTTTCTGGGCTTATAACGGATAATACGGAGCAGGCTGCTGACTCGGCACGACGTCTTGCTAATCATCGTTTACCCGTAGGTGGTTTAATTCCTTACATGGCAAAAGAAGATGTTAATGATGGCAGGCTGGCCAGTCTTGTCGGTTTTAATGATTTAGTTGAAGGAAATGCATTACGCCTTGCAGCCGCTGCGGATAAGGGCGATGCAGCTGAAGCTGCGGGTTACCTTGGGAAAATCGCTGAAGGTTGCGTTGCCTGTCACCAGGTGTTCAGGGGGCAGCCGGGTGTTTCAACTCGTTTACGTTAAAACGTTTGAGTTTTATTTAGCATTCTCAAATATAAATTAATTATAAATAATATATCCAAATGAGGTAAGCAATGATGAATAGAAAACTGCTTAAGGTAGCTGTAGCTACGGTACTTGCCAGTGGCGCTTCCGTTGCGTATGCAACTAATGGTGACCAGATGTTAGGTGTTACCGCAACCCAGTGGGGCATGGCGGGTGCTGTTGTTGCAGCTCCACAGGATAGTGGCACAATATTAACAAATCCTGCAGGTCTTTCATTATTGAATATTGATGATGTACGTTTCGATATGGGATTTGGTTTTCTTAATCCACCGCGTAAAGCTAATGGTGAAGAGAGTGATTCAAATTTATACTTAATACCATCAGGTGCCGTTGCTTTTAAAATTAATGATCAGCTAACTTTTGGTATGGGTATGGCGGGTTTATCTGGTATGGGTGTAGATTTCGCAGATGTAAATGCGATGGCCCCAGGATCTCAAAATGTGGTTACCACCAAGCAGTTCTATAGAATTGCACCTGGTTTCTCTTATCAGGTAGATGAAAAGCTGGCACTAGGTGCTGCCTTAAATGTCGATTACCAGAGTCTGTCATTGGATAATGCAACAATGCACATGCCGCAAAATCAGGTTTATGGTTTTGGTGTTACATTGGGTTTAATTTATAAATTAAATGATATCTTGCAATTAGGTGCATCATACGTCAGCAAACAGTCGATGAGTGCATTTAAGTGGAATACTACGACAATTGACCCTACTAGCCCTACTCTTCAGGGCGGTGAATATTCGATGACCATGGATGCACCACAAACACTGACTCTGGGGCTTGCTTATCAACCGGGTAATGGTTTGCTGGTTGAAGCTGATATTAAATATATTGGTTTTTCTGATGTACTGGATGTTGTTACGTTATCAGGGCCAGGCGGTGACATTCCTATGAATTTTGGCTGGGATGACCAGGTTGTATTTTCACTAGGAGTGCAGAAAGAGATCAGCGATAAAACGACTATTCGTGCTGGGCTTAACTACGGTGAGTCACCTATTGGTGAAGAAGATGTTAATAGCAATATAGGTTCACTGGCGATTACCGAAAGTCACTTTTCAATTGGTGCAACCCGAAAGCTGGGTAAACGTGTAGAAGGTTCAATTTCATATCTGCACGCATTTAATAACGAACTTACATCTGATACTACGCCAACCACAATTGAGCTGGAACAGAATGTAGTTAATTTACAAATATCTTATAAAATGTAATTCAGGAGAAAAAATATGACTGTAGATAAAATTGTTCATATCGTAGCCGGTTTAATGATATTAATTAGTCTCGCACTGACACAATTTGTAAACCCCAACTGGGTATGGCTGACTGCTTTTATTGGTCTGAACCTTGCGCAAAGCGGCATAACAAATTTTTGCCCTTTAGCTTTCATGTTGAAGAAGTCAGGTGTGAAAGAAGGTAACTGTTGTTAAAGGATAAACATAGAAATCAGGCTGATTCATGTTGCAAAAAAAACTAAAAGTAACGGCCTTAATTCTCTGGATATTTACGGGACTTATTATGGTTTACATAATAAGTGCCTAAGGGATTTAAGTTGGAGTTTTAAGTATTAATTACGAGGAAAGTTATGTGTAAATTATGTTGGGCATTATTGCTAGGAGCACTACTTGTTGTGGGTGGTATGGCATATAAATTCATCATTTCTGGTGAAACTTTAATAGCCAATGATGGTAGGCAGTCACTAATGCTGGAAGCAGGGGAAAGAGACCTGGTTTTAACAGAGATGCGAATGTTTTTGAGTGCTGCACAGCAAATTATCCAGGCAGCTAACGAAAATGATGCTGAAGGTATTGCAAAAGCAGCAAGGGTTGTTGGTCGTGCAGCACAGGAAGCTGTGCCCGGTTCGTTGATGAAAAAACTACCACTGGAATTTAAAAAGCTGGGTTTTGATACCCATGATAAGTTTGATCAACTGGCGCTGGATGCTGAGCAATTTGGTGATACGGCTACTAGTCTGAAACAGCTAAGCACCTTAATGCAGAACTGTGTGGCCTGTCATGAAGGTTACAGGGTTGATGCTATACCTGTTGAATAAACAGGTATAAGAAGCCGCAATTGCATATTATGTTATCGCGGCTTTTTAATTGTATTTATCCCTTCCCTTAATTGGCAACCTTTTTATATGAACCCCGCGCATTCATGATTATTTGGGGTTATATTTGGGGGCAGAATAAAAACTATTGTGGTCTGTCCCCGATTTACGATTTATACTAAGCGGTCATTAAGTAATTTCTAAAATAAAGTCAGGAACTAGTCAGAAGAAGGACTTAACAGTTTGAATTACTTGACGCAAAATTGAGCCGTTATGGCTCATCTCCATCAGGGACAGTCCGCTTATGATTGTAACTAGAGGTCAGAGTTGAAGTTTGAAAGGTCCGCTTTCCTGATAAAGTGAGCATGTCGCACATAATCATAAGACGATATTTAGACGTTGTTAATACAGCGGAAAGCCAGTAATAAATATCTCTCTAAACACTGTGTCTCTTTCGTGGCCATTATTGCTGGTATTGGCTTATGCATTAAGTCATAGCATTGTGAAAAATAATTTTAGTTACCTACCTACTTTAATTCAAACACTTCGAAAATTCCGATGCTAAGACAATATATATTCGAATTAATTTGTGATTATACTCGCTGTATTATAGTCCCGGTGTTGTGATATGTTCGCACCCTTGTCTGTGTTAAAAAAAGCTCAGGCATATATTTTCAAACTAAAACAGGTAAAACAATGAAACGAATTATGTTATTTATTATGACTAATATTGCCATTATGGCAGTGCTGAGTATTACTTTGAGGATACTTGGTGTTGACAGCATTCTGGCAGAGAATGGTTCGGATCTTAATATACAGGCGTTAGTCATACTTTCAGGTGTGATTGGTTTTGGTGGTTCATTTATTTCTTTGCTGATATCTAAGTGGATGGCAAAACGCATGACAGGAGCGGTAGTCATTACCAATCCGACATCCAATGTTGAAAAGTGGCTAGTTAATATCGTTGAAAAACAGGCGGAAATTGTTGGTATAAAAATGCCGGAAGTGGCTGTTTTTCCATCAACTGCGATGAATGCCTTTGCTACTGGTGCAAGTAAAAATAATGCATTAATGGCTGTGTCTCAGGGTTTATTAGATGACATGACACAAGGCGAGATTGAAGCAGTTGTCGGACATGAAATGAGTCATATTGCGAATGGTGATATGGTAACCCTGGCGCTGATACAGGGTGTGGTGAATACCTTTGTTGTGTTTTTATCACGGGTTATCGGTCACATTGTTGATCGAGTGATTTTAAAAAATAACCAGGGTCACGGTATTGGTTATTTTGTAAGTGTGATGGTGGCACAGGTTGTTTTATCTGTACTTGCATCAACCATTGTGATGTATTTTTCAAGAAAACGTGAGTTTATTGCAGACACTGGTGGCGCAGATTTGGCGGGACACCAGAATATGATTAACGCCCTTAAACGTCTTGGTCAGGTGGAGCCTGAAGCGCTGCCTGAACAAATGGCAGCATTCGGCATAAATGATAAGGGCGGTATTATGGCGCTGTTTTCATCACATCCACCCATTAATGCAAGAATTGCTGCTCTGGAAAAGCGGGCGATGAATCGTTCATAATAGCCAGAATATAGCTCATTAAATTAACCAGAAAAAATTTATATCATTTATAAAGAGTCAGGAGCTTAAACTTCGTGTTAAAAGAGAAAGGCGTATTACAAAAGATTTCATTTTTTTCTGGTGTTATTAGTTTTCTACTGGCATTTATTGTAGGCATTGCTCTGTACTTTCAAGTTACGAGTGCAGATAGCAATGGTCCCGTTTCTGCCAGTCTCATAGCGTCAATATTTTTCTTTGTGTGTGTGGGTATTGTTCTTGCCATCATGGGCAGAGCAGACATTCCCAGCTTTAAATTTAACAAGCCCGAAGAATAATGAATGCATGAAAATCAATTATCGGAAAAAGGGGATGGAATGAACCACCCCTTTTTATCATTAATTTAATTACAGATAATTTTTTATTTGGGGTATTTATCCGGTACAAAAGTTTGATCAGACATAGGCGGCCTAACATAACCTACACCTTCTTCTCTCTTGGGTAGTTTGATCGGCTCAGGTGTGAGATCTTCGTAAGGGATTAAGCTCAAGAAGTGAGAAATACAATTAAGCCGGGCAAGTTTTTTGTTGTCTGATTTAACTACATACCAGGGTGCCTGTTTGATATCTGTATGTGCGAACATTTGATCTTTTGCTTTTGAGTATTCAACCCAGCGCTTACGTGATTCCAGATCCATTGGGCTTAGTTTCCAGCGTTTGTGGGGCTCTTTGAGCCGGCTTTGAAAACGGTGTTCCTGTTCATCATCAGAGACTGAAAACCAGTATTTGATCAGGATAATACCAGAACGAACCAGCATACGTTCGAATTCAGGGCAGGAACGCATGAACTCCTGGTACTCGTCATCTGTGCAGAACCCCATAACTTTCTCGACGCCAGCTCGGTTGTACCAGCTACGGTCGAATAGCACCATTTCACCTGCTGCTGGTAAAAGAGGCGTATAACGCTGGAAATACCATTGCGTCTGTTCACGCTCTGTTGGCGCTGGTAGTGCAGCTACTCGACAGATGCGAGGATTAAGGTGCTGGCTAATTCTTTTGATTACACCTCCCTTTCCGGCAGCATCTCGGCCCTCAAATAAAACGACGACCTTCAACCCCGTGTGGTTGATCCATGCCTGAAGTTTTACTAACTCAAGTTGAAGCTTAAACAATTCATCTTCATAGATTTTTTTATTGATTTTTTTTACTTTGCTCATAATTTGTTGCCTTTGTAGTAAGCAATTACTGAATTATAAATTATTTTGTATATTTCATAATGCTGTAATTGTTTGCTTAAGATTTAAAGGTGAGTAAATAAAACAGAAATAGTCATTTTGTTTCGTATGCTTAGTTTAATAAAGCTTAGGCGCAATCTAAAGTGCCTAAGCTCAGTTTATTTAAGCCTTGAATTTTCCACTGCGTAAGCGTTGTGCTTCCATCATTTCCAATTCTCTGGAGCCGGAAATAACAATATTAGGGTCAGGAACAAAATCCAGATCTAGATCCCCTCGATCATAGGGGACTGAGTTGAGTATTACTTTCATAGCATTTAGTCTGGCCTGATGTTTATCATTGGAACGAATGATTTTCCAGGGTGCATGAGTGGTATGTGTTTTTTTTAGCATCTCGTATTTAACGTTGGTGAAATCATCCCAACGTTCCTGTGCCTGAACATCAACCTCACTCAGTTTCCATTGTCTAAGAGGGTCTGTTTTTCGACGATCAAATCTGCGCGCCTGCTCTTCCTGGGTGACACTGAAATAAAGCTTAACCAGGATAGTGCCCTGTCGGATGAGGTCTTTCTCAAAACCGGAAACGCCACGATTGAAATTTTTATATTCCTCATCACTACAAAAACCAAATACCGGTTCAACCATTGCGCGGTTATACCAACTGCGATCAAATAAAACGACTTCTCCGCCACTTGGAAACTGGCGTACGTATTTCTGGAAAAACCATTCGGTTTTTTCACTTTCCGTAGGTTTGCCTAAAGCAACAACGCGATAGTGTTTTTCATTCATATAACGTGTGACACGACGGATAGTACCGCCTTTGCCCGCAGCGTCTCGGCCTTCAAACAGAATGATCATGCGCTTTTTGGTTTGCTCCAGATGCTGTTGCATCTTGATTAATTCAGCCTGAAAAGGTTTGAGTTCTTCCTCTTGCTGAAACTTATTATAGGCTTTATTTCTGAGTTTCTTACGTCGCTCAGAATCTGCATTAGGCTCAACTGAATCAGTATCCTGAACCAGGGTCAATTTGTCATCAGCTTGAGTTGAGTCAGGGGTATCTTGTTCTTTGCTCATATTATGTGGTTCCAGGTCAGATTCGGTATATCAATACGATAAAAGCTCTATTAGCCCTAAAATTGTACGCCGACCTATCTTCTATTTCATCAGAAGATGGTGCGTGGTTTGATTTAGATCATGATTATTCTGCATAAACTATTTCTCTAAATTATAATGCCAGGGTATTAAGCGTTTTAAAGTATTTGAGGTTGACAGGATGGGCAGTTTATCGGCAATTTGTCATAAGCAGGGGGGCAGTTATTGGCTTGATTTCTGCGCACCAGCCAAAGCAGGCATTTAATGTATGCTCCAAATATGTCGTTAATATCGTACCGCAGGTATTGACAGCATAGCTAGCTAAGATACATCTGAAGAGGGCTGATGGTCTCGCTTGCATGTTAAGACGAGCTTATAGTCCTACCAGAGGCCTGGCTTAAAATATTTCAATTATACCTGCTATAATACCTTACTAATAGCGCTACTATTGTTAGGTGTGTGTGTTTGCCTGATGGTAAGTCTATATAAGAAATGAATTCACGCACTATTTTAGGGATGAATCAATTCAAAATGATTAATATAGATTTTTTTAATAAAGTTTCCATTAAGAGTAAAACTTACTTACTAGTCCTGTTAAGTGTAGTTGTTGCTTTAATCCTGTCATTTGTATCAAACAATGGTCTTAATTCAATTCGCATTGAGCTGGATAATTTGATGCTCTCAACAAATATCGATCGATATACCAATAAACTACTGCTAGAAGAGCAAAGATATCGATTGCACGCTAATGGCTCAGTAAATAACTTCTCAATAGCCAATCAAGCATATGACAGTGCTATTAACTATGTAAATAAAATATACCAGGAACTGGATGAAATAAATAAAGAAGATGGTTTGTATGACAGAGATCATTTGCCAGGTTATATACAGAAAACCCGTCAATCAACAGGCGAATATAAAAGAATGTATATGAGGGCCGCATCACTTTTAACTGAATTAGATAGGCAGGCCATTATCCTGAAATCTGAGGGCGAGGATATTACGCTACAGATGCAAGAATATGTAGAATCAAAAAGAGCCGAAATCAAGAAAAAATTATCTCAAAAAACGGTCGAAAAAATTAATAATGGTTCTAATATTTGGCAATACACATATGTGACCAGGTTGTATGAGAAGGATTATAGATTAAACCCAGATGATGTCGTATTTGAATCATTTAAAAAAGCTTATGGGTTTATGATGAGCGAATGGAGTCGCTTAAAGGGCGTATCTGATCAAAACTTTGAATTTGATAAATTAGATCGCTTTCACGCTGCTTCTCAAAAGTATGAAAGCGCCATGCTACTTTGGGTTGACCTCAATAACCAACTGGTTGCAGAAGTTTTGCCAGAAATGAGGAAATTAGGAAGCAGTGTTATTAGTGATGCTGTTAAATCAGCTAATCTCTCAGTACGGCGCATGACTGAAAAGCGTAATAAGATTGAACTGACATTGCTAATAGTAAGTATATTAACGATTGTATTGGGAATCATCTTTGGCGCATTGATCGCCAGATCAATTTCATTGTCATTAAGTCAATTAAGAGAGCAGGCTAATGCTATTAGTGATGGTAAGTATGAGACACAGATAAAGGTCAGGTCAAAAGACGAGATAGGCTTGTTAGCGAAAGCTTTTAATCATATGGCATCAACAATTTCCAAGGAAATGACTGGGCGTAAACAGGCTGAAGATGCTCAGCGTCGTTCCCAGAAGATGGATGCCATCGGTCAGCTTACTGGTGGAATAGCACACGACTTTAATAATCTTTTGGGTATTATTCTGGGTAATCTGGAGTTGCTTGAAGAAGATAGAAGTTGTGATGAAAAATCAATCAAACGGATGCATGCAATAAAAAAAGCTGGTTTACGAGCAGCTAATCTTACTCAGCAATTGCTCAGCTTTTCTCGTCGTGAAGTTAAACAGGTAGATATTGTTAATATTAATCAGTTGATTTGTGAAATGACGGAGCTCATTTCACGTTCGCTTACGCCTGAAATTGAGATTAAATATATACTTTCAGATGATTTGTGGTTGACTAAAATTGATGCTGGTGACTTTGAAGATACTCTGCTTAATTTGTCTATTAATGCACGTGATAGCATCACTGGTCATGGAAATTTAACCATAGAGACTCATAATCATGATTTTGATGTTGATTATTGTAAGCAGGTTCCTGGTTTAAAACCTGGGCAATATATAGAGTTGGCGGTGACAGATACAGGAGAAGGGATATCAGGTGAGATGAAGGACCGTATCTTTGAGCCCTTTTTTACTACTAAAGATCAAGGCAAAGGAACAGGACTTGGACTGGCTATGGTTTACTCTTTTGTTGAGCGCTCCAATGGTTTTATAAAGTATGACTCTGAAGTGGGTATCGGTACTAAATTTCATATTTATCTGCCCAGAGAAAATGAAGAAAAGTCAGCAAACCCGAAAGAGGCTGAAAAGTTTGAGAGCATGCCTCATGGAAAGGAGGTTGTTCTGGTTGTAGATGATGAGGAAGCTCTGGTTGAGCTGGCTAAAAATATTCTGGAGGAACAGGGCTACAGTGTATTAACTGCTGGAAATGGCAATGAGGCGTTGGGGGTGCTTGCCCAAAACCCCGAGATTGGTTTGCTATTTAGCGATATCGTTATGCCAAATGGTATAAGTGGTTATGAGTTGGCCGAGAAAGCGGTTGCTAATCGACATGATCTTAAAGTGTTATTGACTTCTGGTCGCACTGAAAAGGCAGAGTCCAATAATAACCAGATGCGCTTTAATGAGAATCTACTCAATAAACCCTATAGTCAAATAGAACTCATAAAGCATATTCGTTCTACACTAGACGGAGCATAGGTTCAGTAAAAATTATCAATGTTTGGTTATTTATAAGTAATTCAGACATCTAGTTTGATTTATTTTAGTTTATCGACGCATGCGGTCGTTAAAGTAAGTGACTTTGAGTTACAGTTAAAGCCTGTTTTTACGTGGCTTTTGCAAAGTGTAATTCAATGGTGTTGACTTATATTGTCGCTAACACTGTATCATCATGTGAGTAAGCGGGTGAGCAGCAGCATAATATTTTCAGGTCGTCTTTTCCTGTGTTTTTAATACAGTGCTGTGTGCCCGGTGGTATGCATATAGTGTTACCACTAATTACGTGAAATGTTTTATCCTCCAAATGCATATCTCCCTCGCCTTGAAGAATATAATAAAGCTCTTCACTCTGAATGTGCATATGCAATAAGGTTTTTTGACCTGGTTTCACTATAGCCTCTGCAAGGCTTTGTAGTTTGTTGCCTTGCACGTCAGGGTGCATGAGTTCACGAATTTCAGAGTTGTCCTGGGTTGTGTAAGGTGAAATATTTTTATAATGGCTAACTATAGTCATGATGTGTAATGTCGTCTAAGTAGTTTTTGAAATGTTCCAGTTTAGTAATAACAGGTAAGCAGGAAGTGCCTTCACAAATGTATGCGCAGATATTTCCAGCTGGTTTTTTATCTTTGAGAGCATCGGGTGGAGTGCAGTTATTGTTAATGGCGACGCAGGTTAGCTGGGGTATAAAACGACGGTTAGTCAGTTTTTGCCATTGCTGTATGTGTTCTTCGGTGCCGCGTAATACAATGACGAGTCCGTTTTCTAGAAACAACTCTAGCGCGTGAAGCAAGCTGCAATGTGTAATGGCTTGTTCGTTAAGTGATGAGTAGCCGCAACGAATAGTGCGCTCAGCAGTATCCAGATATTTTGTTTGACCACTAAGTAAACCTAATTGTAAAAAGGAGTATGCTGCGATGGCGTTGCCATTTGGTATGGCGTCATCTGAAAAGGTTTTGCTGCGATAGAGTAATTGTTCATGGTCATGGCTGGTAAAGAAAAAACCGCCTTCCTTATTATCTTCGAAATGCTTTAGCAGGCTGTCAGCTATTTCAATAGCCCATTCAAAATAGCGATTGCTCCATTGTGACTCTAAAAGCTCAAGAATAGCTTGTAATAAATAGGCATAGTCATCTAAATAAGCATTTAAATGGGCCTTGTTATCTTTGTAGCTAGCTAATAGACGCTTGTCTTTCCATAAGGTTTTGTAAATAAATTCGGCAGATCTAATCGCAGAATCAATATAGTGTTGATTGTTTGTGCGTCGACCGGCTTGTGACATGCCGTGAATCATAAGGGCATTCCATGAGCATAAGATTTTGTCGTCGCGGCCCGGTTGGTGGCGTTTATCTCTTTCTAAAAGTAATTTTTGTTTGCCAGAAAGAAGAAGTGACTGCAATTCATTTTGTTTTAAATCGAGGTCTTCAGCTAGTATTAAGTCATTAATATTACTGTGCAAATGATAGTTGCCTTCGAAGTTGGCGGCTTCACATAAATGGTATTTTTTATTGAAAACAGTGTATTCCTGATCGGTTAGCTGTTCTTTAATTTGCTTCGCTGTCCAGACATATGTTTTGCCTTCAATGTTTTCTGTGTCTGCATCAAGCGCTGAGCAATAGCCGCCTTCACTGGTTTGCATTTCTCTGATTACCCAGTCAGCAGTGTGTTCTGTTATGTTTTTATATAATGTGTTTTTATTTATTGAAGAAGCTTGCGCATACAAAGTTAGTAACTGGGCATTGTCGTAGAGCATTTTTTCAAAGTGCGGAATCATCCATGAGTCATCGGTAGAGTAGCGGAAAAAGCCACCACCGATTTGATCGTAAAAGCCGCCGAGTGCCATTTTATCTAAAGTGAAATTAAATATGTGTAATGCCTGGGTGTCTTCTTTGTTCTGAGATTTAAGAAATAAATAATGCCGTAAACAGCGTTCGAGTATGTTGGGGTGTGGAAATTTAGGGGCGGCACTAAATCCCCCCATTACTTTATCGAAGGCTGCATTGAGTTGTTTGCGAGATAAGTCCAGAGGTAATGCATTTAAACTGCTGGTAGATGGTGAATGTGTCGAAATATCTTTTAAAATATTCTCGATAGAGGTTTCTTGTTGTTGAATTTCATCTTTTTTGTTGATGTATGCATCAGATACCATTTGCAATATTTCGCTAAAGGCGGGCATGTTGTAGCGGGGCTTGTCAGGAAAATATGTGCCAGCAAAAAATGGCATTTGATTGTCGGGAGATAAAAATACCGTTAAAGGCCAGCCACCTGAGCGAGAAGTAAGTAGTGAATGAGCTGTCTGGTATATTTTATCCAGGTCAGGCCGCTCTTCCCTGTCTACTTTTATATTGATGAAATGTTGATTCATGATATTAGCGGTTGCAATATCTTCAAATGATTCATGGGCCATAACGTGGCACCAGTGGCAGGTAGAGTAACCAATCGAAAGTAAAATCGGCTTATTCTGAGTTTTGGCTAAATCCAGTGAGCCTTCGTTCCAGGGGTGCCAGTTAACAGGGTTATCCGCATGCTGGAGTAAATAAGGGCTGGTTTCATTGTTAAGTTTGTTGTCAGGATTAGTCATTATCTAATATTTTTGTGTTTAAAGTCTGATTTAAACTCAAGTAGTAAAAAATAGCTTCAATGAAATTATAGTATTTCAGCTTTGCGTAACTGCTCATAGAATATTACGCTCATGTTAAGACTATACTGTGAATGATTGGAATAAAGGCATAATTTTTTTAATGATATGAAACTTAAAATAAAATACTGGTTTGCAAGGCTGGCATCAATATTAGATGACGATATTAGTTTTTTTGCGGCGAGCTTAAGCTTTTATAGTGTGTTATCGATTATACCGATGATGTGGGTGCTTTTTTTTATATTAGATCAATTGGGTGTGTTTGCTGATTACTATCAGTTGGTGGAAGGTTTTCTGGTTGATAGCCTGATACCTTCGCACGCAGAAATGGTAACAGGTTATTTGCAGGGGTTTATGGGAAATGCAGGGCGCATGGGGAGTGTGGGCCTGGTATATATCGGTTTAGCTTCTGTGTTGTTTTATAGAAACTACCAATATGTAGTTAATAAAATTTTCCTTGTGCCGAACCAGAGCTTCATTCATAGCGTAGCGACTTATCTGGTGCTGGCTTTTCTAATGCCGGCAACATTGGGTGTATCCTTTTACCTGTCAGATTATTTGCAGAGAATGGTAGGTGTTGATCATATAGGTGTGGGTGGGTTTACTTTATTGTCCTATTTAATGATATGGATGTTGTTTTTTGTGCTCTTTAAAGTGTCACCCAATATGCTGATCAGTATGCGTATTGCTTTGAAAGTGTCCTTTATGGCTTCATTGGTCTGGCATGTTGCGAAGTGGTTGTTTGTGCAATATATGATTATTAATGAAACGTATAGTTCTTTATATGGCTCTTTCAGTGCATTACTGTTTTTGTTGATCTGGATATATCTATCCTGGTTGCTTTTGCTTCATGGATTAAAGGCGTGCTATTTAATGCACTGTCATAGTAGTAGGTATGGCTAAAAAACAACCAGTTTTACTGCTTGTGAAGCCTGTGAATGCGGCTTGCAGGCAAGTGGTGAAATTATATTACAAAATTATTAAATAAGGTGTTGACGGTAAGAACCAAAGCTGTAGAATGCGCCTCCTCGTTAAGGCAAACGGGTCAGCCAAACGGTTGAACGGCAAGGGAAAGTTAGTCGGACGGTTTTGAAAGAGTTGTAAAGAAGTTTAATAAAAC
>Ga0209345_10000056_pt1 | contig 171803 bp, 133 predicted proteins | sample Cruoilmetagenom7_FD_187294 | JGI IMG/M metagenome (GOLD analysis project Ga0209345, IMG submission 187294) | Oil polluted marine microbial communities from Coal Oil Point, Santa Barbara, California, USA - Sample 7 (SPAdes) (version 2) | ecosystem: Environmental > Aquatic > Marine > Oil seeps ... | reverse complement strand
CAATAACTTTTTCAGCACAGCCGCCTTACGTTCATTGGAATAACGGGGCATACAAGCTCTCATTCCACCCGCTCAGGGATTAAATTTGGCTAAATCGCCAACTGGACAACTAGGCTAACAGAGCGGGTTGTTTCCAGTGGGTACGTCTGATGTCTATTTTCGTTTAAAAACAACGAGTACCTCCCTGCTGCTGGTGAAGCTGATACCGGAAAATATGTTCGAGAGTTATATCGATATCAGTATCGTATTTGAAGGAATCCTTATTGGTGTTCTTATAACTATTTTGATTATAAATTTTATAAATAGCCTCTGGTTGAGAAGTGCTTTATTTATATATTTTGTTTTATATGAATTCAGTCTTTTGGCCACTGTAGCATTATCTGTTGGACTTGTCAGACGAGTTTATCCTTCTTTGGAAATGATACATCAAAATGAAATATTTAAGATTTCATTATTGATATCTGCCATATTTGCAATTCTATTTATTTACCGACTCATTGATTTTAGCTTCAAAAGAAAGCGAATAGTCAACTTTATTTTTGTTGCGGGTATTCTCCATGTTTTTTTCGGAATTTATATGACCCTCACTGATAGATTTGTTGAAGTGATGGATTATATGAATTGGATAGGGGCACTATTACCCTTAGTAGTATCATTTTTTGTATTACCTAATTGGAAAATATTTGATACCGAGAAAAAATATCGAGTAGTCGGTTTTATTGTCTTCGGATTTTTTACATTTATCAATAGTATGTATGTGAATGGATTCATTGGTATTAGTGGGCTTAAATCCTATATTTCGCCAATCACCATACTTTCATTTCAGCTGATTCTGCACTTTGTCATCATGCTTTCGATCCGTAAATCGCAAACTGCTATAGATGAGGCAAAGCAAGCCACACAATTAGCCCGTCACGAAGCGTCATCCGAGCGCTTGCGCAGAGAGCAGGGACAGACATTTCTGGCTATGCTGTCGCATGAAATACGAACTCCTCTGACGGTGATTGACTCGGCCGCACAAGCTTTGATCAGAATGCAAGAACAGGGAGTCACAGAGCATGCTAAGCGCTCCAGGTATGCGCGTATAAGAGGGTCGGTTAAACGAATCCATGAATTGTTAAGTATGAGTGTCGTCAAAGCTCAAGCTGACATGGAACAATATCCCGGCAACCATGAGTCCTATGATCTCATCATGTTGACCAGGGCCGTTATCGGTGAGTTCAATAAGGATGAGCAAAAACGGATCATGTTTAGCTATCCGGAATCAGAAATGATTAATCATTTCCAGTTGCCGGAAAAGGCGTGTTATGTGGTTATGCGTAACCTGATAGACAATGCGCTTAAGTACAGTCCATCAGGTTCTCCTGTAGAGGTAGTGGTACAAAGGGATGAGCACGGAGTGTGTTGGAGTGTTAAAGACAATGGACCGGGCTTGACTGAACATGTCCGTAAGCATATGTTCGAACAGTTCTTTCGTGCTGAGGAAAGGGCATCTGTTCCGGGTCTTGGGCTTGGGTTGTATGTTGTAAAACAGCTAATCGAACAATATGACGCCAGCCTTTTTGTTGATAATCAGGAGATCGGGGCGGTGTTTACATGTTGTTTGCAAGCAGGGCCTATCGACTTAAAATGAATCAATATCGTGTTGCAGTATTAGAAGATAATGTTGCCCTCAGAGAAGAGCTTGATTGCCTGTTGCTAAGTGAGGGCTATCAAATTGAGTCCTTCGGTGATGCTGCTACTTTCAGGCTTCGTCATGCTATGAACGCCTATGATATTCTGATTCTAGATCTTGGTCTTCCTGATGCAGATGGCATCGATCTGGCTCGTGAGCTAAGCAACAGCAGGGACTGTACAGGAATCATCATGCTAACTGCGCGGGGTGAGTTGCGTGATCGTATCGGCGGTCTTTCAGCGGGTGCTGATGCTTATATTACCAAACCGTTTGAGTTTGATGAATTACTGGCACAAATCCATGCCCTTTTACGGCGTATTCGCATACAAAAGACACAACAAAAGTTGTGGCACCTTGATGTTTCAGGTCAGCAGTTTTACGCCCCGGATACCTCAACCGCATTAGTACTTACGGCTTCTGAAGTTGAATTGCTGATCCAACTGGCAAAAAAGCACCCCTCGCATGTATCCCGTGCTGATTTGATTCGCTCACTGGGTGAAGATTTCATGCTTTATGATGAACGCCGACTGGAAAAATTGATCAGCCGCTTGCGTACCAAATTACTGATCAATTTCAAGGCCAGTCCAATCAAGGCTATACGGGGAAAGGGCTATGCCTTCAAAGAAGCCATAGAAATTTCGCAAAACTTAACCTACACGGTCTCCATGGGCGAAACACAAATCACTCACAGAGTGAGCTCCCACAGGGGTGAGTAGATTGAAACACAAATCGCTCACAGAGTGAGCTCCCACAAAGGTAGGTAGATTGAAACACAAATCGCTCACAGAGTGAGCCCCCCACAGGGGTGAGTAGATTGAAACACAAATCGCTCACAGAGTGAGCTCCCACAGGGGTGAGTAGATTGAAATACAAATCGCTCACAGAGTGAGCTCCCACAAGGGAGGGGTAGATATTATGGGACCCTAGTGTTGTGGGAGCCCGCTCTTCGGGCGAATAGGCTTGTAATCAAAATAGCTGGATTTTACCCACAAACTCAAGGCGTGCGCCGGGTAGAGGAGTGATAGGCAGTTTGATATTGCTGGTATCGGATATCTTGCTGCGCAAGCGGCTCAGGTGTACATCAATACGGTTCATCAGAAAGCTTTTCGGATCAGCCCCAAGAGCTGTAATAATATCATTTCGTGATATAGGGCCTGGCGTTTGCGCAAAGGCTTTCATGATAGCGAGCTCGCTGGGTGTCAGTTTAACACTCGTCCCGTTTGGATCGATTAAATGACGCTGTGTAGAATCTAATTGCCAGGTATTTTCAGCGATTTTATCGGCATTTGCCGCATAAATTTTGTCAATGGATAGCGTTGAGTCTGGCTGTAATCGTCGCCATAAGTTATCAATACAGGATAGTAATTCTTCAGGCACTACAGGCTTGACCAGATACATATCCGCACCACACTGAAGGCCATACACTCTATCGCTTGAGCTGCTTCTCGCACTGACAATAATGATGCCAATCGATGAATGATTCCGAAGATGCTGAACAACGGTGGTCCCATCTTCGCCAGGTAATCCGAGATCAATAATTACAATATTCACAGGATCAACAGCGGCGATCTTGTAATAGGCCTCTGCACTTGGGGTACACCAGCAGGGATAATTGTTTATCTGTAACCATGCATGCAATGCTTCGCGCTGTTCGGGATCATCCTCAATCAGTGCGAGTCTGGGTTTATTACTGTCGGCGGGCAATGACATGCTAATCCTGTTTATAAGGTGGGAATGTAACATGGAACGTAGTTCCGTGATGATCGGAAGAGATAATATCAATAGTGCCGTTGTTGCTGTCAACTATCCGTTTAACTAAATAGAGACCAATACCGGTACCGCTGGTATTTTCAACTTGCTCACCGCGAAAATACTTACGGAATACCTTAGCGCGAAGTGAGTCGCCGATGCCGTGACCAAGATTATGTACTTTCAATGAAATAGCATTGTCATCCTGAGTGATGGCTTCTAATGAGACATTTGTGTCTTTGGGCGAATATTTCAGGGCATTATCGAGCAGGTTGGTCATGACTATATCCAGCAGGACCGGATCGGGGCTTAAAACCTGATTAGGTCCACTGAGTGTTACGTTGATATTTCTTAGCGGGTAGTTATTTTGAATAGCATTAATACTTTGCTGTACTATCGCAGGAAGATCCACCATGGCGCGCTGGTTGGTGATATTTGTCGTACTAAGCCTGTCATCAGAAGTCAGGTTATCGAGAAAGCCGCGAAGACGATGAATGGCGGAATTAATTCGGTTAATCATCATTGAGGTATCGCTGAAAGTGCCCTGCGTCAGCGCTGCTTTAAGTACAGCGTTTGCTGTAGCAATGGTCGCAAGAGGAGAGCGAATTTCATGAGACAGCATAGTGATAAGCTGTTTGTGTTCATGCAGTGCATCCTTGGCATCGTCTCTGGCTTTGCGTAAAGCCTTGTCCATGGCAACCCGTTCAGTGACGTCCATGCCTATGGACAGAATCATGCCGCCTTCATCTTTGTGAGTGTAAGGGTAGGGGGAGTTAACCCACTCGCAGGTTATTTCCTTGCCATCCCGGGTAATATTTTTGTTAATGCAGCTCACGGAATCTTTTTCCTTGAGCGTTGTGCTAATAATACTTTCAAACATGTCGTAATCATCAGGTCTAATGATGGTATCAACGATATTCCGACCTATAGCATCCTGATGTGGCCAGCCAAATATACGGCTAGCTGCGCTATTCCAGTCTTTGATATTACCCTGATGATCAAGCACAATAAACGCCAGTGGAGCATCATCATATAGGGTCCGAAATTTTTGTTCACTTTTGCGAATCTGCTTGTTGTAATACATCATGATGCTGGTCAAACTGGCAAAAATAGCGGCTAGTACACAGGCCACGACCAGGCCATAATAAATTCGGGTCAGATCAATGGTTTCTGGCTTGGGGTTATACAAAAAACCTTCTAGTGATATTTTTTCCGGCAGCATGCCTATTTCAGCGTACACATCGGCCATATGTTGCCAGCGTCCGGTAATCATATGGCCCGGCTCAATTAAATCTGTTCGCATCAAGCTATGCATTTTTTCTGCTTCATGCTGAAGTGCTTCTCGGGATCGTGGAGTGGGGTATTGTTCCAGAATGACATCAATAATTTCTTCTGAATGATTCATGGCATATAGCCATCCGCGTAAACTTGCCCGGCGAAAAGCCTCTACTTTCTCGGTGTTATCAGCAAGAAACGCCTGGGTTGTAAAAAGTGCGTCACCGTAAAAATCTATGCCAACAGAACGAGGTGAATAAATCTGATAGTCGATACCCAGTTTATCGAGTTCGAGTGTTTCGGTGGTGCTATAGACAGATTGTGCCGCTACTTTGCCGACAATCAGTGGCATCAGATTATATTCGTGCAGTACCGCATCAAATTGTTCAGTGCGGATTCCCTCACGTTTTAAATATGCGAATAACTCTGCCGAGCCTGGCTCTAACGCGACAGCTTGACCGTCCAGGTCGCGTAAAGTCTGAAGTTGGTTATTGGTTCTGGAAATAAGAGCGAGCGGTGAATGCTGAAAAGTTACCGCAAGTGCTACAACCGGATCTCCCTGATGAAAGTGCAATAGCAGGTCTGATGTACCGATACCAAATTCTGCTCTACCCTGTATAACCTCACTAATAGGATCCAGGCCAGGACGTGCTAGCAGCAATTCTACAGAAAGCCCTTCCTCCTCATAATAGCCTTTCGCAATAGCAGCATAATAGCCAGCAAACTGGAACTGATGATTCCATTTTAACTGTAACCGCACCGTGTCTTGTGCCGCCAAAACAGATGCAGGACATATCAGTATAAGCAGCAATATTAAGGCTCTAGTAGCCCGTCTGTAGGAGCCCGCTCCGCGGGCGAAAAACGAACAACATCGCTCGGAGACCGAGCTCCAACACAAAAGCACATAGCCTGTAGGAGCCCGCTCCGCGGGCGAAGAATAAACAACATCGCTCGGAGACCGAGCTCCTACAAAAAAGCAAATAGCTGTAGGAGCCCGGTCTCCGGGCGAAAAATTACCGGAAACAGCAGGCGCATTTATTAAGTTTAATGATGACATTTATATGGCTATTAGTGAGTTAAATTATCTAGGCCTAAATTAAATTCACTATATATAAAACTTATAGACAGAAAATGAAAGTAATTGTAATTCATTGTGTGGTGAGCCTGCTGACTTCTGCGTGATTAAATAAACAAACTATAAAAAGAGCGGATGTTGGCAGGGTAATTAATAGACTTTGCCTGGATCCGTTCGATCAATTTATAACATCAGTAAGCTGGTTTAAGCCAGCTTACTAGTGGAATAAGCATAAAAAACGGGGAACAGGGAATCATGTCACAAGGCTACGCCTGGAATGTCTATGGGGCAGCACGTCGGTTGCGGCGGCTGATATCGAAAAACGTTATTCCCAACGCGGATGACAGTCCTCAGCTTCAGCTAAAGGAGCTTGGTATAGCCTCACCTGTTACCCTGGGTAAAAAATACCTTCATTACGGTTTGCTTGGGGTGTTGCTGCTGAGCCCGGCTGCTTTTGCCAGTAGTAATTTCAGTGTTTCAGTCACCGCGGGTGGTGGCGCGACCACTATTCTACCGGGTGTGCCAACAACACTGCAGATTGAACTCAATAATACAACGCTAACGCCGCTCTCTGCAGTCTCATTCAGTCAGTCTCTTCCCGGTAATAGCAATGCTGGTTTACGTATTAGTGGTGTGGCAACCAATAGCTGTGGTGGTTCGCTTACAGCCGTAACTGATACGCAGCAGATCGACCTTTCCGGTGTTTCAATACCCGGTGATTCCAGTTGTACTATAAGCGTCCCAATTGTGGCTTATAGTGATACTGGCTCCTCAGCATCTCATAGTTTTTCTCTGGGTACCGGAAGTGTCAGTGCAACGCGTAATGCAGTGGGCATCACTAATGGAACCGGGGGGGCTCAGTCTTATACTGTTAATGCCGTAGCGCGCCCCACCTGGTCGAAAGGTTTTCCTAGTGGTAATGGCACCATTATCCTCGGTGGTTCTACGGGCACCCTGAGAATCACCGTCGATAACCCCGCCAGTATTGCGTTGAATAATTTCAGTTTTACTGACGTTTTTCCCACCAGCGGTGGGGGCGGGGCGGTCATCGAGCCCACGGGTGTTGCTGCAACAGGAAGTTGTGTGGGTGGCGGCATCGGGGCTGTTGTTAATTTGACGCAGGGCGCTGCTGCACAGGTTGAAGTTACTGGGGGTACATTGGCAGCAGGTCAAAGCTGCAGCATTGATGTGCCTATTCAGGCGCGCCAAACCAACGGCAATTATAGTCTCGGTGTAACCAATACGCTGCAAACGTCTTCATTCAGCAGCGATGAAGGCCTGCGTCCGGCATCCGATGCGACACGCGCTATTACTGTTCGTTCACCGCTGACTGTTGCGAAGAGTTTTGCTGCTTCACCACTTTCCAGTGGCGAAGCTAGCACGTTCACCATTACATTGGGTAATACGGGCAGCACGGATCTGACCGGGGTCAGCTTTACCGACAACTACCCGGCCAATTTAAGCGTAACCGGTGCAGTGACCTCATGTAGTCCTGGCAGTGTGAATGTTAATGAGGGTACCAAGACCTTAAGTGGTTCAGGCATTACTATCCCTGCCGGAAATACTTGTACTGTCACGGCCACATACAGCGGTGTGACCGGAGCAAACGATCAACCGACCACCTATACCAATACCATTCCACAAGGCGGCGTTACGGTGACGGGTGAACCTGGCATCATCAGCCAGTCAGCTTCAGCTACAGTGATGATTGCCGACCGCCTGCGGGTACTCAAGTCTCGTCACTCGGGCTCTAGTGCGACACCAGGTAATGCGGTTGAGTATCGCGTCACAGTACAGAACTTCTCTGCTGTGCCAATCAGCAATGTCAGTGTGGAAGATACCCTGACACAGGGCTCAAGCTTTCTGACAGGTACAATCAATGGGGTGGATTATACGCCCAGTCTATCAGCGGCCTGTGGCGTACTTGGGGACGCTAATGCGCTCAATGCAACTGATTTGGCATTCACTATTCCAACTCTGCCGGGAAGAAGTTCAGCTACCAGTCCAGGTACTTGTACCATCACCTTCTGGGCGATGATTGACCCAACGCGTGCGAGTGGTTCAACCAGTAACCAGATTCAAGCTGGTCAGGTGTGCTTCAATGATGGTGCTGAGTTCTGTAACCAGGTGGCATCTGACCCTGTTTCCTATAGCTACCAGTCAGTTGTAGATGTGCAGAAGCGCTTTGCCGGTTCAACGACACTGACCCGCTCTGAAGGCACGGTCGTGCAGATGCTGATTCGTGTACGCAACTTTTCTTCTGAACCTCTGACCGATTTGACCGTCAGCGATACCCTTCCGGGTGGTGGCTTACAGCAATTGCGAGTTGCGACACCAGCAAATGCAAGTACCAGTTGTGGTGGGAGTATTACGGCGGCTGATAATTCCACCTCTGTGAGTCTCAATGGCGCTACCGTACCTGGAGCCAGTGGCGGCAATCCAGGCGTCTGTGACCTGTATGTTGATGTAGTTGGTTCGGCGGGCATCTACGATAACACTGCCAGCGTCGGTGGAACCCAACAGCTAGTGAACGGTACTACCCGCAACATTATCGGAGTTAACTCTGATACCGCACGTGTTACCTATACTTCAGCACTGACAGCTTCTAAAGCCTTTAATCCCACTGGCGTCAGCGCCGGTGGTCGTTCCACCGTGACCATCCGTCTGAATAATAATGATGACCAGCCGCTGACTAACGTAGCGGTAAACGACCCCCTGCCTGCTGGTATGTTGCTTGCCAGTCCTGCCAACGCCTACAGCACTTGTGCCGGAAATCCACAAATTATCGCTGCTGATGGCAGTAATTCACTGAGCATGAGTGGTGCCAGCATTGCCGGTAATAGCAGTTGTGATCTGTTGTTTGATGTAGTGACCTCCGGCAACAGTGACTGGATCAACACCCTTCCTGCTGGCAGTATCACCGCGGATAACGGCATCAGTAACCAGACGCCAGTCAGTGCCACCCTTAACCATCAGGCACCCACCGAACCTACGATTTCTAAGGGTATTGCACCTGCCAATGTTGCTCCTGGAGAGGCTGCAACCCTAACGATCACGATTACCAATGGTGTCAGTGCCGTCAGCAACTTGTCGGTGACTGACTTTTTCACCCTGGATGGTCTTGAAAATGGTGACCCTAATGGCATGCGCGTTGCTTCACCCGCACTGGCCAGCACTACTTGCCCGGCTGGAAGTGTGCAGGCTCAGCCTAATGGCACCTTCGTCAGTCTGTCGGGCGCGGCGCTGGATGCCAATGCGGTCTGCGAAGTCAGTGTGCGTGTCACCTCGGTTCAGCCGGGCACTATCACCAATATCATCCCGGAAAATTCGATTACTACCGCTCAGGGTGTAACAAACACCACTACCCGTGCTGAGTCGTCCATGACGACGTCCACTGCGGTTGCCGTTATTAAGGAATTTGTGCCTAATGTGGTGGATGTTGATGAGCGGGCGCGCTTGCGTATCACCTTTAATAATGCCAGCCCGGTTAACCTGACCAACTTCAATATTGAAGATGTTTTTCCCAGCGGTTTGACTGTTGCGGCAGGCCCGAACTCTGTCACCACCTGTGGCCAATCAGCAGTAGTGTCCTGGCCAGGCAGTGATCGTGTACGTCTGCAGGGCGGAGTATTACCTGGTGCTTCTGCAGGCAATGTGAATAGCTGTTATCTGGAGTTGGACGTTGTCGCCAACGCCGCTGGCGAGTTCCAGAATACAATTCCAGCCAATACACTGGAAGTGGGTGGAACGCCGATTACTCATCCGCCGACTGAAGATACCCTGTATGTTCGGCCTCCTTTGCAAGTGTTCAAAGCGATTGCCAACAACACCCTGGATACTCCTGCCATAGCTGGATTTACTACGGGCTCTGCGACCACGGCAGCGGGTGTCGCCCGCACCTTGACTATTCGCATTGCTAACCCGGGTACAACGGCTGTATCGGGTATGCAGTTGACTGATACCTTGCCGGAAGGTTTGGTTATCGCACAGCCAAATCCTGTTATTACCAATAGCTGTAATGGCAGCGTGAGTGCATTTGAGTCAGCAACTGCGGTGCGCCTCTCAGGCGGCACCCTGGCGGGTGGAGCAACGTGTGACATCACCTTGCCGGTGTTGAGTAACTCAGCTGGAAACTATATCAACGAAATCCCAGCTGGCGCTATAACCACCACCGAAGGGGTCAGTAACGAAGAGCCTACACGTGCCGAGTTGATTGTGGCGACACCTCCCTCAGTGAGTAAAGAATTCAATCCGGCTGTGATCCCGTCGGGTGGCACTTCACGTCTGACGATTACTATTTACAATCCTAACAGCCAGTCGATGACGCTGACGCAAGCGCTGGTGGATAATTTGCCCAATGCACCCGGGCCTATGCGGATTGCAGCCACGCCTAACCTGGGGGGAACCTGCAACAGTGTTACGGCAGCAGCGAATAGTGATTCTATTACCCTGGCTTCAGGCGTCACTGTGCCTGCCGGGGGCTGTACCATCGAGGTAGACGTAACGGCCACAGCCGCAGGGGAACATATCAACAATATACCCAGTGGCGCTTTACGCACCGACCTGGGCAGTAATGAAGATCCCGTTAACGTACCGCTGCTGGTCAGCACGGCAGGCTACATATCCGGCCGTGTGTTCCAGGATAACACCAGCCCGGCACCGAATGGCAGCTTTGAATCGACTACAGACCAGCCGTTGTCCGGTGTTGAAATTGTGTTGCGCAACGGCACGGATTGCGCTGGTGCTGTTGTCGGAACCACCACAACCAATCTGGCAGGTAACTACCTGTTTACCGGTCTTGCGGCAGGTAGCTATTCTGTCTGCGAGGCACAACCGGCAGGTTTATTGAATGGCGAAACAACGGCGGGAAATGCCGTTGGCGGCGGAAGCTCCGGCACCGCCAGTAATCCTGATAGTAATTCCAGTCAGATTACAGGCGTTGTTCTGGCTGATCTGGGTGGTGGCGATGTCAGTGGTTCAACTAATAACGATTTTGCTGAGTGGGCACCTTCTACTCTGAGTGGCGTGGTATTTGAGGACCATAACAATAACGGCGTTCAGAATGGCAGCGATGCCGGTATACCAAGCCAAACAATCAATTTAACCGGACAGGATGTTGACGGTAATACGATTACTGCTACCACCACAACCGATGCTGATGGCCGTTACAGCTTCACTGAGCTACCACCTGGCATCTATACAATTGAACAGCCAAATCAGCCTGACAATACCGTCAATGGCCAGACAATTCCGGGTGCCGTGCCAAATGGAACCATCGGAACACCTACCGCAGCGACGACTCTTCCCAGTGGGATCAGTAGTATTGAGTTGCCCTCTAACACGGTCAGCAGCAATAACAACTTTGCTGAGTTACCGCTGTCCGGAACGGTCAGAGGGCAAGTCTTTCTGGACTACGATAGTAGCCAGTCGCTGAACGGATCGGATCATGGTATTGCGGATCAAACCATTCGTTTGACCGGTGCGGATGTCAATGGCAATGCCATTACTGAGGAAACCACAACAGATGCACAAGGCAATTTCACCTTTACCGGGCTGCCAGCGGGCACTTACATTCTGGAGCAACCAGATCAACCTGCCGGTACCCTCAATCTAGTACCGGTAGCTGGTTCAGCGGGTGGTACGCCAACTAACCCAGGTGCACCAAGCAGTCAGATTAGTGCTATAGATCTGACCAGTACGACGTTGTCTGCGGGTAACCTGTTCCCTGAAGCCCCTGGACCACATCCTGATTTGACGTTGGATATCACCGTGTCTAATGATGTCTTTTCCGATGGTGGCGGTACCGGTTACTACACCCTTATCCCCGGAAATATAGGCTCTGCAGACAGCAACGGAACCGTCACTGTGGTTAGCGAATTACCACCCGGTGTCACCTACCGCAGTTTCGAAGGAACTGATCCAGACTGGAGCTGCTCTGTAGTTGGCCAGACCGTTACCTGTACCACAGAGGAGGTGATCCCTGCGACCAGTAACGCACCGAATATCGTGGTGCAGGTCGATGTGCAACCAGGCGGTTCTGGCAGCATTTTGACCAACCATAGCCGTATTTCTGGAGGCAGTGAGCCTGACGGGTTACAGGGCAACAATCTGGCGCAGATCCCGATCGAAATCATCGGGGTTGCCGAGTCAGCCAGTGTACAGGGTACTGTATGGCTGGATGGCAATAGTGATGGTGCACGTCAGCCCGGTGAATCGGTGCTGTCTGACTGGACTGTTGAATTATTGAAAGATGGTGTACTGGTTGCCACGCAACAAACCAATGCCCAGGGTGAATATCACTTTACCAATCTGCCACCAGGCAGTGGCTATGATATTCGTTTCCGACATCCGGAAACCCGCCTGCTCTATGGCAACCCCGTAACCAACGAGCAGGGTAATGCTAATAACCCGACAAATGCAGCGGTAAGCGATGGCTATCTGCAAAACATGGCACTGTCATCAGGCCAGAACTATGTCGAGCAAAGCTTGCCACTCGATCCTGCCGGTGTTGTTTATGATGCCGTGACCCGTGCACCGGTCGAAGGAGCACAGGTAACCTTACAGGGCCCACCGGGTTTCAATCCAGTTACGCACCTGCTGAGTGGATCAGCCAATGTAGTGACCGGCTCGGATGGTTTTTATCAATTCCTGCTGCTGCCAGGTGCGCCTGACGGTGAGTACGGCCTCTCGATCACTAACTATCCATCGGGTTACCTGCAGACGCCTTCGACAATGATACCAGCCTGTAGCAATACCCTGACGGTTGGAGCTGCACCGGCACCCGCATTGATCCAGAACTCGCCACTGGCGCCAGGTAACGCAGTCACCTTGCATGATCCAGCTGCCTGTGAGGGCATTGTGCCAGGTGGTTCAAATACAACTCAGTATTATTTTGCCTTCAACCTGTCAGCCGCATCAGCGGATGTGTTGAACAACCACATTCCCTTGGACCCGCTGCTTGAAGGCGCTGTCCGTGTGGTAAAAACCACACCGAAAAGTGATGTCAGTCGTGGTGAGCTGGTGCCTTACCAGATCACCGCAACCAACACGCTATCCGCTGTGCTGACCAATATTGTGCTTCAGGATCAGATCCCGGCCGGTTTCCAATACGTGCGTGGTTCAGCACGTTTGAATGGCTTTGAATCAGAACCTGAAATCAATGGCCGTCAGTTGCAATGGCCGGAACGCACACTGACAGCCGGAGAAGAAGTCATTATTCAGTTGATGCTGGTTGTGGGTTCTGGTGTTGAGTTCAATGAGTATGTGAACCGTGCCTGGGCAATGAACAGCCTGGCCAGTATTCGGGTGTCCAATATTGGTACCGCAACGGTTCGCGTGGTTCCGGATCCGATTTTTGACTGTACCGATATCATTGGTCAGGTCTTTGATGACGAAAATCGGGATGGTTATCAGAACGAAGGCGAACCGGGCATCCCAGGTGCACGTCTGGCGTCACCACGCGGCTGGTTGATCACGGCCGATGATTATGGGCGCTTCCATGTCGCCTGTGCGGATGTTCCCAGTGAACTGCGCGGTGGCAACTTTATCCTCAAGCTGGATGAGCGCAGCCTGCCAAGCGGCTATCGCGTAACCACTGAGAATCCACGTGTTGTCCGCGTGACTCAGGGGCGCATGGTGAAATTGAATTTCGGTGCCGCGATTCATCGCATTGTACGTCTGGATGTGACTTCAACTGTCTTTACTGAAGCCAATGAGTTACGCCCTAACTACGCGAAACACATGCAACAGGTCCTGCCGCTTCTGCATGAACAGCCCTCTATCCTGCGCATTGCTTATCAGCTTGAAATGGATGGAGATATTGATAATGCCCACGAACGGATAGGGGCGGTAAGAGCCTGGCTTGAAGAGCACTGGGAAGAACAGGGCTGTTGTTATGATCTGATCATCGAAGAAGAAATTGTTCCAGGTGTTGAGCGTATAGAGGTATCCCAATGAAACTGCATAAATCATTACTCTGTCTGGCGATAGCTGCGGCTTCACCGTTGATCTATGCCGATTCATGTGAAGTGGGTCAAGGTTGTGGGCTCTCTGGTGCACGCGGTGCAATGGAAGATGAATCATTGCTACAGCGTCGTGCTGGCGGGCTAGGGGATTTACCCGCTTTACCCCAGCAGGGCGAACGTGAACTGCCACGTGAACGCCTGGTGCTCTGGCATTTGCCTGATCAAAACCAGCAGGCGGCTGGTGTACTGACATTAAATCCGGATGAGCCGCAGATACTGCAAACTGCACTGCAAAATGTGCAGTTTGAGTCCGGGCGTTCCGTTTTGCCTGACGACTATACTGAGCAGCTATGGCAGGTCATGGAGCGACTGAAGGACAAAAATAATGTGCGCTTACGCATCATCGGACATACCGATCCCCAACGTCTGTCGGCGCGTGCCGCCAGCATCTATACCGACAACTATGGACTGGGTCTGGACCGTGCCAGACAAGTAGCGCTGCAATTCAAGGCTGCATTGAATTTGTCATCGACACAGGTTGACCTGGACTCTCGTGGTCCCAATGCACCGATTGCCAGCAATGCCACCGCCGAAGGGATGGCGATCAATCGCCGCGTCGAAGTAGAAATCTGGTATGACGAACCCGCCCAACAAAATGCCTGTAGCGGTGGTATTCCGACTACCGAAGACCTGGCGCCGTTTCGGATCAGCGTCGATGGTCAACCTGTAGGTGATCATAGTGCCGGTGTGGCGGATCAGCAACGCTGTGTCGATGTGGCGTTAGCTGAAAACAGCCTCAAGGTGCGCTACGACAATTTATCCGCTCAGCCACGTTTGAATGTGGCCGCCGCACCGCGTATGGCCGTTCCTGGTCAGACCCACTATTTCCGTGGTTACAGCAACTACATGAATTGGGTGGAACGCGGTGAGGTACAGATTTTTGGCAAGCCATCACGCTGGGGACAGCCAGAGCTACTGGAAACCGTTGAACTGGACCCCTTGTTGAATGGTGAGTGGCTACCCTCAGATGAGCTGCCGGATGAGCTCTATTACCGACTGAGGGTGTATGACGCCGAAGGGCGTTTTGATGACACAGATATGCAGCCACTGCAGCTCACCCGTGGTGAATATGAAGTTGAACCCGGCGAAGTTCGCGCTGATCTGCTGGCGGTCACCGGAGGTAACCGTTTGCAGCGTCACCGGATTCCGGTGGCGGGTGGCACGGTGACCGTCAATGGCCAGGGTGTACAACCGGGTTACGCTGTGTTTGTAATGGGAGACCCTGTACCGGTTGATCCTCAGGGTAACTTTGCCACAGCACAGATCATTCCACGTGGTGAACACAGTGTTGAAGTCGCGCTGCTTGATCCGGAAGGACAAGGCCGGATCTATCGACGCGATTTGCGCTTACCGGAACGCGACTGGTTCACCGTAGCGATTGCCGACATTACCATCGGGCAGCAGGATACGTCAGGTCCGGCACAGTTGGTGACTGGAGAAGACCGCTATTACGACGATAAAGTCTATGTGGATGGCCGTCTGGCGTTCTATACCAAAGGCAAAATTGATGGCAAATACACGGTAACCGCCAGTATTGATACCGGTGAAGAACCGATAGACAGCCTGTTCAGTAACTTCAATGACAAGAACCCGCGTGAGTTCCTGCGGCGTATGGATGCCAACCGTCACTGGGCCACCTTCGGCGATGATTCCACACTGGTGGAAGATGCGCCGACCCAAGGCAAGGGCTATGTCCGTGTTGAAGATGGTAAGTCACATGCGATGTGGGGTAATTTCGAACAACACAACCGTGATACCGAGCTAAGCCAGATCGACCGCCGTCTCTATGGTGCTCAGGCACGTTATCAGGGTGATGGCTTTACCGCCTTTGGTGAGCGCAAGGTCGTCGTGGAAGGGTTTGCTGCTGAGCCGGGAACAGCCAGCGCACGTGAAGAGTTTCTCGGAACCGGTGGATCACTCTACTTCCTGCGCAATCAGGATATCGCATCCGGCAGTGAAGCGCTGCGTGTTGAAATACGTGATAAACACTCCGGTTTGGTGCTGATGTCTGAGTACCTTAGCTATGGTATTGATTATGAAATCGACCCCATACAAGGGCGTATTTTGCTGAATCGACCGCTCTCCGCCATGTCTGATGACAATTCAGTGGTCAGAAGTGGTGGCAGCCTTTCAGGAAATCCCGCCTATCTGGTCGTTACCTATGAATACTCACCAGGCTTTGAAAGCATGGATGACCTGGCCGTGGGTGGACGCGCCTCTGTCTGGGCAAATGATTCAGTGCGTATTGGTGTCACCGCTTCAAGTCAGGAGCATTTCGGACAGAAGCAGGATCAGGAAGGCATCGACCTTACACTGCGCCACAGTGATCGCACCTGGTTGAAACTGGAAACAGCACGTACTGAAGGCGAGGGCATTGAGGAGCAAATCTCTGTCGATGGAGGCTTTGGCTTCAATAGTCGTTCTGTTGTGGGTGGTCAGGCGTATGCCGAGCGGATTGATGGCTCCCTGGACCTGAGTGACGTTGGCATTGATGGCGATGGACAACTGACCTTCTACCACGAAGAACGCGACGCGGGCTTCAACGCACCTGGACGACTGACCAGTAATGATACCCGTCAGTCTGGTGTTGCCTTGGTGACGCCGCTTTCCGAACAAACAGATCTGATTCTGCGTGCCGATGAAACGGTACAATCTTCTGATCTGGAAAACCAAAGTGCCGAGGTGGGAATATCGCACCAACTCGACGAAGAATGGACAGTCGTCGGTGGCTATCGCTCAGAAGAGCGCACCAGCGCGGCGACCTCAACAGCTAACGAAGGCCGCCGTGATGATCTGGCCGTGCAACTCGAATATGCACCCGAGGATGAACCCTGGACTGCACATGGCTTTGTGCAGGGAACAGTGAAAGCAGATGGCAACCGTGAGGATAACAATCGCCTCGGGGTGGGTGGCAGTTACCGCGTCAATGACCGTATTAACCTGATGGGGGAAATCTCTGATGGTGATTTAGGTCTGGGTGCCAAGGCCGGTGTGGATTATGCTTCATCGGATCGTACTAACCTCTACCTCAATTATGAGCTGGATAATGATCGTACCGATCAGGGTATAGGCTCACGTATGGGTCAGGTAGTGACTGGTGCGCGTTCACGCTGGTCAGATACGACCAGTGTCTATGCCGAGCAACGTTACCAACACGGCTCGCAGCAAACCGGGCTAGTACAAGGCTACGGGGTGGATTTTGCCCCGGATGATCACTGGACCTACGGCCTGAGCACTGACATAGGCCATCTGAACAGTGAAACCGATAACGAAATCAGGCGTCGGGCCGTATCAGGTAGTGTCGGTTATCGTAATGAAGATATTCGTTACGCCGGCGCGCTGGAATACCGCAAGGACCGCTACAACGCTGAAGAAAGAACGGTCTGGCTGCTGCGAAATAACCTCAGTTACCAGATCGACCCTGACTGGCGCATGATCGGCCATCTGGATATGGCGATTGGTGACTCCAGCCAAGGCTCATTCTTTGACGGCAACTTTGTCGAAGCATCTTTGGGCTATGCTTATCGTCCCGTGCTGAATGACCGTTGGAACACTCTGGTCAAGTACACCTATCTGTCTGATCTGGCTCCGGCTGAACAACGTTCATCAACCGGTAACCTGGTCGATTACTCCCAGCGCAGTCATGTGTTTGCAATCGACAGCATCTATGACCTGACCGAACGCTGGAGCCTGGGTGGACGCTATGCCTATCGTCTGGGTGAATTGCGCATGAGTCGAGATGACTCAGCCGACTGGTTCAGCAGTAAAGGACAGTTGATAGCAGTACGCGCCGACTGGCACGTCGTGCACAAATGGGATCTGATGGTCGAGCTGCGTCGCCGAGACGAATTCACCGCCGAAGACTCCCGAACAGGCGCTGTCCTGGCCGCGTATCGCCACTTCGGTAATAACATGAAAGCCGGTGTAGGCTACAACTTCTCCGACTTCAGTGACGACCTAACCGACATGGACTTCCGCAGCCAAGGCTGGTTCATCAATATTATCGGAAAATATTGACCCAACCCTGTTGAATCCCATAAGTATAGATACTTTGTAGGAGCCCGCTCCGCGGGCGACCCCCCCCAATGTAGGAGCCCGCTCCGCGGGCGAACCCTCCCCCTAAATAATCTAAAGAACACCTTCATCGGGTCGCCTTATTCACAACAGCTGCGCTACAATAGAGCTATGGCAGACGCAGAAAAATGCGTTGGAGGCTGCTGTAATAGTGTAAGCAACAGGAAAACACCTCGCTCTCTAAGGTAGTGCAAAATGCACATGCCCTGCGGTAGCCTGCCTGAAGATAACCTCGCAGGAGCCCGCTCCGTGAGCAAAAGATATACCCCATCACTCCTGTAGGAACCCGCTCCCCGGGCGATTAAAAACATCGCTCAAGAAGTGAGCTCCCACAGGGAGTAAACAGGTATGTAGGAGCCCGCTCTGCGGGCGAAAGATATACCCCATCACTCCTGCAGGAACCCGCTCCGCGAGCGAACAATAACCCGGCAAAAGGATCTGCCCATGTACATTGAACACCACGGCGCCAAAAACGGCGTGACCGGATCATGCCACCAGTTACACATCAATGAACATAACAGCCTGCTAGTTGACTGTGGTTTGTTCCAGGGCGCTGAAGCCAGTAACCGCGATAGCATTGACCACCACAAAATAGAATTTGATATAAGCAGCGTTAGGGCACTGATCGCCACCCATGTACACATTGACCATGTAGGCCGCATACCCTGGCTGCTGGCTGCAGGTTTTGAAGGGCCGATTATCTGCTCTCAACCCTCAGCGAAACTGCTGCCGTTGGTATTGGAAGATGCCTTCAAACTGGGCGTTAGCCGCGACCGAACACAAATTGAGCGCTATCTGAATACCATCGAACAACGCATTGTGGCATTACCCTATAAACAGTGGTTTACACTCATAGATACGTCCGAACACCAAGTACAGATCAGACTCCAGCGTGCCGGTCACATCCTGGGCTCCGCCTACATAGAAATAGACCTGTTGGAGCCCTCAACTCTGTGGGAGCCCGCTCCGCGGGCGAAAGCGGCGAACACAATCCATCGCTCACAGAGTGAGCTTCTACAGAATATATCCCCCTTGTGGGAGCCCGCTCCGCGGGCGAAAGCGGCGAACACAATCCATCGCTCACAGAGTGAGCTTCTACAGAATATACCCCCCTTGTGGGAGCCCGCTCCGCGGGCGAATACGGCGCATAAATCAACCCGTATTGTTTTCTCCGGTGACCTGGGTGCAAGCCACACCCCCTTGCTACCCGCACCCAAACCCCCTCACCGGGCTGACATACTGGTTCTGGAAAGCACCTACGGTGACCGGAATCACGACAACCGCGCCACGCGAAAGCAGCGTCTCAAATCAGCCATCGACCGAGCACTAATAAATAACGGCACTATACTGATTCCAGCGTTCAGCATCGGCCGTACTCAGGAACTGCTATACGAATTCGAAGATATGCTCGATGGCGAATTGCCAGTGCTTCTCGACTCACCATTAGCGACAAAATTCACCGACGCCTACCGTGAGCTTAAACCCTTTTGGGATGAAGAAGCACACACCCGGCTGCAACAAGGCCGCAAACCGCTGGCTTTCGATAGCTTACTAACCGTTGATAGCCATGATGCGCACCTGAAAATGGTACATCACCTTGCAAACTCAGGCCGTCCGGCCATCGTTATTGCAGGCAGTGGCATGTGTAACGCCGGTCGCATTGTTAACTATCTCAAGGCAATGCTCGGTGATGAACGTCATGACGTGCTATTCGTCGGCTACCAGGCAGAAGGCACGCCTGGGCAAATTATTCAACAATATGGCCCACAAAACGGCTATGTGGAACTCGATGGCGAACGCTACGATATTCTCGCCCAGGTTGAAACCATCGGCGGTTACTCAGCACATGCGGATCAACAGGGGCTGGTCAACTTTGTGAAAGGGATGAAGCACAAGCCCAGAGAAATCCGACTGGTGCATGGTGATGAGGGTGCTAAGCAAGCACTTAAGGACAAAATCAAGGCCTTTTATCACCAGATAAACAGCCCTGTTAGTATCTATAGCGCAACCTAGAAATAGCACTGTCGTCCGTAGGCGCTCATACCGTTAGTGAAAATAAACATAGGTATCAACCGCAAGATGTCTAGTCCAGGTAAACAAATCCAGACAACGCCTCAGCTTTTTGGGACTACTGCCACTCATACATTGATAGATTGGGTGCATTTGTTGTCTGAGGACAGGGTGTTGAACCTTACCTGAAAAAACAGTTTGGTTTTGGTCATCATGAAATGGGTGAAATGCTGCTGGCAGGGCAGCATAAGTCAGGGCAAGCACTCCATAAAAACTTAAAGTCTAAGCTCATCCGTGAAAAATTTGACGACATCACTTGTTATCAGTGGCTTTAGATATAAAAAAATACAGGTAAAATATTTTACTCTAAATTGGGAAAGCATATGATTCCATATGGTAGGCAGGATGTCACCGAAGATGACATCAAAGCAGTAGATGAGGTATTAAAATCCGTTTATCTTACACAAGGACCAGCTGTTCCGAAGTTTGAGGAGGCTGTTCTTAGACATTGCAATGCAAAGTTTGCAATAGCCACAAACAGCGCTACATCTGCACTTCATGTCGCATGCCTCTCTTTGGGGCTAGGAAATGGTGATTGGCTTTGGACAAGCCCAAATACTTTTGTCGCTTCTGCTAATTGCGCTTTATATTGTGGTGCGAAGGTAGACTTTGTTGATATTGATCCTCAAACCTACAATCTTTGCCCGAAAGCACTAGAAAAAAAACTGATATCTTCAGAAAAAAAAGGTTTGTTACCTAAGATAGTAGTACCAGTTCACTTTAGTGGTCAGCCCTGTGATATGAAAGCTATATATGCGCTATCACAAAAATATGGATTTAAAATCATTGAGGACGCTTCCCATGCTATTGGTGGCAAGTATCTAAACGAACCTATCGGGAACTGTAGATATAGTAATATAACTGTATTTAGCTTCCACCCGGTTAAGATTATAACCTCAGCAGAAGGTGGCATGGCTGTTACCAATGATGTTAATTTGGCAGAAAAATTAACGCTATTACGTAGCCACGGAATAACACGTACTCCAAGCCTTATGACAAAACCAATGGAAGGTTCATGGTATTACCAACAAGTTGACCTTGGTTTCAACTACAGAATGACAGACTTGCAAGGAGCCCTCGGAGCAAGTCAAATGAACCGTCTGGTTCATTATGTAGCACGCAGGCATGCACTTGCTAAACGTTATGATAAGCTATTGGCTAACTTACCAGTGATTACACCATGTCAGCATAAAGATGGTTACTCAGCGTTTCACCTGTATGTAATACGGTTGAAGCTTGATGAAATATCACTTTCTCATGTCGAAGTATTCGAAGCTCTCCGAGCAAAAGAAATAGGTGTTAATGTACATTATATTCCGGTTCATACACAGCCATACTATCAGAATATGGGATTTCATGTGGGAGATTATCCAGAGGCAGAAAAATTTTATTCTGAAGCTATAAGTATACCGTTATTTCCGGCATTGAAAGAATCAGAACAAGACTATGTGATCGAAGCGTTGAAAGAGCTGTTGCAATCATGAAACTTGCCCTCGGAACAGCTCAGTTTGGTATGGATTATGGGGTCGCCAATAAAAAAGGGCATGTGAGTCTGTCTGATGTGAAAAGCATACTGTCATTAGCAAGAAAATATGGCATATCGACTATAGATACAGCGGCCGCATATGGTAGTAGTGAAAATGCACTTGGACTTGCAGGAGTGAATGATTTCAATATTGTTTCCAAACTACCTCCCCGTGATTCAAAATGCCTTGATACAATTGGATGGATTGAAAAATCCGTTAAAAATTCTCTCGAAAATCTGAAGGTAGATTCCCTGTATGGTTTTCTTTTACATCGACCGCATGAACTTCTGAGCAGTGAGGGAGAAAAAATTTTTGAAACCCTTTCGGTCTTAAAAAGCAAAGGAATAATAAAAAAAATTGGAGTTTCAATATATGAGCCGGAACAGCTTGATCAGTTATATCAGTATTATAGTTTTGACCTTGTTCAAACCCCAATGAACTTGATTGATCATAGAATAATTGAAACAGGTTGGTTGCAGAGGCTGAAGGAAAGTGGAGCTGAGGTACATATTAGATCAGCATTTCTGCAAGGTTTGCTTTTGATGAAATCAATAGACCGACCTGCATATTTTAATACGTGGAATAGAATTTTTGCGCATTTTGACGAGTGGCTTATATCTGAGAATATATCGCCATTAGAAGCATGTCTTGGATTTTTAAATAGCCACCCAGAAATCGATAAAGTTATCGTGGGTATTGATTCTGTAAAGCAATTGTCAGAAATTATGGATGCTGTCAGTGTAAAAATTCCTGAAATTCCTGATTCACTTAAATCTGGTGATCTCGCATTAATTAACCCAGGTTGTTGGAAATTATGAAGCTAAAACTCGGTGTTATTGGGGTTTCTGAAGGAAATGGTCATCCGTATTCATGGAGTGCCATTTTTAATGGTTATAACCCTGAAATCATGGAAGAGTGTGGTTATCCCGTTATTCCGCGCTATCTAGAACAGCAATCTTGGCCGGAAAGTAGTATTCCTGATGCTGAAGTTGTTGCTGTGTGGACTCAAGATATAAAGCTATCAAAACATATAGCTTCTGCCTGCAATATAGATAAGGCAGTTACTCATCCTGAGGATATGCTAGGAATGGTCGATGCTGTTCTTCTTGCTAGAGATGATGCTGAAAATCATTTGGATTATGCAAGGCCATTTTTGGAAGCCAGGTTGCCAATATATATTGATAAGCCCCTGGCTTTGTCTAGCGATGCCTTAGAGGAACTATATGCGCTAGAAAAATATCCAGGCCAGATTTTTACCTGTTCTGCTTTAAGATACTCTAAGGAACTCTATCTTTCTCAAGCTGATAAAGAGCAGCTGGGTGAAATTAAGATAGTTTCGGCATTCACACCGAAGTCTTGGGATAAGTATGCCGTTCATATTATCGAACCCGTTCTTAATATGTTACCTGCAGAGGATACTCCTGTTTGCTTTGTTAAAGGAAATTCGCTGAAAATAGAACCCGATGATAATTCTGGCAGCTTAAGTGTCCTTTGGAAGAGTGGTATAAAAACTCACTTCATGGCATCAGGTGATGCTATGACGCCAATTTCAATTAGGGTTATGGGCACAGCAGGCTGGAAAGACTTATTTTTTTCTGATTCTTTTTCGGCTTTCAAAGCCGCTCTGGAAGCCTTTGTCAGGGGTATTAAAACTTCAGAAATTGCCTCACCACAAATGTTTAACAGGCAAGTTGTAGAGTTACTAGAAAGAGGAAGAGTATGAGACAGACGATCCTAATTACAGGTGGTACTGGAAAATTTGGTCGTGCGTTTGTGCAGCACTTCGTTAAATGTGATTGGATGGTTTTGTTTACATCGACTTGTGAAAAACGTGCTCAAGAGTTGATTAAAGAGCTAAATCAACCTGAAAATCTTATTTATTTTGTGGCGGATTTAATACCTATTGATACTATACCTAGGCTGGCTGCAGAAATTCATTCGGAAGGCTATCGCATTAATCATTTAGTCAACAATGCACGAAGCCTGACTTCACTTAGAACAAATGACTTAGGTCAAACAGACCGAGATGATTTCTTAAATGAATACTTGATGGATGTTGTCATTCCTTATGAGCTTGCGTTTGCTTTCTACAATACTCAGGCAGATGAGCTTCTAACCATAACCAATATTGGTTCACAATATGGTTTGGTGGCAGCCAACCCACATCTGTACACCGACTATCCCAAGCAGTCACCCATTCAATATGGAGTTGCTAAGGCTGCTCTGAATCATTTGACGAAAGAATTAGCTGTACGTATGGCAGACAAGCAGGTAAGAGTTAACTGTATTGCATATGGAGGAGTTGAAGGGCGTGTTGATGACGCTTTCAAGGCACGTTATGCAAATCTAAGTCCTACAAGACGGATGTTGAAAGATACAGAAGTCATTAGCCCTCTTGATTTTCTGGTTCGCGAAAATAGCAGTGCCGTTACAGGTCAGACGCTCGTAGCCGATGGAGGATGGACCTTATGGTAAATCGAAGGATAGCCATTATTCCAGCCAGGGGTGGATCAAAGCGTATACCGGAAAAAAATATCATTGACTTCGCTGGTAAGCCGATGATCGCTTGGTCAATTGAGGCTGCTCTTAAATCGAATTTATTTGATAGGGTTATAGTTTCAACTGATGATATTAAAATCGCTGATATTGCGAAGCAATGGGGAGCAGAGGTTCCATTTTTGAGAAAGGAGTGTGCCGATGACTATTCAACTGTGAGTGAGGCAACGACTAGCGCTCTGACACAAGCAATGAATTTCTGGCATGAAGATTACACTACTGTTGTACAGTTAATGGCAAATTGTCCTTTGCGTACAAGTAATGATATTCAACAGGCAACTCATCAATTCGACCGGCAACATAGGCGTTTTCAGATCAGTTGCTTCAAATACGGTTGGATGAATCCATGGTGGGCCGTAAAGCTGAATGAAAATAACTGCCCAGAAAAACTTTTTCCCGATGCCCTCGATAAAAGATCTCAGGACTTACCTGAGCTCTACTGTCCCACTGGCGCTATTTGGATAGCTGCTGCACAAGACTTACTGAAACACAATACTTTTTATGGGCCGGATCATACGTTTGAACCTATATCATGGGAAAGTGCAGTCGATATTGATGATTTTAATGATCTTGCATTTGCAAAATCAGTCCTTCTAAATGTTCAAAACTATTCTATAACAGTTGATCAATGAAAATTGTTATTCGTACTGATGCCTCCATTCAAATCGGTACCGGCCATGTAATGCGTTGCCTGACATTGGCAGATGCGTTATCCAAAAAGGGATGTATATGTCATTTCATTTGCCGAGAGCATACCGGCCATTTATATTCATTGATTGAAGATCGAGGTCATGGAGTTTTCTTATTACCTGCGTCAGATAAACAATTAGATACCTGTGAGCTAAATTTGTTAGCTCACTCTGACTGGTTAGGTGTAACGCAGGAAGACGATCAGGCAGAGTGTATTCCATTATTGCAAAGCTTAGATCCCGACTGGCTGATTGTAGACCACTATGCACTGGATCATCGTTGGCAATCAAAACTACGCCGATACTGTAAAAATATCATGGTTATCGATGATTTAGCTGACAGGCATCACGATTGTAATTTATTGCTAGATCAGACTTTTGATCGAGACCCGCTGGATTATCAACCTTTAGTCCCTAAAAATTGCAAAATATTTTGTGGGTCTCGATATGCGTTACTTCGTCCAGAGTTTTCTCAATGGCGGGAATACAGCCTTAAGCGTCGTCAACATGGCAAACTTGAACATATACTCATCAATTTAGGTGGAGTTGATAAAGATAATATTACCAGTCAGGTTCTGGTAGCACTGCGGCAGTGCCTACTGCCTACTGATTGTAAAATCACCGTAGTAATGGGTGCTACGGCACCTTGGATAGAGTTTGTTAGAAAAGAGGCTAGGAAATTACATTGGAAAACTGAGGTGAGGGTGGACGTCAGTAATATGGCTGAGTTGATGTCAAATAGTGATCTAGCAATCGGTGCAGCAGGGGCAACCTCGTGGGAACGATGTTGCCTTGGGCTACCAGCAGTCATGATGGTTTTAGCAGAAAATCAACAAATGATCGCAAAAAAATTGCAGGATGCTGGTGCTTGTGTGGGATTGAGCATTGATAATCTACACAGGAACCTAAGTAATGTATTAAATGACTTAATAACAGGAAAGCTTGCTAAATTTGCAAACAAGGCTTCTGAAATTACAGATGGTCAGGGTGTTGATCATCTTATTAAGTATATCAAGGCGGAGCGATGAGTATTAGTAATAAAAATTTCAGGCCAATTACTAATAAAGATTTACCGTTGCTACTGACTTGGAGAAATCATCCTGATATTCGTAAGTTTATGTATACTCAGCATGAGATAACGCTTTCAGAACACCAAAATTGGTTTGATAAAGTAAGTAGGGATCCTACACGCCAGCTTTTATTGTATTATGACTATTATAATCCAGTCGGTTTTTGTCAATTTACGATTAACAAGCACCGGGCAGAGTGGGGATTTTATTTGTCTCCAGAAGCGACTACGGGGGCGGGAACACGTTTAGGTAAAACAGCTCTGAACTATGCTTTTGATGAGATGCAATTGCATAAAGTTTCTGGTGAAGCTTTAGATTTTAACCTGCCTTCAGTTAAATTTCATAGAAAGCTAGGCTTTGTTGACGAAGGCTGTTTACGAGATCATGCTGAAATAGATGGAAAATATTATGATATATATTGTTTTGGTTTACTGAAAACTGAGTGGCATAGCAAGCGAGAAAAACTATGACAGTAAAAGCTATAAATATTGACGAACGGATTATTTCATCCAAGCAATCTCCATACATCATAGCTGAGTTATCAGCTAACCATAATGGGAAGCTGGAAACAGCCCTGAAAATTATAGAGGAGGCGAAAAAAGCAGGAGCTGATGCCGTTAAGGTGCAAACATATACTGCTGATACCATTACCTTGAATAGTGATAGTGAAGACTTTTGCATAAAGGGTGGATTGTGGGATGGTAGAACACTCTATGACTTGTATCAGGAAGCACATATGCCATGGTCATGGCATAAACCTTTGTTTGAATATGCACAAAAAATAGGTATAACCATTTTCAGTTCTCCCTTTGATGCTACTGCAGTGGATTTGTTAGAGAGTCTAAATGCACCTGCATACAAAATTGCTAGTTTTGAAGCTATTGATATACCTTTGATAGAATATGTGGCTCGTACTGGTAAACCGATGATTATTTCAACCGGTATGGCCGATGCCGAAGAAATACAGGAAGCTATAGATGCTGCCAAGGGTGCAGGTTGTAAAGAGTTGGCAATTCTACATTGTGTAAGTGGCTATCCGGCTCCAGCTGGGGATTATAACTTACACACTATCCCTGACATGATAGAGCGTTTTGGTTTGGTGACAGGACTTTCAGATCACACTCTTGATAATACTACTGCGATTACCAGTATCGCACTGGGCGCCAGCATAATTGAAAAGCACTTTACTCTTGATCGTAACGGTGGTGGTCCTGATGATAGTTTCTCGTTGGAGCCTGCAGAACTATTTGCGCTCTGTAGAGATAGTAAAACCGCCTGGCAAGCCCTTGGAAAAGTAGATTATGGTCGTAAAAGTAGTGAACAGAGCAATGCTCAATTCCGTCGTTCGCTTTACTTTGTTAAAGACATGAAGGCTGGTGACGTGATCGGTGAGGATTGTATTCGTAGCGTAAGACCTGGCTATGGATTACCACCAAAAGAATTAATTAAATTAATAGGTAAGAGAGTAAGTAAGGATATACAAAAATTCAGTGCTGTTAAAATAGAATGTATTGCTTTATAAGCGATTAAAATTTAATACCAAGCGACTTGGTTACTAAGTAAAAATACATGCATAAATTTTTTAAAAAAAATATAAAATCGCGCATTGAGCAGTTTGGTTTTTCAGCACCATTTATTACATGCCAGCAATCTTTTGTTCTTGATTTTTTGCGTGTTGTTGCTCTGATGTTAGTTGTTAATGCCCATTTATTACAAATATTTATTTATCCATATTGGAATCCCACTGAGTCACTTGAAGAATGGCAGTTTTTATTGTATATACTTAGGTATAGTGGGCAATTTGGTGTAATGATATTTTTTTCTTTAAGCGGATTTTTAATTTATTATTCCATAATTAACAATATCAATAAAAATAAAGTTTTTGATTGTAAGGAGTATTTTTTATTAAGGTTTTTTAGAATATACCCACCATTAATTTTTAGTATCTTTATATTAATGGTTATCCATTATTTATTGTATTCTATTGATATTTCGTCTAGTGATGATTTCACGAAAGGAGATGAGATATATGTAGCTCGTGAAAATTTGACGTTAAGCTGGAAAAACATACTAGGCTCAAGTCTGCTCATTAATGATATGTTTTCTGGATTTTATTCGCCAGTCTTAAATGGACCGTTATGGTCAATTGCTTATGAGTTCTGGTTTTACATGGCTGCCTTAGTTTTTACATGGGTTATTTTTAAAAGTTATTTTTTCGCATATGCTTTTTTAGTAATTATTTTTTATTCTAGTTGGGAATATGTAGAATGGTGGTGTTACGGCTGGAGTGTATGGTTTGTGGCTTTTGCAATGACCCACATTGAAACTAACTATAGCAAGCATGTCTCAACTACAATTGGATTTTCTGGATCTGTACTGTTTTTATTTATATGGCTTTATTTTTATAATAATCGAGTTGATACTTGGTATGAGTATCGGAGTTATTATCCACTTGGGATTATATTTTCATTTTTGTTGCCTGTTATGTTGAATCGATGTGGAAAAATCTGTAAATTTTTAAATTTGTATAAAATTGTGAGTAAAATATCTGGTTGTTCATATACTATTTATCTTTTACATTTTCCGGTTTTTATGATTTTCTTTGTTTTAACAAATTTAATTGTTGATGATTGGCTTGAAAGGTTATTAGTGATGGTTTTCGCACTACTATTCTGTTTTTCAATTTCTTACATAATAGCATGCTATTTAGAAGATAAAAAATTAATAAAGCATCTTGTAAGTAAAGTGCGATAATTGATGTATTTTAAAAGAGGTTAAGTGGTGAAGTTTCTCTGTCATGCAGGTCCATGGAGTGATGCATATTTTTCCTATCTTGTTAAGGAAATGTATCCGAGTGCAAAGTGCGATATATTGAGTGGGCATAAGAAAGTTGATAAATCTGGTCTTTGTGATATTTATTACGAAGAGGTAGTTAAAAATAAAAACAATACATATGAAATAACAGAAGAAGATCTAGATATTATAGCTAGATGTCGTCTGCTAAGGGCTTTGAAAATCAATGAAGCATTGCTTCATGTAAACTGTATGAGAAAAGCTATTTGTGAAACCTTAAGTATTCTCCGCCCCGATATTGTGTTAACAGAAACTATAGATTCATATATTATGGACTTGTTAAATATTGAGTCTAAAAAACGTAATATTCCTTGTATAGGGCTTGTTACAGCATTTGTAAATGGATGCTATAGAGTTAGTATTCGTGGTGAATATGTTAAATCTAGAAATGTAACTGCTGAAGAAGTAGATGTTGTACTGAATGATTTATTGAGCAAAGAATACTTGCCTAGCTTTGTAGTTAACTCCAAACAAACTATTCGTTATAATGCAATAAAAAACTGGACAAGAAATTTAATAAAAATACCTTACTTTTTTCTTAAAAGAATATTCTCCGAAGAAAAGTATAACTATCATTATTGGCAAGCGCATATAACTTCAGCGCAATTAGCATCTTTTATACCAGTGATAGATCCTGGCGAGTATAAGTATCTGGAAAAACTTAAAGGTACACAGTCAACTGTAATATATGTCCCTCTGCAGATGTTTCCAGAAGCAACAATTGATTACTGGTGTTCGTCGCGTGATATTATTGATTATGAATGTATATTAGTAGATTTTATAAAAAAACATAAAAACATTAACTTCTTAATTAAAGAGCATCCTAATGTTGTAGGCTATCGAAGCCGTAGATTTTATAAAAGGTTGAAGTCATGCGAAAATGTTATTTTCTGTCCAACCTATGTGCAATCAAACTCTCTTTTGAACTATTATGATGCTGTATTGGTATGGACTGGCAGCGTTGGTTTCGAATCAGCAATTAGAGATAAGCCCGTTTTATGTGCTAGTAGGCCCTATTATTTTCCAAAAAGTTTTAATTGTTTGATATTTTCAATGAGTACCAGTACTGTTGAAATACAAAAATTCATTGAAGACTATTATAATGATCATGCTTCGATTAACCAAAAAGAACTTGTTCGATATTTGCTTGAAGGCTGTTTGGAAGGCCGAGTTAGATTCGATGGATCTTGGTGTGAAGAAAATGATGAGCATGTAGTAGAAGTAAAAAAATTGTCTACATCTCTTAAAGCATATATTGAGAAAATATAAATGAGTTCGATAATGCATAAGTTAGCATATCTTTCTTTTTTTATTTGTGGGGCTGCTTTATCATTTTATAAGTTTTTCCTATTGGCAGCGATAATTGATAAAAGTGAGTTTGGATTATATGTTTTAACTATGTCAATATATGTATATTTTATATATGTATTCTCTTTTGGTGCTAATGAATATGTTTTGAAAATAGGAAGTTTAGTAAAAAATAGCTATGCAAGACAGGTGATAAGAAATGAAGCCCTTTTAAATGGTTTGCTTGGTGTGTCTTTGGGGGTGGCTTTGTTATTTCCTATTTCATTAGCTTTGAGTTTAGAGTATAGGCTTGTGTTTAACTCCGCTGCCTTGCTAGCTCTAGTTACATTGCCTTTTAGTATTTTTGAAACATATTTCAGAACTGAATCTGCTTTATTGAAATTTTCTGGAATGATGGCCGCTAAAGCAGCTATTGTTGTAGCTATTATAAGTTTTAGTAGTTCGTTGTCTAGTTTTCAGCAAGCTGTAAATGCTGAGTTGATAGGGTCTTTAGCAATATTCTTTATAGTTTTCGTATGTTTTATATTTAGTGGGCAGTCGATGAAAGGAATAATATCTATTGAAAAAATTAAAACCATAGTTTTTCAAGGATATTCATTCTGTATTTCTACTATGCTAAGAAATGGGGCTGTTGTTTTAGATAAAATATTCATATCTTTATATTTGGGAAGTTTGCATTTGGGTTTTTATGGGTTTGTGTTTATTATCTATCAGGCATCTTTGTTGTCTAGTAGTGTTATTATGTCAGTTGTTGGCCCGAATATTTTAAGATTTGCCAGTGAGGACGAAAAGAAATCAAAATTAAAAAGAAACTTAACTATTGCTGTTATTTGTTTGTTTATTGTTTTGTTCTTCAGTTATCCTGTGATTTATGATATTTATCATTGGTTGGTTGGTGTGTATTTCGAACAGTATAATGATCCGGTAACATTCATGATATTCCCATTAATTTATTTTGCAGCAGTTTTTTCTTTTGCTAGTTCTCTTTTGGACTGGTTTTTTATTTCTATATCTAAAGAAAGAATGTTGGCATTATACTCATTGCTGTCTTTAGTGTTTCTGATAGTTGGTTTTTTGTTAATTGGAAATATTGGTTTGGGAGTGGCTTGGTTTGCATTTGTTTTTTTTGCTGGAAAGTTTATTGTTTTTATGTTTCAGATGATATATATGTTGAAGTTTAATGACAGTAAGTGTGATGTATGTTGTACATAAAGCTAAGATATTATTTATTTTTGTCTATTTTATTATTTCCATGGATTTTTGTATTTTTTTTAAGATCATTCGGGCCATTAAGTTTCGAATCGTTAACCATGGACACCAAACTTTTTATTTTTATTTTCTTGTTTGTTTTGGTGCTAAGTTATTCCTTCTCATACTTTATAGGGGGGCATTATTTCCGAAGTTTTCATTTTCAAACACAATTAAAAAATAATGTTGCGTATGTAAGTGAGGTTTTCATTCTGATAAGAAAAGTTTTATTTTTTTCTGCTGTAATGTATGTGATATTTAGCTTTTATGATTATTTTCTAATAAAAGGTGCTGCAATTTCTGAAATTGTTATGCAAAGAGAAAAAGAGCATTTAACCGGACCGCGTAACTCATTGATTGGTGCCTTGGTATCTCTTTTGTCTGCAAGTACGCCTATTGCTCTAGTTTTGTTCATTCTTAATCCTTTTAAGAAGTTTGTTCTAAATGCATTTTTCTGGCTTTTTGTTATCTTAGGTTTTTTTAGTATGTTTTTATCTGGAGGCAGAAATGCGTTTTTTATAAGTGTTGCCTTTGTTTTAGTTTTTTCTGCTTTATATTTTGATAAAAAAATAATTTTTAGATCTGTATCACCTAGGCTGATTTTTTTAATATTGTTAATGTTATTGATTGGTTTTTTTTATTCTTTGAAAATGTTTGTGGATCGATTTCTTGCTCAAGGTATGCCTCTTGATTATATGATTCTTCATTTGGTAAATGACTATAATGTTGATATTGCAATTCCTGATTATGACGGTTTTCCTCTAGTTGTATACTCTGTTTGGTCATACCTTGTTTTTTATATTACTCACGCTTTGAATTACTTAGATCAATATTTCTATATTGATTATTCTCCATTTCTAAAGGGTGTTTATAATTTTCCTTTGATTGCTAGATTGTTTGATTTCTTGTTCAGTTCAAATATATTTGAATCGAGTTTTGATGATCTTCTACTTAGAGGCGTTTATTTGTCTCTACCTGGGTCAATCTATGTGGATTTTGGTGTTATTGGGTCGGTTTTTGTTGCCGCTTTTCTAGGTTTTGTCTTTGGTTCTTTGGTATGTAATTATAAACATTTAATTTTGTTTAATAAGTTTTTATTGACTTATTTGTGCGTAACTTTTCTTTTTGCACCATTTTTTAATATTGCAAATGTTGCTAATGGATTTTCATTTTTATTCTTTTTAATTATTATTTTTCTATGCTCGCTAAAACTAAAACGGGATTTTGAAAGTGCACCATAATATTTGCTCTAAATGTATAATGGATTCCACTGATCCAAATATTGTTTTTGATGTCCAAGGTGTTTGTAATTATTGCAATAATTATGAATTAAATATTAAACCATCTTGGGATACAGCAGCAAAAGGAACTGCAGAGCTTCAGTTGTTAGCTGAACGCATTCAGAGTAGTAGCAAGGGTCATGATTTTGACTGCATTATTGGTTTGTCGGGCGGTTTAGACAGCTCATACGCCGCTTATATTGCTAAAGAGAAGATGGGATTACGTCCCCTTTTATTTCATGTTGATGCGGGGTGGAACACTGACCAAGCGGTTGGCAATATTGAAAAACTGGTTGATGGTCTAGGCTTGGATTTGTACACAGAAGTTATTAACTGGGATGAAATGAAGAGGTTACAGGTTGCTTTCCTGCGATCTGGTATCCCTGACCAGGACCTCGTACAGGATGCTGCCTTTTTCTCAGGTCTGTATAAATTTGCGCGTAAACATAGGATCAAACACATCATTACTGGTTCAAATTTTTCAACAGAGTGCTGCCGAGAGCCTGAGGAATGGGGAGGGTATCTGGGTATTGATAAAACCCTGTTCGGTGATATCTGGCATCAGTTTGGTGATGGTGAGCTTAAATCCTTTCCCTTAACCGACATTCTTGTATACAAGCTTTGGTATCAGAAAATACTGGGTATGAAGGTCCATCATCCACTTAACTTGGTACCTTATGTTAAACAAGATGCAGAGGAGGAGCTTGGGCACCTTTTTGGTTGGCAGCGCTTCAAACACAAGCACCATGAATCACGCTTTACCCGCTTTTATGAAGACTATTGGTTACCGCGTCGATTTGGCTTTGAAAAACGTCGTGCTCATTTCTCCAGTTTAATTATGACAGGTCAGATGACCCGTGAAGATGCGCTTGACAGAATTTCTCGCCCTGAAATGGATGAACATTTTCTTGAGCAGGAGTTTGAGTATGTTGCTCATAAGCTGGATCTAACGGTTTCTGAGTTGCAGGAATTGTTCGATATGCCAAAAAAAAGCTATCGTGATTATAAAAATAAACGCATGCTAATTGGCTTAGGTGCTAATGTCTTACGTTGGGTCGGTTTGGAGAAGAGGTATTTCCGTTGATTCGAATTGTAGATTATGGGGTTGGCAATATTCAGGCATTTATGACTTTGTTCAAACGGCTTGGCATTAAGGCTGAACGTGCAACGACACAGGAGCAGCTTCATGATGCTACACGTTTGGTGTTGCCCGGTGTTGGGCACTTTGATCATGCTATGCAAAGACTCAATGATTCTGGGATGCGTTCAGCTTTAGATCGTATGGTCCTTGAACAGAACGTGCCCGTTGTCGGTGTATGTGTCGGTATGCAAATGCTGGCTGAAGGTTCTGATGAGGGCTCCTTATCAGGGTTGGGATGGATTCCTGGGCGAGTAAAAGCATTTTCTGATAATCCATTAATGAGCAGTCTTCCTATGCCTCATATGGGCTGGAACGAGCTAAATCCTAGGCCAGGCTCAAAGCTATTTTTACAGGGTTTTGATTCGGCACCTCAGTTTTACTTTTTGCACTCTTTCTACTTTGATGCAAGAGATAAAGATGATGTCGCTGCTACAGCCCATTATGGAATGGACTTTGATGCTGTAGTTTCACGAGGCCATATTCACGGTGTGCAATGCCATCCTGAAAAAAGCCACCACTGGGGTGCCCAATTATTGAAAAATTTTGCGGAGCTAGATTGAATGCTGAGGCCTAGAATCATTCCTTGCTTGCTTGTTCATCAGGGTGGCTTGGTCAAAACCCAGAGCTTCAAAAACCCTAAATACGTTGGCGATCCTATTAATGCCGTTAAGATTTTTAATGAAAAAGAAGCTGACGAATTGATGGTGCTTGATATTGATGCCTCCATTAAGGGTGTGGCCCCTGATTTTGGACTGATTGCAAAGTTGGCAGCAGAGTGTCGTATGCCGCTGTGTTACGGTGGTGGAGTTACTACTGCAGACCAGGCATCGCGTATTGTGGATATGGGTGTTGAGAAGGTTGCGGTGAGTTCTGCTGCTATAAAGACTCCATATCTGTTGACTGAAATGTCCGCTGCAGTAGGTCGCCAATCTGTAGTAGCTGTGCTTGATGTACGTAAGAAAAAGGGTCTGTTTTCCAAAGGGTATGAGATATGTACACATAATGCGACTCAAGTGATTAAGCAAGACCCACTGGCTATGGTAAAGAACTTACAGGATGCAGGAGCTGGTGAAGTTGTGATCAATTTTGTTGACCAGGATGGTCAGATGCAAGGTTACGATATTGAGTATGCCTCTCAGATAAAGAACGCTCTAAATGTTCCAGTCACATTTCTTGGTGGTGCAGGCTCTCTTGATCATATTAGTCAATTAATCACTAGTATTGGCGTGGTAGGTGCTGCTGCGGGTAGCTTGTTTGTATTCAAGGGTAAATATCGGGCTGTGCTCATTAACTACCCAACACCCGAGCAGAAAATAAAGCTGTGCCATGATGCATTAAAAGCTTAATTAATGAGGGATATGTTTTGTTTACCAATAAAATTTTATTGATTACTGGTGGTACTGGTTCTTTTGGAAATGCAGTACTAAAAGGGTTTTTAGATACTGATATTGCAGAAATACGTATATTCAGCCGTGATGAAAAGAAACAGGATGATATGCGCAAGCGTTATGCACATCCTAAGCTGAAGTTCTATATTGGAGACGTCAGGGATTATCAGAGTGTGTTGAATGCAACTCGTGGTGTGGACTATATTTTCCATGCTGCAGCACTAAAGCAAGTGCCTTCTTGCGAGTTTCATCCCATGGAGGCAGTAAAAACCAATGTGTTGGGTACTGAAAATGTTCTGGAAGCGGCCATTCAAAATGAAGTCAAACGTGTGGTATGCCTAAGTACAGATAAGGCAGTCTATCCCATTAATGCTATGGGCATTTCCAAGGCAATGATGGAAAAAGTGATGGTTGCTAAGTCTCGCAACGTTGATCCAGATAAAACGGTTATCTGTGGTACGCGCTATGGCAATGTCATGGCCTCTCGTGGCTCAGTGATTCCTTTGTTTGCAGATCAGATACGTTCTGGTAAGCCATTAACTATTACTGATCCGAACATGACCCGCTTTATGATGACATTAGCTGATGCTGTTGATCTAGTATTGTATGCTTTTGAGCACGGCGATAATGGCGATATGTTCGTTCAAAAGGCTCCGGCTGCAACAGTTAAAGTTTTAGCGCAGGCTCTGTCCGAACTTTTGGGTAAGCAGGGTTACCCAATCAATGTTATTGGTACCCGTCATGGCGAAAAATTGTATGAAGCATTGTTAAGCCGTGAAGAAATGGTGTGTGCTGAAGACCTGGGAGGTTATTACCGTGTTCCACCAGATTTACGTGATCTGAATTACGGTAAGTTTGTTGAACAGGGTGAAGAACAAATTTCAAATGCTGAAGACTACAACTCACACAACACCCAACGTTTGGATGTTGTCGCAATGCAGCAACTGTTGCTGAAATTGGAGTTTATCCGTGGACTTCGCGAAGGCCGTTACGTTACCCCAGAGGAATAACTTATGCGAGTTTTGGTGACGGGGGCTGATGGGTTTATTGGTAAGAATCTGCTGTTGCACCTGTCTGAGCGTAAAGACATTGAGGTTGTCTGTTTCACTCGTGAGCACCGGGTATCAGATCTTCCCGTATTGCTTGTGGATGTTGATTTTATCTTTCATCTTGCAGGTATTAATCGTCCGAAAGATCCTGCGGAATTTTCTACAGGTAATGTTGGTTTGAGCCAGCAGTTGGCCAATGCTATAGAGAGTTCTGGTTGTAAAGCACCGCTTGTGTATACCTCTTCAATTCAGGCTGGGTTGGATAACCCCTATGGTGTGTCGAAACGTGAAGCTGAGAATGCATTGTTAGCACTACAGGAACAGCAGGGTATACCGGTGACTGTATTCCGTTTGCCAAATGTGTTTGGTAAGTGGGCTAAGCCTAACTATAACTCGGCGGTTGCTACCTTTTGTCATAACATAGTCAATGATCTGCCTATTCAGGTTAATGATCCGGCTGCGATGATTAACTTGGTTTATGTCGATGATGTTATTAAGCACTTTCTAGCCTTACTAGATGGCAGGCTTGAAGCTTCAACCTTTGCAGAAGTTAGCCCAGTGTACCAAATTACAGTGGGCGATTTGGCTGAGCAACTCTATCGTTTTCACGATAGCCGCCAGACATTGATCACCGAGCCAGTAGGTACTGGTCTGGTACGTGCATTGTACTCAACCTATCTAAGTTATGTGCCAAAAGAGAATTTTACCTACGAGGTCCCTAAGCATAGTGACTCGCGTGGCGTATTTGTCGAAATGTTAAAAACTCCGGATGCAGGTCAGTTTTCGTTCTTTACTGCTCATCCTGGGATAACCCGAGGTGGTCATTATCACCATACCAAAACCGAAAAATTTTTAGTCATTAAAGGTAAAGCCAGTTTTAAGTTCCGTCATATGCATACAGGTGACTTTTATGAGCTGGTGACTAATGGTGATAAACCACAAATTGTTGAAACAGTTCCCGGCTGGACACATGACATAACCAATATTGGTGATGATGAAATGATCGTGATGCTATGGGCAAATGAAATCTTTGATCGAGAAAAACCCGATACTTACGCTTGCCCACTAACGCCTGCTGTGAAGTAATAATTTAGCTTTTATAGATTTAGAGTGTTTTTATGAATACATCAGTGAAAAAATTAAAAGTGATGACGGTAGTGGGAACCCGCCCTGAAATTATTCGATTGTCTCGGGTAATAGCTAAGCTGGATGAACATTGTGAGCATGTTCTGGTGCATACAGGTCAGAACTATGATTATGAACTGTATGAAATTTTTTTTCAGGATTTGGGTATCCGTAAGCCAGACCACTTTTTAAGTGCCGCTGGCGCTAGTGGTGCGGAGACCATCGGTAACGTAATTATCAAGGTAGATCAGGTGTTGGCTGAAGTGATGCCGGAAGCTATTCTTGTTCTGGGTGATACCAATAGCTGTATGGCAGTCATCCCAGGCAAGCGCCGCAAGATACCAACCTTTCATATGGAAGCCGGTAATCGCTGTTTTGATATGCGTGTGCCTGAAGAGATCAACCGTCGGATTGTCGATCATACGGCTGATATTAATATGAGCTACAGCACGATTGCGCGGGACTATCTGGTTGCTGAAGGCTTACCACCGGATCGTATTATTAAAACCGGTAGTCCGATGTTTGAAGTGCTTAACTACTACCGCGAGGGTATTGATGCTTCAGATGTGTTACAGCGCTTAAGCCTAACCCAAGGTGAGTTTTTTGTAGTTAGCGCACATCGTGAAGAAAATGTTGATTCCGACAAGAATTTTTTAAAGCTTGTCGATGTGCTGAATACTGTTGCACAACACTATGATATGCCTGTGATTGTATCTACTCATCCACGTACCCAGAAACGTGTAGATACCTTGGGGGTAACCTTTCACCCCAATGTCCAGTTGCTTAAACCGCTAGGTTTCAAGGATTATAATAAGCTGCAGTTGTGTTCTAAGGCAGTATTGTCAGACAGTGGCACCATCAACGAAGAGTCCTCTATTCTGAACTTTCCTGCGCTAAATATCCGTGAGGCGCATGAACGCCCTGAAGGGATGGAAGAGGCGGCCGCTATGATGGTGGGTCTTGAAGTGGATCGAGTGCTACAAGGTCTGGCTATTCTTGAGTCTCAGGTGCGTGGTAATGAGCGAAGCTTACGTTTAGTGGCTGATTACAGCATGCCGAATGTGGCAGATAAAGTTGTGCGTATTATTCACAGCTACCGTGACTATGTTATGCGAACTGTCTGGAAACAGTATTGATGACTGCTAAACCTGTCAAACTGGCTATTATTAATCGCAGTTTCTGGCCTGTATATCCAGTTATAGGTGAAGCACTGTTGCGTTTTGCAGAGCAAACTGTATCGAGTGGTAATTCAGTCACTGTAATTATGCAAGATCACGCTGATATCAGGAAAAAGTTGGCAGAAGCAGAGCGGGGCAAAGGGGTACGTTTTTACCCTGCTAAAGCCTGGACTAACTCTGCCAGCAGTGTGCTCTTACGGGCCTTCGATGCTATATTTTTCATGGCGTGGGTGCTGGCCGTTTTGATTTGGGTGCGTCCCGGTAAAGTTTATGTGTCAACAGACCCTCCCGTTGTTGTGCCATTTATAGTCATGCTGTATTGCCGATTGTTTCGGGCAGAGTATATCTATCATCTACAGGATATACACCCAGAAGCTGCAAATGTTGTAATCCCTGTAAATCAGTGGCTTTATAGAATATTGCTAAAGATGGATGCTTTAACAATGCGCAAAGCAAAGTGCTTGATTACGATTACAGGACAGATGGCTGACGAAATCCGATCCAGATCAGGAACGACTGTTCCTGTGCATATATTGGATAACCCAGCTGTTTCGTTTGATAATATTGATCTTAGCAAGCCAAAAATTGAGGGTTTCTCCTTTTGTGGCAATGCGGGTCGATTGCAACGTATTCCATTGATTCTTGATGCGATAGAGGCCTATTTCGATCAAGGCGGCCAACTGATATTCGTCTTTGCTGGAGGCGGCATTTATTCAGATAGACTTAAATCATTTTCAGATAGGTTTGAACAATTCCACTATGCGGGTTTGGTGACTCCAGTTGATGCAGCGCAGATTAATGCGGACTATTCTTGGGCTTTGTTACCTATAGAGGACGAAGTCACTCGTTATGCATTTCCTAGCAAATCTTCTTCCTATGTTTTTTCAGGAGCACACATTTTAGCTGTGTGTGGCGAACAGACAGGTGTAGCCCAGTGGATTAAAAAGCATGGAGTTGGCGTTGTCGCCGAGCCTAATGTTGAAGCACTCGTGAAGATTTTTTTTGATATTGAAAGGGATGCGATTGAAGCAAATAGTAATGATCAATCAAGAGAAATATTGAAACAAAAGCTTAAATTTGAAGTGTTTGTGGAAAAATTATTCGGAATAGTACGCTGAATATTTTTATACTTTATGGATATAGTGGCTTCAAGTGAGGCGATTTAATTAGAATGAATGTATTACTGACAGGTGCAACCGGTTTCGTTGGCAGCCAGCTAGCTAAAACCCTTGCAGCAATAGAAAAGTTTCAAATCACATCGGTAGTTCGTAACAATACCGGTTTACCAGTCACAAAACTGATAAATTTTAAAAGCCTGGATGCGAATACAGATTGGTCAGAGGCTTTAGTTGATCAGCAAGTAGTCATCCACGCCGCCGCTCGTGCTCACATTATGAAAGATGAGGTGACTGATCCGCTAGCAGAATACCGTAAAGTCAATGTAGATGGAACGCTGAACTTGGCCCGTCAAGCAGCTGCTGCTGGGGTAAAGCGCTTTATTTTTATCAGCTCTATCAAGGTGAACGGCGAGCAAACGCCATTGAATCAGCCATTCACTGCAGAAGATATCCCCGCGCCCGAAGACCCTTATGGCATTTCCAAATTGGAGGCTGAACAGGGGCTGCAGAAGTTGGCTACAGAAACGGGAATGGAAGTGGTGGTTATTCGCCCACCGCTGGTATACGGGCATGGTGTTAAAGGTAATTTCGCCAGCATGATTAAACTTGTGGATAAAGGCTTGCCGCTTCCCTTAGGTGCCATCCATAATCAGCGCTCACTTGTTGCGCTGGATAATTTGGTTGACTTGATCATCACCTGCATTGATCATCCTGCTGCAGCCAATCAAGTGTTTCTTGCAGGTGACGGCCAGGATCTTTCAACTACTGAGTTGTTGCGTGGCGTTGCTATAGCAATGGGCGAGCCGTCCCGTTTGATTCCGGTGCCAGCTAAACTGTTAATGCTGGGTGCAACTGTATTAGGCAAAAAGGCTATGGCGCAGAGACTCCTGGGATCTTTACAGGTGGATATTTCCAAAGCCCGTAATGTGTTGGGGTGGGAGCCGCCCGTGTCTGTGGATGAAGGGTTGAAAAGGTGTTTTGTGCAGGAAAATTTATCGCCCGGAAACCGGGTTCCAACAGGTGGGAAAGGGTTTTGATTCGGCTTTTTGATTTTTCTTTTGCTTTGTTGGGGCTCGTGTTCGGTTTTCCCGTGCTCTTACTGTTAACTATTATCGGCTTATTTGATACTGGGTCGCCGATTTTTCGCCAAGAGCGGGTTGGTCGCCATCAGAAGCCGTTTACGCTGGTGAAATTTCGAACCATGCGTCCGGAAACGGCTTCAGTTGCATCTCATCTTGCCAGTAGTGATGATATTACCCAATTTGGGCAATTTCTGCGCAAGACTAAATTAGATGAGTTGCCCCAGCTTTGGAATGTATTGAAAGGTGAAATGAGCTTGGTTGGGCCTCGGCCTTGTTTATTTAATCAGTCAGAATTGATCCATGAGCGCCAGCAGCGAAAAGTGTTTGAAGCACGCCCTGGTATTACCGGTCTGGCACAGGTTAATGAAATTGATATGTCGACACCCGCATTGCTGGCTGAAACAGACCAGCGCATGATCGAGTCTTTAACCCTGTCTGCGTATTTCAGCTACATCTTGCAAACAGTGTTAGGTAAAGGGCGTGGAGATAGAATCAGATGATGAATTTGTCTATGAAGCGTGCAATGAAGCGCGCCAGTTTGCATGTTAAATTCATGTCACTGCAGCGTGCTCACAAGCGTCTGTTAATGGTGGCAGCTGATACGGTGGCTCTACCTTTGGCTTTGTGGTCAGCTTACACGCTACGCTTTGCTGATCTCTGGCCTGAGATCTATCTCTATCCTGCGGCCTGGTTATTTGTTTTGTTGCCTCTTGTTGGTATTCTGGTTTTTATCAGGTTGGGTTTATATCGTGCTGTTGTTCGCTACATGGGTGCTCAGGCTATCTGGACAGTTGCGTTTGGTGTTTTGATCCTGTCGTTACTACTCTGGGCCGCCGCTTTTGTATTTCATATCAAACCCTTCCCTCGTTCCATTCCGATTAATTTTGCCTTGGTAGCGATGATCTATGTCGGTGGAAGCCGTTTGTTGATGCGTAGCTACTATCATTGGCTGCTGAATCACTATCTTAATAAAGATTCCGTATTGATCTATGGTGCGGGTGGCAGTGGCGTTCAATTGGCAAAAGCACTGGATGGCAGTGAGGAGTTAAGTTGTGTCGGCTTTTTGGATGATGATGCATCGCTCTGGGGTAGTTCTGTAGCGGGGTTTAGTGTCTATGATCCGGCCAGTATTCCTGAATTAATTGCTGAACGGAAAATTACCTCAGTGTTGCTTGCTATGCCCTCTGCCACACCCAAAGCCCGTAAGCGGATTCTGGATCGTTTGGCTGATTATCCTGTTCACGTTCGAACCGTACCGGCCATGCATGACATCGTGTCAGGTGAATCTGTTGCCAGTTTGCGTGAGATAGAAATTGAGGATCTACTCGGACGCGAACCTGTGCCGCCTATGCAGCCGTTGATCGATGCCAGTATCCGTGACAAAGTGGTGTTGGTCACTGGAGCGGGAGGATCAATTGGTTCGGAGATTTGTCGACAGGTTCTGCTGAACCGCCCGCGCACTCTGATTCTATATGAGCAAAGTGAATTCGCGCTCTATTCAATAGAGCAAAAGTTGCAGCAACAACTGCACCAGGAACCATTTCAAGTTGACTGCATTGCTCTGCTGGGTTCGGTGTGTGACCGCTCTCGTGTGCAGGAAGTGCTACAGCGTTTTCCAGTACAAACTATTTACCATGCGGCTGCCTACAAGCATGTTCCATTAGTGGAGCATAATATACTTGAAGGCATACGTAATAATGCCTTGGGTACGCAGGTAATAGCAGAAGCCGCAAAACGTAGTGGTGTTGAACGCTTTGTGCTTATCTCGACAGATAAAGCAGTTCGTCCTACCAATGTAATGGGCGCCACAAAACGACTGGCAGAATTAATATTGCAGGACTTGGCTGCAGGGCAGTTGACGGTAAATTATTCGCTCGCGGAGCGAGCTCCTACATCGGTGGGTGATGTTCCTACAGGTGTTCCTGTAGGAACCCCCGTAGGAACCTCTGTAGGAGCCCCTGTAGGAGCTCGCTCTGCGAGCGAACCCACACCTACCCAAACCATCTTCTCAATGGTCCGTTTCGGCAATGTATTAGGTTCTTCCGGTTCAGTCGTCCCCTTATTCCGTAAACAAATCGAATCCGGCGGTCCTGTGACTGTCACCCACCCGGATATCACCCGTTACTTCATGACCATCCCTGAAGCTGCTTCTTTGGTAATCCAGGCGGGTTCCATGGCCAAAGGGGGCGACGTATTTGTATTGGATATGGGTGAGTCCGTCCGTATTGTTGATTTGGCGCGGCGCATGATCCGCTTGATGGGCTACGAAGTGCTGGATGAAAAACACCCCGATGGTGAAATTGAGATCATCTATAGTGGTTTGCGGCCTGGCGAAAAGCTGTTTGAAGAATTGCTGATAGGTGAGGATGTAGTCGGCACCGAGCACCCTAAGATTATGCGGGCTCAGGAAGAAAAGCTATCACCTCAACAGCTTGCAGAGATCCTTGTGCAAATGAACAATGCCTTGAAAAGATTGGATTGCGCAGAGGCTCGCTCTTTGCTGGAGCAAGCGGTATCCGGTTTTAAGCCCATGTCAGAGTTAGTTGACTGGCTGGCGGTTGACTCAACCAAGTCACATTTAGTGCCTTGATGCAGTCAGTTATTGATCTTAGTGTGACCAAAATTGTCATACTAGGTGTCGTAGAAAGTCAGGCGAAGTGTAGGGTTTCTGTCTTAAGTGCACATCAAATTAGCTAAACCCGATTTATTCTAGATCAATCAAGCGTTTGAAGATGTTTTTTGCGGTATTGCCAGATTGGCACACACAATGCATACTATTTAGTAAAGCTGCATGACTCCTTATGGATCAGGAGCTTGATGTTAACTTCCTAACTCGCTGGAGAACAACTATGAAAAAGCAACAGGGTTTTACCCTTATTGAGTTAATGATTGTGGTAGCAATCATCGGTATTCTGGCTGCGATTGCGCTGCCTGCTTATCAGGATTACACCAGGAGAGCGCAAGCATCTGAAATAATTCTTGCGGCGAGCTCTGCTCGAACTTGCGTTTCAGAAGCTGCACAAGTTGGCGAAGATCCGGATGACTGTGATGATACTTTTACAGCCACAAATTTTGCAACCGGTTTGGACGTAACAGCTGCTGGCGTGGTTTCTGTCGATGGTGCTGATACTCTTGCTGGTTTGACGGTAACTTTAACACCTCAAAATGGTGCTGCAGCTGCAACCGCTGCTGATTTCACAGCAGGATTTACTATAACAGAATGGATATGTACTGGGGCTGCGGTAGCACCTGCACAGTTAAGCTGGTTACCTTCAAACTGCCGATAATCAATGTATTTATAGGATTTTACTAATATCCTTTCGCACTGAAACTAAAGCCCGGCTTCTTGCTGGGCTTATTTTTAAGCCAAAAAACCATTTTATTATTGAAGAATATAATTCAAATTGAATGTAAGCGCCGCTAAATCCGCACCTTGACTCTAATCGTATTGCGCCACTTTTTTCGGGGTTTTCTCCATCGATACATTCCATGGCAGCAGTTGCTTCAACGCTTCTATCGTCTCGGCTTCAGCGATATGTTCCAGGACATGCTGGATATAAGCAGCAGGTTCGAGCTCATTCACCTTAGCCGTTAATGCCGAGCACAGAACTATGCCGAATTAATGCTCCCAGTACATTTCTTTAGCAGGTCTTGCGTTCAGTACACTCGGCATAGTCCGATCTCTCTTCCATCACTTGACAAGGAGGAGAATATATGACTATCACGGCTTATTTTAAGGATTCACGGCTTATTTTAAGGATTCGAAGGTCCTTCGTCGTTTGCGTGAAGGTCCTCTGGGTGTCCATATTGATCTTTACGTCGAACGACTGCTCAGCGAAGGCCTCTGTCGTCAGAGTGGAGCGCGCTGTATCCGTGTCGTAGGTGATTTCAGTTGTTGGCTCTCTCGCAAGAACCTTGGTATTGATAGCGTACTGTTGAACAATATCAACGCTACCGGGTGATACCCCCATCCATTTCTCAGCGATCGCCCCGCACTTTATCGGCTTCTTGCGGTACTTCGTGAGATTGAGATAATCGCGCCACCGCCTTCAATTATTCCGGGGCCTCTAAGAATCAAGAATCAAGGGGTCAGGAGAATCAAGAATCAAGGGGTCAGGAGAATCAAGGGAGAATCAAGGGGGCAGGCTACTTGAACTATACAAATCCAAAATCCAGCACGGAAATTTCAGAAGGTGTTGCCATTCTGGCTCTGTGACCGTCTGCTGCCAGGGATGGCAGCAGTGGAGCTCTCAGGGATGAGTTCATGGCGTGTCACAGTGGCAGTATGGCAATACCTGCATAGTTCCAGGCCCACAACGACATAGTTAATCTGTAAACACTGATGGGTGGTGGTCAGGCAATCAAGACATATTACCTTCACACACCCAGCGCCAGAGGCTACAATTGCAGCTCGGTAATAGAGTTGTTCTACAGGAGTGGTCTCAATGGACGGGCGGGATTGGTATTTGGTGCAGTGTAAACCCGGTGAGACGCTGCGAGCGCTGGAGCATTTAGAAAACCAGCAGTATGAATGTTATCTTCCTCTGGTCACCCTGGAAAAAATCCGTCAGCGCAAACGTCACCTGTGTCAGGAGCCACTCTTCCCGGGTTATCTCTTTATTCACCTCGATCAACTGGATGATAATTGGCAACCCATACGTTCTACACGTGGGGTTACCCGACTCGTTGGCTTTGGTGGTTTGCCATTACCCGTAGATGACAGTTTGGTTTCTGCGTTAAAGATGCGTTGTAATAAAATGCTGCCAAAGGCATCTTTGGAAAAAGGTGAGAAAGTCAGGATTACTGAAGGCCCTTTTTGTGATCTGGAAGCTATTTTTGAGGCATTTGATGGTAACGAACGTGTGATTCTGCTCATGAATCTATTACATCAGCAGCAGCGCCTAACCCTTCCTACCAGCAGTATTTGTAAAATTTAAGTTTTTAACAGGACAGAAAACAAGCATGAGCAACACCGGCAATGTAACGCAGGATGCCAATTTCCCACCCCAGTATTACCCTCCTTATTTTTACAGAGGGGCTGATGATGAGATCAGCCTGCTCGATCTTGGTAAAGTGCTCTACCAGCAGCGGCGTGTGTTATTAGTGACGTTGGTAGCCTGTCTTTTGCTGGGGTTACTTTATGTCCTGCTCAAGCCCAGCCTGTATGAATTTCGCTCTGTTATTGAGGTGGGAGTATATCCGGACAGCGAAGGTGAAGTTGAGCCTATTGAGTCGTTTAGTAGTGTTTTGTCACGAGTGACGTCTACCAGCATCCCTGCCGCAGCGCGAACGGTCAGTCAGGAGAATCCGACCGCAGTACAAAGTTTGCCAGAAATAAAAGCGAATATTGCAGAAAACTCCAGAATGCTGGTGTTGACGAGCAACGTCAGCAGCGATCCGGAGGCTCAGTCTCAGGCGAGTGCTTTGCATCAAGCCGTTATAGACAGCTTGACTGCGTCACATCAACAGTTGATTGAAACCCGACTGCAGGAACTGGAAATTCTTAAACGCAGTCTGGATCTTGATTTAGCCGAAATGCAAAGCCGCTCCCTGTTAGAAACCGAACTGGCTGATCTTAACGTTGCGAAAAGTAAGGTGTTGACCGAGTTGGAGCGTCTGAGCAATGACGAGCTACGGCAGATGGAGGTGCAACACCTTCAACGCAATTTGAGTCGGGCGCAGCGTGAATTACAGTCGATGCAGGAGCAGGAGGCTAATTTACGCGAACGTATAGAGCGCCAGTCAGAAAAACAAAGCTTGTTGCTTAAGCAACTCACCCGCGCTGAAGCGGATCTGGAGGCATTCCGACGCTCTCGCCAGAGTGTGCTTGACACAGGTTTGATCGGTTCAACACAGTTGTCACAAAGTTTGTTGATGATTGATAGCCAGATTAACACGGCACTCAACAGTGTGCGTAACCTTGAGAATGCTTTATATCTGGGAATTCCGGAAGAAAATGCCGAATATCGACGTAATCTGGTAAACCTGTTGAGTGATATCGGAATACAGGAAAGTATTGTAGATGAAGCCCAGAAAGCTTTGCGAGAGTTTGAAATCTCGAGGGAATTGTCAATACGGCAAGTACAAGCTGAAGCGGATCGGCTGGAAACAGAAATTAATCTGCTGGAGCATAACCATGCATCCGGTTTGCAGCGTTATCAATATCAGATAGCCTCGGTGGATAATCAGTTACAACAGATCAGCAACAGCCGTACGGTGATAGAACCCGGTGTGGGCCAGGAAATTCGCGGTCAGGGTCCGGTGCTGGTTCTGATTATGAGTGGCTTAATGGGGTTGATGCTGGGGGTTATGGCCGCATTTTTGGCAGAATTTATTGCCCGGCTTCGACAGAGTATGCATGATGACTAATCTCAGTGTTTGATTCAGACATACAGCTAATCCAGACTTTGACTGATTACAAAGGACAGTAAAGATGAAAATTGCAATTGCAGGAACAGGTTACGTCGGCTTATCCAATGCCATGTTGCTGGCGCAGCACAATGAAGTGGTTGCAGTCGATATCATAGAAGAGAAAGTTGAACAGTTAAATAATCGCCAATCTCCAATTGTAGATGCCGAAATTGAAGATTTTCTGAAAAATAAACCGCTGAATTTCAAAGCCACACTGGATAAAGCCGAAGCCTACACCGGTGCTGATTTTGTCATCATCGCGACGCCTACCGATTACGATCCACAGACCAACTACTTTAATACCCGAAGTGTGGAATCGGTAATCAGGGATGTGATGGCTGTGAACCCGCAGGCGGTGATGGTGATCAAGTCAACGGTCCCGGTGGGTTACACGGCTAGCGTTAAAGCGGAACTGGGTACCGATAACCTGATATTTTCACCTGAGTTTCTGCGAGAAGGGCGCGCTCTTTACGATAATTTATACCCATCACGTATTATTGTCGGTGAACGCTCTGAGCGGGCAGAGATTTTTGCCGGACTGCTCAAGCAGGGCGCGATCAAGCAGGATGTGCAGGTATTGTTTACTGATCCGACCGAGGCAGAAGCAATCAAGCTGTTTGCCAATACCTACCTGGCAATGCGCGTGGCTTATTTTAATGAGCTGGATACCTATGCTGAATCCCATGGCTTGAGTACCAAACAGATCATCGAAGGGGTGGGTTTAGACCCTCGTATCGGTAATCACTACAACAATCCAAGCTTTGGCTATGGCGGCTACTGCCTGCCGAAAGACACCAAGCAACTGCTGGCTAACTATGATGAAGTGCCGAGTAACCTGATTCGTGCGATTGTTGACGCGAACACCACACGCAAAGACTTTATTGCCAATTCCATTATTAAACGCAATCCCAAAGTGGTCGGTATCTATCGGCTGGTGATGAAATCCGGTTCCGATAACTTCCGTGCCTCGGCTATTCAGGGAGTGATGAAGCGCATCAAAGCCAAGGGCATTGAAGTGGTGATCTATGAACCGGTGATGGAAGAAAGCAGCTTCTTCAACTCCCGAGTAATGCGCGACCTGGAAGAGTTTAAGCAGATCAGCGATGTGATCCTGGCCAACCGCTTGTCAGAAAATCTGCAGGATGTTGCCGAAAAGGTGTATACCCGGGATTTGTTTGGTAGTGATTAAGTTATAGATTTTTATTCGCCACAGTTTGTGGGAGCCCGCTCAGCGGGCGAAAAATAATCAAGGGGTCAGGTACCTTGATACTCTGATCTTCTCCTGCATGCAGAGTTTGCTATACTGTTTAATATTTACGCAGCCAAGGATTGGCGTTGTGACTCAAGGAGCGAGATTGCATGACTTACCATGACAAAAGCTATAAACGTTTTTTCTCGGACCCGGTAATGGTGCGGGATTTGTTGACTGGTTTTATCCATGAAGACTGGATCGAAGATCTAGACTTCAGCACTCTGGAAACGGTTAAAAATCAGTTTGTAACAGATGATTTACGTCAGCGTGAAGATGATATTATCTGGCGCATTCGTAGCAGGGAAGGTTGGGTTTATGTGTATCTGCTCATTGAATTTCAGAGCCGCATAGATCGTTACATGGCGGTGCGTATGATGAATTATGTTTCACTGCTTTACCAAGAACTGATTCGTCAAAAACAATTCACTTCCAGTGGCAAGTTACCACCGGTGTTTCCGGTAGTTCTCTACAATGGAGAGCGTCGTTGGAATGCCGAGTTGGATATTAAGGGTTTAATTCAAGAGATCAGCGGTAGTTTGAGTCGCTATACTCCAAGTATGCGCTATATGATTTTAGATGAAGGGCAGTGGGTAGCTGAGCACCCTGAATCAGCCGTACAGGCTAATCTTGTTAATGCACTTTTTCAGATGGAATACAGTCAAAGTCCTGAATCATTAGCAACATTAGTGGCTCACCTGGCACAGTGGTCGGAACACCATCCAAGGTTAAAAAAAGTCTTTCTTGGCTGGCTTAAACGTGTGTTGCTGCCGAACCGTTTTCCAGGTGTAAAATTAGATGAGATCAATGATTTGTATGAGGTGAAAGATATGCTAGCTGAACGCGTCAAAAATTGGACTGAAGAGTGGAAAGCGCAAGGTTTGGAACAGGGATTGGAGCAAGGTTTAGAGCAAGGTTTAGAGCAAGGTTTAGAGCAAGGAGTCGCCTTAACTCGAATACAGATTGCTAAAAAAATGCTTTCTCAAGGTCTGAGCGATAACATAATCATTGATGCTACTGAGCTATCTGATAAAGAGTTGCAGGGCCTCAAAGAATCAGGAATCCAGGGAATCAAAGAGTCAGGTACCTTGAGCTCTTAATATTCTTCATAGAGCTCGCCTCTCTTTACTCAGATGCCGGTTTGCTTTAGTACACATTAAGCATGGAACATTGTTGGGAGGGACGGGTCCAGCTTATTTCCTACAGGAGCGGAGGCGATTTGTAGAAGCCCGATCAAGGGAAGCAACAAGAGGGCTGCAGCTATGTCATCTTCCTATGCAAATAACTACCGCTTAATACGCGCTATGGTTCCCTTGTTGATTCTGGTGATCGCCGTGCTGGTGTTTTGGTCACCTTCACCAGATCCTGATTCCCTGGAAACCCGATCTGTGACGGGGCAGGTGATTGAAGTGAACACGGGGGAGGGTGAAGCGTTACGCAGCGGTCAAACGGTGAGGATGACCACAGCGCGGGTTCGCCTGCCCAATGGTGATGAAACCCGCGTGTTGGTGCAACGTCAGCAGTTGGCGGTTGGGGATAGTGTAGAATTGATCGAAGCACGTGATGCTGATGGGCGGGTCAAGTATCGTTGGTCATCAAGGTAGCTGACCCCTTGATCCTGTCGTTGGTCATCAAGGTAGCTGACCCCTTGATTCCTTGATCCTTCGCACGTTGTAGGAGCCCGGTCCCCGGGCGAAAAAGATATCTACGTGAATTAACATTTTTGACTGCTGCTAAGCGCCGGTCCCGAGGGTGAGACTGTTATGGAAAATCTGCATCATATAGTTGTCGTCGGCGGCGGTGCCGGTGGATTGGAACTGGTTACCCGTTTGGGCAACAAGCTCGGCAAGAAGCACAAGGCCAGGATTTCACTGGTCGATGCCGGGTTGACGCATATCTGGAAGCCCTTACTGCATGAAGTCGCCGCTGGCTCTCTTGATGCCAGTACTAATGAAATCAACTATCGTGCTCATGCTCGCAAGCATCATTTCGAGTTTCAGTTGGGTCGTTTGAGTGACCTTGACCGCCGTAATAAAGCCATCGTGATTGCGCCTTTTCTGGATGAAGAGGGGCAGGAAGTGGTGCCGGAACGCCGCATTCAATACGACACCCTGGTGATCGCGATTGGCAGCACGGCCAATGATTTCGGCACGCCAGGGGCTCAGGAGCACTGTTTGTTTCTGGACAGTCTGAAGCAGGCGCGGCGCTTTCATAATCTGATGCTGAATGCTTTTTTGAGGACTAATCACGAATCCCTTCAGGGCCATTCGCATCAACTGAATATCAGTATTATCGGTGCTGGTGCCACGGGGGTGGAGCTGGCGGCTGAATTACGGCTGGCCTCGCGCGAACTCCCCGTTTATGGCATGAACCACCTGCAAGCATCGGATGTCTCCATCACGGTGATTGAAGCCGCTGAGCGTATTTTGCCCGCCTTGCCGGAGCGACTGTCCATCGCGGCAACGCGGGAGCTGGAACGGCAAAATGTGGTAGTGCTCACTGGGCAGCCAGTCAGTGAGATACGTAAAGATAGCCTGTTGATGAAGGATGGCACAGAACTGCCTTCGGAAATGACCATCTGGGCCGCTGGCATCAAAGCCCCCCCGTTCCTGGCAAAGCTGGACGGGTTGGAAGCTAATCGTACTAATCAACTCGTGGTACAACAGACCCTGCAAACCACTCTGGATGCCAATATTTTTGCCTTTGGTGATTGTGCGGCATGCCCTCAACCAAATTCCGATCATTCGGTTCCGCCTCGTGCTCAGGCGGCACATCAGCAGGCGGATGCTTTGTTCAAAACCCTGCGCAACCGTTTGCAAGGGAAAGAACCGGTTCCGTTTGTGTATAATGACCATGGATCACTGATCAACTTTAGCCGCTATACCACGGTTGGCAACCTGATGGGCAATTTGTCCGGTCGTAGCATGTATATTGAAGGGAAGGTGGCTCGGCTTTTCTATGTGTCTTTATACCGGATGCATCAGGTGGCTTTACATGGTTTCTTGCGTACTGGCGTCATCTGGTTGATGGATAAAATCAGTCGTGCCATGCATCCTCGCCTGAAGCTGCATTAACAGGGGTAAGGTGCTAGCCTTTATTATTTGTTAGCTGAAGGAACACGATACGCTATGCCCCGCTTTCCCAAACACCTGACCGGCGCTGGACCGGTGAATCCCTTTCCTGGCCTCAGTGCGCTGCAGCGACGCCTTGGCCAGGCTATTCCTCATCGTCTTGGTTCCAATGAAGGCCTGGATATGCCGCATAGTGTGTTGCGTGCACATTTTGGTGAGGCGATGGTTTCGCATGTGCGTGCCTATGGAGATGCTGAGGCCTTTGCTCTGCGCCAGGCGCTGAGTGCCGACTTGTCTGTGTCGATGGATGTCTTACTAGTTGATGCTGGTGCAGATAGCCTGATTGCTTTAGCGTTACGTGGCTTGGTTGAACCAGGTGATACTGTGGTATGCGCTGGAGGAACTTACCCTACCTTTGCCTACTTTGCCCAGGGGCATGGTTGCCGTTTGATTGAAACTGCCTATCGGGATGAGCCAGAGCGTCTGGTGCCAGATTTGGAGGCCTTGCTGGATGCGGCGAATCAGCATCAAGCACGTTTGGTGTACCTGGCCAATCCGGATAATCCCAGTGGTCATCTGCATACTGATGCGGCTATTGCTGAGCTCAGGGCGCAATTGCCGGAGGACTGCTGGTTATTGCTGGATGAGGCCTATTATGATTTTCGTGATGATGCCGGCCAGCCTGGTGGCTCGGAAGCCATGGCGGGCGTGGTGCGTCTGCGCACCTTTTCCAAAGCACATGGCCTGGCTGGATTACGCCTAGGCTATGCCATTGCCGAACCTGAGGTGCTGGATGTATTACTCAAGGTGCGTATTCACTATGCGGTGTCTTCTCTCAGCCTTGCCGCCGCTGAGCTGCTGATGGCGCACCCCGAAGAGGTCAAGACTCATATTGCCGCAGTCAAACAGCGCAGGCAGCAGTTAACCACTTATTTGCGCCAAATCGGTGGGGATGTGCTGCCCAGTCATACCAATTTTGTTGCCCTGCGTTTCCCCAGCGCCGATATCGCATTGCAGCACAACCAGGCACTGCTGCAAGCCGGTATTCTGGTTGCCAGACCCGCTCATCCAGCGCTTGGGCATCTGCTGCGCATTACCGCTGTTGAAGATGCGTTGGTTGAGGGGCGTTTGGCGTTGCTGGAAAACTAATGTGCACACCAACAGGCTAATATTTTAGTCTTTTACATTGAGAATAGCCTAAAAGCCTAGAATAATAGTCTCATGAGTCAGCGTATTTCTATAGTGGGCGAGCAGCTTACCAGCGCCCGCAAGTATTATTACCCTGATGACACCCTGCATAATCAATCTAACTTCACACAAGAGAACAGCAAGCATGTCACTGCAAGGTACCGAGATCCATCGGTGTTATGATGAGTATGGGGTGATTTTGGTACTGGATGATGGCAACAAGCGTTACTTGTCGTTTGGTACCGACGATGAGCAAAGTTGTTATCTGAAAAGCCAACCCGCGCAGCCGCAAGCCGATTATATCCGTGCCATGTTGCTGGTGTTGTTGTTTGTCACACCCAGCCGGATTATCAGTATGGGATTGGGGGGTGGTTCGCTGAACACCTGCTTGCATCATCAGTTTTCGGGGCTGAAGCAGGACGTGGTAGAGTTACGCCACCAGGTGATACAAACGGCTTATAAGTACTTTCAGCTACCGCGCAGCAAGCATATAACCCTGCATAATATGGAAGCTAAAACCTTTCTCGATACAGAGCCTACGCGCCCGGCCGATATTATTTTCAGCGATATTTATGACGAAAATGGCGTTGATGCCCAGCAGCACGAACCTGCCTATCTGCATGAATGCTATGAGCGTTTAAGGCCTGACGGCTGGTTGGTGATGAATTGCTGGAAAGAACACCGCGGTGATTCTATTCTGAAAGAGTTGGCCCTGTTGTTTGCCGATATTCGTACCTGCACCACCCAGGATGGCAACTGGATTATCTATGCCTGTAAATCCAAAAATGAACAGACCAACAGTCAGTTAAAGCAGTCCGCCAAGCAGCTAAGCCAGCAATTGGGATTTTCTGTAAGCAGTTATTTAAATCGGTTGGGTTAGTGCCTAGCTGACTGATCAATCAGGTTAATCAACGATATATATCACTCATTCTTTAAGTTGTTTCACGCTCGCTTAAATGCCGCTCGGGAAGCATTCGTTTATGCAGAACGCCAAATACTACCAGTTGCTTGTCATGGACTATATAGTAGATAACATGGCTTGAATAAGGAAAGCTCAATACCTCTTTTCCGACATCAGGTCTGCCTTTCCCTAAGGAAGGGGTTGCAGCAATTAAGCGTATCGTCTGACGTAATTCTGAAAGGTATGCTTGAGACTGGGTTTCTCCCCACTGTTGCACCGTGTACTGGCGAATACCGATAATATCGGCCTGGGCATCCGGAGTGAGGCGATAAGCTGGCATCAGTCGTATTTGCCCGATTCCAGCTCGTCAAAAAAGGACTCGCCATCGATAAGATTGCCCGCTGCTATATCAGCTTTTGCTTGTGCCATTCTTGCCTGTAATAGCTGTAATTTCAGCTCATCAATACTCTGATAATCTTCAGCGGATATGACAACCGCAACCGGTTTGCCGTTCTTGTTGATCTGAACTGGAGCACGCTGTGCTTTTAATAGCATGTCACCAAAGTGGGTCTTAGCTTCATTAGCTGAAAGAGCATTCATTGCATCACCTTAAGTATCGTTCGATTCAATCATAATAGGCTAATCGAACTATATCCGTCAAAAATTATGGCAATAAGCGCTATTTGCGATCCCTGGCGTAATTATCACCTTTTAGTTGGCACAGGGTTTTGAAGGGATGATGTAAAGCGTGTCACACCAAAACGATACCACCACCCCAGTCTGGCACCAAAATGCTGCTGGTAGTAGAGTTGTCACTAACTATAGATACCAGAGGTTCACCCATGCACAAATCACGTATTACCACCGGCATTATTTTAACCAGTTTATTGCTGGCGCCCCAGGCACAGGCTGATTGGGGTAAGTTGCTGGACCGCGGCCAGGAAATTCTGGAGCAGCAAACGGCACCGGCTGATGAGCCATCGGCCAATGCAGCCCAGGCAAACCCGGTACCCGAGGGTGTCAGCTCCGGTCAGTTAGCATCCGGGTTGAAAGAAGCACTGGCTGTGGGTGCCGAAAGGGCAATCGACACGCTGTCACAGACCAACGGTTATCTTGGCGATAGCCGGGTCAAAATTGAACCACCGGGGATGTTGGGAAGTGCGGTGAGTACCCTGAAACAGTTTGGTTTTGAGTCACAGGTTGAAGCCTTTGAGTTGAGCATGAATCGTGCGGCTGAGCAGGCGATCAGTCAGGCGACCCCCGTTGTTGTGGGCGCGGTTGAATCTATGACCATTGAAGATGCGCAACGCATTTACCAAGGTGGTGATACGTCCGCAACGGAGTATTTCAAGGGCAAAACTTTTGAAGAGCTGAAAGTCCTGCTGCGGCCACAAATCGAACAGTCGATGAGTCAAACTGGTACAACGGCCGCCTGGCAGGCCTTAACCGATTCAGCCACCTCCGCGGTACCCATGCTGGCCAACTATACGCCCGATCTGGCGGATCATGTGACCACCTCAGCGTTGGAAGGGTTGTTTCTGTTGTTAGCTGAAGAGGAGCGGCAGATACGTGAAAATCCGCTGGCCCGCAGTACGGATCTGTTGAAGCGGGTATTTGGGGGGTAGGGTTTTATCCAGTTGATCTTAGGGCTTTAGAGCTTGAGATTTTCAATGCTTGTGAGTGTGTTTTCAGTGCATATAAGGAAGGCTATACACCCTTAGAGCTAAGAGATTGAATCGTTTCAATAACCTGAGCTTCCAACATGGGCAGATCTCTCTCTATAGTCTTCCATACCATGTCCAGATCTACTTTGAAGTACCCATGCGCCAAGGCATTTCGCATGCCGTAAGCAGCCTTCAGAGGGAAGTCGGGATGCTCTGTCGCAAAGTCAGGGAAGTGCCGCTGGATGCTTCCCGCAGCCTCTCCGATGATTTCGAGGTTGCGTATGACTGCATCTTGCTTCTCTTCGTTTGCAAGAAACTCCACATTGTCAAGATCTAGTATATAGCGCTGAATACGTTCAATAGCTTGCTGAATATGCTCCAGATAGTCATTAAGGGCTAACTCATCCCGAGGACTCATACAGCCATGGCCTCATTGAGCACTTTCGTTTTCCACCGATCTGGCAATGCTTTTGGGGTCAGAACATCAACCTCTATCCCTAAGAGTTCTGTCAGTTCTGAGTGGATAGCACCGATATCAAAAAGCGTTGTTTCCTCGGTGGTGTCTACAAGGATGTCCAAATCACTTATATCCGTATCCTGGCCATGGAGGACAGACCCGAAAATACGGGGATTTTTGGCATGATGCTTTTCTACAATCTGTCGTATGGCTTCACGGTGCTGCTGATATGCTATAGATGGCTTCATACAGTGAACCCTCAGTTACTGCCTAGATAGACTGACATTGAACCATGAACTCCCTGGCGTCAATTACGAATTGCATGTTTATATCAAGATTAAGTCGATTGAAGCAGTTAAATCATTGATCATCAATAACGCCCCGTTTTCAGCAATTGCACATAACTGGCACGCTCATACAGCGTCGGATCGTTGCTATGCAGGTGGGAGAGTACCCCCCTGGCTTGTTCCAGCGACTCGTAGGGGCTTTCGTCCAGCCAGTCGCTAATGCCGGTTAATATCTGGCTCAGGGCTGTGGGGCCTTGCTGTAGTAACACGCTGCACAGATGGGTAACGTCGGCACCGGCGAGTAGCATTTTCACTGCATCCTCAGCAGTGTGAATACCCCCGGTCGCGGCCAGCGTGAGGCGGGTTTTGCCAAACAGGATGCCCAGCCAGCGCATGCTTAGCAGAGCATCTTCTGAGCGGGACAGGTGGATGCTGGCCTGAACCCGCAAGGTGTCCGGGTCGATATCAGGCTGATAGAAACGATTAAACAGCGATACACCGTTAATCCCCGTGTCTTCCAATTGCTGTACAAAATGTCCCAGGGCGCTGAAGTAGGGTGAAAGCTTGACCATGATCGGGCAACTGACGACCTGACGTAATGTCGATATCAGTTCAATGTAACCCCTTTCCATATCGCTGGCGCTATGCAGCGGGTCGGCGGCTACGTTATAGATATTTAACTCCAGCGCATCGGCTCCTGCTTCGGTGAGTTGTTTGGCAATGTTGATCCAGCCATCTTGAGAGGTGCCGTTCAGGCTGGCGATAACAGGAATTGACAGGCGCTGCTTAAGAGCCTGAACCTGCTCCAGGTATTGCTCCAGCGCGTGGGAAGGTTCCGCATGTAAGGGCAGAAAATGCGTGGCTTCGCTGTGGCCTATTTCTCTGGATTCCAGTAGTTGCATCTGCCTTGCATGCTGGCTATTCAGCTCTTCTTCAAACAGTGAGTACATCACCAGGGCACTGGCGCCGGCATCTTCGAGACGGCAGCACATAGCGACGTCCCGACTCAATGGTGAGGCCGAGGGCACCAGCGGGTTGGCTAAGGTCATGCCCAGGTAGTTCGTGTGCAGGTCCATGGCTTACTCCTTTTCGTCACTGTCGGGCTTGAGCGCGGCCAGTTGGGCGTAGTGTTGATAGTGGCGCTGGGATTCCTGCTGCGAGGCCTGCAGATAGCGTTCGGCATCGGCTTCATGGCTGCGCCAGAGCATGCTGAAGCGGGTTTCGCTACCGGTGAATTCGCGATAGGCCACGGAGGGTGGCTTGCTGTCGAGTTGCAGCGGATTATTACCGGCATCCAGGCGTCGTGGATCATAGCGCAGCAGTGGCCAGTGACCGCTACGAATGGCCAGGTCCTGCATCTGATGGTTGTGCTTCAGATCATTCCCCCAGGCGATACAGGGCGAGTAGGCGATGATCAGCGAGGGCCCATCGAAAGACTCAGCTTCCAGAAAGGCTTTCAGGGTTTGCAGATCCTTGGCACCGTAGGCGACCTGAGCGACATAGACGTTTTCATAGCTCATGGCGATCATGGCGAGGTCTTTTTTCGCTGTGGCTTTGCCACCAGCGGAGAATTTGGCTACCGCGCCGCGCGGTGTCGCTTTGGAAGTCTGGCCACCGGTATTGGAATAGACTTCGGTATCCAGCACCAGAATATTGACGTTCTCACCCGATGCCAGCACATGGTCCAGACCGCCAAAGCCGATATCATAAGCCCAGCCATCGCCACCGATAATCCACACACTCTTTTTAACCAGCTGGTCGGCCAGGGTTTCAAGTTCACGCGCAAGCGGGGAGGTGGATTTGCTAAGCTGTTGCCTGAGCTGCAACACGCGCTGGCGCTGTTCGTAGATGCCAGCTTCATCACTTTGATCGGCTTGCAGCAGTGCATCCACCAGCGCGCTATCCAGCTCCGCCCTGGGTTGTTGCAATAGTTGCTGCAATAGCTGTTGGGCATAGCGGGTTTGATGATCCACCGCCAGGCGCATCCCCAGACCAAATTCTGCATTATCTTCAAACAGCGAGTTATTCCAGGTAGGACCGCGACCTTCGGCGTTTTTACACCAGGGGGTGGTAGGCAGATTACCGCCATAGATGGATGAGCAGCCGGTGGCGTTGGCAATCAACATACGATCCCCGAACAGTTGGCTGGCCAGGCGCAGGTAAGGGGTTTCACCACAGCCGGCGCAGGCACCGGAAAACTCGAACAAAGGCTGCGTTAACATGGCTTCTTTAATCACCCCGGTACGCAGTTTAGTGCGGTCGTACTCAGGTAATGCCAAAAAGTAGGCCCAATTGCGTTGTTCCTGTTGCAGTAATGGTTTAGTCAGCGGTTGCAGGTTCAGGGCGCGACGACCGGGTTGGCTTTTGTCCTTGATAGGACAGATATCCACACACAGTCCGCAGCCAGTACAGTCTTCCGGCGCGACCTGATAACTGATGTGATAGTCCGGTGGAAACTCTTTACCCTTCACCGGAGTATGCAGAAAACTCTCTGGAGCCGTCTGCTCAACCTCTTTTGGATCAAAAATTTTGCTGCGAATAGCACTGTGCGGACACACCAGGGGGCACTTGCCGCAGTGAATGCATAGCTCGGTATCCCAAACCGGGATCTCCAGGGCGATATTGCGTTTCTCCCACTGGGCTGTCGCGGTCGGCCAGGTACCATCGTCGGGTAGCTGACTGACGGGAATACGATCACCTTCACCGTCAATCAGTCGCGCGGTGATCCGGCGGACAAACTCAGGTGCGCTATCGGGTATTTTTTGGAGGGCTTCGGCTGTTTGACTGACTTTATCCGGAACCGGGACGCGGTGCAGGTGAGCGGGCGCCAGATCGATGGCCTGGCAATTGATTTCGGTAATCTTCCCGCCTTTACTGCCATAGGTTTCTTCCACAGCGGTTTTCATTGCCTGCAAGGCGGTTTCACGTGGCAGCAGCTCGGTGATGGTGAAGAAACAGCTTTGCATAATGGTGTTGATGCGCCGTCCCATCTGCAGTTGCTCTGCCAGGGCGTAGGCATCAATCACATAGAAACTCAGTTGCTTGTCGATCAGATCCTGCTGAATCGCCAGAGGCAAGCTGTCCCAGACCTGATCCGGCGGTGTTGAGGTATTCAGCAGAAATACGCCGTTGGGCGCCGCTGCATTCAACAGATCCGGGCGTTGCAGGAAAATGCTCTGGTGACAGGCGACGAATGCGGCTTCATTATCCTGAATCAGATAGGCTGAACGGATAGGCTCTGGGCTGAAGCGCAGGTGCGAGATAGTCATGGCACCGGATTTTTTCGAGTCATAGACAAAATAGCCCTGCACCTGCAGGTCGGTCTGTTCACCTATAATTTTGATCGCATTTTTGTTGGCGCTCACGGTGCCATCGGCACCCAGCCCATAAAACAGCGCACTGGTAGCCGCCTGGCTTGCCTGGGTGCGGAACTGACTGTCCCAGTCGAGTGAAGTATGGCTCAGGTCATCGTCTATACCGATGGTAAAGCCCTGCTTAAGCTGGGGTGCTTTCAGCATCTCAAAGATCGCTTTGACCATCCCGGGGGTAAACTCTTTGGACGATAAGCCATAGCGACCGCCACAGATTTTTGGCAAATGCGTGAAGGGAGCGGTACCTTGGCTTACCGCTTGCGCGACCAGTGTGACCAGATCTTTATACAGCGGCTCACCGTCGCTGCCTGGCTCCTTGCAGCGATCCAGTACGGCGATGGATTGGATGGAGGCGGGGAGACACGCTAGTAATTTTTGTGGATCCATTGGGCGGTAGAGGCGTACAGCCAGCACCGCTGTTTTTTCACCGGTGGCATTCAGATGATCCACCGTTTCCTGCAGCGTTTGTACCGCTGATCCCATCAGCACAATCAGCTGCTTGGCATCGGCCGCACCATAGTATTCATAGGGTTGGTAATGACGCCCGGTAAGCTTTCCAAACGCTTGCATCACTTCGGTTAAATGCTGACTGAACTGCTGATAGTAAGGGTTAACCGATTCGCGCGCCTGAAAATACACATCCGGGTTTTGTGAGGTACCGCGTATCACCGGATGATCCGGACTCATGGCGCGGGCCCTGTGGTTGTGAATACAGCGTTCATCCAACAGGGCGCGAATCTGTTCATTGCTGAGGGTATCGATTTTGACGATTTCGTGTGAGGTCCGAAAACCATCAAAAAAATGCAGCACCGGCAGGCGACTTTTGAGTGATACCGCCTGAGAGATCAGCGCCATATCCTGCACTTCCTGCACAGAATTCGATGCTAGCAGTGCAAAGCCGGTGCCACGAGCGGCCATCACATCGCTATGATCACAAAAAATAGACAGGGCCTGCGCCGCGAGTGAACGTGCCGCTATATGAAACACTGTGGGCGTCAGTTCCCCGGCAATTTTGTACATATTCGGCAGCATCAGCAGCAAGCCTTGCGATGCGGTAAACGTAGTACAGAGTGAACCGGCTTGCAGGGCACCATGAATCGCGCCGGCTGCGCCTGCTTCACTCTGCATCTCGACAATTTTTGGAATACTGCCCCAGAGGTTGGTCTGGCCTTCAGCCGACAGGGCATCGGCCACTTCACCCATCACCGAGGCGGGCGTAATGGGGTAGATGGCAATCACTTCATTGGTGGCATGTGCAATCCGCGCTGCTGCTTCATTACCATCCAGGGTCAGTTGTTTCGGGCTCATTGTAAGCTCCTGTCAATAAAGCCTTTTTGTACCTTTAAAGCTAGTCTTAAATGGGGTGATTATCCAGGGGTTAATCACACTATACTTGATCTATAACAATGTGGCTTGGGCTAATGGGACCGGGCCTGTCTGACGCGCCGTAAACCCATCCCTGGGGGCTCCAGTGCGCCATCCTTGGCGCACAGGGTCAGCCAAACCCGGTCCCATCAGCCCTCTATATATTGGGTGCCAGCATAAAGTTTAAAAAACAACATTTTCGGGCGGTATATACCATTACCAAGCAGTTGTTTTTTTAAGCTGGCACAGGGCTTTGAGCGGGGTGGTGGTATCGCTTTGGAGTGACCGTCTGCCGCCAGGACGGCGGCAGTGGAGCGGTCATGGACGACGAAAAGCGTGTCACTCTAAAGTGATACTAGTACCCCAGTGTGGCACCCTTAATGAGGTAACTAGTGTTTTGTTTTCCAGAACCAATGCGTTACTGCAAAAGCTGGTGGGTGACGCCGATGCTTTATGAGGGTTTTTCCAGATCTCTTGGATCTGGAACACCTCTGCGGGATTTCAGATTCATGCGGTAGAGATCCAGCAGGGCGCTGGAGGTGAGCACCAGCAGAATCAGGCCGCCACCGAGGAAGGCCATGGTCGTTGGTAATTCACCGACCCACCACCAGACCAGCAGGGTGCCGAGCAGGGTTTCCAGGATCAGCATCAGGCTGACTTCGGCGCCGGTAATGTAGCGAGGGCCGCTTTGAATCAAATAGTAAGCCGCGGGTAGAAAGATCAGCCCGAGCAGTAGAATGCGTTTCATGTCGTCCCAGGGGGGCATGGCCACGCCACCCATCAGAATGGCCGGAACTAACATGGCAATGCCAGCAAAAGGCAGGAGTACGGTGGTATCTATCCCCTTTTGTGCACTGGCGACCGTGGTGTTGATCGCCATGGATATGGGCAGGATGGCGGCGATCAGCAGGCCCATGGGGTTACCGGCTTCCATTTCACCCGACAGCATCATGATGGCACCGGCAATACATAGGAGGATAACGATCCAGGTTTGCAGCCGCAGTTTCTGATGGAAGAAGAATAATCCCAGCAGTCCGGCAATCAGTGGCGCCATGTTCTGGATGACCAGTACGTTTCCGGCGGCAGTGAGCCGGTTGGCGCCGACAAATACCCAGGAACTGGTCGCTATGGCCAAGGGGCAGATCCACAGTGCACTGCCACAGCGTTTAATCGCGGCGGGTAACTGGGTTTTATAGCGCCAGAAGGCCAGCAGGGTCAGTACACAGATCATTAGCAACGCACGCCAGAACACGAACACAGGTATGTCTACCTGGGTGTCTTTAACAATCAAGGCATCCGGGGACAGCATGATAACCCCGGCACCGGTGATCAGGTAGCCTTTGAGTCGTATAGGTAAGCGGTCGAACATGGTGCAAAATTCCATTGTTATAGTGTGTAGGAGCTCGGTTTGTTGAAGCCCGGTCTGTGGGAGCTCGGTCTGTGGGAGCTCGGTCCCCGAGCGAAAAAACATCGCTCACAGAGCGGGCTCCCACAAGTGAGCTCCTACAGGAATTGTGTTGAAAGTCGGGCTTCGAGTTCTATGTTGAAGGCTTCAGCCGCCTGCATGTGTTCCAGCATCAGTTGACGGACCTGCTGGGTATCACGCTGGTGGAATGCCTTCACCAGTGCATGGTGGTACTGGAGGTTGGATTTTGAAAACTCGATCTGCTCCGGCAGTTGTACTTTCTTGTATATCACAAGATCCTTGAGCAGATCATTCAGAAAACGACCCATAAAGCCTAAAATCGGATTACCGCAACGATCGGCCAGCAGGATGTGGAAGTCCAGTTCGGACATACGTTGGTCCAGACGTTGCTGGATATCCGTCGGGGCTGTGGCACAAAGGTCGGTGAGGCGTTGCAGTTCTTCCAGGTCGGTATCGGAGAGTTTATCGGTTGCCAGGACGGCAATCTCTGGTTCTATCAGTTTGCGCAGACCGTAGATATCTGGACCACTGGTGTGCTGAAAGTGCAGGAAGTTACGCAGCATTTGCGAGGCATGCCCATAGGGGACTTCGGCCAGTATGGCACCACCGTTAGGGCCGGTACGTACGGTGATCAGCCCCTGAACTTCGAGTGATTTCAACGCTTCCCGCACGGTTCCCTTGGAGCACTCGAACAGTTCAGTGAGGGCCTTTTCATTCGGCAGGCGGTCGCCCGGCTGGATGTCTTGGGTGACCACCCAGCGTTTGACCGCCTCGACGATTTGATCAGCGCGCTTCATGCGCTTTGGAAACTCAGCGGCTGTCAGTGCCTTGCTCATCAACATCTCTTCTGTCAGTGATAGCTTATCCTGATTTGGTGAGGCTGGCAGCAGTGGCACGATGTTCCTGTGTGTAGTTGAACAACAGCAGCAGGATGACAAGTACGGCGCTAATTGCCTGGACCATTATAATCGGGAAGAAAAGCGCAATGGTACAACTTATCAGGATCAGGCGCATCCAGTGTTTTATCCAGGTGAACAAGAAGCCTTCGATAGCCGCAGCGAAGGCAACCAAGGCGATGATGATCACAGCACCTTTCCAGATCAGCATCGGCCAGGTACCTCCCATGATGATTTCCGGATTAAATACCATGTACAGCGGTATCAGATACAGGCCTTTGGCAAATTTCCACGACTGTACACTGGTTTCCATGGTTTTGCTTCCAGCTATAGCGGCGGCGGCAAATGCCGCCAGTGCCACCGGCGGGGTAACATTGGAGTCTTGGGAGTACCAGAACACCAGCAGATGTGCGACCAGTAACGGAATACCAAACTCATTGGTCAGCGCAGGGCCTACCAATACAATCAGGACAATGTAGCTGGCTGTGACCGGAAGACCCAGACCCAGAATCAAACTGGCGATGATGACTAACAACAGTGCCAGCAGAATATTGCCGCCAGAGAACGCGATCATCATGGAGGAGAACTTGAGCCCCAAACCGGTCAGGCCCACGACTGCAACAACGATCCCGGCCACTGCGCAGGCGACACTGACGGCAACGGCGTTGCGAGCCCCCAGTTCAAGGCCCAGCAGCATTTTGTGGCCACCGGATTTGGCGGTTTGCACCAGCTCCTGAGACAGGTTGTTGTTCTGCTGGCCGCGTTTAAAGGCGAGGTATAAGCCATTAATACCCGCAATCACAATGATACCCATCACCGCATAGAAGCCTACGCGCATGGGTGAAATGCCGGTCACCAGCAGGTACACCAGCATGATCAGGGGAAGCAGAAAGAACCAGCCGCGATTCATCACTTCGCGCAGCACCGGCAATTCACTTTTTGCCATACCGTGCATACCCTGTTTGATGGCAATAATATGCACAAACAGATAGACAGTGGAAAAGTAGAGTAGCGCTGGGAATACGCTGACTTTGACGATATCAACGTAAGGGACGCGGGTGTATTCCGCGATCAGGAAGGCTCCGGCCCCCATCAGTGGTGGCATAATCTGACCACCGGTACTGGCAGCGGCCTCGATGCCCCCGGCCTGCGCAGGCTTGTAGCCCAGTCGCTTCATCAGTGGGATAGTGAAGGCCCCGGTAGTGACTACGTTGGCAATTGAGCTGCCGGAGATGGAGCCCATGCTGGCTGATGCCAGTACCGCAGCTTTCGCCGGTCCGCCGCGCTGACGGCCTGTACCGGCAAAGGCCAGATCAATAAAGAACTTACCGGCACCGGTGACTTCCAGAAACGCACCAAATAGCACAAAAATAAATACAAACGTGGCGGCAACCCCAAGTGGGAGGCCGAAGATGCCTTCCTGTCCCAGATACAGCTGACCAGCAATACGGTCCAGTGTGTAACCGCGGTGGTTAAGGATGCCGGGCAGCCACTCACCTAACCAGGGCAGATCGCCACGTGCGCCAGACAGGGCATAGAGAATGGCGACAATACCTATTATTGTCAGGCCAAAGCCTACTGCACGGCGGCTAGCTTCCAGCACAACTACGGTGGTTATACAGGCGACGACTATATCCGTTTGGGTCCAGAAACCAGCTCGGTTGATAATTTCATCCAGATAAAAGACCAGATAAAAACCTGAGTAAGCCGCAGCAGCAAAGAAGGCGATATCGATCAGCCAGAGGAAAGGGCCGCGATGGCTTTTACTCAGAGGAGGAAAAATCAAAAAGGTCAGCATCAGTACCAGCGCAAGGTGAATACCGCGCTGGTAGAAAAGCCCGAGTGGCTGTATGCCCGAGCTATACAGCTGAAACAAGGAAAGGCCAATCGCAATGAAAGTGATCAGCCAAAGTACCGGACGCGGCCCGGAATCTTTGGGGAAACTGATGGTATCCAGTGAAGGTACCGCGCTTTTGCTATCCGTCATGCATGTCACTCCGGCCGGATGTCTGGCTGTTATTGTTATAAATTGTTAATTGTCGGGTTGTGTATCTGTGATCAGGCGGATCTGCAGGCGTTGTCCTGCGGCCATCTGGCTCAGATTTAAGCGCTGATCGGCACTGACCAGTGTATGGCCTACAGTTTTCGCTCCGGCACGCAACCAGAAACGATTCTCAGCAACCGGTTCGTTTATATCTTTAATCAGGTAGCCACCTTCTGGGTGACTGGTCATCGTGCCGCGACCTTCAAAGTGTCCCAACCCTGCCGCAAAGTCTGGCTGCCAGGAGTGGTCTAACAACATTTGTTGGTTTTCAGTGCGATAGCAGTCCTGAACGGCGATTCCTGTTACTGAATGCTTCCAGTGCATACACCAGCTGCCTTGCTGTATTGGGAAGCGGGCCAGTAGTTGTTGCTCACTATTGCTGATCTCCAGTGCATAGTCAGTGGGTTGTTCTGCTGCTGCCGGAATAGCCGGCAGCAGCAGCGCCAGGGAAAGCAGGATTAACTGACCCTGAGACATGACTTACCCTTACTCGCGCAGACGATCAGGGATTTCAGCACCAATTTCTTCATAGTAGCGCAGTGCACCAGGGTGCATAGGAATCGGCGTAGAGCCCATGCTGAACTCGACAGTCGTGTCGTTAGCCGCTGGGTGAATCGCACGCAGTTCGTCTACTTTTTCAAATAACACCTTGGTGATCTGGTAGGCGAGCTCTTCCGGCATGGCGGCATTGACCGTCAGTACGTTAGGAATACCAACTGTGTTGGCTGGTGCATCCATACCTTCGTACAGGTTAGCAGCCAACTGATAAGGTGCGAACACGGCTTCCGCGCCCATGGCATTCTTAACTTCTTCTTCAGTCAGAGAAAGTAGCTGAATATCACGGCTATTAGCCAGACTGAGGATAGAGCTGGTCGGTGGGCCAACACTCCAGAAACCGGCATCAATGTCGTTATCGCGCAGCGCATCGGCAGTTTCGTTGAAGTTCAGACGTTGTACGGTAAAGTCATCATAGCTGATGCCATTGGATTCCAGTACAGCACGAGCGTTTACTTCGGTACCACTACCTGGCGCACCAACAGAAACGCGCTTGCCTTTCAGGTCTGCCAGCGAGTTGATGCCTGAACCCTGCAGCGTTACTATCTGAACGGCGTTAGGATATAACGATGCGATGGCGCGGACATCCTCAACCTGACGGCCTTCAAAGGCACCAGTACCGTGGTAGGCTTGATAAACTGTGTCAGCCAGCGCAATAGCCAGATCAGAGTCTTCACGGTGGATCAGACCCATGTTTTCGACCGAGGCACCGGTGACTTCAGCGACGGCTGAGTGACCTTCGATGTGTTGACCGATCATCTCAGCCAGACCACCGCCAATAGGGTAATACACACCACCGGTACCACCGGTAGCAATAGAGAGGTTTTGTTGGGCTTGTACGGCAGGAACTGCCAGGGTTGCAGACAGTAGTAATGCTAGGCCAATGCGGCGCATAGTGCTTCTCCTTGATTATTTTTATAAAACTCACCCACATCATCACAATGTGATTTTGATGTTCACAGGTAGATAGAGTGTAGAGTGCGTTTTTGGAAATTGCCTAATCTTTATTATGTTTGTTTAGGTTTACAGCTCTGTGAAATGCAGGAAGCGTGCCAGGTAAGCCTGTATCTTCTAGATCAGGGCTTGAGAGGATAATAACTACAATATCTGCGATTAAAAGACTGTTTATGAGCCAAATATTGCCGATAACTTGTGCTGTCTCGGCTTGATTATGCCTAAGTGTAGTGTGTATACCCTGTTATCAAATGCAGTCTTCCCAAGGCGAATTCAGCACAGAGTCATTGAACACGGCATAAATTTTGTCTTGTACCGAGTCGATATCGAATAAGCGTTCAACCTGGTATTGACGGCAAACCTCATCGGCAATTTTGGTGGGTGCGGCAAACACTCCCAATCCGTGAGAGCCAAAAATTTTGATTAACGCACTGTCATCAATTTCTGCGCTAATGCGCATATGCACATTGCGTTTTGCCAACCAGGCAATCAGGCGTTCAAAATAGACGGCATTACGTGCATTGGCGAGCAGGGTTGTGCTTTGCAAGCTGTCAGGTAAGCCAGCTTCTCTAAGGTGATTTGCGAGCTGTGCTGACGCAAATAAACTTAAACCCGAACTCAGAACTTCCTTTATTTTGAACGCGGATATATCGTCTATTACTCTGGGTCGATCTGTAATCAGCAGATCGAAACGATGTGCTTTCAGTTCGCCAAGTTGTTGTTCGGTTTCTCCGGTTTTACAAATGAGGTGTACCGTCGGTGATTTTTCCAGTAACGGAGAGATGAGGTTGTAGGCGATCAACTTATGAATAGAGGAGGAGATGCCTACCCGTAACAAGTGGCGTTCCTGGAATTGATCTGTATTTACAAAAAGTGACAGTTCATCAGCAATGGAAAACATTGCGTCGGTATAATCAAATATTTGTTGCCCAAAAGGGGTCAGGTGCAGTTTGCGGCCTTCTCGCTTAAAGAGCAGATGGCCTAATTCAGATTCAAGCTGCGAAAGTTGGCCGCTGAGGGTTTGCGGCGTGAGCTGCAAGGTTTCGCTGGCCGCAACGATTGAGCCGTCCCTGGCGATGGTTCTGAAATAATGCAAATGTTTGTAATTGAGTTTTATGTTCATTGCTACAATTAAGCCACTACTCCTAAGCCACTGCCAGTAGATGTGTAGGTTCTGTTCTCACTACGCTCTCCGGCACTTTGAATACATGCATAGCTTTGTGCTCGAAGGGGTTGTAAGCTGAGCTGATGTATTCGTAGACCAAGGGCACGGGCTGGCCATTGCCCACTACCTTCAGAAAGCAGGCTTCTACCGGAAGGTCTGCCCTAAGAGGTTCTTCAATCCACACTTCTATCGACTGACTGATTAGACTGAACTCAGTTTTTACCACTCTAAAGCCCTCGTGTAATAACAGCTCATTGACGGGTTTGCTGGCATCTAAAGTCACTTGTCTGATTGTTTTCATGACACACCTCCAGTACGTATTGACAGTTAAATTTATAGCACTGGAGTTGAATCGATAAAACAGATTTATTGATAAATATTGATCGGTTTATTCGATGTTATTTGGATTGAATGTGTCCTTGTTCCGTAATTGGGGGTGGAGTTTTCACTTGTCACCTGGATGCTTTGATTCCAGCATGCTTTTAACCGCGAATACAGAGCTGAAAATGACCAGGGCAATAGCAAGACCAAAATACAGTGTTTCCAGCGTGCCTCCGATTTCTACCGCTTGCTCAAGGAACAAAATAACCAGAATCACCATCGAGACTTGAATCATGGTGACCTTAAGATCATGAAAGTCATTGATTTTTAAAGCAGTAAATAATCCTGAACCAATGCTGGCTGTTGTAGAGATAAACAACCTATATAGACCTAAGGCCATTATTTGAAAGGTAACTGCAATTAACAGTGTGTCCAGAACTTTGAGCAGATTGACCGCTAAACGTTTGCCGTTATCAGCACTTGAGGGTATTTTTACTATCCATTCCATCACAATGCTGTAGATCACATGGATACTGGTTATGTAGAGCAAAATAGACGATAAGGCGCAAACTAACACGATAACTAAAACCAGAAATCGACTTTTATTTAGCAGCTTTTCCATGCAAAGCTTCCTCGTCAGGGATTTTCATTTTTGATATTCATCAGCGTATCACGCTGAAGACCCAAGCGTAGCATTTTTTGATTCAGGGTACGGCGGGGGAGTTGCAGTTCTTCCATGACCATCTGAATATTACCTTTTTGACGAATAAGTGACTCACGAATCAGCTTGCGTTCATAGTCTTCGAGGTGAGCAGCAAGGCTCATAGGCGTATCTGAAGACTGTTGTTCTGTGGCCTGGTTTTCCAGTCCCAGCGCATAGCGTGTGGCCTTGTTACGTAGTTCGCGGACATTGCCTCGCCAGGGGTTGTGCAGCAGTGTCTGGGTGTAAGCTGCATCGGGGGCTTCTATTTCAAGATCATGCACTTCAGCGGCTTGATGGGTAAAGTGTTTGAACAGCATGAGGATATCTTCCTGACGTTCTCGCAGAGGAGGAATATGCAGTTCGGCTACGGCCAGCCGGTAGTAGAGATCTTCGCGGAATTGACCCTGTTCAGACAGTTGTAGCAGGTCGATTTTAGTGGCTGAGATGATAATCAGATCCAGGTCGATGAGTTGGTTGCTGCCGATGCGTTCAATCTGCTGTTCCTGAATGGCTCGCAATAATTTGATTTGCACCGGTAGCGGCATGGATTCGATTTCATCCAGGAACAGGGTGCCACCACTGGCTAATTCCAGTTTGCCTTCGCGTGATTCCAGTGCGCCGGTAAACGCGCCTTTGCGGTGGCCGAATAGCTCTGACTCCACCAGTTCATGCGTCAGCGCGCCGCAGTTAATCGCGACAAAGGGTTTGTGTGCACGCGGGCTGCATTCATGCAGGGAAAGCGCCACCGCTTCTTTGCCGGCCCCGGTTTCACCATGAATCAGAATATTGGCTTGTACCTTGCTGAGGCGTTGAACCTGTTGGCGCAGGGTGATCATCGCCTGACTGTTACCCAGTAAACGCTTATTGACCGGGTCATGCATGGCCGCACGCAGACGGTTGTTTTCAAGCTGCAGGGAACGGGTAATCAGGGCTTTGCGGATAATGTCTTCAAGCCGTTCGGGATCAAAGGGCTTTTCCAGAAAATCCCAGGCACCGTTACGCATCGCTTCAACTGCCATGGGAATATCGCCATGGCCGGTGATCAGAATAGTCGGGAGTCCAGGTACTTTAGCGTGTACCTGGGCCATGAGATCGGTGCCGCTGATACCTGGCATACGGATATCAGACACCAAAACGCCCGGAAAATCGGCATGGATGACGTCTTGCGCCGCTAGAGGGTTGTCGAGGGTGGTCACCTGAATATCAGACAATTCCAGCCATTGCCGGGTCGCTTCGAGTACGGCGGGATCATCATCTACCAGGAGTACTTGGTTACATTCTGTATGCGTCATGCGGCGGTTGCCTTGTGTTCATAGAGTGGGAGCCAGACTTCAAAGCGTGCACCGCCTTTAGCATGACATTCAGCCCGGATGCTGCCGCCCAGGTCTTGCACTAGCCCGTAACAGATAAACAGCCCAAGCCCCATGCCCTGGCCGACATTTTTGGTAGAGTAAAAGGGCTCGAACAGGTGCTTGATCTGTTCAGGCGCAAAACCGGGACCATTATCCTCTACCTGCAACTGCCAGCCACCATTGGTTTCACTCAGGTTAATGCTGACGTGCGGATCGGGGGTTGAGGATACTGCATCCAGAGCGTTACTGAGCAGATTAACCAGTACCTGTTCGATACGGGCATCATCGCCACGAATCAGAGCCTGAGGCGGGTAGTCGGCTTGAATAGAGACTTGTTGTTGGTTGATGCGATGCTCCAGCATTTCCAGCACAAAATTGATGCGTGCAGACCAGTCAACCGGTTGGGGTTGTGCTGGCGCCTGGCGCACAAACACTTTCAGTTGTGAGGTGATATCGCTCATGCGGCTGGTCAGTGTCATGATTTTATCCAGGGCAGTATCCACCTGTTCATAGAGGGCTCGCGTCAGTAGTTTGCGACCTGATGCCGCATAGGTACGTACGGCGGTGAGTGGTTGATTCAGCTCATGAGATAGCCCTGCGGCCATGATGCCCAATGCGGCGAGTTTTTCTGATTGTACTAATTCCCGTTGGATGCGCTGCAGTTCAGAGGTGCGTTTCTCCAGTTCGGCAGTGCGATCAATAACCTGATCTTCCAGGCTGTCATTCAGGGCACGCAGCCGCTGTTCGGCTTTGAGTGCAGCCTGTGCTCTTCGACTTCGTTCGCGCATCCACAGCACGCCAGTGATGCAAAGAATATACAGAATCAGTACCAGGCCCGCGGTCAGAAAGGCGAACTGATAAAGAGGGGATACGGGCACCAGGTAATGAATTGTCCAGCCGGGGCGGGAGAGTTCCAGGGTTTTATTTAAATAGCCAGCCGTTTTTCCGTCGGCCTCCGGCATGACCTGAAAATAGTTACTGCGTTTTATCCCCAGCGGCTTGAGTTCGATAGAATCAAATTGACGATTACGGCGGATATCATCCAACTGGTTGTCTGAAAGCGCATCAATATAGCGGTATTTCCACTGTGGTTGGCTGGAAAGGACGATAATGTTGTTGGTATCAGAGACAAAGACTTTCTCGGCCGCCAACTGCCAGTCTGCCTGCAACGGTTCCAGATCCACCTTGACTACGGCAACACCCTGATGCTCTCCACTTTGACTACTGGCACGCTCAGATAGAAAATAACCAGGTAGCCCAGTGGTGGTGCCGATGGCAAAAAATTCGCCATGACCTGAGCGAATGGCATCAGTGAAGTAAGGGCGGAAACGGTAATTATTGCCAATAAAACTTTCGGCTTCCTGGTAGTTACTCGATGCCAGTGTCTGCCCCTGTGCATCCATCAGGTAGATTTCATCGGCGAGTGAGGTGCTGCGGGTACGTGCCAGGAACGCGTTGATATTATCGGCCAGCGGCGAATCAGGCTTGTCTAAAAGCCGCTTTACATCAGGAGTTTGTGTAATCATCCAGGGCAGGTAGTCATACTTGTTGATCGCGCCTTCGAAGCTGCTGGCATAGAGGTTGAGGCGTTCATCCGCTTGTTGCAGTGCCTGCTCCCTGGCATGACTGAACCCCAGCCAGGCGGTCAGCACCAGTAAAAATGGCAGCAGCAGAAAACCCACCAGCCAAATGCGGCGCATCTCCCAAACGGATCTGTCTGATTTTTGCATATCCCGCCCTGAAATGTTTACAACCTGCCATAATACAGGTCGTTGATACAAAGATAAGTGAATCTTATCACAGCCGTAAACCCGAGCGCACACCCCCGATTTTACTGGCTTTGGGTGGTTTTTAGTCAGAATTAGAGGGCGCTGTGACAGGGACGTAAAATAGAATTACTTGATTTCTCCTATTTATTATAATAAATATAAGAAATGGCTTGGCCACATTACAATTATCGCGGAGGCGCAAACAATGATTTCGTTCCAGTGGGATGACCCGTTTTTTTTCGAGCAGCAGTTAACCGATGATGAGCGCCAGATTCAGGACGCCGCGCGCGCCTATTGTCAGGAGAAGCTCCAGCCGCGTGTGCTGAGTGCGGCGCGTGAAGAGCGTTTTGATAAAGAAATAATGAATGAAATGGGCGAGATGGGACTGTTAGGCCCAACCGTTGCTGAAGTTTATGGTGGCGCGGGTGTGAACAGCGTGTCTTATGGTCTGATTGCGCGTGAGGTTGAGCGGGTGGATTCAGGCTATCGTTCAGCAATGAGTGTGCAGTCTTCACTAGTGATGCATCCAATCGAAGCCTACGGCAGTGAAGAGCAGAAGCAGAAATACCTGCCGAAACTGGCAACCGCTGAACTGATTGGCTGTTTTGGTCTGACTGAGCCGGATCATGGTTCCGATCCGGGTTCGATGATTACTCGTGCGCGTAAAGTCGATGGCGGTTATCTGCTCAGCGGCCAGAAAATGTGGATCACTAACAGTCCGATTGCCGATATCGCCGTGGTTTGGGCCAAATCGGATGCCCATGATGGCAAGATTAAAGGCTTTATCGTTGAGCGTGGTACTGAAGGGTTCAGCACACCGAAAATCAGCGGTAAGTTGTCTCTGCGAGCCTCTATCACCGGCGAAATCGTCCTGGATAACGCTTTTGTCCCTGAAGAAAATCTGCTGCCTGGTGCAACCGGTCTGTCGGGTCCGTTTGGCTGTCTGAACAAAGCCCGTTTCGGTATCGCCTGGGGCGTGTTAGGCGCGGCGGAGTTCTGCTGGCATGCAGCACGTCAGTACACCCTGGATCGTAAGCAGTTTGGTCGCCCGTTGGCGGCTACGCAGCTGATTCAGATGAAGCTGACCAATATGCAAACTGAAATCACCTTAGGTCTGCAGGCGGTATTGCAGGTCGGTCGTCTGATGGATGAGGGTAACTGGGCGCCGGAAATGATCTCTATGGTCAAGCGTAACAACTGCGGTAAAGCGCTGGATATCGCCCGCGTTGCCCGTGACATGCATGGCGGTAACGGGGTGTCTGATGAGTACGGCGTGATGCGCCATATGGTGAACCTGGAGTCGGTGAATACCTATGAAGGTACTCACGATGTGCACGGTCTGATTTTGGGACGCGCACAAACCGGTATCCAGGCGTTTTTCTGATCACCAACCTATTGAGGTGACAAATATGCCGGCACAACCCTTACAGGGTGTCAGAGTACTGGATCTGTCCCGTATTCTGGCCGGCCCCTGGTGCAGCCAGCAGTTGGCTGACCTCGGGGCTGAAGTGATCAAAATCGAGCGTCCTGGCGAGGGTGATGATACACGTCGCTGGGGGCCGCCCTGGTTGGATAAGTCGCATGAAGCTGCTTATTATCTGGGTGCAAACCGTGGTAAGCAGTCGGTGACCATCGATATGGCCAGTACCGACGGTCAGGCCTTGCTGCATCAACTGGTGCAATCCTGTGATGTGGTACTGGAGAACTTCAAGGTGGGAGGTCTGAAAAAGTACCACCTGGATTATGCGTCGCTAAAAGTCATCAAGCCTGATCTGATCTATTGTTCCATTACCGGCTTTGGCCAGGACGGGCCTTACGCACAGCGTGCCGGTTATGACTTTATGATTCAGGGGATGGGTGGCTTGATGAGCCTCACCGGTCAGCCTGATTCTGAAGTGGGTGGTGGCCCGGTTAAGGTCGGTGTGGCGTTTGCTGATATCTTTACCGGTATGTATGCCGCCAACGCCATTATGGCAGCCTTGCTGCAGCGTCAGCGTACCGGTGAGGGCACCTATATTGATCTGGCACTGCTGGATGTGCAGGTAGGTGTACTGGCGAATCAGGCACTTAATTACCTGACCTCAGGCGATGTGCCGCAGCGGTTAGGTAATGCGCATCCGAATATCGTGCCGTATCAGTCCTTTGCGACCGCTGATGGGCATATTATTCTGGCGGTGGGGAATGATGGACAGTTTCGGCGCTTTTGTGAAACGGCAGGCTGTGCAGCCTTAGCCGATGATCCACGCTTTGCCAGCAATGCCTTGCGCGTGCAGCATCGTAATGAATTAATCCCGTTGTTGCTTGAACCTATGCGTGGCAAAACCACTGATGAGTGGTTGATATCGCTGGAACAGGTGGGTGTGCCTTGCGGGCCGATAAATACCCTCGACCGTGTGTTTGACGATCCTCAGGTGAAACACCGTGGTTTGAAGATCACCCGTTCACATCCTGAAGATGGCGAAGTCAGTCTGGTCAGCAACCCCATTCGTTTTAACGGCGAAGCACTCAATGCCCCCACCGCACCGCCAATGCTCGGAGAACACACAGAGGCTATTTTGAGTCGTCACCTGGGGCTTGATGCTCAGGCGTTGGCAGATCTCAAAGCTAAGGGTGTTATTTGATTTCGCGACAGTGTAGGAGCCCGCTCTGCGGGCGATTTGGTGGGGTTCTTTTGTAGGAGCCCGGTCTCCGGGCGAACTCTACAGGGTCATGTATTTGTAGGAGCCCGGTCCCCGGGCGAATTCAGGGTCATGCTTTTGTAGGAGCCCGGTCTCCGGGCGAATTCGCTCGCGGAGCGAGCTCCTACAAGCGAGTTCCCACAAGGATTTTTATCAGAGCTCTTCTATTTGCCGGCGGATATCGGCGATTTTACGCTCCATCACTTTTTCAAGGTGATCGATTTCATCTAGCAGTATTTCTTTACGGCCCTTGGCGGTGTGCATTTCGTCGGCCAGTTTTTCCAGCTCAGTCAGTGCACGCAGGAAGTAGGGGGATGACTCGGAAGTTTCGCGATAGGACACCTTGCCTTCGTTCACTCGAACTGTTTTAACCTGGCGCTTGAATTTGAATTTTTTGCTTTTGGCAAACCATTCGCCTGGATCGCGGTGAAAGTAAATTTTCAGTATATCCATATCACCTTCCTGGCGCGTAGAAAACTTCTCGATTTCGGAGACGTCTTCAACTCCCATTTCGGCTAGTGTCTTAAATTTCTCAACGGTCATAATGCCACTCTCTTTTGGCTGCGGGCTTTGGTGCGGGTAACTATACGACATTAGTATAGCGCAAGGGATTGAAATGGTTTAGGGATGAATCAAAAAATATTGACTGATGCAGGAGCGGTGCAATAAAAAAAGCCAGGATGTCTGTTGTGGACACCCTGGCTGTCATTTGTCTGAAACTAGCCGCAATCAGGCAAGTTCAGCAAAACACTCGCTGATGATGTCCAGTCCCTGCTGCAGTTGAGCGTCGGGTACTGTCAGAGGTACCAGAATACGCACAACGTTGCCGTAAAGACCACAGGAAATCAGGATCAGACCCTTATCACGTGCTTTAGCGACTACTTTTGCGGTAAGTTCAGGTTGTGGCTGACCTTGCTCATCGATCAGTTCTATCGCGATCATGGCACCCAGACCACGCACATCCGCAATGACTTTGTGCTGCTGCGACAGATTAGTCAGGTAATCGCGAAGAGTTGTGCCAACAACCTTGGCACGATCCAGTAGCTGCTCTTCCTCGAATACCTGTAACACGCCTAATGCGGCTGCGCAGGCTGTTGGGCTGCCGCCATAGGTACCACCCAGGCCACCGGGTGCAATACTGTCCATAATGTCAGCTTTGCCGACAATACCTGACAGCGGGAAACCACCGGCAATGGATTTGGCAAAGGTGGTGATATCCGGCTCGACTCCCATCTGCTCCATGGCAAAGAAAGTACCGGTGCGGCCTGCGCCTGTCTGGACTTCATCAGCAATCAGCAGAATACCGTGCTTGTCACAAATCTCACGCAGGGCAGCCATGAAGGCTTTCGGTGCGACATAGAAACCACCTTCGCCCTGAACGGGTTCGAGAATGATGGCGGCAATGTTGCAGGCTTCTGCATCAAATTTGAAGATACGCTCGATAGAGGCAATAGCATCTTCAGTGCTGATACCATGCATTTCACAGGGGTAGAGGGCACGGTAAACATCACCGGGCATCAGACCCATGCCACTGGAGTAAGGAGCGATTTTACCGGTCAGAGCCAGTGTTGCCAGGGTGCGGCCATGATAACCAGCGCCAAAGGCGATAACACCGGTGCGCCCGGTGTGTGCCCGCGCTACTTTGAGGGCGTTTTCAACGGCTTCTGCACCGGTGGTGAATAGCGCGCTTTTCTTGGCAGATGGACCGGTGGCCAGCGCATTGATTTTTTCACATACCGCTACGTAGGGCTCATAACCCATCACCATGAAACAGGTGTGTGACAGTTTTTCCAGCTGTTCGGCAACCGCCTGCTTGACCGTGTCATGCAGATGGCCGGTATTCAAAACGGCAATACCGCCAGCAAAATCGATAAACTTGCGTCCCTCTACATCAGTCAAGGTAGCGTTTTTTGCCGAATCGATAAACAGCGGGTGGGCGAGGCCAACGCCTCTGGCAACAGCCTGATTTTTCCGCTCTATCATGCCAGCATTGGTTTTACTCATGATCGTTTTTCTCCAGATTATATATTCAGATATTGATGCAGAGGTATTTCATTTCCAGGTATTCTTCAATGCCATGACGTGAACCTTCACGTCCCAGACCTGAAGATTTAACGCCACCGAAGGGTGCCACTTCTGTGGAAATTACGCCGGTGTTAATGCCGACCATGCCGTACTCAAGTGCTTCAGCGACACGCCAGACGCGACCGAGGTCTCGGGCATAGAAGTAAGCTGCCAGGCCATATTCGGTGTCATTGGCCATATGAATCACGTCAGCTTCATCTTCAAAGGCAAACAGGGGCGCCAGTGGACCAAAGGTTTCTTCACGGGCAATCAACATGTCGGGCGTTGCGCCGGTGATGATGGTCGGTTCAAAAAAGGTTCCGCCCAGTGAATGAGGGCTACCGCCGGTGGTCAGCTTGGCACCCTTGCTGAGTGCATCTTCCAGGTGGCTTTGTACTTTTTTGACCGCATTGGCATCGATCAATGGACCGGTAGTGACGCCGTCTTCCAGACCGTTACCGACTTTGAGTTTTGCCACCGCGACGGCGAATTTCTCGGCGAAGGCATCGTAGACACCTTTCTGCACATAGATGCGGTTAGCGCATACACAGGTCTGACCGGCGTTACGGTATTTGGAAATGATTGCCCCTTCTACGGCAGCATCCAGATCAGCATCATCAAATACTACAAACGGGGCATTACCACCCAGTTCCAATGACAGTTTTTTCAGTGTCGGTGCACACTGTTGCATCAGCTTGATCCCCACACCGGTAGAGCCGGTGAAGGAGAGCTTACGCACCACATCACTGCTGCAGAACACATTGCCGACAGCAATGGAGTCTTCTGCAGTGGCCGTTACAACGCTGAGTACGCCCGGTGGAATACCCGCTTCTTCTGCCAGTTGAACCAGTGCAAGTGCGGAAAAGGGGGTTTGTGGTGCTGGCTTGAGCACCATGGTGCAACCGGCAGCCAATGCTGGTGCGGCTTTACGGGTAATCATCGCTGATGGGAAGTTCCAGGGCGTGATCGCAGCCGCAACACCGATGGGCTGACGAATAACCACAATGCGTTTGTCAGCCTGATGACCAGGAATGGTCTCGCCATAGACACGCTTGGCTTCTTCAGCGAACCACTCAACAAAGGATGCGGCATAGGCAATCTCACCCTTGGCTTCAGCCAGAGGTTTGCCCTGTTCCAGGGTCATCAGACGACCCAGATCATCCTGGTGCTGCATCATCAAATCAAACCAGCGGCGCAGGATTACAGCTCGTTCTTTAGCTGTTTTAGCGCGCCAGGCCGGTAGGGCTGCCTCAGCGGCGTCAATGGCAGCCTGTGTTTCAGCCGCGCCCATGCTGGGTACTTCACCCAGCTTGTCTCCCGTGGCCGGGTTGTGAATGGCATAGGTTTTACCTGAGTCGGCATTGACCCATTGGCCATTGATGTAAGCCTGCTGTCTAAACAGCTGCATCGCTTGTAACATAGGTTTCTCCAATCAAATCCGCGGGTTGCTTATCCCGCGGTTGGTTATCAGGCGTGACCACGCAGTTTTTCACTGCGGCGTCTGAGTAGCTCCATAACCAGCAGGAGCACTACGGACATTAAAATCAGAATAGTTGCCATGGCAGCGATTGCCGGGCTGATATTTTCACGTATACCGGAGAACATCTGAATCGGCAGAGTGCGTTCAGTCGGGCTGGCAATAAACAGGGCTACTACCACCTCATCGAAGGAGGTAGCGAAGGCAAATAAGCCACCCGAAGCAACACCGGGAACAATCTGAGGCAGTACCACGGTAAAAAATACCCGCACTGGACTGGCTCCCAGGCTGGCGCCAGCTCGCATTTGGTTGTAGTCAAAGCCCTGTAGCGTGGCATTCACGGTAATGACCACAAAAGGGACACCCAGCACGGCATGTGCAATCACCAGTCCGGTGTAACTGTTTAACAGTCCGAGATCAGCAAAAAAGAAATACATACCCACGGCCACAATCACCAAGGGTACAACCATAGGCGAAATCAGCAGTGCCAGAATCATGCCTTTTCCAGGGAAATCAGCACGGTTTAAACCCACCGCGGCGAGTGTACCGAAGAACATGGCCAGCACTGTCGCCATTGGCGCTACGATCAAGCTGTTTTTGAGTGAGTCCACCCAAGGACCATCACTGAATATTTCCCGATACCAACGTAGTGAAAAGTCGTTAATGGGATAGGTCAGAAAACTGTCTGCATTAAACGACAGCGGAATAATGACCAGCACCGGCAGCATCAGGAACACCAGAATCAGTCCGCAGAAAATTCTGAAGGTCCAGAACCAGATGTGTTCGACCGGGGAAGCATAGGGTTGTAAGCTCATGATATCAGCTCCGGATCAGTTGTCGTTTGTTGACCAGTTTGTGGTACACCAGATACAGCAACAGGGTCACAAACAGCAACAGGGCACCGAGTGCGGCAGCCATACCCCAGTTATTGGTGGTGTTGGTGTAGTAAGCGACGTAATAGCTCACCATCTGATCAGAAGGGCCGCCCACCAGTGCAGGGGTGATGTAATAGCCCAGCGCCATAATGAACACCAGAATGGTTCCAGCCGCGATACCGGAAATAGTCTGAGGTACATAAACTTGCCAAAAAGCGGCAAAAGGATGTGCACCTAAAGAGACGGCAGCACGTTGGTAAGTGGGTGATACACCTTTCATAACACTGTAGAGTGGCAGAATCATAAACGGCAGCAATACATGTACCATGGCAAAAAATACCCCGATACGGTTGAATACCAACTGCATCGGCGAGTCAATAATTCCTGTCCACATTAAACCTGCATTGACCAGACCGCCGGATTGCAGCAGCACGATCCAGGCCGCTGTACGGACCAGTAACGAGGTCCAAAAAGGCAACAGCACAAAAATTAGCAGGATATTACTTTTCGCCGGTGGCAGTGTTGCCAGCAAATAAGCCAGTGGAAAGCCCAGGAATAAACAGATAAGTGTGACGCCGCCAGCAATTACCAACGTGCGTTTGAATACCTGGACATACAACTGCTGATTGGGTTCAACCCGGGTGATTTTGCCATCATCACCGCGTTCCATATCCAGCGAGGCTAATAAATAGCGGTCGGTTGTAGTGGGTGCAGCGCGTAGCAGCACATGCCAGGTTTCAGTGTCATTCCAGCGCGCATCTATACCGGTCAGTTCATCTGTCCAACTGACTTCGGTAGTGGCTGGCAGTTTGCGTATCGTGCGAGTTAACAGTGAACGAAAACTGGGATCTTCATAGTTCAGTCGCCGGCCGATACGGCCGAGTCCACCATCCTCTCTGGATTCACGTAGTTCTTCAGCCAGTGCAGCAAACACGGCTTCATCTGGAATCCCGGTACCATCCCATTTGAGAATCTGGGCGGCAGTTTGTGGCATAACCTGGTTGATTTCAGAGTTGTCGATGCTGCGCCATAACATGCTGCTGATTGGCAGCACAAAGGCAACTATCAGAAATAGGGCCAGTGGTGCGACGAGCAACATGGCCTTTATTTTTTTTAAGCGTTCAGCACGGCGCAATTGCGCCTTCAGGCCGGAAACCGGTTCGGCTCCGTCGAGTGTCTGAGTGGCCGTAATGCTGGTCATTATCTCCTCCGGTCTTTCGCAGACCCGTTAATTAAACAATAAACCGGTCGTCCCTGACCGGTACGGGTAACTTATTGAGATGCCCAGGAGTTGAAGCGCTGTTCCAGTTCTTCGCCGTAATCAACCCAGAATTCGGTGTTGACAGCCAAAGCACCTTCAAGGTTAGTTTCGTTGGTAGGCATGCGCATAGCCTGATCCTCTGGTAGCTGAGCCAGGGCTTCTGGCGTTACTGGACCATAAGGAATGCGTTTAGAGTATTCAGCCTGGTTTTCTGGCTGGCTGGCAAAGCGGATGAAATCATAGGCAGTATCAGCGTTGTTGCTGCCCTGTACGATAGCCCAGTAGTCCAGATCATATACGCTGCCTGACCAGTTGATGGCCAGGTTGCGACCTTCTTCCTGAGCAACAGCAATACGGCCGTTGTAAGCTGAGGACATGACCACATCACCGGCAACCAGCCACTGAGGTGGTTGAGCACCAGCTTCCCACCACTGAATGTGATCCTGAATTTCTTCCAGTTTAGCGAAGGCGCGATCAACACCGGCTGGTGTAGCCAGAACATCGTAAACTTCATTAGCAGGAACGCCATCAGCCATCAGTGCAAATTCAAGTGTGAATTTGGCACCGCGACGCAGGCCGCGCTTACCTGGAAACTCTTCAACATTCCAGAAATCGGCCCAGCTTTGTGGTGCCTTTTCCAGGCGGTCAGCATCATAAGCAAGCACGGTAGACCATACAAACATACCAACGCCACACTCAGTCACAGCCGGTGAAATTAACTGATCCTTGATGCCCAGTTTTTCCCAGTCAATCGGCTCGAACAACCCTTCAAAGCAACCTCGGATAAGTTCTGGTGATTCAACTTCTACCAGATCCCAACTGACGTTACCGGTTTCAACCATGGCGCGAATACGTGCGAACTCGCCATTGTAGTCACCTGGGGTCAGGTCTGTACCGGTGCTGCTGGCGAAAGGTGTATAATAGGCTTCCTGCAATGCATCGCCATTGGCACCACCAAAGGAGATAACGGTAAAGGCTTGCGCACTGCCCGCCATGGCCAGACTCGCCGCGAGCAGACTGCCAGTCAATAGATGTTTAGCTGTTTTATTTTTTAGTTTCATTTTGATCTCCGCTATTTTCGGATGGGTTTTCAGGTGTGTGTTGCAGCAAAAAATCAAGAAGCATCCAGTGCTCTGACATCTTCATCACGCCAGCCGATATCGATGAAATCGCCGACAGACAGAGACGGGCAGAGTTCACTGACCGGCACCTTGACATAAAAGTTGTCATTGCCAGCGAGTCCACAACGCAGGCGTAGGTGGTCGCCTAAGTAGATGAATTCATGTAGCTTGACTTTGTAGCGGTTGGGCAGTTCAACACTGCCGCTGTTCAGGTGAATACGTTCAGGACGAATAGAAAGTAGTGTCGGATCTCCAGCTGCAAGCACCTGGCTTTTCGATGCCCGCGTACCCAGGCCGTCCCCAAAACTAACTTGGCAGAAATCCCCTTCAACTGATTGCACTTTGCCCATCAGGGTGTTGTTTTCCCCAATAAACTGCGCAACAAAAGAGTTGGCGGGATATTCATACAGCGCCTGCGGGGTATCGATCTGCTGGATGACGCCATCGTTGAATACGGCAACTCGATCTGACATGGTCAGGGCTTCACTCTGGTCGTGGGTAACAAAGACTACGGTCAGGCCCAGGTTTTCGTGCAGATGTTTGATTTCCAGCTGCATGTGTTCACGCAGTTGTTTATCCAGCGCGCCCAGTGGTTCGTCCATTAACACCAGTTGCGGTTCAAATACCAATGCGCGAGCCAGCGCTACACGCTGTTGCTGCCCACCGGATAATTGTGCCGGGCGACGTTTGGCAAAGGTTTCAAGCTGAATAGTTTGCAGGATTTTGTCTACTTTGGTCTTGGCATCGGCTTTGGGGATTTTACGGGTCTTAAGCGGATAGTAGAGGTTTTCTTCTACGGTCATGTGCGGAAACAGTGCGTAGTTCTGAAACACCATGCCAATATTGCGTTTATGCGGTGGCTGGGTGTTCAGGCGTTGCTCACCAAGAAAAATATCGCCGCTGGTCGGGGTTTCAAAGCCGGCCAGCATCATCAGGCAAGTGGTTTTACCGGAGCCAGATGGACCCAGCAGTGTGACAAATTCACCTTTCTGGATATTGAGATTGAGGTCCTTGACGACGAGAGTCTCACCATCGTAGGTTTTCTGCACACCGGTAAAGCGCACCAAAGGCTCATTGGCCGTGCCTTCTAGCATATCTTTCTCCTCCTGCGTCAGATGAACTGACTTGTTAATTAAAATTGACAGCAAGGGCGAAAAATAACACTCCACTTTCAAGTAGGTGGGTATTATAGTTATTATTCCCTAAGGCTAACGCCCTTGCTGGCAATGCCTGACACGTATGTAGACTTTAAGTTGATAAGTCTGCACAAATTGTGCCAGTTCAGGGTTAACCTTATCGGACATCGCGCGGCCCGTGTGTTAAGTTTATTTATCGCATATTTGGACCATTTAACGCAAGTGTAATTTCATGCCCCGTTTTGGTGCTTAAGTTAGTTTTCGGGGTGGGTTTTGGTGCAGTTTCGGAGTGAGTGGTATGAGTGAGCAGCCGAGTACACAGGAAGAATTTGAGTTGGGGGCAAGGTTACGCTTTGTGCGTCAGAATGCGGGTCTTTCGCAGCGGGAGTTGGCCAAGCGTGCCGGTGTCACTAATGCGGCCATCTCCTTAATCGAAAATAATCAGAGCAGCCCCTCTGTCTCTTCTTTGAAAAAGATTCTGGAAGTTATTCCATTATCCCTGACCGATTTTTTTGCCCTGGAACCCCCTGAGGAAAGCCGGGTGTTTTTCAAAGCCAACGAATTAATGCCGCTGACAGCGGGTCCGGTGGATTATCGTCAAGTGGGTGATATGCGTCACCACCAACTGCAAATTTTGTATGAGCACTATGAGCCAGGTGCTGATACTGGTCGCAGTATGTTGCAGCATGAGTCTGAAGAGGGCGGTGTAGTCATTTCCGGCAGTATTGAGCTGACAGTGGGGGACCGTAAACAGATTCTCAAAGCGGGTGATGCCTACCTGTTTGATAGTCGTCAGCCGCACCGCTTTCGAAATGTCGGCGATGTAGAGTGTGTAATTGTCAGCGCTTGTACGCCACCTTATCTATAATATGAAGCACGAGGTGAATTAATTGCTGAGGTGGTATGCATTCTGAACGCCGTAAATATTGCTCCGGAAAGTGTCGTACACGACTGGTTTGGGTGACTTCGGGGCTTGTATTGTTGTTGCCGGTATATCTTTGGTTGATATTGTTAAGTCCTTTTTTTTATACACCTCCGGATGATTTGCCTGCGTTGCAAGAGGGCACTCACAGAGTGTTTGCCTTTGGTACATTGAAAAGCCCCTGGGTACGCTTTTTGGTCATGGGACGTGCGGGCGTAACAGAAGAGGCATCACTGCCGGGTAAACGGCGAGAGGGTTTGAATATTATTGCGGACCCTGCTGCGCAGACCCAGGGCCTGGTGTTTGAAGTAAATGCCAGTGAATTGGCAAGACTGGATCGCTACGAGCGCTTGGGTGTGCGTTATGAACGAGTGAAAATGGTTCTGAATGATGGTAGTCGGGCGTGGGTTTATCGTAGACTGGAAACAGCGGAATCTGCATCCTACTGACATTAAAAGGGACGGCTTATGGCTGAACTTGCAAAATTACGATCCCCCCCGTGGCGGCAAAATGCCGAGGGTGATGTCCGTCGTTGCGGCGTCGAAATCGAGATGAATGGCATGTCACTGGATCAGGTCAGCGAGTTGATCAGTCAGTTGATGTCGCTTGCTGTCAAACAGGATGGTCGCTATGAGCGCCGCTTGACCGGCGATCCGGCTGGTGATTGGATCGTCGAACTGGATTTCGATCTGCTTAAAAAAATGGGCCGTCAGGAGCATGCGGTCGATACCCTGTCGGGGGAGGTGAGTGAGTCGGCAGAAGCTTTACTGAAAACCGTTTCTTTGCCATTGGTTCCCTTGGAGGTAGTGAGTCCCCCTTTACCTTTGGATCGTCTTGACGAGGTAGAGCATCTCATTGTTGAGTTGCGCAAGGCGGGAGCTCGGGGTACGTCTGATACCCTGACCAATGCGTTTGGTATGCAGTTTAATCCGGAAATACCCTCGAAAGATGCTGAGCTGCTGACTGCTGTGCTGAAATCATTTTTATGTCTTTATGAATGGTTGTTTAAACGTGCACAGATAGATCTGGCAAGGCGTGTAACTCTGTTTGCTGAGCCGTTTCCCAAAGACTACCTGCTGAAAGTGATAGATCCCGAATACTGGCCTGATTTGGCGCAATTGATGGATGATTACCTGGAATTTAATCCAACCCGTAATCGGGCTCTGGATCTGTTACCCTTGTTCAAATATCTGGATGCACCTCGTGTTGCACGCAAAACGCAGGATGTGTTGATTAAAGCGCGACCTACCTGGCACTACCGTCTGCCTAATTGTGAAATAGATCAGCCAGGTTGGGGGTTGTACCGGTCATGGAATGACTGGGTTGAAGTGGAGCAGCTTGCATCTGACAGGGAGCGTTTAAATAACTGTTGCCGTGATTATCAAAAGTTTCTGGCTCGTCCTCTGGATCGTTGGTTCGGTGACTGGGCGGGGCACTTGGATAAAAATTGGGTTCAGCCTAGCTGAGCTACCGACAGAGAAACGGGAGTCGATATGCAAGCACGACATCATTTTGTTCAATGCAATCACTTAGAAGTGCATTTGACCTGTTGGGGCGATCAAAGTGCTCCTGCGGTTGTGCTCTGGCATGGTTTGACCCGCACAGGTCGGGATTTTGATGAATTGGCACAAACGCTGGCCAAAGACTATTTTGTGCTCTGTCCGGATACACCGGGTCGTGGATACTCCCAATGGAGCCCTTCACCCGAGGTGGATTATGTGCTGCCGCGTTATGTCGAGGTGGCACGCCAACTGCTTGAGGCGTTTCATATAGAGCAGTGTATCTGGATCGGAACGTCTATGGGTGGGCTGATCGGTATGCTGCTGGCTGCCGAAGAGCACACACCAGTTAGTGCACTGTTGGTTAATGACGTAGGTCCGGAGTTGCCTGCCGAGGCGCTGCAGCGCATTCGTGATTATATAGGTATACAGCCGGTGTTTGATTCGTTGACTGCGCTGGAGCAGTGGTTGCAAACGGTGTATGTAACCTTTGGTAAGAATACAGCTGAGTTCTGGCGGCGCATGGCAATCACCTCAAGTCGTCGCCTCACCGATGGTCGCTATACCCTGCATTATGACCCGGCGCTGGTAAAGGCCTTCCAGGTTGAAGATGACGGGCAAACGCTTTGGCCGCAATGGCAGGCCATTCGCTGTCCGCTGATGATAGTGCGTGGCGCTGAATCCGATCTGCTCTCAGTCAGCTTGCTAGAAGCAATGCAGAAAGCACAACCCACAGCACAAAGCGTAACCTTCACCGACGTCGGTCATGCCCCAACATTGGTAAACCCGCAGCAGCAAACAATAGTAGTGGATTGGATCTGTAGGAGCTCGCTCCGCGAGCGATAAAACCACCCCTGTAGGAGCCCGCTCCGCGGGCGATAAAACCATCGCTGTAGGAGCCCGGTCCCCGGGCGATAGAACCATCGCTCACAGAGTGAGCTCCTACAAGAGTCAGCTCCTACAAAGGTAAGCAATCTGCCAATGTAGAAGCTCGCTCCGCGGGCGATAGAAAGATATCTTAGTTAAGCATGGCAGACACTTCGTCACGCAGTTCCGGATCGCTCTGCAGTGCAAGGGCGATATTGTTGTAGGTTTCAATGTCCATGCCTGCATCTTGTACAGCTTCGACCATCAGTTGGCTGGCTTCCTGCTGTAGCTCAGCAGCCTTTTCCTGGTCGCTGGTGGCTTCTAGGCGTGCTGAATAGTCTGCACGAATAGTGTCCAGATCTCCCTGAACAGATGCGAAGGTTTGTAGGTCGTTTTCAGCAAATTCCATCTGTGCCTGCTGTGTTGCTGGCTGTGCCTGTGTGGCAGCCTCGCTTTCATTGGCAGTTGCAGTGGCAGCAAAGCCCAGGGTGATCAGGCTAGTCAGTGCGGCGGCAAGTAATGTCTTCTTCATCTGATTAACTCCTTTGATTAAATTCAATGTATTAACTGCCATATTCGTGCCAGGTTTTTTTGTTTTATTTGTAACCTGTTGATATAAATATTTATTTATAATTAATTTGTACTGTTTTAATAAGATTGGCGACTTCTTCAGCCGGCTGAAATGTGCTATCAAGTGTGTCATAATGGCGCATGTGTCATTAAATACAAGCATGAGGTCTGTTTTGAAAAGGATATTTTCATCTGCGAGCTTACGACGCGTGTTACTGGTCAGGGTGGCATTGCCTGTGCTGCTGATTCTGGCAGTGATTCTGTCGGCTGGACAGGCGTTGGTGAGTAACTTTATCGAACAACGTATGCAGCGTGATCTGCAGTTAGTTGCTCGGGCGGTGTACTTACCCGTGAGCCAGGCATTGGAGCGCAATGATCTGGAACAGATGCAAAGCAGCATGGCCGCGTTGTTTGGTATGACCGAGGTATATGGCGCTTATCTGTTTGATGCAGAAGGTCAGCCGCTGATCAGTTTCGGGGTAGTTAATCCTACACAGAGACAAGCCGAAGATGCTTTGCAAAAAACTCTGGCGGGTGAGTTTGAGCAGTATGAGCAGATTAGGGGGCGTGATGTGTACTCTTTCTTTATGCCGATGTTTGATGAGGTGGGGCAACCGAATGGTTTGTTGCAGGTGACTCGGCGGCATCGCGATATTGATCAGCAATTGCTGCGCCTCGCCTATGGTTCCTGGGGTGGCTTCGCGCTGGTCTCTCTGATGATATTGTTTATTCTGGTGTGGACCCATCAGCGTGCCATCGGTGGACCCCTAAATCGTATTTTGGCGAGTATCCGCCGGGTTGAAGCGGGTGAACATGAACATCGGGCCGATGTATATGGGCCTACTGAAATCCGCCAGTTGGCTTTGGGTCTGAACGGCATGCTGGATGCAATTCAACAGGCTGAAGCGCGTGAAGAAGAGCAGCGACTGGCCCGTGAGGTCATTGCTGAACGTTTACGTCAGACAGAAACCCTGGCCGCTCTGGGTCAGTTGTCAGCGGGTGTAGCGCATGAGTTGGGAGCGCCGCTCAGTGTTGTTGATGGACGAGCCAGTCGTTTGCAACGACGCCTGGAAAGTCCACAGGATCTTCGTGAGTTGGAGATGATTCGTCAGCAAGCGGCACGTATGACCTCTATTATTCAGCAACTGTTGTCGTATGGGCGCTCATCCAGGGCACGGCCACGCCAGTTGGATCTTGAGGCCTTGCTGCTTAGAGCACAGGCATTGATTGCCGGAGAAGGTTATAAAATTGAGCTTCAATCCGGCCCGTCAGCGATGCTCAGCGGTGACTCTCTCAGTCTCGAACAGGCTTTGATCAATCTACTGCGTAATGCGTGTCAGGCGTGTCCACAAGGGCCGGTCAGAATGGCATGGAGTGTGGATGAGGCTATCCATCTGACCATTGAGGATGCAGGCCCTGGTATTGATGTCGCAATTCGTAACCAGGTGTTTGACCCTTTCGTCACTACTAAAACACCCGGTGAAGGCAGTGGTCTCGGGTTGGCGATCGTAAAACGGATTGTGGAAGAGCACGGGGGGCGAATTCGTATAGGTGACAGTGAATTGGGCGGTGCCTGTTTTGAATTAACCTTTCCGCTTGCCAAAACACAGGAAAATAATCATGTCTAAAACTCAAGCGTCTTTATTACTGGTTGAGGATGATCAGGCGTTGGCTAATCTGATCAGCGAAGAGCTGGAGGCGGAAGGGTTTCAACTGGCGGTGGCCGAAACGCTGGCGGATGCACATGCATGGCTGGAGCAACAGCAACCGGCACTGATCATTACAGATCTGCGCCTGCCGGATGGCCATGGTATGGCATTGGTCAAAGCCGTGATGCAGCAGGATGAATCGCAACGTCCGGGGATTATTGTTATTACCGCATTTGGCAGTGTGCGACAGGCGGTTGAAGCCTTACAGGCCGGCGCAGATGACTTTTTGACCAAGCCCCTGGATCTGGATCACTTTATGTTGAGTGTGCAAAAAGTACTGGAGAACCACAAAGTACGTAATGAATTGCGTCAGTTCCGAAAAATCACACAACAGAGTGCCTCTTTTCATGGCATGCTGGGCAAAAGTCGGACAATCCGGACCCTGTTCGATCAGATTCGGGTGGTTGCCAGGGCGCAAGGGCCGGTATTGATTAATGGTGAAAGTGGCACCGGCAAGGAATTGGTTGCCAGGGCCTTGCATGCGGAAAGTGATCGGGCTGAGGGGCCGTTCCTGGCGGTGAACTGCGCTGGCATTCCACAGGAATTGTTGGAAAGTGAGTTTTTTGGTCATGCAGCAGGGGCTTTTACCGGAGCAAACAAGGCTCGAAAAGGCTTGTTGCAAGAAGCTCAGAAGGGTTCACTGTTACTCGATGAAATAGGTGAAATGCCTCTGGCTCTGCAGGCTAAGCTGCTGCGAGCACTACAGGATGGTTCGATTCGCCCGGTCGGGCAGGATACCGAGGTACAGGTGGATGTTCGTATTTTTGCTGCCACACACCGGGACTTGAAGCAGAAGGTGGAGCAGGGTAGTTTTCGTGAGGATCTTTATTACCGTTTGGAAACCTTTGCTCTCCAGATTCCCGCGCTGCGAGAACGCGACGATGATCTGGAACTGATGGCACAGCAGTTTGTACGTCAGATCGCGATGACTCAAGGTAAGCCAGTCAAAGGGTTTTCTGTAGCGGCGTTAAGTCTGATTCGTAGCTATAGTTTTCCGGGCAATGTGCGAGAGTTGCAAAATGTGGTTGAGCGCGCCGTGGCTTTTTGCGATAGCGACTGGATTGAGCCGCAGCATCTACCCAGCCGACTTCTGGACGCCTTGTCGCCAATTAGTGATGGAACCACCCAGACAACGGATAACAGCGATAAAGAACAGCGTCTGCTGGCTGGTAACCTGCTACCTACGTTGGATGAATTGCAACAACGTTATGTCCACATGGTGCTGGATGAAGTGAATGGAAATAAACGTCGCGCCGCAGCATTGTTGGGAATTGGTCGGCGTACTCTGTATCGCTGGCTGGAGTAAGCTATTAGTTCAGCCAGGGAGAGGCCTCCCTGAAAACCCATTTAGGTTCAAGCTGAATGTGCAACTAATATAAGAGCACCTGCCCGTAGTGTAAAAGTCTCCAGACCCCCGTCATCAGCATTAAATATAACCGATCGGTTGTTTTTTGCCCCGTAATGCGTCCATAATTGACATCTATAACCATTCGGTTATATTTTCTTGAAAAGCTCGGTTTTTCGATATTCTATAACCGTACGGTTATTATTATGGGTGCAATATGAAGCTTCAGATTGAGAGTGTGGAAGACATCGGAATGCTTGTTCGGCTCACACGCAAAGCCCAAGGGCTTCGTCAGGACGACTTGGGAGCCATGGCTGGCTGCAGTCACAAATATGTGGTGGATGTTGAAAAGGGCAAGACTACGATCCAGGCTGGGCTGCTGCTGAAGCTACTGGAAGAGCTGGGCATTGAGGTGACCGTTGATTTACCTTGTGATGCATCCGATATGCTCAAGAATAAGCTGCTTTCTCAAGATCCAAGTATTCCCAATCATAGGCGCACAAAATGGCTGTCTCAGATCGCACGTTAGTGGTGTGGTCGAACCACACCAAAGTCGGCACACTAAGGGAACATAATAACCTATGGGCCTTTGAATACGACCCAGCGTGGACAATGTTCGATCTGTGCCCGGCATTGCCGCGCTCAGCAGGCAGGATCGAGGATGGATCGAGTAAACGACCGATTCAGTGGTTCTTCGACAACCTACTTCCGGAAGAGGGGGCGCGGACACTGCTGGCGGCTGATGCCCATATTGATGAGGCCGATGCCTTTGGGCTTCTCTCGCACTTCGGCGCTGAATCTGCTGGTGCGCTGACCCTGTTGGGCCATGAGGAGACTCCCGGTCATGGCGGACGACACCCACTGTCATTTGCGGACCTTTCAGCCCGCATTAAAGCCCTTCCGGATGTGCCGCTGTCTCAGGGCGGGAGTAAACATATGTCACTGGCCGGTGCCCAGCATAAGCTGCCCATCATTTTCGATAACGGAGAGCTGTTTGAGCCTGATGCCGCCGAGCCTTCTACCCATATTCTGAAACCCGACCACAGCAAACCCGACCAGTACCCGCATAGTGCCATTAATGAATTTGTGATGATGAGGCTGGCGCGGGCGGTAGGGCTGATCGTGCCGGAGGTCGATCTGATCCACGTACCGGAGCCTGCCTATCTGGTAAAACGTTTCGACCGATCACTTGAAAACAAAGAGATGAAGCGGCTGCATGTTATTGATGCTTGCCAGCTGTTGTCGCTGGACAGGACATTCAAGTACACCCAGTGTTTGCCGGATACATTGACGGTCATAGTGGAACAGTGTCGAGCCAAGGCGGTAACACGGAAATTGTTGTTCGATTGGTTTGTGTTCTGCCTGTTGATTGGTAACACGGATAACCACCTCAAGAACCTGTCGTTCTATATGTCGCCGGAAGGGGTGGTCATTACTCCGCATTATGACCTGCTCTGTACGGCGGTGTATGAACCTGATAATGGTTGGTTGAATGCAAGGCTGGAGTGGAAGATTGGCTCGGCGAAGAGGTTAGGGGAGGTGAATTCTGCCTATCTGGCGGAGCTGGGCAGTGTTCTCAAAGTCCCGCCGCGCTTACAGAAGCAAACTGTCAGTCGTATGATCAAGGCAATTGAGCAGCAGCTCCCCGTGATCTATGAGGAGATCCAGGCAACCCCGTATCCGGCAGGGATAAGCAAGGAAGGCGAATTGCGTTTGCTCCGACAGATTCACTATGGTGTGATTGTAGATATGGCTGCACGATTGTCGGTCTGACTGGGGCACAGATCTCGCAGGCTCGGTCGAGGGTTTGCGCGGGCTTTGCTAAACAGGTGTTTTACAAATAGCTAAATAGTGGTTTCAAGAGTGGGGTTGTTTAAGATTGCACCGCGCGGTGCGATGTTAGAGGTAAGGAGTAACCAAAAATGAAATACAGCCACGTTTCTTTGAGTAATTACTTGAATAAACAACAGACTGAATGGAGGTGCCAGTTCAAGACCTGAACGGGCACCTCATCGTTGTTTTAAGCCTCGCGCTTGTCGACCATAAAGGTGGCTTCACCTGTGGCAACAAGAGCTTCGCCTACCGTTACATCGGTACGCATTTTTACCCGGCGACGTTTTTCATCAATTTCGATGACGGTCAGTGTTGCTTTGGCCGTATCACCAATATGTACCGGAGCTTTAAATTTGATCTGTTGATCGATGTAGATAGCCCCTGGCCCTGGCAAGCGGGTACCCGCTACTGTGGAGATGAGTGCCGCACTGAACATGCCGTGCACAATGCGCTGTTTGAAAATGGTGGTTTTGGCATATTCTTCGTTAATATGCACCGGATTATTGTCACCCGAGATACCTGCGAACATATAAACATCTGACTCAGATATGGTTTTCGCATAAGAATCGCTCATGCCCACTGTCAGATCTTCCAGATAATAGCCGTGAATATCCTGCATTTTTTTATCCTGTCTGTTATGTATTGTAAAAATCGTTCAGTATAAGTAACAGAGTAACCGATTTTGTGCTTATCAGATACGCTTTGCGTGCTAGAATAAGTATAAACCCTTATGGACGGCAATGCGCTAGATTAGCAATGACTTCCATTTGAATATGTTTGAATGATCAACAGAAGGTAGTTTATGGCTGACTATAACGCTCCAGTAAAAGACATGAAACTTGCGCTGAATCAGATAGCGCGCATGACAGAGCTATCAACTTTGCCTGTCTTTGAAGATGCATCGGCTGATATGGTGGATGCAATTCTGGATGAGGCGGCTCGTGTCGCACGTGATGTGGTTGCGCCCACTAATTGGGACGGCGATCAGAAAGGCGTCAGCCTTAAGGATGGCGGTGTTGTTTGCCCTGAAAGCTTCCGCGATGCCTATAATCAGTACGCCGAAGGCGGCTGGGGTTCACTGCAGTTTGATCCTGAACACGGTGGACAGGGCATGCCGTATTTGCTTTCTGTAGCGGTTATGGAAATGTGGCAGTCGGCGAATATGGCCTGGGGCCTGTGTCCCCTGTTGTCACAGGGGGCGGTAGAGTGTCTGTCCATTAATGCAGATGATGCTTTAAAGGCTGTTTACTTGCCAAAACTGATCAGTGGCGAGTGGGCAGGCACCATGAACCTGACTGAGGGCAGTGCCGGTTCAGATCTGTCACAGGTACGTTGTAAGGCCGAAAAAGACGGTGATGCTTATCGTGTCACTGGTGAGAAAATCTTTATCACCTGGGGTGATCACAGTCTGACTGAAAATATCGTTCATCTGGTATTGGCACGCTTGCCCGATGCGCCTGCCGGTGTTCGCGGTATTTCACTGTTCCTGGTGCCAAAATATCTGGTCAATGCTGATGGCTCGCTGGGCGAGTACAACAACACCAAGCCCTTGTCGCTGGAACACAAGATGGGCATTCACGCCAGCCCTACGGCGGTGATGGGATTTGAAAATTCTGTCGGCTACCTGGTGGGTGAAGAAAACCGCGGTCTGGCTTGCATGTTCACCATGATGAACAATGCTCGTTTGGGTGTGGGTTTACAGGGTGTGGCGATTTCTGAACGCGCCTATCAGCAGGCATTGGTGTTTGCAAATGAGCGCATTCAGAGCCCTGCCGTCGGCTATAAAGTACCGGGTCCGATTATTCGTCATGGCGATGTACGGCGTATGTTGCTGACTATGAAGGCCTTGACTGAAGCGGGTCGGGCGCTGACCTATGATGCCTGTGGCAGCATCGACTTCTCTCATCATGCTGAAGATGATACGCGTCGCAGCCGTGAAAAAGCCCGTGCCGCGCTGCTGACACCAGTGGTCAAAGGTTGGTGTACCGAGTTTGCTCAGGAAGTGACTTCACTGGGTGTGCAGGTGCATGGTGGTATGGGCTTTGTCGAAGAAACCGGTGCCGCCCAGCACTACCGTGACGCGCGTATCCTGCCGATTTACGAAGGCACCAACGGCATACAGGCACTGGACCTGGTCGGCCGGAAAGTGCTGCTGGATAAGGGTGAAGCCCTGACGTTACTGTTGTCTGAAATGCGCGAAACTATTGTGCTTGGTGGTGCGTTTGCGGATCTGGCCGCTGATCTGGAGCAGGCTGTAGTGGCTATTGAAACCGCCCGTGATGAACTGCTGGCCGGTGCCGCTGATGATCCGCAGTTAGCCGGTGCCGTGGCCTATAACTTCATGATGCTGTTGGGCACCGTAGCCGGTGCCTGGGAGTTGCTACGCCAAGCTGAAGCGGCTAAAACTCTGCAGTCTGAAGGTGAAGATGATGCCTTCCTGGAAGCTAAACAGGTGACTACACGCTTCTATTTCGAGCAGATCCTGCCACGCTACCTGGGCTATGCCCGTATGGTTAAAGCCGGTAGTGCGACTATCACCGAAATGAGCGACGAGCAATTCGCCACGGCTTGGTGAGTCTGATGTAATCAGGCCAGTGCGGGCACTACCCTGTGTCCGCACTGGCCTTTTTTATTGCCTGCCGCTTCCTTCCCCCTGGATTAACCCCTTGTGGCTTTTATGGTATCTTTGTCTGACTCTCTAGCATCAGATGAAAGATACCCATTACTATGATTATCAAACCCAAAATTCGCGGCTTTATCTGTACCACTACACATCCGCTCGGTTGTGAAGCCAATATTCGTGAACAGATCGAGTTTACCCGTGCACAGCCTAAAGTTGATGGTCCCAAACGGGTGCTGGTCGTTGGCGCTTCCAGTGGTTATGGCATGTCATCGCGGATTGCTGCTGCCTTTGGTAGTGATGCATCCACTATCGGTGTGTTCTTTGAAAAGCCAGGTACGGAAAAGAAAACCGGTACGGCTGGCTGGTACAACGCCGCCGCTTTTGAGCGCCTGGCGCATGAAGCGGGACTTTATGCCAAAAGCATTAACGGCGACGCCTTTTCTCATCAGGCTAAACAACAGGTCATTGATCTGATCAAAGCCGATCTGGGCCAGATCGATCTGGTGATCTACTCCCTGGCATCTCCAGTGCGCAAAATGCCGGATAGCGGTGAAGTGATACGTTCCGTGTTGAAACCGATTGGCGAAACTTATCGCTCTACCGCTATAGATACTAATAAAGACTGCATTATCGAAACCGAAATTGAACCGGCAACGGAAGACGAAGTGGCTGCCACCGTTCAAGTGATGGGCGGTGAAGACTGGCAGTTGTGGATTGATGCGCTGGCCGACGCAGGTGTGTTGGCCGATGGCTGTAAAACTGTAGCCTACAGCTATATCGGTACCGATATCACCTGGCCGATCTACTGGCACGGTGCGCTGGGTAAAGCCAAGCAACATCTGGATGAAACGGCCGAAGTGTTAAATGCCCGATTGGCCGATATTGGTGGCCAGGCTAATGTGGCGGTGCTCAAATCGGTGGTGACCCAGGCCAGTTCAGCGATTCCGGTAATGCCTTTGTACCTGTCGATGGTATTTAAAGTCATGAAAGAACAGGGGCTTCACGAAGGTTGCATGGATCAGGTTTGGCGTTTATTCCGTACAGGTTTGTATGGCAGTGATGCGCAGATGGATGATGCCCGGCGTTATCGTCTGGATGACTGGGAACTGCGCGATGATGTGCAGAGCGCTTGCCGCGAACTTTGGCCACAGGTGACCACGGAAAATTTATTTGAACTGACAGACTATGCCGCGTACAAGGATGAGTTTCTCAAGCTGTTTGGATTCGGCTTAGACAGCATCGACTACGAGCAGGATGTCAGTCCGTTGGTAGAATTTAATGTTATCGAGCTGGAAAGCTGATTAGCTGATGACTCACAGGAACTGATAATTATGCGTTTTAACGGCGTGAAGGATTTCAATCACTCTCAGAGTGATAAAATTGGTGTGCTGATTACCAATCTGGGAACACCAGATGAGCCGACAACACCGGCTTTGCGTCGCTATTTAAAGGAGTTTCTGTCTGATCCGCGTGTGGTAGAAGTGCCCAGGCCGATCTGGTGGTTTATTCTCAATGGCATTATTTTGAATATCCGCCCGGCAAAATCGGCCGCCGCCTACCGGGAAGTCTGGACGGACGCAGGTTCCCCCTTGCTGACCCACACCCAGGATCAGTGTGCGGCACTGAAAAAATACTTTGGTGATCGCTACGGCGACCGGGTACAGGTGGAGTTTGCCATGCGCTATGGCAATCCTTCTATTGCTTCGGTACTGGAAAAACTGCAAGCATCCGGGGTGCGTAAACTGGTGGTATTACCACTCTACCCACAGTACTCCGGTGCTACATCGGCCTCCACATTTGATGCGATTGCCGCCGACTTTACACAGCGTCGCTGGTTGCCGGATCTGAATTTCATCAGCCATTATCCTGATTTCGAGCCTTATATTGCGGCGCTAGCCGACAAAGTGCGCCAGTTTCAGGCTGAGCATGGGGTGCCGGATAAGCTGATTTTCTCTTATCATGGTGTGCCCAAGCGTTATTTGCTGCAAGGTGATCCCTATCATTGTGAATGTCATAAAACGTCACGTTTGTTGGCAGAACAGCTGGGTTTGCAGCCGGATCAGTATCTGACCACTTTCCAGTCGCGCTTTGGTCGCGAAGAGTGGCTGAAGCCCTATACCGATGAAACTCTGAAATCTTTGCCCGCCAAGGGAGTTAAATCGGTGCAAGTGTTCTGCCCGGGCTTTTCTTCTGATTGTCTGGAAACGATTGAAGAGATAGGTCAGGAGAATCGTGAGTATTTCCTTGAAAGCGGCGGGGAATCCTACGCTTACATTCCGGCGCTGAATGCCGATCCCAGCCATATCGATATGATGGTGCAGTTGTTGGAGCCACATTTACACAACTGGTTGGTAGATGATGAGCGCGATGGTGAACAGACTCAGGCGTTGGCAAAAGCCTTGGGTGCTTCGCGTTAGTCCAGTTGATTAAGGACCTGTTATGACCTGTGTGATTTTTCGTGAACATACCACCCAGGATGGCTATGTTATTGGCGAAATTTGCCTAAATTCAGAACGAACACTCAATGCACTCTCTCAGGAGATGATTGGACTGATACAGCCACAATTGGATGTATGGCAGGAAAATCCGCGTGTGGTGGCCCTGTTGCTCGATAGTGCCGGTGACAAATCCTTCTGCGCCGGAGGTGATGTGGTAGGGGCCTGGCGTTTGATTGAGCAAGAGTCCTATGCCGAGATTGACGAGTATTTTGCTGCAGAATACCGCCTTGACTACCGCCTGCAAACTTATCCCAAGCCAATCATCTGTTGGGGTGGGGGATATGTTATGGGCGGGGGTTTGGGGTTGATGAACGGCTGTAGTCACCGGGTGGTGACGCCCACATCACGTCTGGCGATGCCGGAAGTGACTATTGGTCTGTTTCCGGATGTCGGGGCCAGCTATTTTCTAAACCGGTTACCAGGAAAAATCGGATTATTTCTCGGCCTCACGGGAAGTCATGTGCAGGCAATGGATGCTCTCTGGTTAGGGTTAGCCGACTATGCGCTGCGAATGGATCAGCGTCAGCCCATGCTGGAGCAACTTCTGGTACAGGACTGGAATCAGGGCGATAATCAGGCGGTGATCACGCGAGTGCTGAGTGAACTGGCTGTTGCTGCGCAGCCTGTATTTCAAGAGATAGTGACACCAGTTCAGCAGCATCAGTCATTGATCAATGCGTTGTTGGCTGATGATTCAGTAAAAGATTTTGTGGATAGACTGCTGGCCTTACCGGCAGATGATCCCTGGCTAGCCAGAGCCCAGCAAACAGTGAGTCAGGGCAGTCCGTTATCACTGTGTCTGATTGCTGAGCAGTTGCAGCGTGCACAATCCTTGTCATTGAAAGCGGTATTTCAGTTTGAAATGTTGTTAGCGGCGCAGTGTTGTCGTCAGGGCGAGTTTGTCGAAGGGGTGCGTGCTTTGCTGGTTGAAAAGGATAAGTCACCAAAATGGCGCTTTGCTTCGGTCGAATCCGTAACAAAAGACGTGTTAGAATCACATTTTCAGCCGCCCTGGACGGTGAATCCACTGGCAACTCTCTAGCCTGTTGCCTAAAGACCCAAGGAGGTCCGTCATGAGTCAGTCATCCCCTCATCCAAAATTCATGGAAGCCATGCGTAAACTAAAGCAGATGAGCGAAGAAGAGCGTCTGTCAGAGGACAATGCTGAACTTTTTGAACAGGCCATGCAGTATGCACCGCTGGATATTCAACCAGCATTAGTCGCAATCCGCAAAAAATACGAACAAACCTATCATTAGTAGGAGCCCGGTCTGTGGGAACCCGGTCTGTGGGAGCCCGGTCTGTGGGAGCCCGGTCTGTGGGAGCCCGGTCTCCGGGCGATTAAACCTATTCGCTCACAGAGTGAGCTCCTACAGTGAGCTCCTACAAGTCGTAGGAGCCCGGTCTCCGGGCGAATAAAACAATTACTGCGGTGAACCGGCGGTAACTTCTTCCTCTGTGGCACTGCGTACTTCGACAACTTCGACATCAAACTTCAGTGTCTGGCCCGCCAGCGGGTGGTTGCCATCCAGGGTCACGCTGTCACCTTCGATACCGACAACGGTAACAGGCTGCTCGCCCCAAGGGGTCTGGGCCATAAACTGCATGCCGACTTCAATTTCGTCGACACCGGCAAAGTTGCTGCGCTCAACAGCCTGGATCATCTCTTCACGTACTTCACCATAACCCTGCTCTGGATCAACAGTTACCGCCAGGGTGTCACCGGCCGCTTTACCTGTCAGGGCATTTTCCAGGCCTGGGATGATGTTGCTGGCACCATGCAGATAGGCCAGAGGCTCCTGCCCTACAGAGCTGTCCATTACATTGCCTTCGCTGTTAGTCAGGGTGTAATGAATGGAAACTACGGTGTTTTGATCGATCTGCATCTGTGCTCTCCTGTTTGATTTAGCCGGTCATGCTAACTATCCCGACTTTGCCTTGCAACCGCCTGTGTCAAGACAAAGTTAAGTGGAGGCTATTTTTTAGTGGCAAATCTTGCAGGCTTTTAAAGCTTAACTAGTTGATGTTAAATAGATCCTATTATATTTAAACAATCGATGCTGGAACTGATCAGATTTTTTTATCTGCAAGGCCAGGTTAATCGGAATTCTTCATAAGTGCGTAACCAAATTACTATTTTATGGAAGACAGACCTATCTGATGGAGAGTATTGATGCGTAATAATGTGAGTGAACAGCCGCGATTGGCTGTTATAGGAGCCGGGTTATCCGGGTTGCGTTGTGCGGCGTTGCTGGCCGAGGCTGGCTATGCTGTGACAGTATTTGAAAAAAGCCGGGGAACGGGTGGTCGACTGGCCTCGTCGCGGCTGGATGGACTGACGACTGACCTGGGTATTCCCTATATTGAAACCCGGCAACCAGATTTCTGTCAGTGGTTGGAAACCCATAAAACTCAGGTGCAGCGCTGGCAACCGCGCGAAAGTGATTTTTCCTTGTCAGCGGCGCAGGTGAACCCGGCACGCGAACTCTGGGTTGGGACGCCACGCTCCAGTGCGATCACGCGCGCCTTGGCTACAAAAATTCAGTTGCGTACAGAAACCCGGGTCAGTGTGGTCTGGCCGGATAAAAATGGAGTGTTGTTGCGGGATGAGTCAGCCGATATGCTGGGCCATTTTGACCAGGTTGTGGTGGCGGCTCCTGCACCTCAGGCCGCGCCGCTGCTAGATGCGGTTCATCGCTTCCAGGCCCGTGCTGAAACGGTACAGATGCAACCGGCCTGGATTGTTTCGCTGTTGTTGGAAACTCGCCCAGAAGCCTTGGCACAAACTGACCTGATTGAAGGTGAGCACCCTGAACTGCAGCGGGTATTGCGAGACAGCAGTAAACCTGGACGCTCTGGCGAAGTCTGGACACTGCAGGCCAGTCGCCAGTGGAGTGAAGCCTATTTGAACCTGAGTGCCGACACAGTCATGAATGAGCAGGTTGCCGCGCTGGTTGCACTGACGGGCGATCCGCTGGTTGTCAAAGCTCATCGTGTACATCGCTGGTTATACTGCAACGCCGTTTCGACTGAATCAAGTGTTGCGCTCTGGGATGCCGATGCGGCTATCGGCGTCTGTGGCGACTGGGTTGCTGGCGGCGGGGTGGAGGCGGCCTGGCAAAGTGGTACTGAGTTGGCGCGAATGATATTGTCATCTAATCCCTGAAGCCTATCTGCAATAAGGAGCAACGAGTGGCTGACACACTGGTTAAACAGGTACAGCAGGCCTGCAGTCAATTGGAACAGGTGATTCTGGGTAAACCTCAGCAGATCCGCCTAGCCGTAACCTGTCTGCTATCAGGCGGACATTTATTGATAGAAGACCTCCCCGGTATGGGGAAAACAACCTTGGCACATGCGCTGGCCAGTGTGTTTGACCTGGCGGATACCCGTATACAGTTCACCAGTGATATGTTGCCAGCCGATATTCTGGGCGTGTCGGTTTTTGATGCGGCCAGTGGGGCGTTTGTGTTTCATCCGGGGCCTATATTTACGCAGTTGTTACTCGCTGATGAGATTAACCGTACCACGCCTAAAACCCAGAGTGCATTGCTGGAAGCCATGGAAGAGCGTCAGGTGACTCAGGATGGTGAAACCCGTGCGCTGCCCGAACCTTTTTTTGTCATTGCAACACAGAATCCACTGACTCAGTTCGGCACCTTTCCTTTACCAGAGTCGCAACTGGACCGTTTTTTGATGCGGATAAACCTCGGCTATCCGAGTCCAGAGGCTGAGCGTGAGCTGCTGATGCGTGGTGGAACCCTGGATCGTCGTGGTTCGGTCAAGGCGATCCTGTCACCGGCACAGCTGGTTGAAGCACAGCGTGCCTGCCAGGCGGTGCACGCTTCTGCTGACTTGATCAGTTATGTACAGCGTCTGGTTCAATATACCCGCGAAGGTTCAGGTTTCAGCTATGGGGTATCGCCACGCGGGGCGCTGGCTTTGTTGCGTTGCGCGCGTTGCTGGGCCTGGCTGCATGACCGTGAGCATGTGGTACCTGAAGATGTTCAGAGCGTTCTCGAACCGGTCATTGGTCACCGGGTACGACCTGCCGAAGATATGGCCGGTCATACCTCGGTCAGACTGGTAACAGAGTTGCTCGCTCAGGTCGATGTTATGGCGCGCTAATGACTATGCGTAGGCCTGAGTGGTTGTCTCTGCAGCGAACGGGTAAGCTTTATATTCTGCCTACGCGGGCGGGCGGGGGCTTTATACTGTTGCTGGTGTTGCTGTTGTTACTATCGATTAATTTTGAGAACAACCTGACCTTTGCCCTGACGTTTCTCCTCAGCGCTTTGATGATTATTGCCATCCTTTATACCTATAGTAACCTCGCGGGTGTGCAGGTGGCTTGTGTTGGAGCTCACCCCTGCTTTGCCGGTGAGTCAGCCGGGTTTACCTTGCAGTTAAGCACTGCAGGTGACCGTGAGCATCAACAAATAGAGTTGCGTTGGCCGGAAGCCATACCTGTGGCGGCTGATCTGCTTAATACCAGGCAAGTGCGGGTTGAACTGGCTTTGCCGACACAGCGTCGAGGGTGGTGTGTAGCGCCGAAAATTCGTTTGCAGACAGTTTTTCCTTTAGGTTTGTTTAGATGCTGGTGTTACCAGTCAGTAAATGGCAAGGCATTGGTTTATCCGATGCCCGAAATGGGTGGTGTCCTGCCAGCAACGGCGGGGGCTGATGGTCAAGGTGTGATAGCAGAGCAAGCTGGCAGTGATGATTTCAGCGGCTTGCAACGTTTTCAAGCGGGGATGTCGCCCAACCATATCGCCTGGAAGGTATTTGCACGGGGACAGGGCCTGCATGCAAAGCGCTATGCCTCCCGTCAAGATCTGAATATCTGGCTGGATTATGATAGCTGGCCCGAGGCCGATCCGGAAATACGCCTGTCGCGACTGTGTTACTGGGCATTGAAGCTGAGTCGGGATGAGCGGCCCTTTGGTTTGCGCTTGCCGGGAACAGTCCTGGAGCCTTCGCGGGGTGAAGCCCATCGCCAGCAGGTGCTAAAGTCGCTGGCGTTATTCGGGGTGGAACAAGCATGAAAGCGGGCATCGAAAAAATCAGCCGTTCAGCAGTTATCTGGCAATTACTGGCATTTGCTGCCGTGGTGATCCCGCATGTGGGTTGGCTACCTGTCTGGGTCATGGTGATCTGTGCTGTTTGTGTTGCCGCGCGCCTGATGATTCACAGTGGCCGTTGGTCGTTTCCGCACTGGAGCCTGCGCCTGGTACTGGTGATTGGTGCAGCAGCCGGGTTGCTGCTGAGTTTTAACCGTGATGCCAGTCTCAACGCCATGGCGGCTTTGCTAATTATCGGCCTGGCACTAAAACTACTGGAAATCTACCGGCGACGTGATGCGTTAGTGCTGTTGTATGTGGCTTTGTTTGTTGCCGCTACGACCTTTCTGTTTGAGCAGGGGATGGCAATGGCGCTGGTGATCCTGCTGACCGTCGTGGTGGTTGTGGCGGCCTTGAATAGTATCTGGCAGGACCCTCTACGTGAAGATATGCGGCGGCCATTAAAGCTGTCGGTAAAAATGCTGGGCCCGGCCTTGCCATTGATGCTGGTATTGTTTTTCCTGTTTCCGCGCATCGGACCACTTTGGTCGGTTGAGTTGGATAGATCGGCAGCACGGACCGGTCTGTCTGAATCCATGTCGCCTGGTGATATCAGTCAGCTAACCCGTTCCGGTGAATTGGCATTTCGGGCGGTATTTGCCGATCAACCGCCGCCAGCCTCTTTGCGCTACTGGCGGGTGTTGGTACTCAGCGCGTTTGACGGCCGTGAATGGACACCCGGCAGGTTCAGAGCGGTCGAGCGTGAACCTTTGATTGCTTTAGCTGAACCGATTAGTTATGAAATTGTGCAGGAACCGAGTGGACGACGTTGGCAGTTTGCCCTGGATATGCCGACATCTCCTCCACCTCAAGCTGAAATGACTGCTCAACGTACGCTGCTGGCATCCAGTGAAGTGATGCAACGGGTACAGTACCCGCTTAGCTCCGTGCCTGCCTATCAATTGTCTCCGCAACTGAGCAGTGAGGCGCATGACTATTATACTCGTCTTCCACGTCAGGCGAATCCGCGTAGTCGTGATCTGGCTGAGCAATGGTGGCAAGCCAGTAACGCTGATACGGCGGCGTTTATCGATCAACTGTTTGGCTATTTTAACGCCTCTTTTATCTATACGCTGGAGCCTGCTGCGTTAGGGCGGCATAGCGTGGATGATTTTCTGTTTGAGACACAGCAGGGGTTTTGTGAGCACTTTGCCAGTGCGGCGGCGTTTATGCTCAGAGCTGCCGGGATGCCGGCACGCGTGGTTACCGGTTATCAAGGCGGCGAGTGGAATGCGAACCAGAACTACCTGACGCTGCGTCAGTATGATGCCCATGCCTGGGTCGAGGTTTGGTTAGACAACCAGGGCTGGGTGCGTTTGGATCCAACCGCCGCCGTGGCGCCTGAGCGTATTGAGCAGAGTGCTGATCAGCTGTTCAGCGGACAGGCGGGTTTTCTGGCGGATTCACCCTTGTCAGCCTTGCGTTTGGCACGCCAGGGTTGGTTGCTACAGGCACGGATGTACTATGACTCTTTGAACTTTGCCTGGCAGCGCTGGGTGCTTAATTACCATGATCAGCAACAGAATGTGTTACAGGACTGGTTGGGAGAATTGACGCCACTGAAGATGGCGCTGGCGTTGTTGCTTCCCGGTGCGTTGATCATAAGCTGGCTGGCCTGGCGCTTGTTACGCAGTAAGACACGCATGGACCCTCTGCAGAAGCGCTTGCAGATACTGCTGAAAACGCTGGCAAACAGAGGCTTCCAACGCCAGCCGGAAGAGACTTTGTCCGGGTTGGTGACACGGATTGCTCAAGCTGATCCATTATTGGCTGAGCAGCTAAGGCCGGTAGCTGAGGCCTATGCGGCGTTAAGGTATCAGTCGGTGAATGAGGTTAAGGCCAGGCGGCAAGTCATGATCTGCCTGGACATGGCGCAAAAGTACGTAAACAGATACAAACGTGCTTATAAATAGCTATTTCGTCTAAGGTCGTAAGCAACAGAGTGGTTGTATCTGCCTTTGTGTTTTATAGTAGGGGAGGTTAAACAATAATTACAAGAGATTAGAATGAGCCTGTATAAAACTGTCGAAAAAACATTTTTTAACTCATTGACCAAAAAAATCACTGGTAATGTGCTCTTTTTATTGGCTCCGCATCTTTTGCTGATTGCCGTTGGCGGTTACTACGCCGGGCAGTTCATCGATATGATCAAGTCATTGCAGCTATCCGCGGCACTGGAGCAGCAATTGCTTTCTGGTCTGGATTCGCTGCTGTTTGCTGCCAGTGCAACCATTACACTGGCATTACTGGCCGGGGTGTTCACGATCTTCTTCATGCGTCATTTGTTTTTGAAGCCGATTCGGGAGATTACCGACGTATTGCGTGCCATTCGGGAAAAAGAAGGCGATATCTCCGCTACATTGCCAGCTTATACTCATGATGAAATTTCTGATATGGCACGAAGCTATAATGATTTTACTGATCAGCTGCGCGCCATGATTGAGGAAACCCGGCGTCACTCGGTGAGTGTGGCGCTGAGTTCAACCCGGTTGCAGAAAACTGTTAATGAAGCCAGTCAATCATCCAGTCGCCAGGAAGAGCGGGCACAGATGGTGTTTCAGTCCAGTTCGCAGGCCTCTCAGGCGATTGACGAGATTGCTGGAAACACACAGTTGATCAGTAGTCAGACTGGCAGCAATATGCAGGAAATTCGTAATTCCAGCCAGGAACTGCACAAGGTCCTTGTGCAGGTTAAAGCGGTGCGCGAGCTGGCTACACGCTTTCAGGATACCGTACAGAAGCTTAGTGAAAATTCTGGCAACGTCATGGGTATTCTGACGATGGTCAAGGATTTTTCTGACCAGACCAACCTGTTAGCGTTGAATGCGTCTATTGAGGCTGCACGTGCCGGAGAGGCGGGTCGTGGGTTTGCAGTAGTGGCTGATGAGGTCCGCAATCTGTCACAGAAGGTCAGTGTGGCTACGGCTCAAATCGATACCAATATCAACGAAATGAGCTCGCTGGTGAGTAATACCCAATCCAGTGCCGTGACTATTCTGGAATACATTGAAAATACCGAGACCTTTATCGATGCCACCAGTGACCAGTTTGTTAAGCTGGTATCTGATTTTGAAGATATTAATCACCAACTGACCGGTATCTCTGCGGCGATTGAAGAACTGTCTTACACTAATAAAGAGTCGCATGACCATGTCTGTCAGATCACCGATCTGTCGGTGGAAATGAAACAGGATATGGAGCGTTCGAAAACCTATTCCGGTGATCTGGAAAAGGCAACCGAAACCACACAGGAGCTGTTATCGCACTTCCTGATCGGTCGGGGCGGGTTTGAAAACATGACCCAGACCGGGTTCGAGTGGTCCAGAAAAATCATGGAGTGTATGGAAACTCTGAATGAACAAGGGGTTAACCTGTTTGATCAGAGTTATCAGCGCACTAACCCCGGACAGGAACCGGAAAAGTTCAACCTCAGTTATACTGATAAGTTTGAGCACATGTTACAACCGCTTTTCGATGGCTTTATCAGTGAGCGTCCGGAATTTATTTATGCCATCGCCGTAGATAAAAATGGCTATGCGCCTGCACATCATACCAAGGTGAGCAAAGCGTTAACCGGAGATGTGCAAAAAGACCTGCTGCAGAGTCGCCATCGCCGTTTCTTCAAGGCCAACCGTCAGGAGAAGCGTCGCTGTTCTCACCAGAAAGCATTTTTGCTGCAAACCTATATTCGTGATACCGGTGAAATACTCAATGATCTTTCCATTCCGCTGTATATCAACGGAAAGCATTGGGGGGCTTTGATTATGGGCTTCGAGCCGCGCTGTCTGCTTGATGAAAAGTGATGGTAAGTAAGCAGTCAGATCGTTTGATCTACGATCAGATGTTTCAGTAACTGCTTGAGCGAGTGGTAGGACAGGGGTTTACGGCAGATGGCAGTAACGCCAACTTGTTTGAAGGATATGAGGGGTTCTTCATCCTGCTCTGAGGTGACTACCAAGACCGGCACGGCAGGCTGATCGGTATATTGGCGAATATGCTGAACCAGCTCCAAACCATCGATATTGGGCATGTTATAGTCAGTAATAACCAGATCAAAACGCTGGTTTTTAAGAACCTGTAACGCTTCAGCACCATCTTTGGCTTCACGCTGGTTAACCACACCCAGTGAAGTGAGGATGCGGCTCAGGTAACGGCGTGACATTTTACTGTCATCCACCACCAGTACCCAAAGATCTTCAAAGGCATCATCGTGATCTTCATCGGCATTCTGTCGATCATCGACATACTCCACGGCGCTTAACAGTGCCTTGCGTAACTCTTCCGGATCAAAGGGTTTAGGCAGTATGGTTGCCGCACCAGACTGACGAATCGGTTCCAGGTAACGGTACAGGGTTTCGGAAGAAATCAGAAAAAATACCACTTCATCCAGCCCGGCGACCTTACGCATTTCACCCACCAGCTCTGAACCGGTCATGTCCGGTAGGTGCATGGCTGACATGACAATATCCGGGGTGATACTGCGCATACGCTCCAGTGCTTCGCTGGCATCACTGAATTCTTCTATAGCCTGAACACCCAGTGAGCGCAAATGGTTGGTAATAATATTGCGCTGCATCCGCGAGGGCTCGATCACTAATATCAGAAGTTCTTGCAATTCCATTGTGTTACACTCAAAACAGTTAGATGGTGTCAGTTATACCCGACCGAGCGCAGAATGCAACACTGAATAGGTTGGATTGACACGCATTCAGTTTTGTTCAGCTAAGGTTAAGTCGCGTAGCGTTTAACTAGTATCCCGAGCAGGATTAGTTCGGGTCTCTTCATCATTTCAACAAAGTTTGCTTTCAAGGCCGCCTCAAATGAGGCGGCCTTTTTCTATTACCTTTCAATGCTTATCCTGTCGGACTGCTAAGAGCCTTCTCTACTAATGGACGAAACAAGGCGCGTATCTCTTCTTCATGTATACAATCCATTGCCTGGATCAATAGCGGCTCTAGATCTTCACGATTAACAGAGCGGATCAGCAACTTAATTCTGGGTATATTATAAGCGCTTAGACTGATGCTGTTGTAGCCCAGTGCCAGCAAGACTAATACAGCAACCGGGTCAGAGGCCATTTCACCGCATACGGAAACCGGTAAATTCAGACGACTACACTGCGTATATATCTGTGCCAGTGCATTCAGCACCGCTGGATGCAGGTGGTCAAACAGGGCGGATACGCGGGGGTTGTTGCGGTCAACGGCCAACAAGTATTGGGTCAGATCATTAGAGCCGATAGAGACAAAATCGACCCAGGGGGCCAGCTTAGGCAGTAACAGCATGGCCGAAGGCACTTCAATCATCATGCCGATACGCGGTAAGCGTACTTTGATGCCTTCTTTACTCAGATCCGCAACGGCCTTTTCGACATGACTGCGGAAGCTGGACATTTCATCGACACGGCTGACCATGGGTACCAGCAATTGCAGGTTGTCGTTGCCGACATCGGCTCGGAGCATGGCGCGAATCTGAGTGATCAGCAGTTGGGTGTTGTCCAGAGTAAAACGTATGCCCCGCCAGCCCAGGTAAGGATTCTGCTCACTCATTTCGAAGTAGGGGAGTTGTTTGTCGCCTCCTATATCCAGCGTGCGCATGGATACCGGCAGAGGGGCATAGGCGGCAAGTACTTTCTGATAGATACGGAACTGCTCTTCCTCGGTGGGAAAGCTTTGATGCACCATAAATGGAATTTCAGAACGGTAAAGCCCAACGCCTTCTGCACCGCGCTCAAGTCCCGGGGTGGCATCCGCCAGCAGGCCGGTATTGGTGAGCAGATTGACGCGAAAGCCGTCCAGAGTCTGAGCTGGTTCGTAACGCAAGCGCTCCAGGCCTTGAATAAAGCGTTTTTCATCCGCAATCATGCGTCGGTATTCGCGACAGAGCACATCGGGTGGATTGATGGTACATTCACCGCGGTTACCGTCTACAATAATCCGTTGACCCCGGTACTGTTCCGGTTTCAGGCCTTCGACACCCATGACGGCCGGGATGCCCAGAGCATTGGCCAGAATAGATGTGTGCGACAGCGCGGAACCCGACGTACAGACAATGCCATGGATGCGTTGCAGTGGAAACTCGGCCAGATCGGTGATGTTGACCAGCTCCCCGGTCAGTATCAGCGGCTCATCAGGTGTTTCGCTTACCTGGCGCTCGTGCTGCAGCAACTCGTTGAGTAAGCGTTGACCTATGTTGGTGATGTCTTCACTGCGGGCTTTCAGGTAGGGATCGTTTGACTGATCGAAGGTGGCGGCCATCTGCTCGATGACCTGACGTAACGCCCAGGCTGCACTGTCGCCCCGATCAATAAGGGTTTCCACACCTTTGACCAGTTCCGGACTTTTTAGCATCATCTGGTAAACGCTGAACAGGGCATTCAGATCGCCTGGCAGGTGATGACCTATCTTACCGGAGCGATTCTCCAGATCCTCTTCAAGCCACTCAATCGCTTGGTGAAATTCACTTTTTTCCTCTACCGGATCACTGTTGATTCCCGCTTTGACCTGATCCAGAGTCATGTGCGGATCTATTATCCAGAGTCGGCCGATGCCTATTCCAGCCGCACTGCGAATACCGCTGAAGCGCTTGTAAGACAGTGCAGCTTCCTGTTGTAGCCAACTGCCACTGCGCTGCAGCAGGTGCAAGGTCCCGGCAAGCTGTGAAGCGACGGTAATCAGAAAGGCCTCTTCCTCGTCACTGTAGCGGCCTTCATCCTGATCCTGGACTACCAGCACCCCAATCAAACGACGCAGGTGAATCAGGGGAACACCCATAAAGCTGCGGTACGACTGCTCATGAGTTTCGGGAATATACACAAAACGGTCATCCGCCGGTGCATCGGCGATATTCAATGTGCTCAGACTGGCGGCAATATGCCCGACCAGCCCTTCATTCAGACTCAGTCGTACCTGGCCGACTGCATTCGGCGCCAAACCGCGCGTAGCAGCCAGAATCAGTGTGTCCTGCTGAGGATTGCATAAATACAAGCTGCAGACACTGGATTGCATCAGCTCACTGAGGCGGCCAACAATGGTATCCATCATCGCTTCCGGGTCTTGGGTGCGGGCAATGGTGTCGACCAGAGAGGTTAGATCAGTCAGTGATGAAGGCATCTTGAATATCCGTTAAACAATTGTTTGCTGTTGGGCTGATATTTGCATACTTGTTTGAACTCGACAATGTGTGCGCATTAAATTTTTTTAATATAGTACCGAAACGACATATTCTAGAGAAATATCCTCTGCAGCGTTACGGTAGGTTGGTGTGTTTTAATCTTACCTGCTAAAATGAGATTGTGTATGATAATTCATCGCAATATCCCACTCTCACAGCGTATGGTTGGTCAATCAAGTATCCATGAATAGTAAACTCAAGCGTTCACACGCTCTCAAAGTAATGGATATCTGCCGTCAGGATGTCGTCACCTGTCAGCAGCGCGAAGACGTATTGTCCGCCATTCGCCTTATGGCTGAATATAATATAGGTTCTGTGGTCGTTTGTAATGGGCAAACCCCTGTTGGCATATTGACCCGGCGTGACGCCATGCGGCTAACCCCTGACAACAGTGAGGCTGGCGTGACGGCTGAGCAGGTCATGTCAACGCCCCTGATTACTATTACCGCAGACGCGGGTATTGATGAGCTGGGTATTGAACTGATGTCTGGTCATATACGCCATGCGGTGGTGGTGGATGATCAGGGTGAGTTGATTGGTGTTGTCAGCGAAAGTGATATCGTCAACAGTCACGGACTGGAGCATGATCTGTTCATGCGCTCTGTTTATGACGTGTGTAATCATAATCCTATGCGTTTTCCAGATAACTGCTCGTTACGTCTGACGGTTGAGCGTATCCGCTCGGCCGGACACACCGCCGCATTGATTGATGGGCTCAACGGTGAGCTTAAAATCATTACTGAAACTGACATTATTCGTTTGATCGCAGCTTCATCGAATGAGCTGGATAAGCCCCTGTACGAGTTCACCTTCAAAAAACTCATCAGTGTTCCCGGCTCGGTCAGTTTGTTCAATGCCCGGCGGCATTTCCGCAAACATGGCTTTCGCCACCTTGGGGTGCTGAATGACCAGAGCGAAGTGATTGGGCTGGCATCCTATTCGGATATTCTGCGTAACGTCGAACTGGATTATATTTTCCGACTGCGTGAGCTGCTTAATGATCGTAGTTACCGCTTGAATGAAACCCGAAATCACTTGCGTATTATTGAAAAAGTGATTGATTCATCCATGGAAGGTATCGTGATTTGTAACGCCGAAGGCAATATTCAGAGTGTGAACCCGGCGTTTACCCAGATCACCGGCTACCAGGATTGGGAAGTGATCGGCTCTAATCCGAGTATCTTAAGTTCTGGTCGCCATGATAAAGCCTTCTACAGCCGCATGTGGGATCAGTTACAGCGTAAAGGGCGCTGGCAGGGTGAAATCTGGAATCGCAACAAGGATGGACGCGTCTATCCGGAATGGCTGAGTATTACTGCTATTGAAAGTGAGCAGGGTGAAGTGATTCAGTATGCGGCTATTTTTCACGATCTGACAGAAATCAAACGCTCTGAAGCGCGCATCAACAAAATGTCCTATTTTGATGAAGTCACCCATCTGGCGAATAGACGCTTGTTCATTGACCGTTTGCATAATGCCCTGACCTATGCCGGTGATCATGACAATATTGTCGTCTTGGTCAATATGGATCTGGACTGGTTCAAATCCATCAATGATCGCTTTGGCCAGAGTGAAGGTGACCTGGTGCTTAAAGAAGTGGCGCGGCGTATCGAAGATACGCTGGGCGATGCTGATACAGCGGCACGTCCGGGTGGTGATGAGTTCAGTATCATCATGACCGGGCTGGACAGTCCTGACGAGTTACCCTTGTTTCTGGACCGTTTGACCAAGGTTATTTCCGCGCCGGTACTGATCAATGATACAGAAATACGGCTGACGGCCAGTATCGGTATTGCCATGTACCCTGGTGACGCTGCTGATACAGAGGATCTGCTGCGTTGTGCTGATGCGGCGATGCATGAAGCTAAAAATCTGGGACGCAATAGTTACCATTTTTTCTCTCCGGCTCTGGATCAACAGTCGCGCTCTCGTTTTCAGCTCACCACCATGCTGCAGGGTGCGCTGGAAAAAGATGAATTTCGACTGTTTTACCAGCCGAAGGTGTGTCTGAAAACCGGCAGGGTCAAGGGTGTGGAAGCTCTGCTACGTTGGTTCAGTGCGGAGCTGGGTGAGGTATCTCCCAGCGATTTTATTCCGCTGGCAGAAGATATGGGGTTGATTGATCAGATTGGTGACTGGGTCATGTTGATGGCGGTCAAGCAAGGCGCTGCCTGGCAACAACAGGGATTAGCCGTGAATGTCGGCGTGAATGTGTCAGCGCGTCAGTTTCAACGAGGTAATGTTGCCGGGCGGGTCATCAGTCTGCTGAACCGCTACAACTTGTCACCTGATCATTTCAGTATTGAGTTGACTGAAACCAGCTTTATGCATTCGGCCGATAAAACCCGCTCCGCGATCAGTGAGTTGCTAAAGCTGGGGGTCGGCGTGGCCATTGATGATTTTGGAACAGGGTATTCCAGCCTGAACTATGTGCGAACCATGGCCCTCAGTCAGTTGAAAATAGACCTGAGCTTTATCCAGAATATCGAAAATTCTGAGAAGGATCGGCGCTTGGTTGAGGCGATGATAGCCATGGCCCATGCAATGGATTTTGAAGTGATTGCTGAAGGTGTGGAAACACGTGAACAGCTGGCACTGCTTAAGCGCATGGGCTGCGATCAGGCTCAGGGATTTTTCCTCAGTCGGCCCCAACCAGAAGAGTCATTAACTCCCTGGTTAAAGGCCAATACGTTGAGTCTTAAGTAACTGCGATGACAGGTTAAAACCAGTCATCCCGGCGCTTACGACGTTTGGGTAGATAAGGCACCAGTAAACCCAGTATCACACCACCCAGTGCAACCAGTCCACCATGCGTCAGCCAGCGAATCAGGTTGCTCTGATCCATATTGGAAATTTCGGATTCCAGGCGTTGAATTTCCTGTTGCAGTCCTTCCACCTGATTTACAAACTCTGTATTACTGCTGGATACGTTGGATAACTGACTGTTGAGGTCAGCAATTTCCTGATCCTGCTGAGTAATACGCTCGCGGCTTTCCGTCAGTGCTGTCTCCAGTGCCGGCAGTTGGCTGAGCTTGCTTTCACCTGTGGCGACAAATTCAGCTGGTACCCAACTGGTACGACCGGATTCGGTGCTAATTTCTATATATTGGTTCTGTCGATTTAATATGGTTACCGGTTCACCACTGTTAACACGGCCATTAATGCGGTATTGATTGCTGGGGCCACCGTGAGTGAAAACATATACATCATCAGCAATATGTGCTGCTTCCTGCGCAAATACTGGCGCTGAAAATGCCAGTAGCAGAGACAGACTGAGTTGTTTTTTCATCATAAAACTCTTGTTTGCTTTTCTCGAAATAGACCCATTGTACGGATTGAAGCGACGATGACCAGTCCGACGCAGAAAATCATATCGAAACCGGGTAAAATAAGGGTTTGCTTGTTCAGGAGAGAGGGTATGCAGTGGCTTCGCCGAATGCTGGGTCGGTTACTGATTCTGCTGGTTAAATTTTATCAGTATTTCATCAGCCCGATGCTGCCACCCAGTTGTCGCTATGAACCGACCTGCTCAGCCTATATGATTGAAGCTATTCAGGTGCACGGGCCTGTTAAAGGCGCGTATCTGGGGATTCGCCGGGTGTTGCGTTGCCACCCCTTACGCGAAGGTGGCTACGACCCTGTTCCACCCGCCTGTTGCGCTCACCCACCCCCGGATAAAGAAAAAAGCTGAAAAATGATCCGCCTGCGTAACCCCTGCCTGTTGTTAAACGGCGCTGGATCAGCTAGTTTGAAATAAAATTCTCCGCAAAGGAAAAAAGCAGATGAATGCATCCAAAGCCTCCCGTCTTTATATCCTTGATACCAACGTACTGTTGCATGATCCCAAGTGCTTATATGAGTTCAAGGAACAGGATGTCGCTATTCCTATGACCGTGTTGGAAGAGCTGGACGATATCAAGGATCGTAAACAGCATGTGTCTCAGGAAGCCCGACATGCCATTCGCTCGATTGATGCTATTCTCAGCACGGCAACCACCCCGGAACAGATTACCAAAGGGGTGCGCATACTGTTGCCGGGCAAAGACCGCCAGGAAAAACTCGGACGCCTGAGTATTTTCCCCGATCATGAGCTGACAACCCGGGCGGGATTTTTGCCCGATGAACGCAACAAAGACAACAAGATCATTAACTGTGCCTTGCACCTGCAGGCAACTTTTCCGCATCGTCAGGTGGTATTGGTCACAAAAGACATCAATATGCGCCTCAAAGCGATGGGGGCTGGATTAAAGCGTGTTGAGGATTACCGTACCGATCAGTTGGTATCAGACGTAGAGCTGTTGCCAGAGGGCTACACCTTCCTGGAGCAGCCTTTCTGGGAGCAGGTCGAAAAGGTTGAGAGTTTTCAACGTGATGGTAAAACCTACCATAAGCTGGACAAAAGCCTGTTGCCTGATACCTGGATGAATGAATATCTGTATGACAGCACACAGGAGTTTGCTGCACGTACAGTGGCAATTGATGAAACCACCGTGACGCTGCTGGATCTGGGCTATCAGCATCTGATGGATCAGTGTTGCTGGGGTATTTCACCCATCAACATTCAGCAGGCGTTTGCGATGCAATCAATGCTGGATCCGGACCTGGACTTGAGCATGTTCCTGGGTTCTGCCGGTTCAGGTAAAACCCTGATTGCACTGGCTTGCGCGCTGGAAATGGTCATCGAGCAGGGGCAGTTCAACAAAATTATCGTGACACGTTCTACACCGCCTGTGGCCGAAGATATCGGTTTTTTGCCCGGCACCGAAGAAGAGAAAATGACCCCCTGGATGAGTGCCATCAGCGATAACCTGGAAGCGATGCACGAACAGGATGAGCGTCCGCAAAGTAGTGTGAAATATGCACTGGAGAAAGCCAACCTGCAGTTCAAATCACTTAACTTTATCCGTGGTCGCAGTATTCAAAAAGCCGTGGTGTTAATTGATGAAGCGCAAAACCTGACACCTCAACAACTTAAAACTATAATCACGCGTTGCGGCAAGGGCACCAAGATTGTGTGTCTGGGTAATCTGGCACAAATTGATTCCAATTACCTGACGCCACTGACATCGGGTCTGACCTATATTGTTGAACGTTTTCGTGATTTTGAAGGCTCTGCCAGTGTGCATTTCGAAGGAGTGTTTCGTTCACGCCTGGCGGAATATGCTGAAGAGCATTTGTAACTATTTTTGTAACTACCTATCTGAGTTGAGCGGGCGGCGATCCTATCGTTAGCACCGCCAGCTCCCTGAGGAAAGCGGGATGTTTGCGGCCCACACTGTTATCCTGATCATATTGTTGTATGTGATGTGTCTGTTTGGCCTTGCCGTCTGGGTTGAGCGGCGTACCCGTTTTCGCAGCAGCAGCCTGATGCCCGGTTGGGTCTATGCACTGTCATTGGCGGTTTTTTTCACTTCCTGGACTTTTTACGGCAGTGTCGGCTTTGCCGTCCAGTCTGGAATGCTGTTTCTGGGTATCTATGTGGGTGCTTTGTTGAGTGTCATCTTCTGGTGGGTAACCCTCAGGCGCATGGTGGCGGTCAAGGAAGTTTTTCGCATCACCAGTATTGCAGATTTTATCTCCACTCGTTATCGGCGTTCACAGCGTATTGCCGCCTTGGTGACTATTCTGGCGCTCAGCGGGGTTGCGCCATACATCTCGTTGCAACTGACCGCTGTGGTGAGCAGTTTCAGTATTATTACCGGTAGCCATGAACGCGATGCCTGGGATGTGACAGGGTTGCTGGTGATGCTGATGATGCTGGCGTTTACCATTATGTTTGGTATCCGGCGCCTTGATCCAACTGAACGCCACAGTGGCATGATTGCGGTGCTGGTAGCAGAGTGTGTAGTCAAGCTGGTCGCGCTGGGCGTGGTGGGTGTCTTTATCATCGGCGCAGTATTCGGTGATCTGAATGAACTGGCCTTTGCGCTGGCTCAGGATGAGCAATTAAGTTACCTGACTGAATTCCAACAGCCCTCTCATTCCGTGCTGATGTGGACTACGTTGATTATACTGGGTTTTTCTGCCGTACAGTTTTTGCCGCGTCAGTTTCATGTCAGTGTGGTGGAAAGCAGTGATCAGCGCCACATCAAAACAGCCATGTGGATGTTTCCCTTCTACCTGATTCTGATAAACCTGTTCGTGATTCCGATTGCTGCCGCAGGGCTCAAGATAGGGTTGCCAATCGGCTCGGCCGACTTCTTCGTGCTTAAAGTGCCGCAATACCTGGGTAACGATCTGATAACCTTGCTGGCCTTTATCGGTGGTTTTGCGGCAGCAACCGGCATGATTATTATATCGACCATGACACTGGCAACGATGACATCGAACCACCTGGTACTGCCGGTGTGCGGGAAAGTGCGCTTTCTTGAACCCTTACAGGGCTATTTGTTGCAGATTCGCTGGGTTATAGCCGCTCTGATTCTGGTGTCCAGTTATGTGCTGGCTATGGTGCTGAGTAACTCCTACATCCTCTCTGCTATGGGGTTGATCTCCTTTGTCGCTGTACTGCAGTTGGCTCCTTCAATTATTATTGGCATGTTCTGGCGTCATGGTAACAGTATGGGCGCGATGCTCGGGTTGTTTGCCGGTTACATCTTGTGGGGCTGGACGCTGATCATTCCATCAATGATTGCTGAAGGCTGGTTGCCTTCAGCCATTATGACGCAGGGACCTTTCGGGATCAGTTGGCTACGTCCGGAAGCCTTTCTTGGCGTGGGATTCCTGCCGCCACTGATCCATAGTGTCTTCTGGTCCATGCTGTTTAATATACTCCTCTATCTGTTGGGGTCCTGGTTCTATCATCCGCAGAAACACGAACGTGCTCTGACGCGTGAGTTTATGGCAGCGATGCTGTCCAGAGGCAAAGTGACCGGTAAAGCCAGGCCCACCGGACTGGATGCCTATATAGCGCTGGAACCCAAGTTAACGGAAGCACATGATCTACTGGTGCGCTATCTGGGCTCAGATAAAACTGATGGGGCTATCCTGCGCGTTACCGATGATTTACAAGTCAGTGGTAAATCTTTTCTGACTATTATTGAGCTGATGGAGTTTCACCGCATGCTCGAGCATGTGCTGGCCGGTTCTATTGGTTCGGCCAGTGCGCACACAGCGATGGAAGAGCGCATCAACTACAACGAACGTGAAGCGGCTGATTTGAAATCTCTTTACAGTCATATTGTTAATGAACTGCAAGGACAGATGCGTGTAGACCAGTCATCCGAAAATGTTGACGGTGGTTATATGTTTCTTGACCAGATGCAGAGTCAGCTGGATGAGTTGGAAACCACCATCAGTGATCAGAAGAAGCGCATCGCTGAACTGGAAATCAGACTGGAAGCGCGCTACGAAGAGATCTTTAAACACCGAATGGAAGCACAGAAACTCAAAGTTGAAAATGACAGCTTGCGCCGCCGTCTGGTTAATGTCACTGATCTGCCCGATAAAGCAGCCCCCCCAGATGATGAGCAAAACAGCCACTGATGAGACTGGCTAGACTAACCAATTTTGTAACCAAGAGAGAACATAGATGACCGATTGGAACGCCTCAGACAGCCTGGCTTTATATAATGTTTCCCGCTGGGGAGCCGGCTATTTTGGCATTTCCGAGCAGGGTGATGTGACGGTTCGTGACACCCTTTCTGGGGCAGAAGTAAGCTTTGCCGATATTCTGCAGATGATTCAGGCGCGCGGGTTGGAATTGCCGGTACTGATCCGGTTTCCGCATATACTGCATCACAGGGTCGCGAGCCTGGTGGATAGTTTTGCCCGAGCCATTGAAAACGAGGAGTATCAGGGACGTTTTACCAGTGTTTATCCGATCAAGGTCAATCAGCAGCGTGAGGTGGTCGAGGCCATCGTCGCTGGGCAGCGTCAGGTGCTGGCGGGAAACACCGGACTGGAAGCTGGCAGTAAACCCGAGCTTCTTGCTGTACTGGCGATGTCCGAACCGGGTAAATCTACGGTTATCTGTAACGGCTATAAAGATGAAGACTATATTCGCCTGGCCCTGACCGGTGAGCGTCTGGGGCACAAGGTGTATATCGTGCTGGAGAAATCCAGTGAGCTGAATGACGTGTTGCGGGTTGCGGCCGAGTTGAAGGTGCAGCCGCGCATCGGTGTCCGAGCACGTTTGTCCACCGTCGGTAAGGGGAACTGGCAGGACAGTGGTGGGCTGAAATCCAAGTTCGGGCTTTCCGCCAGTGAAATTCTGAAAACCATCGAGATACTCCGCAGTCATGACCAGGTTCAGGCCTTCCAGTTGCTGCATTTTCATCTGGGTAGTCAGATAGCCAATATTCAGGATATTCAGGTGGGGTTGCGTGAGGCCGCTTGTTTCTATGCCCAGTTACGCCTAATGGGTATGCCGGTCGAAGTGGCTGATGTGGGTGGTGGGCTGGGTATCGACTATGAAGGTACGGCGTCACGCAGTATCTGTTCGATGAACTACACCCTGGACGAGTATGCCAAGCGCGTGGTGCAGGCGTTTAAAGAGGTCGCGCTGGAGCATGATCTGCCACAGCCGCACCTGATCAGTGAGTCGGGAAGGGCGGTGACAGCCCATCATGCCGTGCTGGTCACCAACGTGATAGGTATAGAGCGTCAGGAAGTGCACAGTCTGGCAGAGCCTGAAGCGTTGGATCATCTGCTGCTGCAGCGCATCTGGCAGAACTATCAGGACGCCTTGGGGCGTGAACGCAGCCTCAGCGAGGTCTATCATGACCTGGTGACTCATAATCAGGATTTGAACCATGCCTTTACTCACGGTGATCTGAGTCTGGTTGATCGGGCGTCGGGTGAACAGATGATGCGTGCTACGGCACTTTATCTGATGCAGCGCCTGAATCCGGCCAAGCGCCACCACAGTGCGATTCTGGATGAGCTCAACGAACAGATGGCGGATAAACTCTTTGCCAATTTCTCTTTGTTTCAGTCGCTGCCGGATGTTTGGGGAATCAACCAGATTTTCCCCATACTGCCACTGCGTGACCTGGATAAATACCCCTCGCGGCGAGGTGTGATTCGTGACATTACCTGTGATTCCGATGGCCGTATTGATCAGTATGTCGATGGTGAAGGGCTGGAAACCACACTGCCTTACCCACCCATGGAAGTGGCCAACTCGCTGCTGGGGTTCTTTTTGGTTGGCGCCTATCAGGAAATTCTCGGAGACCTGCATAATCTGTTTGGCGATACAGATGCTGCCAATGTTGAATTTAATCAAACCGGTAGCGTTGAGGTGAGCCACATGCAGCGCGGTGATACCGTTGCCAAGGTGCTGCAGTATGTGAACTTTAATCCGGAAAAGTTGCTGGAATCGTTAAACCGTCAGGTGGCGGCTTCAGACCTGAGTGCAGCGGACAAAAAGCAAACTATCCGTGAGCTGCGCATGGGTATGGATGATACCACCTATCTTGAACAACCCAATCTGTAGCCTGGCTAACTCCGCCTATTGCTGTACCGGTAACGCTTCAGCGCGTTGCCAGTACATCATGGCAGGGTTTGCTGGATGTACGGGTAAAATCACTGAAGCCCTGCTGCCGCAGTAAAGCTTCAAGGGCTTTTCCCTCGCTCCATCGAGGGTTCACCTCATAAAATACCGCTTTTGCTTTGTTGAGAATGTTACTGGTAATTAAGGCATCAAAAACCGTTCTTTCATGACCCTCCACATCCACTTTGATAATCAGGTCGGCCTCTGTGGGGACCAACGCTTGCAGCGCTTCAGGTCCGAGCATAGAAATAGTTTCGGTTATGCCAAACCAGCGCGCTGGCTGAAACCATCCAGGTAGCTGGCGCAAGGATGCGGCACCACTATGCCCCAGTTTTTTGGTGATCTTCGCCTCTCCGCTAGTCAGGGAGACTGCGGCCTGGATGGGCTGGACAAAATCCCCAATACCATTAATGGCGATGTTGGACTTTAATAACGCAAATGTGCGCGCCACAGGCTCAAAAGCAATCGCCTTCTGGCAGTTTGCATTGAGCCCTGCAAGAATAGAATAAAGCCCTTGATTGGCGCCAATATCAACAAATACAAAAGATTGGTATTGGTGCTGTAAATAGTCTGCCAGAAGGCGGTCATAGGAACCTTTTGTGCAGAAGTGGAACGTGGCATCAAGCCGATTCTGGCGCAACAAAATACCATAGTCTGAGCGTATATAGCCTGCAGGTGGTGCGACAGTTTTTTTATGAAATTGGGAACTGCGGATCTGCCGTTGTTGAGCGGGGGTATCCAGGTATAGTGAGTCAGACATCGCGATTCCTCTAGAAATTTGACTTAACCTAGCGCTTTTTTGTTACAAATATTTGACAGGGTGTTTTGTATCACTCCCCAGACCTCAGTAATAGGCTGGTTTGCTCCTGGGTACTCCAAAGTCGTAGGTAAGTTTGGCTATATACCTGCTGCGAAAGCTGAGGCAAACTACTAGTTGCAACAAACTGGTTATACCATGATGGCCTCATTTAAACCGAATTGCCTTCATAAAATCCGGTGCGATTCTGGAAGTTATATGTATGATAAGTAAGAAATCTATTAAAAATGTAACCTCTCAGACTCAATCGAGCGGGCCGGAAGCCTCCTGTGCTCAGATGCTGCTGGAGTCATCCGCCGAATTGCTGCCAACGCCCGACGGTGTCGCGCTGGCCATTATGGAAGCATGGGAAAACGAAAACACGACAGTGCAACAAATAGCCAGGTTGGTCCAAATGGACCCTTCGCTAACTGGCCGTATACTTAAGCTAGCAAACTCCGCGGCCACTGGCCGTCGTCCAGTGGCGTCAGTGCCGGAAGCGATCGTTCGCGTTGGTATACAGACGGTAGGCCAGCTTGCGGTAGCATTTTCATTAATCGGCAATGAAAGCGTAATTAACTGTCCTGCGTTCAATCACCAGAAATACTGGACTCGATGCCTGCTTATGGCCGTACTCTCACGAGGCCTTGCCAAAGCGACTCAGGTAGCTCCACCGGATGATATATTTGCCTGCGGACTGCTTGCTCGAATTGGTGTACTGGGATTGGCATCAGTCTACCCTGAAGCTTACTCCAATATTCTATCTACCCCCAGGCCCGATCTTATCGTCCAGGAAAAAGAGACCTTTGGAATCGACCACAACGAGCTGTCCGAGGCAATGATGGTAGATTTCTGTGTACCGCGTGCACTGGCTGAACCCGCCCGATACCACGAAAATCCAACCCAATCAGGGTTTGAACAGGAGTCACGGCCTCATAAAATAATGACGCTACTTCATTTGGCTTATCATCTTTCCGAAGTGGCTATTCGTGATGATGGAAACCTTACTGTAAAGGCCTCTACAATCAAGGTGATATGCGCTCAATTGAAGCTGCAGGAAGGCCGGATTGATATCATTTTTAATCAAGCACTGGATGATTGGCGTGAATGGTCTGAGATATTTAACTTGTCGACAGATGAGGCGCAAAATTATACAGATCTGGACTTTGACGTAGCCGACTCATTCCTGTCACCGAATGAACCAGTAACCTCCAGTGTTGAAACACTGTCCGCTGCCATTGTCGCAGATGCTGAAATATTTGATTTATTGTCGGGAAAGCTGACCCAGTTAGGTTTTCCAGCCCTGCATTGCGAGAAGGCTACAGCAGCGATGCAGCTAGCAATGAATAGGCAAGCAAACGTTTTTTTCGTATCCCAGAAGAATACTCAGTTTATAGATATGCTGCGAGGTGCCAAGGAGTTTGACGCCAGCTATGTCTTTTTTATGCTAGCTAAAACTGACGCTGAACTCGAAGCCAAAGCCTACCTTGCTGGTGCTGACGATGTGATTACCAATGACATCCGGGTAACGCACCTTAAAGCCCGATTAAAGCCGGCCATGCGGATGCTTAAACGCTATGAACGCTGGCGCAATGACCGAACAGAGCTGCGCCGTATTGCCAAAGAGCTTTCCCTGTCTCATCGGCAGCAGCAGTTACTGGCTTTGACCGATCAGTTGACAGAGCTACCCAACCGTCGCGCCGCAATGGAAGCGCTAGATCAGGCCTGGAGTGGAAGTATTAGATCACAGACACCTTGTTCACTGCTGATCCTGGATATCGATCACTTCAAAAATATCAATGATAATTACGGGCATGACGTGGGTGATGAAGTGCTGCGTGCGGTGGCCATCATCCTGAAAACAAATATTCGTCGCGAAGACACTATCGCTCGTATCGGTGGTGAAGAGTTTTTATTAATCAGCCCTCATCTGCCTACACGAGATGCGCTGGTCGCAGCAGAGCGACTGCGTAAACAATTGGAAAACGCCAAGATCGATGCTGGTGGTGAGACCATCTGCATAACCATGAGTATTGGCATGGCGATGCGAGAAGACACCATGCGTCATGGCGAGGATCTTATGATCTCAGCTGATAAGGCGCTTTATGCAGCTAAAAATGCCGGGCGTAACCGCATCGCTTTGAATTCTGCTGGCCAAATTCGTATGCTCAAAAATGATAAATAGAAACGGGTGACTGTTTTTCCCCTTATATCGCAAGCCACACCCCCCTTGCGGTAGAATTGCACCTCCGTTTTGATGCGTTATGGAGTACACCCGCTTTGACATCCCCGATTACATATCCTGATCTTCCCGTATCAGCACGACGAGATGAAATTCTGGCCGCCATTCGTGATAATCAGGTGGTGGTGATTGCAGGGGAGACAGGTTCAGGTAAAACCACCCAGATTCCAAAAATGTGCCTGGAACTTGGGCTGGGTTGTACCGGTTTGATCGGCCACACCCAGCCACGACGTTTGGCTGCCCGCGCGGTGGCATCTCGTCTGGCAGAGGAGCTAAATACTCCCTTGGGTGAAAGGGTGGGCTTTCAGGTTCGTTTTCACGATCAGGTCAGTGACAAGACACAAATCAAAGTAATGACCGACGGTATCCTTCTGGCCGAGACGCAGAAAGACCGGTTTATGGCAAAGTATGACGTCATCATCATCGATGAAGCCCACGAGCGCAGTCTCAATATCGATTTTCTGCTCGGCTACCTGAAAAATATCCTGCCCAAGCGCCCGGATCTGAAACTGATCATTACCTCGGCGACTATCGATCTGGCGCGTTTTTCAGAGCATTTTGATCAGGCACCGATCATCGAAGTCTCCGGACGCACCTTCCCGGTGGATATTCTCTACCGCCCCCTGCATGAAATGGAAGTCGAGGATGAAAAAGCCCAGGATCTGCAGCAGGGGATACTCCAGGCTGTGGATGAGCTGATCGCTATAGATCGCAGCAAGCGCAGCCAGGGGCCGGGCGATATTCTGGTGTTTCTGCCGGGTGAGCGTGAAATTCGTGAAACGGCGGATACCCTGCGCAAAGCCGAGCTTAGAGATACAGAGATCATTCCGCTGTATGCACGCCTGTCACTGGCGGAGCAGAATCGGGTGTTTCATGAGCAACGTGGGGCGGGGCGGCGTATTGTGCTGGCGACCAACGTGGCAGAAACCTCGCTGACAGTACCTGGCATTCGTTATGTTATCGATCCGGGGCTGGCGCGTATTTCCCGCTACAGCTACCGCTCCAAAGTACAGCGCCTGCCGATTGAACCCGTGTCTCAGGCCAGTGCCAATCAACGTGCCGGACGTTGTGGACGGGTGGCCGCCGGTACCTGTATTCGCCTCTATGCTGAGGAAGATTTTACTAACCGTCCGGCCTTTACTGATGCTGAAATTCGCCGTACCAATCTGGCCGCCGTCATTCTAAGTATGCTGCAACTTAAACTGGGCGATATAGGCCGGTTTCCGTTTGTCGATCCACCGGATAGCCGTTTTATTAATGATGGATTTAAGTTGCTGGAAGAGCTGGGCGCCGTTACCAAACAGCGTCAGCTCACCGCGGTTGGGCGAGACCTGGCCCGGTTGCCGGTCGATCCGCGTATCGGACGCATGCTGGTGGAGGCTAATCGATTAGGAGCACTAACCGAGGTGTTGGTGATGGCCAGCGCCCTGAGTGTGCAGGACCCGCGTGAGCGACCGATGGAAAAACGGCAGGCGGCGGATGAGAAGCATAAAGCCTATGCTGATGATGACTCGGATTTCGTTAGCCTGCTGAACCTCTGGAATCTTTATGAAGAACAGCGTCAGGCGTTAAGTCAGGGTCAGTTGCGCAAATGGTGTCAGAAGCATTTTATCTCCTGGGTGCGAATGCGCGAATGGCGTGATCTGCATCGCCAGTTACATCTGAGCTGTCGTGAGCTGAAGATGGTCGAAAACCGTGAAGCCGCCGATTATGCCGCCATCCATAAATCACTGCTGGCCGGGCTGTTGAGTCAGATTGGCTTGAAGCAGGAGAAGGGCGAGTATTTAGGCGCGCGTAATCGCCGCTTCTTTATCTTTCCCGGGTCCGGGCTGTTCAAAAAAAATCCCAAATGGATTATGGCTGCTGAGATGCTGGAAACCAGCAAACTCTTTGCCCATCAGGTGGCTAAAATCGAACCGGAATGGATCGAAGCCCCGGCCGCACACCTGATCAAAAAAACCTGGATGGAACCGCATTGGGAGAAAAAACGCGCTCAGGTGGTGGCGACTGAGCAGGTTAGCCTGTATGGCTTGATTATCGTACCCAAGCGCAAGGTGCATTATGGCGCCATAGATCCCAAACTTAGTCACGAGCTGTTTATCCGCAGTGCCCTGGTTGAGGGTGAGTATGAAACTCAGGCGCCTTTCTTTCAGCATAACCGCGCCTTGCTCGCCAGTGTCGAAACCCTGGAAGCTAAATCCAGACGGCGCGATCTGTTGGTGGATGAAGATACCCTGGCTGATTTTTACCTGCAGCGCTTTGCAGAACTCAACGGTGCTGGCATCGTCAATGGCAAAGGCTTTGAACACTGGCGTAAACAGGTTGAGAAAGATAATGCCCAGGCGTTGTTTATGCAGCAAGACGATATCCTGCAACGCTCCGCCGCGCATGTCACCCAAGCCGATTATCCGGATCAGTTGCTGCATGAGGGGCTGAAATTACCCTTAAGCTACCATTTTGAGCCGGGTGCTGAAGATGATGGCGTCACTTTGGAATTGCCCTTGCCGTTGCTCAAGTCCTTGCCGCTGGCGCGCCTGGAATGGCTGGTGCCGGGTATGCTGGCGGATAAATGCACCGCCATACTGCGTGGGCTGCCCAAGGCGATACGTAAAAACTATGTGCCTGTGCCTAACTATGTTGAAGCTTTTTGTGAAGCCGTGAGCTTTGCCGAGGGCGATCTCTACGAAGCACTGGCGCAACGTTTACTGCGTATGACCGGCATGCGGGTCGAAGCCGATCTGTTTCGCAGTGTGTCACTGGAAGATCACTATCGCATGAATCTGCGTTTATTGGGTGATAAAGGGCAGGTGCTGGCCAGCGGACGCGACTGGGATAGCCTAAATCGGCGTTTCTCCAAACAAGCTGAACAAGCGCTGCAACAGGCGTCACCTAGTCAGAGCTGGGGACGAAAAGGATTAACCCAGTGGGATTTCCAGGAGCTGCCAGAGTGCGTCAAGCTGCGTCAGGCCGGTGGTATTCAGGTCGAGGCTTATCCTGTGCTGATTGATCAGCGCACCAGTGTTGACCTGCAGGTGGTCAGTCGTCGCTTCGAAGCCGAGGCACAAAATCCACGTGGGGTGGCGCGACTACTGATGCTGATGTCCTCCGAACCGGTTCGCTACGCGCGTAAACAGTTACGTAATCTGCCCAAGTCAGTATTGCTGGCTAACAAACGCTTTGATGCCAGGCAGTTTGAAGATGAACTGCTGCTCTGCGCCATTATGCGTACCGCTGGATTGGCTCAGGAGCTGGCCTCGGAACAGCTACCACGCTGTCGCGCTGAGTTTGAGGCGCTGTTACCCCAGGTGAAGGCCGGTCTATATGATCAGGCCGTGGCGCTGGATGACTGGGTGTTCAAACTGCATTCAACGCTGCATGCTATCAACAAGCGCTTGCAGGGTAAGATTAATCTGCAGGCTGTACCGGTATTAAATGATATCAAGCAGCAGCTCAATCAGTTGTTTATGCCGAATTATCTCACACAGGTTCCAGGTAATTGGCTGGAACACTATCCTCGTTATCTGCAGGCGATTGAGATCCGGCTGGAAAAATATCCGCGTGAGCTACGCCAGCAATGCCTCTTGTCAGAGCAGTTACAGGCGTTATGGCAAGCCTGGAACCATAAACTGGCAGAGCAGCAAAATCGTGATGCAGTGCAACCCGCGCTGCTGGAATATCGCTGGTTACTGGAGGAATACCGGGTATCGCTGTTCGCCCAGCAGTTGGGAACGCAGCAGACTGTGTCGGAAAAACGCTTGAAACAGCGGTTTGCCGAGTTACAGTGATGCAATGGTCAAATGCATACTGACACAGATCAATAGAATTGTGATACCCCTGTGTATACAGGGGGAAAGTTAGAGAAAAGCTTGTCAAATCATCTCGCTGTGTTATCCTAGCGGCAATTTATACGGCTACGGCAATTTGCTGTTTTTTAGTTAAAAAAGCTTGCAAAAAACTGTTTCCGTATGCTGTAATTGTACAAGTTAAGGTGTTGGATTTAGAAAGTGCTTTTAAGTTGTTGATTTAGTTAGTAACTGGATACGGCAACTCAAAAAAACAGACTGAATTTTCATCTGGCAGATGCTGACCGTAGCAAAAAAGTTATTTTTTCGGCTTCACAGGTTTGCAATAATCTGCTTTTATAGTATTTTTGAGGCTGCATCATTGACGATGCTCCTTGAAAAAATAAAGCAACTACTAGTATGTTGAACGTTGAAGGGGAAAACTAAATGAAAAAGTCACTTATCGCTCTGGCTGTAGCTAGCGCTCTGACTGTTCCTGCTATCGCATCTGCTGATGCAACGCTGTACGGTGCTGTCGCTGTTGACGGCGTTTTCAAAAACGATACCTCTGCTGACATCCAAGTTGATGACGCTGTTATCGGTCTGAAAGGTGATGTTGATCTGGGTATGGACGGTGTTACTGGTTTCTTTAACATCCGTACTGAACTGGCTGCTGAAGGTGCTGCTAGCAGTGGTGGTAAATCACTGACTACTGACCGTGCTCTGGTTGGTATCAAAGGTGGATTCGGTGTTATACAGGGTGGTGCCATGGGCAACCCAGTTGACGCTGTTGAATCTCTTGACCGTGCTTACGACAGCTACTCAACCGACAACTGGTTTTTAAACCCAGATGACCTGCAGAGCGCATTGGCCTACGTTTCTCCTAACATGGGCGGATTCACTGGTTATGCCGGTATCGTAATGGATGGTGGTATTGAAGATGGTACTACTGGTTTAAATGGTACTGCTGCAACCACTTCAGGTAATGACGAAGATTTAGATGGTTACCTGCTGGGCTTTAACTATGCAATCGGTGGTTTCACTGCTGATGTAGGTTACTGGGATTTTGATGCTGAAAGTACTGTTGGTGCTGGTTTGTCGGGTGGTCTTGCTCAATCAGATGTTGACTACCTCGGTGTATCACTGGATTACGCAATCAACTCCAACTGGTCAGTTACTGCTAACTGGGCAGAGCGGGATGTGAAAAACTCGGCTAACGATCTTAAAACTGAACTGTGGGGTCTGGGTACTTCATACACCATGGGCAAAACTGTTCTGGGTCTGACTTATGTTGACTTTGATGCAGAATTGAACGGCGTTAAAACCAATGCTTCTGGTGATGAGTGGGCTCTTCTGGCAACTCACAACCTGAGCAACCGTGCTAAAGTTTACGCTGCATACTCTGATGCTGACGTAGACGCTGGTACAGTAGCTGGTGACAGCGTTCTGACTGTTGGTTACGGCCTGAGCTTCTAATAGCCCATCCCGTTACAACAAAAAAACCTCCTTCGGGAGGTTTTTTTGTGCCTAAAAAGAGCCCCGTAGGAGCTCGCTCCGCGAGCGAACACCATCGTCCAAAGACCGGACGCCCACAGAAAATCCACCCCCGCGTAGGAGCTCGCTCCGCGAGCGAACACCATCGTCCAAAGACCGGACGCCGACAGAAACCCCCCCCGTAGGAGCTCGCTCCGCGAGCGAACACCATCGTCCAAAGACCGGACGCCCACAGAAAACCACCCCCGTGTAGGAGCTCGCTCCGCGAGCGAATAAATACAAATAATTACGACAAACCCAATAAAATCCCATCAATGTATTGATATAGATCAGTTTCAGAATGTTTTTCTTAAAAAATTAAATTTTTAGGAAAAACTCCTATATCCATAGATAATACGAGTGATTAAGCTGAAAGCATCAGATAAGCCAAGGACTGGCTGCAAACCTCAGGTAAAGAGGTTGTCTGGTAACAAGTCCACTTTTCTGGTCCTTAAGTGGCGACTGAACACGGATTGTTCGGTGAGAGGGGGGAACTGGCAAGGATGCCATGTTAACCTCTCAACTCAGACCGCTCATCACTAAAGCACTAAAGGGTACTGACCCTTTTTAATGATACTGTCATAAATTATTAACACTCGTTCATTACTATCCTTGCGATGAAACTAATGAACGCTTGTGCCCAGACCCCATCGATTACCACATCGATAACGCCCGCACTGCATGTAGAACATCTGAGCAAGGTGTTTAATGACATGACGGCGTTATCCAGTATCGATTTTTCATTACAAAAGGGTGAAATCCTTGCCTTGCTGGGACCTTCAGGGTGTGGCAAAACTACGTTGCTGCGCTGTATCGCCGGGCTTCTGGAGCCCAGTGCCGGGCGTATTCTAATTGATGGCGATGTCGTCGTAGATGAACGCTTCAGCGCGGTACCAGAAAAGCGCCGTTTGGGCATGGTGTTTCAGGATTATGCACTCTGGCCACATATGACGGTTGCCGAAAATATCGCCTTTCCATTAAGCATGCGAGGCATGGCTAAGAGCGAGCGCCGGGAAAAAGTGGCTTGGGCGTTGCAGGTAGTTGGATTAGAGCACTTAGCGGATCGATCACCCGATACCTTGTCCGGTGGTCAGCAGCAACGGATCGCCTTGGCCCGTGCCATTGTTGCGAAACCTCGTTTACTGTTGATGGATGAACCGCTGTCCAACCTGGACCAGGGGTTGCGTGACAGTCTGGCGATTGAAATTCGTTCATTGATCAAACAGTTAAACCTAACCGCTGTGTTCGTTACCCATGATCAGCATGAGGCATTTGCAATGGCTGATCAAGTGGCCATCTTGCAACAGGGGCGGCTGCAGCAGTTTGATTCAGCCGAAGTGTTATATCGGACACCGGCAACGCCCTCTGTGGCTGAATTTCTGGATGCCGGGGTGTTGTTGAAGGGCACTCTGACTGAACAGGGGCTGGATGTTGAAAAAGATTTGTTTATGAACCTGCCTTTCCATGCATCGGGTGGTTATCTGGGAGAGGTGACTTTACTAATGCCTCGCGCAAGTTTATCTGTGAATCCGCACTCAGGCGTAGAACTTCACCAGGCTGCTATTATTTTTACCGGTGAGCACTATCAGTTATCAGGATTGATGGGAGGTCAAATACCGATTCGTTTGCAATCATCGCAACGCCCCGAGGTCAGTCAATCAATCTACCTGAACTATGAAGGTGCTTGGTTACATGCCTGGGACGCAGATGAAAAGCCGATTACGCTCATGCGCCACGCCGAATAAAGATGACAACTCAATCACAATACAACCTAGGAATATTCTCATGCGATTTATAACACTGGTTACAGCCACCGTTTTCTCGGTTGCTGTGGGTAGCCTGCAGGCGTCCCCTTTAACTGTTTACTCAGCCGGTCCTGGCAATCTGATCGATCAGCTAGCGAAGGACTTTACTGAGCAAACTGGCACACAGGTGAACGTGTTTCAGAGCACAACAGGGCAGGTGATGGCTCGTTTGGAATCTGAGCGTGCAAATCCTTTGGCTGATGTCGTGATTTCGGCATCCTGGAGTTCAGCGGTAGCGCTGAAAGCGCGTGGTGATTTGTTGGAGTATGTTCCAGCAAATGCAGATAAAGTGCCTGATTTTTTACAAGATACGCACTACATCGCTCAGGGTGTGTCGGCGTTGGCAATGGTCTGGAATCGCAACAGCTCAACACCTATGCCAAGTGATTGGTCAGATCTGATGGATTCAGCTTATGAAAATGAAGTCACTATGCCTGATCCGGCTCAATCTGGAGCCGCCTTTCAATTGCTGACCGGGTTGCTGGCATCTACGGGTGAAGAGTCGACCTGGGAGTTGATGAATGGCTTGCAAGAAAACGGCATGATTGTACCCGGTCCAAACGCACGCGCATTGAACCCGGTTCTTCAGGGTGCCAAGTCGGTTGTCTTTGGGGCCGTTGATTACATAGCATTAGGACAGCAAGCAAAGGGTGAATCCATTGAGGTGGTTTTCCCGAGCTCAGGTACGGTTATTGCACCACGGCCGATGATGATCATGGCATCAACACAACAGCCAGATCTGGCTAAAGCGTTTGTAGATTATGTGCTCTCTGAAGCCGGCCAGCAACGTGTAGCAGAGGTCTATTTGATGCCTGCACGTGGCGATATTTCAGCTTTAAGACCGACAATTTCGGAATTGAACCTGATTCAGTATGATGAAGACGCTTACAAAGCACGCCGTGCAGATATTCTGAAAAACTTCAGTGATATTTTTGCATCCGGACAATAAGCTACTTTATGTTTGTACCGCGAATTAATGCCGCGCAGTCAGGGATGCTGGTTACGACCAGCATCCTGTTATTGCTTGTCGGTATGCCGCTTGCTTACGTATTCCTGCAGGCAATATTTCCCGATATCGCGTTGGGGAGTTTCAGCCAGCCCTTCTCATTGTTCATACCCACTCTACATGATCCTGAGTTGTTAAAACTGATCTGGAATACCCTTAAGCTGGCGATTGCTGTCGTAGTCGGCACGGCATTGATTGCAGTTCCTTTGGGGGCTCTGCGTGCCTTGACCAAGGTGCCAGGGGCTGCCCTTTGGGATGTTGTGTTTTTGATCCCATTCTTGATTCCCCCCTATATTGCGTCATTGGCCTGGATGATGACGCTGCAAAATCGTGGCTATTTACAGCAACTGCTGGGCTTTTCAGCCGATGGCTTTCTATTCTCTTTCTGGGGCATAGTATTTGTCATGATTCTGAATGTGTTCCCGGTAGTGTATTTTGCTGTATCCAGAACCTTGATGGTTGTGGGTGGGCGTTTTGCCGATGTTGGCCGCATCTGTGGCGCAGGGCCTTGGTCCGCTTTTTTTCGTTTGACTCTACCCTTATCGATACCGGGTATTGCCGCCAGTCTGTTGTTGGTATTTGTACTGACTATCGAAGAATTTGGTACGCCAGCAACCTTGGGTGCGCAAGCGGGCTTTCATGTTTTAGTTACGGGCATACATGAACGTTTCTCAGATTGGCCAATTGATATTCCTGGAGCGTCGATTCTGTCGATGATCCTGGTGATGATCGCCGTGTGCGGTTTCTACCTGCAACACTGGTTGGTAACCCGGCGCTCCTATGTGTCTATGACAGGAAAACCCGTTGTTACAACGCCGATACCCCTGGGGCGTCATAAACTATGGGTCAGCTGTTTTTTTGCTTTAGTCGGTAGTGTTTCAGTTGCCATACCCATTCTGGCCGTGCTGGTCACATCGTTTATGTCAACGCTCTCTGGTGGGCTTAGTCTGGATAATGTGTCTTTGCGCCATTTTCAGGCATTGCTGGATAATAGCGGTGGTGCAATGGATGCGTTACTCACTAGTCTGTCTTTGGCAACCAGTGCGGCATTATTGACGGGCGCTTTAGGTGCCTTGGTGGGCTATCTGGTTGTGCGCTCCAAGGTTAAGGGTAAGAGCTTTTTAGATTTTCTTTCACTTCTACCCAATGCCATGCCCGGCATAGTGGTGGCAGTGGGCTTGATACTGGCCTGGAACCAAAGCCACTGGCCGATCACTATTTATAACACCAGTGCCATGCTGGTGTTGGCTTATGCCTGTTTATTACTTCCCTATCCAGTGCGCTATGTCAGCGCCGCGTTCAGGCAGATGAGTGAGAATCTGGAAGCTGCCGCTCGTGTATTCGGTGCCAGCTTTTCAGTCGCGTTTATCCGCATTTTGCTGCCAGCTATGGCACCCAGCCTGATTGTGTCGATGCTGTTGGTATTTGCCATTGCATCCAGAGAATTAGTTGCATCGCTGATGGTCGCACCAGCCGGTGTGACTACAGTATCCACCTTCGTATTCGGTCAGTTTGAACAGGGATCGCCAGGCATTGGTATGGCCATGAGCATCGTAGCGATTTTTTCGACAACGCTGCTGTTGTTAGTCTTAACCCTATTCAGCCGAAAGCATTTAGCCAATTAAAAAACTAGAAATCGCCCGGAGACCGGGCTCCTACAAGAATACCCCGCCCCCTGTAGGAGCTCGCTCCGCGAGCGAACCCAATCGCCCGGAGACCGGGCTCCTACAAGAATACCCCGCCCCCTGTAGGAGCTCGCTCCGCGAGCGAACCCAATCGTCCAGAAGCCGGGTTCCTATAAGAATACCCCGCCCCCTGTAGGAGCTCGCTCCGCGAGCGAACCCAATCGTCCAGAGACCGGGTTCCTACAAGAATACCTCTACCCTGTAGGAGCCCGCGAGCGAATAATTAGAAATTTAGGTGGATAAATTTGCACAAATGTATTGATTCAGATCAATTCTGGAATGTTTTTCTTAAAAAATGCTATTTTTAGGAAAAACTCCTATATCCATGTTGATAATAAGTGAATAACCTGAAGCTATCAGATAAGCCAAGGACTGGCAGCAAACTTCAGGGAATGAAGTTATCTGATAAAAAGTCCACTTTTCTGGTCCTTTAGTGGCCGCTGAACAAGGATCGTTCAGTGACGAGAGGGGAGCTGGCAAGGATGCCATGTGAACCTCTCATCTTCTTTTTCAATGCGTAGGAGCACGTTCGTAGGAGCTCACTCGTAGGAGCTCACTCGTAGGAGCTCACTCTGTGAGCGAACAAATCGCCCGGAGACCGGTCTCCTACAAAAAATCCATATCGCCCGGAGACCGGGCTCCTACAAAAATCAATATGGCCCGGAGACCAAAAATCCATATCGCCCGGAGACCGGGCTCCTACTTGTTTATAACCCGCAACATCCAGGCGGTTTTTTCGTGCACACGCATGCGGTCAGAAGCCAGTGCTGCGGTGGACTCATCATCAGCGCCTTGGGCGTGTTTCAGTACATCACGGCAGGTTCTGACGACAGTTTCGTGGCTCTGGGTGAGGATATCCACCATCTCTTTAGCTGCTGGCACGCCTTCAACTTCTTTAATGTTGCTCAAGCGCACAAACTCTTTGTAGGTGCCTGGTGCAGCAACATCCAGCGTACGTATACGTTCAGCAATATCGTCTACAGCTACTGCCAGTTCGGTATAATGCTCTTCAAACATCAGGTGCAGTTCGCGAAATTGCGGACCAGTCACATTCCAGTGAAAATTATGTGTTTGCAAATACAGTGTGTAGGTGTCAGCCAGCAGGTGCTTCAGGCTTTCAGCAATGGTTTCACGGTCTGCTTTGTTTATACCGATATCCATGTTGGTCATAGTTAACTCCTTAACAGGTTGTCTTGTTTCCAGCCATGTGGCTGTTGTATCTATACTAACAGTTTAGCGTGAATTTTGAGTGAATGCCGATCTATGGCAATAATTTAAGTTTATACTCTTGATAGTAAATTTATATCTACAGACGCGTCTCGGAGGCTGTATGGGAAAAGAAACGGAACTGAAGCTGTCATTGCCTGTGTCATCTGTGTCGGCTCTCCGGGCTCACCCGTTGCTGCAGATTGCTGAGCCTGTCGGACCTGTCAAAACGCTGGATAATACCTACTTTGATACTTCTGATCTGTTACTGCATCAGCAGCGAGTGGCTTTGCGAACACGGCAGCAGGGTGATATCTGGCTACAAACGATCAAATGTGCTTCAGTGTCAGTGGGTGGGTTGAGTCAGCGCCCGGAATGGGAAAAACCTTATACCGGTGAATTCGACTTTACGGATGTAGAACTGAAGCCGGTACGGAAGATGCTGCAAAAGCTTCAGCCGCAGTTGCAACCGGTGTTCACTACGCTGTTTAATCGCGAAACGCTGTTTCTGAAAATGGATTCTGGTGCCGAAGTACTGCTGATGCTGGATCAGGGCGATATTCTTGCTCAGGGAGGGAGGCTGCCGATTTGCGAACTGGAGCTTGAGTTGGTATCAGGTCAACCGGAGGAATTGCTGCATCTGGCTGTTGACTTGGCAGAGACGTTGCCCTTGATGCCCAGCGATATATCTAAAGCTGAGCGTGGTTATAAGTTGTTCAACGGCGAAACCGATGGCCCAATGAAAATGCCTGCGGTGTTGTTGCATAAGCATCAGACTCCCTTGGCCGCGTTTAAAGCCCTGGCGTTTGCCTGCATTGCTCAGTGGCAGGGTAACGCTGGTGGTGCGGCAAATAGCGATGATCCGGAGTTTGTGCATCAGTTACGTATCAGCCAGCGTCGGCTCAGAGCCTTGTTGCGCCTGTTTAAACCGATTCTTCCGCAAGACTGGTTTGTATACTGGAACAAAACTCTGGCTGATAATGCCCGGCTTTTTTCTGAAGTGCGGGATCTGGATGTCATGAGTGATGAGCTATTGCCCGCATTGCGTCTTTTGCCTGAAACAGATCATTGGCATTTTCCTGAGTTGCATCAACTGGTGATCAAGCAGCGTGATCTGGCAAGACATGCCTTGATGGAACATCCCGATTTACAGCGCCAGGGACGCTTGATTTTGATGCTGGTAACCGAGCTGCATGCGCTGGAATCACCTGATCATGAAGATGAAACCCTAAAGTCGTTTGTGAAACAGCAACTGAAATCCTTGCGGCAGCGGGTTCATAAACGCTATCGAAAAGCGCTCAAAGGTGATCTGGCCGATTTGCATCAACTCCGTATCGCCTTGAAACCTCTGCGCTATGCTCTGGAGTTTTTTATGACGATACTGCCTGCTGGTAAAACCCTGCCCGAATACGATTCTGTAGTGACGGCAGTACGGGCGCTGGGTCAGGTGAATGATATGGCGATGGCAAGTCGGATACTGACCGGACTGACGTCGGCAGATACCAGCTTGCAAACCGCACAGGCGTATATGGCGGGATTACAGAGTGCCCGGCTGGAAGACCAGCGCAAGATTGCATTGCGGGCATTGAAGTGAAACTGAAGTAAAACGGGCTCCTGCTTCTGCAAACACCGGAGAATGCAGGAGCCCAATGTCAGGAGTTACACCCCTTACATGTTTGGATAGTTTGGACCACCGCCGCCTTCGGGGGTTACCCAGGTGATGTTTTGTGCCGGGTCTTTAATATCACAAGTCTTACAGTGAACGCAGTTAGAAAAGTTGATCTGGAACCTCGGGCCGCTGCTTTCTTCAATGACTTCATAAACGCCGGCTGGGCAATAACGCTGTGCCGGTTCACCATATTTCGGCAGGTTGTCACGAATCGGCAGGTCTGGATCGGTCAGGCGTAAATGGCAAGGCTGATCCTCTTCATGACTGGCATTGGATAAATACACCGATGAGAGCTTGTCAAATGACAACTTTCCGTCAGGTTTAGGGTATTCCAGTTTTTTCGATTCGGCCGCAGGCTTCAGCATTTCATGATCTTTATGCAGATCATGCAAGGTCAGTGGAATCTTGCCGGCAAAGATATTCTGGTCGATAAAGTTAAACGTACCACCCAGGAACGTACCGTATTTATGCATGGCTGGGCCAAAATTACGGCCACGATACAGTTCATCATATAGCCAGGAGTTCTGATAGCTCTGCTCGAACTGGGTCAGATCCTTACCACCTTCATCACCTTCTTTCAGCGCATCGGCAATTACTTCTGCTGCCAGCATGCCGGATTTCATGCCGGTATGAATGCCTTTGATCTTGGCAAAGTTCAGTGTGCCGGCATTACAGCCGAGAATAAACGCGCCTGGCATAGTCATTTTTGGCAGACAGTTCAGACCACCTTTGGTTATGGCACGAGCTCCGTAAGCAACGCGAGTACCGCCTTCCAGATATTGCTTCACTTCTGGATGGTGCTTGAAGCGTTGGAACTCATCGAAAGGGCTGAGCCAGGGGTTGGAATAGTTAAGGTCAACAATCAGACCGACTTCCACCTGGTTGCCTTCATCGTGGTAAAGGAAGAAGCCACCGCTGGCACCGTCTGTCAGTGGCCAGCCAGAGCCATGCACTACCAAGCCAGGCTTACTTTTAGCAGGATCGATATCCCAGAGTTCCTTGATGCCGATGGCATAGTGCTGGGGATCTTTGCCTTTATCCAGCTCAAATCGTTCCAGCAGCTGTTTGCCTAAGTGACCGCGGACACCTTCAGTAAACAGCGTATATTTGGCATGCAACTCCATTCCCGGTGTATAGCTATCCTTGGGTTCGCCATCAGCACCGATGCCCATATCACCGGTGGCGATGCCTTTAACGCTGCCATCTTCATGATAAAGGATTTCAGATGCTGGGAAGCCTGGGAAGACTTCCACACCCAGTGCTTCAGCTTGCTCGCCCATCCAGCGGGTGACATTGGCCAGGCTGACAATATAGTTGCCCTTGTTGTGCATCGGCTTGGGAACTGCAAATCCGGGCAGTTTAATGCCTTTGGTTTCGTTCAGCAGTAAAAAGGTATCTTCACTGGTAACTTTACAGGAAATAGGTGCTTCGCGTTCCTGCCAGTCGGGAAACAGTTCATCCAGCGCACGTGTTTCCATAACCGCGCCGGAGAGAATGTGTGCACCGACTTCGGAACCTTTTTCTACGACACAGACCGTCAGTTCCTGCTCTTGTTCCTGGGCTTTCTGCATCAGGCGGCAGGCCGCCGATAAACCGGTGACACCTGCACCGACGATGACGACATCAAACTCCATCGATTCACGTTCCACAGTTCTGGCTCCTTATATTATTTTCAGACAGGTTAATTATAGCCTTACAGCGTGTTCAAACTTTAGAACACTTTCAACAAATGATGCCCTCAGTATGCCCTTTTTTGTTAGTTTTTGGTTACATTCAGGGCAATAAATAGTTGCAGTGCAGCAAAAAAGCATCAACTGCCGGTTCATTTCCCTCAGTTTACCTGAGTTGTAACGGAATTAATGTTTAGTAGTATAAGTGAAAACCCTTATTTGATAAAATTTTCTTATAGCCACGCGGTTATGGTGCTCACAGTGATTTCTGCTATAGTCCGATGTGGATTCAGATCGGTAAAACTGAAGGAAATAAATAAATGAAGGTACTAGTTACGGTCAAACGTGTGATCGACTATAACGTGAAAGTGCGCGTCAAAGCGGACAACACGGATGTCGACCTGAAAAATGTCAAAATGGCAGTCAACCCGTTTTGCGAAATCGCCGTTGAGCAAGCTGTGCGGTTGAAAGAAGCGGGTAAGGCTTCTGAAGTGATTGTCGTGTCCATGGGACCTCAGAATGCACAGGAACAGCTGCGTACGGCCCTTGCTATGGGTGCGGATCGGGCGATCCTGGTCAAGTCTGAAGAGGCTCTGGAATCTCTGACAGTGGCGAAGATTTTGGCAAAAATCATTGAAGAAGAGCAGCCGGGCCTGGTGATCATGGGTAAACAGTCCATCGATACCGACAATAATCAGACCGGTCAGATGCTGGCGGCTTTGACGGGTATGTCGCAGGGCACGTTTATTTCAGGTCTTGAATTGAGTGACACTGAAGCACAGGTTGTGCGTGAAATTGACGGAGGTCTGCAGACCCTGGCGGTCAAACTGCCAGCAATACTCACCGTGGATCTGCGCTTGAACGAACCCCGTTATGCCTCACTTCCCAATATCATGAAAGCCAAGAAAAAACCGCTGGATACCAAATCACCGGAAGACTATGGCGTTGAAGTGAAAGCGAACACCAAACTGCTAAAAGTCGAGCCACCGGCTGAACGTCAGGCAGGTATTAAGGTAGCCAGCGTCGCTGAGCTGGTCGACAAACTGAAAAACGAAGCGAAGGTGATCTGATGGCTATTTTACTGATTGCTGAACATGATAATGCGCTGTTGAAGTCAGCGACCCTGTCTACCGTCACAGCGGCCACCCAAATTGGTGGCGATATTGACCTGCTGGTTGTGGGTAATGGCTGTGCTGCTGCGGCTGACGCGGCGGCGAAGGTGCCAGGTGTACGTAAGGTGCTGTTGGCTGATAATGCCGTTTATGATCATGAGATTGCAGAAAACGTAGCGGCGCTGATTAAAGAGATCGCCGCTGACTACAGCCACATTCTGGCACCGGCGACTACTAACGGTAAAAACTTCATGCCGCGTGTTGCAGCGCTGCTGGATGTAGGACAGATTTCTGAAATTATGTCGGTAGAGTCTGCAGATACTTTCAAACGTCCGATTTATGCCGGTAATGCGATTGCAACGGTTCAGTCTCTGGATGCTGTCAAAGTGATCACCGTGCGCGGTACTTCATTTGATCCAGCCGCAACCGAAGGTGGATCGGCGAGTGTTGAAAGCCTGTCTCAGGTGACCGATACCGGTTTGAGCCGTTTGGTTTCTGAAGAACTGGCGCAGTCTGATCGCCCTGAACTGACTACCGCTAAGATCATCGTTTCCGGTGGTCGTGGTATGGGCGATAAAGCCCACTTTGAAATGCTGGAAACGCTGGCGGATAAACTCGGTGCCGCCGTAGGTGCAACTCGTGCAGCGGTAGATGCTGGTTTTGTTGCCAATGACTATCAGATAGGTCAAACCGGTAAGGTGGTCGCACCAGAGCTGTATATTGGTGTGGGCTTATCCGGAGCTATCCAGCATTTGGCCGGTATGAAAGACTCCAAGGTGATTGTTGCCATCAATAAAGATGAAGATGCACCTATCTTCCAGGTTGCGGACTATGGTTTGGTCGCTGATCTGTTTGAGGCTGTACCTGAGTTGGAAAAATCGCTCTGACTGTGGTCTTATGGGATGGTGGTTTCACTTTACTGTGACACGCTTTCATCATCCCTGATTCGCTCGGCTGCCGCCTTCCCTGGCGGCAGACGGTCACATCAAAGCGATACCACCATCCCGCCGAACCTCTGTGCCAGTCCTAATATTACCCTTTCTACATTAATCATATTCAGCTTATGTGGAATTAATATCAAAGCCCGATAAACTACAACTGGGTAAGCTTAGGTAATGCTTAATCACCGGTTTCTATGAGTCAGCTCAACAAGCTGCCGTTTGATCTATTGACGCTGTACACTAAAAAAATTAAGCTCTGGTCCCAGAAGTAAGGACCATTTCTGCAGGTAATAATCAAAATACGACAAGGAGATAGTCATGCCGTTTCCCAGACTGAATCACACTGGCCCCAAACAGTTTTTATTTCAAGGCCAAACCTGTATCCCCTCGACTCAGAGGGCCCCTTGCTCCTTTTCAATTATTACGACTACCACAACCAGCAACCTGTCACACGACTGGATGTTTTTTGTTCGTACCCAAAGCATCAACATAAACAGCTCAAAAATCTGTTTTTACTGACTCGCATAGTAAATAGCACAACGTGAATGGAATGCTTGATAAGGGATTACTATGGCTCTCTTTACCCAACAGGACAGGCTCCTGGCTATCGATACCCCTCTGGTCGAAGAATGCCCCAAATGTAAGAACTCTTCGACCGACAAGGTGACTCCATGAATTCATTCCTTGGTCATTGCTACGCCTCGCGCGCGGATGAACAGGTTCATCTGGTTGCGGCGGTATTTTGCGCGGATCGAAATGACTATGAAACAATGGTCGCGGAGGCGCTGCGTGCGCAGGGGTATCAGTTTTACTGGACTGATGATGTCCTGCCTGCTCTTTCTTGGGTAGCGCGATATCCAGCAGCGGGGGGCGCAGTATTAGCACGCTCGGTGAATGAAGAGCAGCGCGTCGCACTTGGACCGATGACCGTGCAAGCTGGCTCAGACGATGCGACAGCACAAGACCAGAGCTGGCTTCAGATCGAAGAGATTGGCCCCATCACACCGCTGGATGCACAATTTGGTGTGTACCCGAAGAAGAATGTACCCGATGCGCTGTACGAAGCGCTGTTCGGCCAGCTCGACCCAACCGAGGCTGAACGTACCGAATTTGGCGACGAAACCCCGCCGCTGGCCACCTATGCCGTGCTGGACGCGGCCAAGATGCCGTATTTACTGACCAGCCTGCTGGAGAGCTCTGACCTGCAGTATCGGTCGCTGTTTCAGGGCGAGGCACAATACGAACTGGCCGAGCACGCACCCTATCTGGTGGAACTAACCGAGGACAGTGACTTCACCCGTCGCCTGTTCACTGGCCCTGAAGGACTGTGCGGGCTGTGGGAGAGAGAACTCGGCATATTCCTGCGCTCCCGAACCGGATTTGAGGCGCTGCGCAAGCATCTACGCAAATTCACCAAGGTGCAGGATGAAGACGGGAAATGGTTTTATTTCAGGTTTTGGGAGGGGGCATACCTGCGTGGTTTTTGCGAAAATCTGGATCATCAAATGGCCAGCAATATGTTGTCGATAAATGGCAGCCCAATAAGAATCCTGGCCACACTTCGCCGGAATTCTTACATATTATGTCTGAAGTCTTTGGCGGAGGCCCGACCTTTTGTGTTGTCTGGAGTTTTGCTACAAGACCTGCGTCAAGCGCGTGGAGAGGCCTTCTTGTGTGAAACCCTCACCTGGATGAAATCCCACTACGCTGATCTTCCTGCAGATGACGAAATCATGGCGTCGTTTAGGCGCGAGCTGCCATACCTTGAGAGCCTTGCCATACGGTCTGCCTATGCTATGCGTTACGCTCTGACCGGTTTTGTTTTACTTGGGGCTCGATACGAACCGTTTGATGAGCAAATGCGGAAAACACTTGAGCAGATCGACCGCGATGATGCTAAACGCGCAGAGGACTTTTTACGGATGGTCCAGACACAAATAAGGTCAAACATATGACGACTACAGAGATACTTCCTCCCAACGATGCTTCTCGACAGGACTTTGATGCGGTGGTCGCGCCCTGCTCAGGCGAGCTAACGGTTTCCCTGCATTATGGCAACGATGCGGATACCGTGCTGCCTTATATGCGCGACAGCCAAGTGCTGGTCGGTGGCGAAGTCACTGTGAAAATTTCTGGACCGATTCGGCGAGAAGAGTCGACAACCACCGGAGAGGTTACGTTTTCCAATATCCCTTGTGGACAATACGTGATCGAAGCTATGTTTACGGGAACGGACGCGCTGGTGGAGAGAGCTTTGCTAGAGGTCGGTAGTACGCGGTGGGCTTTCGTCGAGAAGGTGAAATCGTTTGACGGTAAAATGTCGATGAGGCATGGAACCAACAAGTGCAATTTTTTCATTTACGATATGATTGAGCAAGTATATGGCAGCTCCCCTGCGTATACTTATGCTCGTCGGTGGAGCTGGCTCAGGGGTGATAACACGGTTCCGGCACTGGCGCGGCATTGGGCTGAAGAGGATAACTCTGAATCCGATCCAACACCTGAATGGCAAAACATCCAATTTCAGAACGGGCGCAATCCTGTATCGCCGGGATCAATTTTGGCGATTGAATCGCAAAGTGCGCTGGCATCCGGTCATGTTGGCATTATCACATATCCAGAGGACGGCCAGGGTCTTGCACAGGTGACCAACGCCTGTCATCACACTGTTGTAATTATGCAGGGCAAGACGATTTCGGCTAATGCTCGTCAGATAGTAAATAATGATTGGGGCTTTCGAACTAGTGAGGACGATGGCGAAAGAAGCATAAATTACCCATCGGCAGGAGTCGAAGTAAAGAATGAGGAAGAAAAGTGAATAAAAGAACTCTTGTCGTGCTTCTGATGGGATTGTTGATTGTCCTGTCTGGCATACTATGGAACATAACACAAGATCACAGTATCAGGAAGGTGGAGATGGAATACGAAGAGTTTAAGGCCTTGGCGGAGCAACATTTTTCAACGCGCTTTCCAGATGTCACGTTCAACTCTGCAAATACCGAATTTTTTCAGGAGATCAGGCAGAACCCCGCAGGGTGGAGCTTTCTGGTTCGACAGCTTGTCGCTGACCCATCGGTTGGAATTGGGATAAAAGCTGGAGCTTCTGCTGCCATGCTCGACTTGCCACCTGATCAACTGGCTGAGTTTCTGGAGTTTCTGCTGGCATTGACATATTCGGATCCAAATCTAATGAGCATCGCTGATTCCATTGCATTTAACAGTTTTCGAGGTGCGCTGGGCATTCGCCCAGGAATGCTCCCAGACGGCAGTATTTTTGATCATTCACATCGCCCAGCGGTGCGGCGTGTATTGCAACACATGTGGGAACATCCCGCCTTCCCGCAAACGACCCGTGAAGGCGATAACCCTTTAACGGATCTCTTCCGAGGGCGGTGATAAAAGGAGCGAGCCTGGCCTGAATAGGTTCGCTATAGTTTAACGCACGACTTTAGCAGCTAATCCTATCAAACTAGGCGATGACATATGCCTTACCGTCACTTGTATAAATGGTGGACAACTCAGGTTCGGCATAACTGCACCTAAAGAGATAAATATCGTCAGATCAGAACTCATCGATAAAGAGCAGCCCCCTCCAAACCTCAATGCCGTCTCAGAGGTGAATTCCGACAAAGCCTGTTTTACGACCGCGTTTTGGTAATAGCCCTAAACAAATCAAAATACTCCGGAAAAGTTTTGCGGGTACAGCCTGGATCGTTAATGGTGATGGGGACATCGCCAAAGGCGGCCAGTGAAAAGCACATGGCCATGCGGTGATCGTCGTAGGTGTCGATGGCCGCTGAGGTTAAGCGGGCAGGGGGAGTGATTTCAATAAAGTCCTCACCTTCGACTACGTCTGCACCGACTTTACGCAGTTCAGTCGCCATGGCACTGAGGCGGTCGGTTTCTTTGACTCGCCAGTTGTACACATTGCGAATCGCTGTTGGGCCTTGAGCAAACAATGCGGTGGTGGCGATAGTCATGGCGGCATCCGGTATGGCGTTCAGATCCACATCTATGCCGTTGAGTGTGTCACCGCGGCTAACTTCTATCCAGGTTGGGCCATAGTTGACCTTTGCGCCCATCTGAGCCAGCACGTCGGCGAAGGCTTTGTCGCCCTGAACACTTTCTGAACCAACGCCATACACCCGGACAGTTCCGCCAGCGATAGCGGCGGCAGCTAAAAAGTAGGAGGCGGAAGAGGCATCGCCTTCAACCATCACGTCACCGGGTGAAACGTAGGTCTGACCGGCTTTGATAGTAAAACGCTTATAATTCTCATTCTCGACTTTAATGCCGAAAAGTTGCATACTGTGCAGCGTAATATCTATGTAGGGTTTAGAAACCAGTTCGCCTTCAACATCGATGATCAGATCATTTTCAGCCAAGGGGGCGGCCATCAACAAAGCGGTCAGAAACTGGCTGGAAATATTGCCACGAATGCTGACGTGTCCGCCTTTGAGGCCATTAGCATGCAGTGTCAGCGGTGGATAGCCGTCATTGTCTAAATAGGTCACCTCGGCCCCCAGTGGGCGTAAGGCATCTACCAGATCACGAATTGGACGCTCAGACATGCGCGGTTCCCCGGTCAGGGTGAAATCACCACGACCCAGGCAAAGTGCCGCGCAGAGTGGACGCATGGCGGTACCAGCATTGCCGAGGAATAATTCCAAAGCCTGATCTGTGCTGAAGGGCTTTCCCGTACCTGTCAGGGTACAAGTGCGGCGATCATCAGACAGTTGATAGTGAACACCTAGCTGCGTCAATGCGTTGAGCATATGTTTGACGTCATCGCTGTCCAGCAGGTTGGTAATGCGGGTTTCGCCCTCAGCCAGGGCTGCCAGCAGCAGCAAGCGGTTCGACAGGCTTTTTGAGCCTGGAAGTTGTACCTCGCCTTCGGCGCGGCAAAGCGGATTTAGTGTCAGGCTATCCATGATTATCAGTCTGATTGGTTTCTGGAAAGCGCATAAACTACCATAAATTGCTATAAATTACCCGATGGGACGAGATCTTAACTCGCTGATCTTATTCCCTGGTTTGTTACCTAAGGAGCAGCGTGTGTCTGAAGGATCTTCCTCTATCTATACTTGGCAGTCGATCTGGCGTGTGGCCTTAAGCCATCGTCGTGAATTGATTATGGCCAATGTGATTGCTGTGCTTGCGGCTGTCGCAGCGGTGCCTGTCCCACTTCTGATGCCGCTGTTGGTAGATGAAGTGTTACTGGATCAACCTGCCAGCATTGTAGCTGGGGTTAATCAGGTGTTTCCGGTGGAGTGGCAGGGGCCGGCCTTGTATATTTTTTCGGTATTTGCGTTCACGGTGTTGTTACGTATTAGCGCCATATTGTTGAATGTCTGGCAGGCGCGTCAGTTTACTATTATTTCCAAAGACCTGATTTTTCAAATACGTGCTTCGTTGCTGGGGCATTTGCAGCGTATCTCCATGGCCGAGTATGAGACGCTGGGTAGTGGCCGGGTCGCGTCTCATTTTGTCACCGATCTGGATACCGTCGATCGCTTTGTCGGCAGTTCAATCAGCCGTTTGTTGGTAGCGTTTTTATCAATACTGGGGACGGCGATTATTCTGTTATGGATGCATTGGCAACTGGCGCTGTTTATTTTGTTTCTGAATCCATTTGTCATCTGGCTGACAATGTTGATTGGCAAACGGGTTAAGGATCTTAAGAAGCAGGAGAATCTGTCTTATGAGGTATTTCAGGGGGCACTGACCGAAACGCTGGATGCGATTCAGCAGATACGTGCGAGTAACCGTGAGCAACATTACCTTAGCAGACTGGTGAACACAGCGCGTGATGTCAGGGATCATTCCAGCCGCTTCGAATGGCAGTCGGATGCGGCGAGCCGCTTTAGCTTTCTGGTATTCCTGGTTGGATTTGACTTGTTCCGCTCTGTTGCCATGTTGATGGTGCTGTTTTCTGATCTGTCGGTCGGACAAATGATGGCCGTGTTTGGCTATCTCTGGTTTATGATGGGACCGGTACAGGAAATACTCGGTATTCAATATGCCTGGTTCGGTGCCAAAGCGGCCCTGGCTCGGGTGAATCGCTTGATGGAGCTTAAAGAAGAGCCCCGCTACCCGGCTCTGACTGATCCTTTCAAAACGAAAACCAGTGTCAGTATCGATCTGGAAGGCATTCATTTTAGTTACAGTCCCGGACAGGAGGTGTTGCGCGGGATTTCACTGCACATTCCAGCCGGTAAAAAAGTGGCGTTGGTGGGGGCAAGCGGGGGCGGTAAATCAACCCTGGTTCAAGTGTTGCTGGGGCTCTACCCTGCTACCCGGGGTGATGTGCGCTTTAATGGCGTCTCTGTACGTGAAATTGGTTATTCCAGAGTCAGGGAAAAGGTTGCAACGGTGTTGCAACAGCCTGCGCTGTTCAATGGCACTGTGCGTGATAACTTATTGATGGGTCATGAACTTACCGATGAACAATGCTGGCAGGCGCTCAAGGTTGCGCAGCTTGATCACTTTGTAGAGCAGGAACTGCCCGATCAATTAGATACTCTGGTGGGTCGCCAGGGGGTGCGTTTATCCGGTGGGCAGCGACAGCGCCTGGCGATTGCACGCATGGTGCTCAGTGATCCGGCGGTGGTGATTCTGGATGAAGCTACCTCTGCACTGGATACAGGTACTGAGGCCCGCTTGCATGAGGCGATGAAACGTTTTTTGCAAAATCGCACCACGATTATTGTGGCGCATAGGTTAAGTGCGGTAAAGCAGGCCGATGAAGTGTATGTGTTTGAAGATGGTCAAATAGCCGAGCAGGGCAGTCATGATGAGTTATTGCAGCAGCAGGGGCTTTACAAAAAACTGTATGGCTCTAATCAACTGGCTTGATTGCAAGCATTCACCCGTTCGCTCATGCTCCATTCAGCTTTGCTGTTGTACAATGGTCTATTATTAGGCTAATAGGACAGAATATGTTCTTAAAGGAGACGTGTTATGAATAAAAAATCAGTGGCCTATCTGACCATCCTGCTCAGTGGCACGATACTGCTGAGTGGTTGTGCGCAATCTACGCTAACCGGCACCAGCTATAGTCGTGGAGAAGCTCGTCAGGCACAGTCAGTACAAATAGGCCGTGTTGAGTCCGTTGTGCCTATTATTATTGAAGGTCGCACCGATGGTGTAGTGGGTGCGGGTACCGGTGCTGTAGTCGGCGGCGTTTTGGGTCATCAGATAGGTGGTGGTACTGGCCAGCAATTGGCTACGGTACTGGGCGCTGTGGCTGGTGGTATTGCCGGACAGCGTGTTGAAGAAGCTACCAGCCGTCGTCAGGGTGTGGAAATCACCGTTCGTCTGGATAATGGCTCAGCCGTTTCTGTAGTGCAGGAAGTGGATCAGAACCAGGTATTCAGTCCAGGTGATCGTGTCCGCGTTCTGGGACAAGGCAGCACCATGCGGGTAACCTATTAAGTTATCCTCTCCTTGTAGGAGCTCGCTCCGCGAGCGAATCATCGCCCGGAGACCGGGCTCCTACAAGGGATTAATTCATTCGCCCGGAGATCGAGCTCCTACAAGGAATTAATCATTCGCTCGGAGACCGAGCTCCTACAAAATTACCCTCGTAGGAGCCCTCGTAGGAGCCCTTGTTGGAGCCCACTCTGTGGGCGAAGATGCTCTTGTAGCGAATAGCGGGCGATAAATCTCTCTAGGTGATAAATTACTTATCCGGCGCGTGATAATACAAATACAGATCCACCAACAACTCCGGAATCTGCTCCGCCATCTCTTCGCTTAACGCACGATCCTGGCGAATCTCCAGAATTTCAGGGTCATCAAACAATTCAGACGCCACCATAATCGGCAACAGCATACCGGCTACAGTTTCCTCATCCTCGCCAAACCAGCTTTCTTCACGCATGAACACACCTTCCATAAAGGACTGTGCCCAGATGGTCAGTTCCGTAGTGTCTTCTTCGTCGTCTTCATCGGTATCCAGAGTCAGCTCACAGGGCAGCAGTGTTTCCTGATCGTTATACAGATCATGACCAATGGTGTGATTTAGCTTGCGCAACAGGCCAATAATATCGGTTTTCTGCGCTTCAGATTCCCAGTTGGGTTCTGAATCGAACAACAGATCCAGCCACTCCTGCTCAGGTACCTTTTCCGGGCTGATATTCACCGCACACAACAGACCGTGCGTTCCAATTAAATCCAAGGCATCCTCAGATACAGCGGATGAAAAAAGAAAGGCTTCTAGCTGGTCAAGTTCAGCTTCTGTGATCAAACCGGTGCTGGCTGCAGTCATGTGTATATCCCCGTTATCGTGTTGCGCTATTCTAACCTGTAAAGCGGCTCAGTTGATACGATTTCATCTCGCCAATCAGGGTTTACGCACAGCAATCTGTACTGCACGGCCACTGCGGATAGATTCAGAGGCGAGTAACTCAAAACCACACATCGTCAGCAGATCGCACAGGTCCTGACTATGATAGCGATTATGCTCCAGATAATGCTGAAACGTTGCCAGCAACTGCACATCGGACAGTGTCGAGTCAGTTAATGAAGCACCCTTGAGTTCATGTGTCAGGTAGCTTTGCAGTGGCTGGCGCACCATATCCACCAGAATAAACACCCCACCAGGTTTTAGCCAATGGAACAGATTGCGAAACAGACTGACAGGCTGATGCAACTCGTGAATCAACCGATTGGCAAGCGCCACATCCAAACTGTTGGCTGCAAACAGTTCAGGCAGATCCGTATTCAGATCAGCGACCTTAATCTGAATGGCATCCGGCAACTTATCCACCTGATTGAGCATATAGGGTGCACACTCAATACCGGTCAGCCTGGCATTGGGGTAGCGCTGCTGCAGATCCTTCAGAAACAGCCCAGGCCCACAGCCCAAATCGACCAGATGACACGTGGCTTCGGAGCTCAGATTGACATGCTGATTCCAGAATGCCTGAAAATGCGCATCATGATTGCGCTGATGGCTTTCCAGGGTACGCTTGGCAGCGATAGCTCCATCGCCACCATGATGACGTTCAAGATAAGCCTGAGTGGTTTCGAGAGTAGACATGCGTTGTGATCCTGTCATCGCAAGAGCTGAAATAAACGCTAAGCTTAACGCTTGAGGGTAGGTGTTTCCAGTCTTAAACCCTGTCGCAATTGTGGGAAAGTTACATTAGACTCGATGCATCAGCATATGGATATAAGGACGGTCAGAGTGAGCACTCTGGAACAACAGCGACTTTGGTTGATTGAGCTACTGGCCTGGTGGGAAGGGCGGGTGAACACCTCCGACCTGGTGCGAGAGTTCAATATTTCCCGTCAGTCAGCCAGCAAGAGCATTAACCTCTACCTGACCCTTCAACCCGATAGCCTGACCTACAATACCCACCAAAAAGTCTATCAGCCAACCGCAACCTTCAAGCCTAACTACCTGAACAATGATGTGGCCGAATACCTGGAATGGGCAACCCGCCATAGCAGCACCCTGGGCCTGAATGTACCCATCCCTTATGACGCCGTCCCACTACCGCCGCGTCACATACAACCCGAAATGATGCGCCAACTGGTCCAGGCAATACGCGAACATCGAGCCCTGGAAGTCGATTATGTTTCCCTCAGCAACCCCGACCGGGAAGGTCGAATCCTTGTCCCCCACAGTTTTGTAAAAACCGGCCTGCGCTGGCACCTGAGGGCCTGGTGTGAAAAAAGCCAGGAATACCGTGATTTTGTACTCAGCCGCTTCCGAGGTATACCCGATCTGGAGCAAGTATCGGATAAAACCGGCGAAGATGACCACGCCTGGCACACTCTGGCGGAGGTGATCTTCGCCCCCGATCAACGCCTGACACCCGTCCAGAAAGAGGTAATCGAAACCGATTACCAGATGCACAACGGCGAACTGCGCATCACCACCCGAGCCTGCCTGATTCAGTATCTGATCCAGGAAATGCAAGTGAATACCAAAATGCTGGACCCGGACCCCAAAGCGCAGCAGTTGGTGCTAGTCAACAAAGATGACATATCTGAGTGGCTTTTTTAGCGGTTGTGTTGCTGTTGGGCGAGTTTTGGTTGTGGGTGTGTAAAGGGAGTTAACTGGTTATTTGGACAGGGGTTGCGCACTAAACATCAATCGTTAATCTGAGCTTAGCTAACAAAAAAATTGGGGCGGTTATGGATGATTTTTCACCAACAGATTTAAAAACTATTCTGCACTCAAAGCGTGCGAATCTCTATTATCTGGAGCATTGTCGGGTGTTGGTAAACGGTGGTCGGGTGGAATATGTGACCGACCAGGGCAAGCAGTCTCTTTACTGGAATATCCCGATTGCCAATACCACCTGCATTCTGCTGGGTACTGGAACATCCATCACTCAGGCCGCCATGCGGGAACTGGCAAAAGCCGGTGTACTGGTTGGTTTTTGTGGAGGCGGTGGTACACCACTGTTTTCCGCAAATGAAATAGATGTTGAGGTGGCCTGGTTTGCACCTCAAAGTGAATATCGCCCCACCGAATACCTGCAAGCCTGGGTCAGTTTCTGGTTTGATGATGATAAGCGCCTTGAGGCTGCACGACAGATTCAATTAGCCCGAATTGGCCAACTGCAAAAACACTGGATCAACAATCGTCAGTTAAAAGAGCAGGGTTTTGCCATCGAGGCAGCTACTTTGCAACCCTTGCTTGAGCAGCATTATAACAAGGTGTTGGCTGCAGAAAACGTCAACCAGTTGCTGACAGAAGAAGCCCGCTTAACCAAACACCTCTACAAACTGGCCGTCAACCAACTCAGCTATGGTGATTTTACCCGTGCCAAGCGAGGCACCGGCGCTGATCCCGCCAACCGTTTTCTGGATCATGGCAACTACCTGGCTTATGGGCTCGGTGCAACAGCAACCTGGGTTCTTGGCCTCCCGCATGGGTTGGCAGTACTGCATGGTAAAACGAGAAGAGGCGGCCTAGTCTTTGACGTGGCGGATCTGGTGAAGGATGCCTTGATATTGCCCCAAGCTTTCCTGTCAGCTAGTCGAGGAGACGAAGAACAAGAGTTTCGGCGTAACTGCATTGAGGCTCTGACTCGTGCTGAGGCACTGGATTTCATGATTGATACCCTGAAGGACATTGCCCTGCAGCTGGGGAGTGCCAAGGCATGAATGTGTTGCTGATTTCCCAGTGCAACAAACGTGCGCTGACAGAAACACGCCGTATTTTGGATCAGTTTGCCGAACGGCGCGGGGATCGTACCTGGCAAACGCCAATCACCTGGGATGGGTTAACGACCCTGAGAAAGCTACTGAAAAAAACAGCGCGCAAAAATACTGCTGTTGCCTGCCACTGGATACGGGGCAAGGATCACAGTGAGCTCATGTGGATTGTCGGCAACGCCAGTCGGTTTAATGCTGAAGGAGCGGTGCCGACCAATACGACGGGTCGGAATATTCTCAGAAACGAAGATGAAAACAGCTGGCACACAATGGATGCCTTGTCTTTGATGGCTGGAATCGCTGGGCTGTTTCATGATTTTGGGAAAGCTAACATCCTATTCCAAGATAAGTTGAATCCCAGAAAAAAGACGCCTAAAAGTGAGCCGTTACGACATGAGTGGGTTTCTTTACGTTTGTTTATGGCATTTGTGGGCGAACTGGATGATGAGCAGTGGTTGGAAAAGCTTCATAAAGTTTCTCCTGATGTGGAAGCAGACCTCTTGGTAAATTTGGTCAAAGATATTGGAGCGCGCCCAAAAAATCCATTTCGTGGATGGGAAAAGCGTCCTTTAGCTCTAACCTTGGCATGGCTGATTGTCAGTCACCATCGTTTACCCGTATTTCCCGGTGAAAGAGCTGGAAACTCCCCTCCGATGACGGAAATGTCTGAATGGTTAACCTACGACTTTAATGCTGGGTGGAACTCTCCACAGTTATACAATGAGGAATGGCAGTCCGCTGATTGGGAAAAGTTATGGACTTTCCCAGTCGGAACTCCCCTGCAAAGCCACACTTGGTGTAAAAAAGCTCAAAGCCTCGGGAAAAAAGCCCTGCAAGCCTATAATTTGAAGAACTTCATTGGTCTGGATGATCTGTTCACCAGTCATCTGGCTCGTATGGTTTTGATGCTGGCAGACCATAGCTACTCAGCTTCTGAGCCGACCATTCAGTGGCAAGATAAGCGCTACAAAGCATTTGCCAATACAGACCGGGAAACTCGTACGCTTAAACAGAAACTGGATGAGCATAATATAGGAGTTGGTCATCACGCTTATCTGTTGGCAAAAAAACTACCTCAGATAAAGCAGCAACTGCCTTGTATTACTCGTCTAAAAACATTGAAAAAGCGTGCCACGATTGATCGCTTCCGCTGGCAGGACAAGGCTTGGGATTTGGCTAGAAGTCTAGCCCATCAAACTGAAAGCCAGGGATTTTTTGGCGTTAATCTGGCTTCAACCGGTTGTGGTAAAACCTTTGCCAACGCCCGAATAATTTATGGCCTTTCTAATGAGCGTCAGGGCTGCCGCTTTAATGTGGCACTTGGATTAAGAACGCTGACTCTGCAAACAGGTGATGCGTTGGCCGAAAAACTTGGACTCGGCTCTGAAGATCTTGCGGTAATGATTGGCTCCCAGGCTGTAAAGGATCTCTATCAACAGGGTAAGTCTCCAGATGAAGTCGTTGATGATCAATTTTCATTTTCTCAGGCTGGGAGTGAATCAGCACAGGCTCTTCTGGATGAAGAGTTACATGTTCGTTATGAAGGCAGTTTAGATGATAGTTACCTGGGAGGATGGCTAAAAAAGACACCAAAACTACACCAGTTGGTTAGCGCACCCGTTTTGGTCAGTACGATTGACTACCTTATACCGGCAACAGAGGGATCGCGTGGTGGGCGGCAGATTGCTCCGATGCTTAGGCTTATGACCTCTGATTTGGTGTTGGATGAGCCGGATGATTTTGACCTGAATGATTTGCCAGCGCTCTGTCGATTGGTGCACTGGGCAGGATTGCTGGGATCACGTGTACTATTATCTTCGGCAACTTTACCGCCATCACTGGTAGAAGCTTTGTTTAACGCTTATCAGGCGGGACGTCATCAGTTTAATCAAGCGCGTGGTAGTGCTTTACAGTCAGAGCAGGTTATGTGTGCCTGGTTTGATGAATTTGGTATTGCTTCCCACTCAGTTACTAATACACAAGATTTTGCACAACAGCACCATACATTTGTATCTACAAGAGTCCAGAAGTTGTGCGATGAAATGCGTAAGAAGGTTCCATTGCGCCGAGGCGAATTGCTGTCAGTGAATGCTGAAAGCAAAGAAGCGCCTGCAGTGGCTGAGGCTATGGCTCAAACGTTTCATACAGCTTTAGTCAACTTGCATAAGCAGCATTGTCAAGATGGAAAGGGCGAAGCTGCTGGCAAAAAAATATCCTTCGGTATAATTCGCATGGCAAACATCAAGTCATTGGTTGCCGTTGCTCGACACTTGCTATCACTACCTTTGCCAGAAGATCATCATCTGCATTTCTGTGTCTATCACAGCCAATACCCACTGTTGATGCGCTCTAGAATAGAGGCAGTGTTGGACCGTGCGCTGAATCGCAATGATGAAGAGCTGCTCTGGCAGCAGTCTGAGATGGTCAATTTGCTAAAAGGAGCAGAAGAGACTCAGCATATTTTTGTAGTTTTTGGCAGTCCAGTGATAGAGGTCGGGAGAGATCTCGACTTTGACTGGGCTATTGCCGAGCCCAGCTCTATGCGCTCATTAATCCAGCTTGCAGGACGAGTGCAGCGACACCGTCAAAATTCGCCAGAGTCTTCAAATATTTTGATCTTGGATAAAAATTTCAAGGCGTTGGAGGGGCAGCCATTAGCCTACCGGCACCCCGGATTTGAATCAGATAAGTTTCCATTAAAGACTCATAGCCTGGCATCTGCCTTAACCCCTGAGCAGTACCAATACATCAGCGCGATACCGCGACTGCTTCCCAGAAAAAACCTTGACCCTGAACATAATCTGGTTGATCTAGAACATGCACACTTGGATGCTCGATTGTTTGGTGCAGGAAAAATTGAGGATTATGCCGCGCATTGGTGGCAACACCAGCCAAGCTGGTGTTATGAGCTTCAGCGCCATACACCTTTTCGTAAAAGTACGCCTGATGAACTGCTGATGCTGTATCAGGAAGATGAGCAGGATGGGTTGAGATTTTTGCAATGGCTGGACGATGGTGAACTGATCAGTCAGAACCATCGATTTGCCCGCAGCGAGCTGCCACTGGCGGACAGGGTTAGCCCATGGATCAATACAGAGCCAGAGGAGTTGATCAGTGTCTTGGCAGAACAGCTGGATGAGCCTGTGGATAGGATTTGCAAACGATTTATGCAGATTCGGCTGAGAGCAGATGAATGCTGGAGCTACCACCCGCTTTTAGGGGTGTATATGCCCCTAAAAGCGGATTAGAGCTGCCTATTCGGCAGCAAAGAACGATTGTACGACGTCATTTTTCTGAACTGTTTTTTCAACAGACATTTGTGAATGATGATTTTAATTTGAATGACTTATATAGTCCAAGTTTTTATAAAGAAAGTACGACTTCATTGGAGTAGATTTTTGGCAGTGGCTAACCTAAACTCAGTGAATGATTGCAGTGGTGATTGGTTATAAGCGGGTGATCGTTGAGAAATGATAATTTGGTTTTAATGGGTATTTTGAATTGGAGATTACGATGGAATTCAAGACGGGAGGTGAGAGATGGGAAAGATCACTGACAAGATAAAAATGTACATCGTTGAACGCTTGGCAGCAAAGTTGGAGTTGTTTGATAAGGAAGCCGATAAATCCAGAGAGACTGCAGCTACAGCAGAAAATTTTGAGCAGTGGGAGGTTGAGCTTCAAGTTAAGCGTCAAGAACTGATTGTAAAATTTCAGGTACAAAACTGGCTGACGGATGCTGCAAAACGGGCAGGTCAAATCAATTTGGTAACGCATGCAGCCAAATACACCCACTCGGACACTCGTAGTACTGGCGTCCTGTTTGACAGTCAGTCAAAGTCTGTGGCGACAATGCGCTATTTAAACTCAGCAGGCTGCTCGTCTCTGACGATTGATGTAGTAGGAAATGCTGCTGTTCTGGATGTTGCCCGTTTGCTTCAACTAGAGTCAAATGGAAAAATGCTTTTGGATGAAGTTGCTCAGGGGGATAGCCCTTCGCTAAGAGCTCTGGCTGAAAATGATATCCAGTATCAAGACTGGATAGATGGTTTTCAAGCTGCCTTCCAAAGTCAATCACTCCAGTCAGGTCAGTTGGCCAAACAGCTTTATTTTCCGGTTGGAGAAAATGAATATCATCTGATAGGCCCACTCTTTGCCAGCTCCCTGATGCAAGCGGTGTATCAAAGGGTCGATCCTTTTTCCGAAGAAACCAAAGCTGCACGCGAAGCCCGCAAAAAAGAGCAATATCATGCAATGCCTTATGTGGTTTTCCCGCAAATGGCTATTCAGAGCTTTGGGGGAACCAAACCTCAAAATATTTCACAATTAAATACTCAGCGCTATGGTAAGGGCTATCTGTTTTCCTGCCAGCCCCCTGTTTGGAAACAGCAAGATTTTCTTCCATCCAAAGGCCAAAAGGCGTTCTGGAAAGAGTTTGATCGTCGTTCTTGGTCAATCGTCAGAAAGCTACAGCAGCATCTTGCCAGTCATTTCAAAAGAACCAGCACGATGGCCGTGCGCCATCAGCGTGCTCAGTTAGTGGATGATCTGATCGATTTGCTACTGCAACTCTCGGCAGAAGTGCAAAGTAAAAAAGAGCTAGCAGGGTGGAGCATTACCTCTGATTTACCCAGGGAAGAGCAGCTTTGGTTGGATCCCTATCGAGCAGAACAGGATGAAAGGTTTGCTCAAGAGAGATCATCTCTTGACTGGCAAAAGGGAATAGCCAGCAGCTTTGCATTTTGGTTGAACCGTAATATAGACAAGGCAGATAAAAACAAAAAAACCAAAGTACAGGGAACTCTTAAAACAGGCGAAGATGAATTCAATGAATGGCACCGCTTGATGGAAGAGAAGTTACGGTTATTAAGGGAAGATCTGGAGGTTAGCTTATGAAATCCTTACTGCTGCTGGAACGCTTGAGAATCGAGAATGCTAATGCCATTTCTGGTATGACGTGGGGATTTCCAGCGATAACTAACTTTCTGGGTTTGACACATGCTCTGTCTCGCTTTGTAAAACAACAACACGGCGTTGAACTGGGCGGGTGCGGAGTGGTGTGTCATTGGCATCAGGTCAAAGCACACCGGCCAGGAGAGTATGGAGAATATGTTTTTGCCTTGACGCGTAATCCACTGATTATGAAGGGGCGAGAGGCCGTTACTGCACCATTTAATGAAGAAGGCAAAATGCACATGGAAGTCAGTCTATTGATTGAGTGTGATTTCACGCCCCGAAAGCTGCATTTTAATGCTGGCAATCCTGAAGAAGACGCTTTGCTGTTTAGTCAACAAATACAAAACAAGCTATTGACCATGAAGTTGGCAGGTGGCGATATACTCAGCTTGAAAAATGTTCGTTTTGAGTCCTTGCCAGACAGTCAGGATGATCTAAACAAGTGGTCGCGTAAACAGCTAATAAAACTCTTACCTGGTTTCGCTCTGGTGGATCGTAAAGAGTTGCTGGAAGACCACCATGCAGCTTTGCGAGAAGAAAAGCCTGATGTTGAATTGCTTGATGCTTGGCTGGATTTTATCTCTTTGAAATATCAGGCCATTCCCGTCGATCCCGAAAATGATCAACCTGATGAGAACACTGCAGCAAACTGGGTACCTGTGCCAAAACCTGCTGAAGGCTGGCTGGTGCCTATCATGACAGGTTATCAGGCAATTTCACCACTTCATGCTCCGGGTGAAGTCGCACATGTTCGAGATGCTTCCGTACCGTTTCGATTTGTGGAGTCAGTGTATGGTATTGGGCAATGGCTCAGTCCACACCGGGTGAAAAGCTTAGATCAACTCATATGGCGCTATCAGCATCAGGATGCAGATTACCTTTGTATCAATGATCCTCAGCTTCAAACAAAAACCAATCAATCTATTTAATGAACCTGTAACTTTCAATAAAGGAAGGGAATTATCATGGCTAAACTAGAAGCAAGTGTACTGGCTTTTGAGCGAAAACTGGCCAACTCTGATGCAGTAATGTATGCAGGGAATTGGGAAGATATAGACAAAAAAGAAGGTTGGGAAGCCCTTCGGATTCAGGAAAAGGCGGTGCGAGGCACTATTTCCAATCGTATGAAAACTGCTACAGCAAATGATCCGGCAAAATTAGATGCTGAGATTCAGAAACCTAATCTGCAGCGGGTAGATGTCGCAGCTTTGCCTTTTGACAAAGATACATTAAAGCTCAGTTTTACCTTGCGTGTACTGGGTGGGCTCAGCACACCATCTGCCTGCAACAACCCAGATTATCAGGCTGCTTTGGTTAGCAAGATCGATGGGTATATTAAAGAACAGGGATTTGGCGTTTTAGCTGCTCGTTATGCTGAAAATCTAGCCAATGGCCGCTTTCTGTGGCGTAATCGGATGGGATCAGAGGCACTGAGAATTCATGTTTACTGTGATGAGAAATCATGGAAATTTGATGCGCAGTCTTTTAATTTGCGCAACTTCAGTACAGATAACAAAGACCTGCAATCACTGGCTGAAGTAATTGAAAAAGGCCTTTCAGGTGACAACTATGTGCTCTTGAAGATTGATGCCTATGCAAAAATCGGCCAAGGACAGGAAGTTTTCCCTTCACAAGAACTGATTCTTGATAAGGGGAAAAGTGAAAGAAGTAAGGTGTTGTATCAAGTACAGCATATTGCTGCACTGCACTCCCAGAAAGTTGGTAATGCGATTAGAACAATCGATACATGGTATCCTGATGCAGAAGGTTTAGGTCCCATCGCTGTAGAGCCCTATGGCTCAGTAACCAACCGTGGAACAGCTTACCGCCAGCCCAAAGATAAAAAGGATTTTTACACTCTTTTGGATGACTGGATTGGTAAGGACAGAGCTCCAGACGTTGAGCAGCAGCACTATGTCATGGCCACACTTATTCGTGGTGGTGTATTTGGTAAAGCAGACTAGAGGAACAGATGATGGATCATTATATCGACATCCTCCTCTTGCCTGACCCCGAATTTCCGGCTTCTATGTTAATGGGTGCACTTTACAACAAACTGCATAAGGCACTTGTTGTATTGGATAGTCGGGATATTGGCATTAGTTTTCCGCAGTATCAGTTGAAACCACGTACCTTAGGGCAAAATATGCGGTTGCATGCAAGTGAAAAACGTTTGCATGAACTGATGGCGGAAAATTGGTTGCAGGGTATGCGAGATCATGTGCAAGTTTCTGGAGTACTGCCTATACCTGAAGTAGCACAGCATTGTGTCGTTAGTCGCAGACAATTCAAAACCAATGCAGATCGTTTGCGACGACGTCGTATGCAGCGTAAAGGCGAAAGCTATGAACAGGCTGTTCAGGCTATACCTCATAGTATAGAACGTAAGCCAAACTTACCGTTTGTCATGCTGCGGAGTCAGAGTACTGGGCAAGCTTTTGCTTTGTTTATCGCACAAAGTGAGGTGTTGTCCGAACCTTTACAGGGCTCATTCAATACCTATGGATTGGGACAGAACGCAAGTATTCCCTGGTTCTGACCCTTTTTTCAAATACAGATAGCGACCCTTTAAAAACAAGGAGATATTAGCCTTGTTATAAAAGGGTCATTTTTTGTTTATGGACGTAGCTCTTTAAAAATTAAAGTATTTGGTAATATAATCTCTAGTTCACTGCCGTATAGGCAGCTCAGAAAAGGGTTCCAGCAGGCTGCTGCGTGCATCGTAAGTTCACTGCCGTATAGGCAGCTCAGAAATGGTACGCACACGGCAACATCGCTCAACTGTTGTTCACTGCCGTATAGGCAGCTCAGAAAGATCCGGATGAAGAAAGCGAATGACAGACGCAGTTCACTGCCGTATAGGCAGCTCAGAAATGGACAAGCTACGCATGTTCTGCGTCATACGTGTTCACTGCCGTATAGGCAGCTCAGAAATAGGTTTATTAGTACGCTGCCCATGTCTTCACGTTCACTGCCGTATAGGCAGCTCAGAAACATACTTATGCTGACCTGGTACCTCACCTGACGTTCACTGCCGTATAGGCAGCTCAGAAATATTGCACTATCGGAGATATTTATCAGGTGGCGTTCACTGCCGTATAGGCAGCTCAGAAATGCCGCAAACAGACTCATCATGCCGGTAAAGGGTTCACTGCCGTATAGGCAGCTCAGAAATACTAGGTTGCCGTTATCAGTGCGCAAATCTAGTTCACTGCCGTATAGGCAGCTCAGAAAATTCAGCCAGGGCGTCAACTCTGTCAGCACACGTTCACTGCCGTATAGGCAGCTCAGAAATGTCTGAGTCCTTGAGCCTGAGCGTACGTATTGTTCACTGCCGTATAGGCAGCTCAGAAACACGGTGTCACGCAGGCAGGCAAGATAAAATCGTTCACTGCCGTATAGGCAGCTCAGAAACATTATCCGCATCATCCCACCCCTCAGGCGGCGTTCACTGCCGTATAGGCAGCTCAGAAAAGGTGGAAGAACAATTCCAGACTTTACCAACAGTTCACTGCCGTATAGGCAGCTCAGAAAGGTAAAGGCAATACCGAAGGCCCCAGGATCGAGTTCACTGCCGTATAGGCAGCTCAGAAACTGAAGAGCCGTCAACAGATCCCGTTCCTGATTGTTCACTGCCGTATAGGCAGCTCAGAAATATCAACCTGGTTATCAATGGCAATCCGATTCGTTCACTGCCGTATAGGCAGCTCAGAAAAAGCTAAAATTGCAGGTGGGTAGGCGGTAATGGTTCACTGCCGTATAGGCAGCTCAGAAAACATCATCCTTGTGCCGCAGCAGGGGTCTAGTGTTCACTGCCGTATAGGCAGCTCAGAAAGCCTTTTGGGGCGCAAATCATGTAATCACCGTGTTCACTGCCGTATAGGCAGCTCAGAAAATACCCAGATGCCACCTTTAAGCTGGTTGCATGTTCACTGCCGTATAGGCAGCTCAGAAAGTAATAGCCAACGGTATCAGCAGGAGTCCAGCGTTCACTGCCGTATAGGCAGCTCAGAAAGTGAGCACAGCTTTATGAGCAAGGTGTTTTCGGTTCACTGCCGTATAGGCAGCTCAGAAAAGTATGGAGAACACGGACCTTAGAAAGGTCAGGTTCACTGCCGTATAGGCAGCTCAGAAAGTTATGGGTGACATAATAGACAATGATAATTTGTTCACTGCCGTATAGGCAGCTCAGAAAAGCGCATGAAAAAGGAGTTGCACAATTACCAAGTTCACTGCCGTATAGGCAGCTCAGAAATTTTATAGTTTGGAAAGTGCTCAAAGCTTTGTGTTCACTGCCGTATAGGCAGCTCAGAAAATAATCAGGGGTGAAAGCGTGTTAATGGCGTCGTTCACTGCCGTATAGGCAGCTCAGAAATTCCAGTCCGCCGCCGTTGGCTTGACCGGTGAGTTCACTGCCGTATAGGCAGCTCAGAAAGATGGCTTATCTGATTTTAACACCGCCGTCGAGTTCACTGCCGTATAGGCAGCTCAGAAAAATTTCTTTAGGTGTTGGTGGGCTAAAAAGAAGTTCACTGCCGTATAGGCAGCTCAGAAATGGCCGTGGTGCGCCTTGTGCTTTAATCCCACGTTCACTGCCGTATAGGCAGCTCAGAAATGAGTGAATGCAAATTTTATTTCGCTGGGTTCGTTCACTGCCGTATAGGCAGCTCAGAAATTCCGGCACGACGGTGTAATGCTCGTTAGTGTGTTCACTGCCGTATAGGCAGCTCAGAAACGCAAAGGTCCGGGTCGGACGCGGGGTATGGCGTTCACTGCCGTATAGGCAGCTCAGAAAGAATGGACCGCCTCAAAGCGGTGGGCTCAAACGTTCACTGCCGTATAGGCAGCTCAGAAATTCAGAATCTTTTACTGGATCGCCGTCATCATGTTCACTGCCGTATAGGCAGCTCAGAAACAGATACAGAGTAGGTGGCGTCATGGCTGGAGGTTCACTGCCGTATAGGCAGCTCAGAAATGTTCTCACCAGCAGAGTTTCATGACGCCTTGGTTCACTGCCGTATAGGCAGCTCAGAAAAGCAGTAGTGCCAATAGCATGGCTGTGATTAGGTTCACTGCCGTATAGGCAGCTCAGAAAGATAAAAGCCGACAGCTATAAAACAGACCCCTGTTCACTGCCGTATAGGCAGCTCAGAAACAGTGGCGAACCCTTTTTAGCACTTTTAGCAAGTTCACTGCCGTATAGGCAGCTCAGAAATAGTGCCGGTGCCTGTATCTGCCTCTGTAGGCGTTCACTGCCGTATAGGCAGCTCAGAAAGTCAGGGGTCAAACGCATGATCTGACCGGATTGTTCACTGCCGTATAGGCAGCTCAGAAAGTATGACGATGCTCTTCTAGCTCAGTAACATAGTTCACTGCCGTATAGGCAGCTCAGAAAGTCACTAAATACAAGCAAAACAACAGTAAAATGTTCACTGCCGTATAGGCAGCTCAGAAATTGTCCGGCAAGTGGAAGACATGAACCTGATCGTTCACTGCCGTATAGGCAGCTCAGAAATTTTCGGCGTTTGGCTATTCACTCTACAGTGGGTTCACTGCCGTATAGGCAGCTCAGAAAAAGACCATCACCGGAACCACTAGCAGATGTACGTTCACTGCCGTATAGGCAGCTCAGAAAATAAACTGAGATTCAATATAAGCATTGTAAACGTTCACTGCCGTATAGGCAGCTCAGAAATTGTCTTGTTCGCCAAGACCATCGCCGGAACCGTTCACTGCCGTATAGGCAGCTCAGAAAATCAGAAGATGCAGCCGTTACACCGCCTGGATGTTCACTGCCGTATAGGCAGCTCAGAAAATTCCGTTTTTGTTGTTTAGGTAACAAAAAACGTTCACTGCCGTATAGGCAGCTCAGAAAGATATCGTGTAAGTCATGGCTGGTGTACACCTGTTCACTGCCGTATAGGCAGCTCAGAAATAGCTGAGTTGCGGGGAAAAGCGTTACGATATGTTCACTGCCGTATAGGCAGCTCAGAAATGCACCTGTGTCACGTCCAAAAGCGTTGCAATGTTCACTGCCGTATAGGCAGCTCAGAAATTACGGGTAACTCGCTCAAAATCCTGAATTCCGTTCACTGCCGTATAGGCAGCTCAGAAACACAGCAGAAAGCTTTACTGCCCTCTGGTTTATGTTCACTGCCGTATAGGCAGCTCAGAAATTTTGGCCTGGCACGTCAATATCAACATTGACGTTCACTGCCGTATAGGCAGCTCAGAAATTGGGATAGATCGACATTGTTTCAGGATACAGGTTCACTGCCGTATAGGCAGCTCAGAAACGTGTGACGATGAACCTCAAACGCCTGAATGAGTTCACTGCCGTATAGGCAGCTCAGAAATAGGTTTCCGGCCTCTGGTCTCCAGGTTGAGTGTTCACTGCCGTATAGGCAGCTCAGAAAAGTAGTTTTTAGATATTTGGTAGAGAGGTATGGTTCACTGCCGTATAGGCAGCTCAGAAACGCGTCGACCACTTCTAATGAAACGGCCAGATGTTCACTGCCGTATAGGCAGCTCAGAAAACACACCACTTAATGCTCGCGGGCTATTAAGTGTTCACTGCCGTATAGGCAGCTCAGAAATTCTTGGTTGGTGTGTTATGACCGGTGCTATTGTTCACTGCCGTATAGGCAGCTCAGAAAAAACTGTTCTTTGATGCGTTGTCGCTCAGCTCGTTCACTGCCGTATAGGCAGCTCAGAAATTTGGCGAGAGCACGAGCTGGCAATGAATGTTGTTCACTGCCGTATAGGCAGCTCAGAAAATGTTACGTGCTTTTTTTTCAGACGAGTATTGGTTCACTGCCGTATAGGCAGCTCAGAAAATCAAAATGGTACAAGTGCACATCTGGAAATTGTTCACTGCCGTATAGGCAGCTCAGAAATGGTAGATAACATCGGTCTGTGTCCGGTAGATGTTCACTGCCGTATAGGCAGCTCAGAAAAAGACGAAGGCGAAGACAAAATGCCTCGTCAAGTTCACTGCCGTATAGGCAGCTCAGAAATACCGCTGGCAGCGCTTACGCCACCGTGAACGGTTCACTGCCGTATAGGCAGCTTAGAAAGTTCGCCAGCAACCGCACTTGCTCTGCCGACAGTTCACTGCCGTATAGGCAGCTCAGAAACTATCAAGCTATCATTTAAAAAGCCCACGATAGTTCACTGCCGTATAGGCAGCTCAGAAAACGCGCGGTCCGTGCATATTGCTCACAAACAAGTTCACTGCCGTATAGGCAGCTCAGAAATGATCTAGTCCCTGATGATGTTGAATATAAACGTTCACTGCCGTATAGGCAGCTCAGAAAAACCTGCAGCGGGTGCGGGCTGGCCGTTCTTGGTTCACTGCCGTATAGGCAGCTCAGAAAACCCCCATCCTTACAGTGAAAGCTAACATTGGGTTCACTGCCGTATAGGCAGCTCAGAAAAGGCGCGAACCGATAGCCCGATGGCTGAATCAGTTCACTGCCGTATAGGCAGCTCAGAAATCCTGCAATTCGAAGGTGCTGGTAAATCCATCGTTCACTGCCGTATAGGCAGCTCAGAAAAGTCGGGCTTCCATGTCGAAGAAGCGGTTGCGGTTCACTGCCGTATAGGCAGCTCAGAAATCGGATGTTCTGCGGGTTGGCGGCGTGTATAAGTTCACTGCCGTATAGGCAGCTCAGAAAAACAACGGTATTGTCTACGAGAATATCCCATGGTTCACTGCCGTATAGGCAGCTCAGAAATCAACAGTATGATCAGTATCAGGAGTCAGCTCGTTCACTGCCGTATAGGCAGCTCAGAAAATGCGGAGACGACAGTGCCGGAAGCATTATCACGTTCACTGCCGTATAGGCAGCTCAGAAAGTGATCGTGATTATCAACGTCAGTACCGTTTAGTTCACTGCCGTATAGGCAGCTCAGAAATGTATTTTTTGGAGAGTTTATCGACACAGCAGGTTCACTGCCGTATAGGCAGCTCAGAAAACCTGATGCATCGCCAGTGATTATCAGACCTGGTTCACTGCCGTATAGGCAGCTCAGAAAATTCGTAAAAATTAGGCTGCTCCATCTCTTCAGTTCACTGCCGTATAGGCAGCTCAGAAAATACATTGAACCCTTCGCCATCCAGGCTGGTTGTTCACTGCCGTATAGGCAGCTCAGAAATTTGTGTGCTGACAGAGTTGACGCCCTGGCTGGTTCACTGCCGTATAGGCAGCTCAGAAAACAAAAACCTACTTGGCCTTCGTCAACCGCTTGTTCACTGCCGTATAGGCAGCTCAGAAACGATGCCGGGTGATCGATCGTCACCCGAGCAGGTTCACTGCCGTATAGGCAGCTCAGAAAGCAACAGTACCGCAAGCACCAGGTGCGACCGCGTTCACTGCCGTATAGGCAGCTCAGAAAAGTGTAGGAGAAGCACGATACTACATGAACGCGTTCACTGCCGTATAGGCAGCTCAGAAATTTCCAAGAATGCACGGCTCCAAAAACTTCGCGTTCACTGCCGTATAGGCAGCTCAGAAAGAAAAGACCAGAACAATAGAAACCCAACAGAAGTTCACTGCCGTATAGGCAGCTCAGAAAACAAGAAGAATTACCGAAAAGCTAAGTGTCTGGTTCACTGCCGTATAGGCAGCTCAGAAAAGTTCAGCGTGCTGCTCCGGCCCGCACAGTACGTTCACTGCCGTATAGGCAGCTCAGAAAAGAAACGTCTTTCGGCAGGACTGACACCGATAGTTCACTGCCGTATAGGCAGCTCAGAAACATTCCCTTAGCTTGTTATCCCATGTAGCGCCGTTCACTGCCGTATAGGCAGCACAGAAATGGCGTCATCGGCGTTAATGATCAGGTCTGGAGTTCACTGCCGTATAGGCAGCTCAGAAAACGGTACATTTTGCCGGATATACGCTTACCTAGTTCACTGCCGTATAGGCAGCTCAGAAATCGATGAACAAAGCAGACGGATCATCAACGAAGTTCACTGCCGTATAGGCAGCTCAGAAAAAAGTAGCACGCCGGTTTGATGTCTGCCACCAGTTCACTGCCGTATAGGCAGCTCAGAAATGGAGGGTTAAGCCATGCTGGACCAACTCATAGTTCACTGCCGTATAGGCAGCTCAGAAATGATAAAGTCTACAGAGGGCGCAGCGCCTTCGGTTCACTGCCGTATAGGCAGCTCAGAAAATTCGGGATCTGAAGCAAGAGAATGCCGATCTGTTCACTGCCGTATAGGCAGCTCAGAAACAAAAACAAGACCCCACTGGGTAATATGAAACGTTCACTGCCGTATAGGCAGCTCAGAAAAAAAAACACAGGAGTAAAAATCATGAGTGATTGTTCACTGCCGTATAGGCAGCTCAGAAAACTCGTTTTGCGCTTGATACAAATGACGGAATGTTCACTGCCGTATAGGCAGCTCAGAAAAGCATGGCTTAACCCTCCAGGTAGATAACTTCGTTCACTGCCGTATAGGCAGCTCAGAAAATCAGGTGATAATGTAGGATCATCAACAGGGAGTTCACTGCCGTATAGGCAGCTCAGAAATAACGGTGCAGTGAATTCATCCAGTACCTCGCGTTCACTGCCGTATAGGCAGCTCAGAAAGGTTTAGAAACCCGCGTAAGAAGTGCTACTTCGTTCACTGCCGTATAGGCAGCTCAGAAAGATGGTCATGCAGATATAATTCTCCGAACCCAGTTCACTGCCGTATAGGCAGCTCAGAAATCCGTGCCTACGGCTTCCGTGGCTCAATCCTCGTTCACTGCCGTATAGGCAGCTCAGAAATGATCGAGTGTGTCTAACATAGGATTCTTGAGGTTCACTGCCGTATAGGCAGCTCAGAAAAATTTGTATGGGGTATCAATACCCTGGCTTACGTTCACTGCCGTATAGGCAGCTCAGAAAAGGTAGCGATCGGTGATGCGCTGGCGGAACATGTTCACTGCCGTATAGGCAGCTCAGAAAATTTCAGGTTAAAGAGTTAAAAACCCCAACCCGTTCACTGCCGTATAGGCAGCTCAGAAAAACGCATCTTTAAATGGTTGTTCTGTTTCACCGTTCACTGCCGTATAGGCAGCTCAGAAAAGATTACCTAGGCTGACATGATGACCAGACAGGTTCACTGCCGTATAGGCAGCTCAGAAACTGATGCCTGATTTGTATGACAGAGCACAAGAGTTCACTGCCGTATAGGCAGCTCAGAAAAAATCACGCTTTTCGAACGAGGCCGATGATAAGTTCACTGCCGTATAGGCAGCTCAGAAATGATCACCATTCTCCCAGCGGGACTTCCAGTTGTTCACTGCCGTATAGGCAGCTCAGAAATTCCAGGTCGTAGTTAACGTAGGGGTTGGATTGTTCACTGCCGTATAGGCAGCTCAGAAAAGTAGCGGTGCTGTAACAGTAACAGTACCGATGTTCACTGCCGTACAGGCAGCTCATAAATGGTGAAGTGGTTATATCTGAAAAGATGGACCATTCACTGCCGCATAGGCAGCTCAGATAAAGTAGAATCTTCTAATCTGTTAATGGCCAACTAAACTGACCCACCTCTGGCCATTAATTTTGACCCAGCCTCAGGGTAGCTTTGGCCACCAAAACCAGTACTTTTTCCTGATCATTATGAACAAGGGGAAAGGGTTTTGAAGGAGAGGGGTATGATTCATAAAATCAAAGCACTATACGATAACGGCCAGAGGCTTTCGGTCCGGACCATCAGCAAACAGCTATCTATCTCTCGTAGTAATGTGCGTATTAAGCTTGAGCAACAAGTCGAGAGGTGGCGGGCCAAATCAAGTTGGCTGACCCCTTGATAGACCCCTTGATACCTTGATACCCGAATCTGTGTTGCGCTTTAGCCTTCGTCTGAATAAACACACACATTCCAATCGGCTGCCAGGCCATCTTCAGTCAGGCAGTAGCGTTCGAAAAAGTTGCTAATTTCATCGCGTTGGCAGTGGGTTTCGAAGCTTGGCATGTCTTTCCAGATTTCATGAAATACAATGGGGAAGCTGGTACCTTCAGCAAATGCGCTTTGGATCTGGCGTGTGACGATGTATTGAATACAGCCATCTTCCCTTAGGGTGTTGGGTTCAAGGGATTGCAGTACCTGGAAAAGCTCGGTTTCTTTTCCAGGTTTAGGCAGGAATTGAGCGGTGCAATAGACTTTGGATGACATGTGTGGGCCTCAGCTCGAATAAAACAGGCTCCGATCTTATCGTTGAACTAGATATATTCCAAGAGTTTGGAGCATTCAAGCCTCTAGCTGTTTCTGATAAAACACCAAATCCAGCCAGCGATCAAACTTGTAGCCAACCTGGGGCAGTCTGCCGGTTTCTTGGAATCCTAGTGCCTGGTGTAATGCGATGCTGGCGGCATTGTCGGCATCGATAGCACCGATCATGCAGTGGTATTGCTGCGATTGGGCACGTTCTATCAGTGCGAGCAGCAGTACTTTGCCGATACCCCGACCACGATAGTCAGGGTGCAGATAAATGGAGTGTTCTACGGTGGTATTAAAAGCGGGGAAGGGGCGGAAGCGACCATAGCTGGCAAACCCCATTAGCTGTCCGTGTTCATCAAGTGCTCCGATCACCGGCAGGTTGAGTTGTTGTTTATCGGCAAACCAGCGATCGATGGTTTGTCGGTCTCGGGGTTGGTATTCGTAGAGGGCGGTGGTGTGGAGTATGGCATCGTTGAAGATGTCTAGAATGGCGTCACCCTGTTGCTGGTTCTCGCAGTCGATTAAGTGCATGGCGGTTGATCACGGGTTGCTTAGTGGGTAGATGGGGCGGCAAATGCCTGCCGTTTTCCTGCAAAATGGGCAATTGCTGACATCTTGGTGCGGGTTATCATAAGACAACTTATTGTTTTTGTGTAAGCGTTTTTTTATTGGTCTGGGTTTTGCTTTTAACTCTGCTGTAGAGGATAGAACAGTCCGAAGAGGAGGAGTGAAAGATGAAAATCGATCTGGATCAGGTGAAAGCCTACAGGGTATTACATCCGGACACTAGCATGCGGGTGAATAAAACAACACCATCAGGTGGTTTTGGTGATCTGCTTGAGCGGCTGTTGCACCAGCCCTCATCATCTAATACGCAGGCGTCGGTTGGTTTGTCAGAAGAAGAAACCGAGTCGAAGACTTCAACAGAGACTGAGGTAACCGCAGAGCAACAGCGTGAAGCTGTTCGCAATCAGTTGCTGGCAATGCTGGATATGACGCCGGCTGAGCGTATACGTTTTGCCTATTTACAATCGAAGGGGTTAACCGAGGAAGATCTGGCTAATATGTCGCCTGAGGAGCGTGAGAAAATTGAACAAGAGATACAGGATGAGCTGGAAAATAAACTGGGTGGTGTGGCTGATAGTGAGGATGAAAATACCACTGGCTGACCGGGTTATACGGATTCACGGATGACAAGCTGCGGGGGTTCGCGGATAATACCCGCCCATGACAAATCACTCCGCACTTTTTGAATCTGCCCGAAAAAATCTGATTGAGGTGTTTGGCTTCAGCCAGTTCCGTACCCCTCAGGAAGAAGTGGTCAGTACCCTGCTGTCTGGCCAGGATGCACTGGTTGTTATGCCGACAGGCGGGGGGAAATCTCTGTGTTATCAGTTGCCCTCCCTGGTTCGCAGTGGTACCGGGGTGGTGATTTCACCGCTGATCGCGCTGATGCAGGATCAGGTGAGCGCTTTGTCTCAGTTGGGGATTCGGGCAGGTTGTCTCAACTCATCTATTGCCTTTGAACAACTGCAGCAGACAGAGCAACAGTTGCTGACCGGGCAGCTGGATCTGTTGTATGTCGCTCCTGAGCGCCTGTTGCAGCCGCGGACCCTGTCGCTGTTGCAGCGTACTGAAATTGCACTGTTTGCCATAGATGAAGCCCATTGTGTGTCTCAGTGGGGGCATGATTTTCGCCCTGAATACATGCAGCTCGGCCAATTGGCGGAGCTGTTTCCCGGTGTGCCTCGTGTTGCGTTAACGGCCACCGCTGACGCTCGTACACGTGACGAAATTGTCAAACGTCTGGCGTTGATCAACGCTCGTCTTTTTGTTCAGGGGTTTGACCGACCTAATATTCGTTACCGTATTGGCCAGAAGGAAAAAGCCCGCGAGCAATTGCTGCGTTTTATCCGTACTGAGCATGAGCAGGATGTTGGTGTCGTTTACTGTCTGTCACGCAAACGGGTTGAAGAAACTGCCGCTTTTTTGTGTGATAAGGGCTTTAATGCCTTGCCATATCATGCGGGATTGTCGGCGGATCTGCGTCAGCATCATCAGCATCGTTTTCTGACTGAAGAATCGATCATTATGGTGGCGACTATTGCTTTTGGTATGGGCATCGATAAACCCAATGTGCGCTTTGTGGCACATCTGGATCTGCCGCGTTCGATTGAAGCCTATTATCAGGAAACCGGGCGTGCCGGTCGTGATGGACTCCCGGCCGATGCCTGGATGGTGTATGGGTTGCAGGATGTGCTGTTTCTGCGGCAGATGCTGGAAAATTCTCAGGCTGAAGACCGCTATAAACAGGTTGAACGTCAGAAGCTGGAGGCGATGCTGGGGTTGTGCGAGATCACCACTTGTCGACGTCAGGTGTTACTCGGTTATTTTGGCGAGCCGGATCATCCGCCTTGTGGTAACTGCGACACCTGCCTTGAACCGGTACCTGTCTGGGATGCGACCGACGCCGCTCGCAAGGCGCTGTCAGCGGTTTATCGTAGTGGTCAGCGCTTTGGTGTTAATCATGTGGTGGATATATTACTAGGGCAGGAGACGGATAAAGTTCGTCAGAATCAGCATCAGCGCATAAGCACCTGGGGGATAGGTAAAGAGCTGGATCGTAATCAGTGGCGCTCGGTGTTTCGCCAACTGGTAGCACGAGGCTTACTGAATGTGGATGCCGAAGGGCATGGCGTGCTGTTGCTGAATGATCGCTGCCGTGGATTGCTACGGGGTGAAGAAACTATTGAACTGCGTAAAGATCCCCGTATTCCCTCCGGCAAAGGCAAGACCGATTTCCGTACGGCGGCACGCCGTGATCGCGCAAATCCGGCCATGCGCCGCCTGGAACCGGCTGAAGAGAATCTCTGGGAAGATTTGCGAGCCCTGCGAAAACGTTTAGCTCAGACGCAGGATGTCCCGCCTTATGTTATTTTTCATGATGCAACACTAATGGAAATGGTGATCTATCGTCCCCGGACGGAACAGCAGATGCGTAGTCTGAGTGGCATAGGTGAGCGTAAATTCGATCTGTATGGTGAGGCTTTTCTATCGTTGATTGAGGAGCATCAAACGGCGCCGGGTACCTGGGTCAGGCCAGTATGATGTCACGGGCTGTAAATGGACGTTAGTTTACTGGCGCTGTTTGTTAGTGCCTTTATTTCGGCGACCTTGCTGCCGGGCGGCTCTGAAGCACTGCTGGCCTGGATGGTGCATCAGGGGGAGTATTCACTCACGCCTTTGATTCTGAGTGCAACGGTCGGAAATCTGCTGGGCAGCCTGGTGACCTTTGCCATGGGTACGTTGCTGCGAACCCGCTATCCGCTGAAAACCCTGGAGAAGTCGCAGCATCAGTATGCACGGCGCTGGATTGAACGTTATGGTGCACTGGCATTGCTGATGGCCTGGTTGCCGATTATTGGTGATCCGCTATGTTTTGTCGCCGGTTGGCTGGGCGTTCGCTTCAGTTTAAGTGTAGTGACTATCGCACTGGGAAAGCTGTTGCGCTATCTTGTTGTTGCAGGCATTTTTATGTGAGTTTTTTGCCAAGGTGGATAGTTACCCATGACCCGGCGTACGTTCTTCAGTTTATTGCGAACACTGTTGCTGACTTTGTTGGTGATGGTGTTGCTGCTGAATGTGTGGTTCTCGCAAACGCGTCAGGAAAACTGGCAAACGCCCGCCTCTGTGTGGATCTACCCCATCAATGCTGATGGGGCAACGACTACGCAGGCTTGGATAGACACGCTGTCTGATGCAAGCTTTGATGATATGGAAGCATTTTTTCAGCGTGAATCGCGCCGTTATCGTCTGGGGTTGGAGCAGCCGATACAGGTGAATCTGGCCACGCAACTGGATGCCTTACCTCCAGATATTCCTCAGGATCCCAGTATTGTTGATGCAGTGATTTGGGCGTTAAAAATGCGCTTCTGGGTGTGGCGTCATGATGATTCGGTTCGGGAACCCCATGCCATTCGGATCTTCATTCGTTTTTATGCTCAGGATAATCCCGGACCCATGCAGCATTCACTGGGTCTGCAGAAAGGCTTGATTGGTCTGGTTAACGGCTACGCCGGAGCAGCACATGCCGGGCGTAATAACCTGGTGGCCGCTCATGAGCTGCTGCATACACTGGGGGCCACCGACAAATATGATATGGATACCCTGGAACCGCTATGGCCCGATGGTTATGCAGACCCGACTCAGTATCCGCTCTACCCCCAGACCCGTGCCGAAATCATGAGCGGTCGCCTGCAAGTCTCACCCGGCTGGCTGATGCTACCACCGAGCCTGGATCATGCCGTGATCGGTCCGGCTACAGCAATTGAGATTAACTGGCTAGCCGTGCATGATGAATAAGAATCATTTTCTTGTACTTTATAATATCCTGTGCTTTAGTCGTATAGGCAAGGCGTTTACTATGTAAATAACGGAATAAAAATAATAGTTATAGGGGTAAAACCATGTTAAGTCGTGTTGCTAAACCCTTTGTGCGCTTAGTAGAGCGCTATCTTCCTGATCCATACATCTTTGTGTTGCTGCTGACACTGGTTGCCTTTGTTGCAGCCATGTTGGTTGAAAGTAAAACACCGTTGGAAGTGGTGCAATTCTGGGGTAATGGTTTCTGGGGGCTGCTGGCTTTTTCCATGCAGATGCTGTTGGTGTTGCTGACAGGCTTCATGCTGGCCAGTACGCCGTTAATCAAGGCGGGCTTAGTCAGAATTGCCAGGTACGCGCATTCGCCCAGTCAGGCAATTATTCTGGTGACACTGGTGTCCTTGGCAGCGAGTTGGATCAACTGGGGGTTCGGCCTGGTCATTGGTGCACTGTTTGCCCGTCAGCTTGCACGTGTTATCCGAGTGGACTACCGCCTGTTAGTGGCTAGCGCATACTCGGGGTTCATTGTCTGGCATGGTGGGCTTGCGGGGTCGGTACCACTGACGATCGCTACACCGGGTCATTTTACTGAAAATCAGATCGGTGTGATTGGCACGGGAGACACTATTTTTGCCTTTTTTAATTTGGCTATAGTGATTACCTTATTCGTGGTTGTGCCGTTGGTGAATCGCTTGATGATGCCGGATGAAAAAGACAGCGTATATATAGACCCTGCCAAGCTGGAAGATGAGGTCGAACTGAATACCGAAATTACGCGACCAGCTGAGCATTTAGAAAATAGCCGCACCTTAGCCTGGCTGGTTGGATTCGGGGGTATTGCCTGGTTAGTACAGTATTTTGTCAACAGCGGCACCTTGAACCTGAATGTGGTCAACTTTGCCTTTCTGTTTCTAGCCATCATTCTGCATCAGACACCTCGACGTTTACTGAACTGTCTACAGGAAGCGATCAAAGGGGGGGCCGGTATAGTCATTCAGTTCCCTTTCTATGCCGGTATTATGGCGATTATGGTGCAATCTGGATTGGCGCAGACCATTTCATCGGGTTTTGTCGCCATTGCCACAGAGACCAGCTTGCCCTTCTGGACGTTTATCAGCGCTGGGTTGCTGAATATCTTTGTGCCATCCGGTGGTGGTCAGTGGGCAGTTCAGGCACCGGTGATGTTACCCGCTGCAGAAGCGCTGGGAGCTGATGTAGCCAGAGTTGCGATGGCTGTGGCCTGGGGAGATGCCTGGACTAACCTGTTACAGCCTTTCTGGGCATTGCCCATGTTGGCTATTGCGGGACTCAAGGCAAAGGATATCATGGGATTTTGCCTGGTTCAGTTATTCATTACTGGGGTGATCATCAGTGTAGGTCTGGTGTATTTCTAAACTAATGTAAGAGCCCGCCTGTGGGAGCCAGCTCCGCGTGCGAAAGCGGGCTCGCTCACAGGGTGAGCTCCTACAGAATGTTGAAACGTCACTTGCACAGTAGTGGCAAGTAATTCTCTGCGTCGGTATTTGATACATGTCGATTCTTTGACTCCTCACACTAAACAGAAGGCGAGTTGATTTCCCCAGAAAATAATCACAGTGGTGGGGAGGGGGGCAAGTAATATTGACGTACCAAAACAAGGGTGATAGTTTTATCCGCTTGGACGCTCAACCATGTCACTCCAAAATGTGCTCGTAAAGGAAATACCATGGCTCATTTTTCGCAACAACCTCGCCTGTTGTCAATCGACAGCCCCTTAGGCCAAGATACCTTGCTGCTGACGCGCATTGAAGGTGAAGAGGCGCTTTCCAGTCTGTTTTCCTTTGAGATCGAGATGTACTCGACTCGCCAATCGATTTTACCTGCTGAGATTGTCGGTAAGAACGTCACCCTCAAACTGATGCAAGCGGATGATCAGGGCCTCAAAACTGACTCACATACAGTGATTAACGGTTTTGTACGCCAGTTTCGGGGTGAAGGCAGTCAGCTGCAAGACTTACGCTGTTACTCGGCAGAAGTCGTGCCCTGGTTATGGTTTTTAACCCAAACCAGTGACTCCAAAGTCTTTCAGCACAAAAATATCCGCCAGATTGCCAGTGAGGTGTTTGCCGATAACGGCTTCAGTGATTTTGAATTTCGCTTGATCGGTCAGCACCCTGTCCGTGATTACTGTGTGCAGTATCAGGAAAGTGATTTCACCTTTTTATCCCGTCTGTTTGAAGAAGAGGGCATCTACTACTTCTTCAAGCACAGCCAAGGCCAGCATATCCTCGTGCTGGCAGACCATAGCAGTGCCCCGGAAACCTGTGAAGAAAGTTCAGTCACCTACCGCACCGGCTCCTTAAGTGCGCACTCTATACATAGCTGGTCACACCAGCACAGCTTTCGTACCGGACGCTACGCCAAACGCGATTACGACTTTAAAAAACCATCCGATGTGATGCAAACCGGTATCAAAGGGGACATGGACGTGCCGGGCATAGGTCACTATGAGCAGTATCTTTACCCGGGCCGTTATTACAACAAAGGCTTGGGTGAGAGCCTCACACGCCTGCGTATCGAACACGACGAAGCGCTGCATGATCAGGTGTTGGGCAAAAGTACCTGCCGCACCTTCCGCACAGGCCACACCTTTGATCTATCCCGACACGATGACAACCCCGGTGAA